>Ga0164241_10006988_pt1 | contig 10198 bp, 13 predicted proteins | sample OricomyardsoilBY_FD_108780 | JGI IMG/M metagenome (GOLD analysis project Ga0164241, IMG submission 108780) | Backyard soil microbial communities from Emeryville, California, USA - Original compost - Back yard soil (BY) | ecosystem: Environmental > Terrestrial > Soil > Unclassified | place: USA... | reverse complement strand
CAAAGAAAAAGAAAATAGAATGGGGTAGCCAGATACGTTCGTATGTATTCCATCCGTATAAAATGATTAAAGACCATCGCACCGATTTTGAAACAGGAAATGTGCAACCAGTGATGGATGGAGAACTGGATGGATTTATCAAGGCATACCTGATGAGTGAGAAAGAAACACAATCATAATGTGAGAATGTGAAAATGTAAATGTGTAAATAATGAAATAGTATTCATTCCCACATCTTCACATTTTCATATTTTCACATTCGTCACACTTTCACATTAATCACGCTAAAACATACTCACATGAACATTGGAACATTTTCATTCCCCTTACCACAAAATGAGCCGGTTCTTTCCTATGCGCCGGGTAGCCCAGAGAAAAAACGATTAAAGGAAGTATTAGCAGAGTTGAAGAATGAACAGCTTGATATTCCTATGTACATTGGTGCGAAAGAAGTACGTACCAATAAAAAACTAAGTATCCATCCCCCACATGAAATTCAGCATACATTAGGGTATTTTCATGAAGGAGATGAGAAGCATATTAAACAAGCGATTGATGCAGCTTTAACAGCCAAAGAACAATGGGCTGCGATGAGTTGGGAAAGCCGTGCGAATATATTTTTAAAAGCTGCAGACCTTATTGCCACAAAGTACCGCCCCTATATGAATGGGACTACAATGCTCGGGCAAAGTAAAAATGTATACCAGGCAGAGATTGATTCAGCTTGTGAAATCATCGACTTTTTGCGCTTCAATGTTCATTTTCTTTCTGAGATATATAAGCAGCAACCCATCAGTGGTGCAGGCATGCATAACCGTTTGGAGTATCGCCCGCTGGAAGGATTTGTATTAGCGGTTACTCCTTTTAATTTTACTGCTATTGGCGCTAACCTTCCTACTTCTGCTGCTATGTGTGGTAATGTAGTAGTATGGAAACCTGCCAATACGCAAGTGTATTCTTCGCAGATGTTCATGCGCATATTAAAAGAAGCCGGTTTGCCAGATGGTGTCATCAATCTTATTTATGTGGATGGGCCTACATTAGGTAAAGTATGTTTTTCTCATAATGATTTTGCTGGTGTACATTTTACAGGTTCTACAGGTGTGTTTAATAGTATGTGGGAAACGATTGGTAAAAACTTACCGCTATATAAATCATATCCACGCATAGTAGGAGAGACAGGAGGGAAAGATTTTGTATTAGCACATAAAAGTGCAAACCCTGATGTATTGGCAACTGCATTACTCAGAGGTGCATTTGAGTTCCAGGGGCAAAAATGTTCTGCTGCATCAAGAGCTTATATCCCTTCTAATATTTCAGAAGAAGTAAAGAAAAAACTTGTTGCAGGTGTTAAGAGTTTTACGATGGGAACAGTCGAAGACTTTTCAAACTTTATTAATGCAGTGATAGATGAAAAGAGCTTTGATAAAATAAAAAAGTATATCGATAATGCAAAGAAAGACCCGAAAGCAGAAATTTTAGTAGGAGGGAAATGTGATAAGAAAGAGGGTTACTTTATTCAACCTACTATTATTATTGCGAAGGATCCAAAGTATGTAACCATGTGCGAAGAGATATTCGGCCCGGTACTGACTATATATATTTACCCTGCAAATAGTTTTGAAAAAACAATTGAGCTTGTCAATACAACATCACCTTATGCATTAACGGGTTCCATTATAGCAGAGGACCGCTATGCAGTAGAGCTGGCAACAAATAAACTAAGAAATGCAGCCGGTAATTTTTATATTAATGATAAACCAACAGGCGCCGTTGTAGGCCAGCAACCATTTGGTGGTGCTAGGGCAAGTGGTACCAATGATAAAGCAGGAAGTATATTGAACTTATACAGGTGGCTGAGTGCCAGAACGATAAAAGAAACATATAATCCCCCAACAGACTATCGTTACTCTTTCTTATTGGAGAAATAATTCCACACATTTCAATCTATTTATTATTTATATCCACATGCCGTTGATAGCAATTATCAATGGCATGATTTTTTTATATGTGCTGCTGTGTAAATGATTCATGTAAAATAGATCAACTTAAAAAATGCAGTATGAAAAAGATTTTGTTATTAACCGGAGTTATCACATTTGTAAGTTTTGTAGCCACTGCACAGTCCACAACCTTTGGAATTAAAGCAGGTGTTAATGTTGCAGACATTAAAGTATCAGAAGGTACTGACTTTAATAGTAAAGCAGGTTTTCACGCAGGTGGATTAGCGCATATTCATGTATCCAAACAATTTGCAGTACAACCAGAAATTGTTTATTCAATGGAAGGTGGTAAAAATGGAAACGTAATCAGAAGGCATAATTACATTAATGTGCCGGTATTAGCACAGTATATGTTTAATAATGGGTTTCGGTTACAGACAGGCCCGCAGTTAGGTTTATTAGTTGCAGCAAAAAATAAAGTAGGCGATGTAGAAGTAGATGTTAAAGATGATATGCGTACCGCTGAACTTGCATGGATTGTAGGTGCAAGCTATGTTATTCCTGAAAACGGATTCGGATTTGATGTGCGTTATAATTTTGGTTTAACAAATGTATTACAGGTTTCATCTCCTGAAGCGCGTAATATGGTTTTTCAGGCTGGCGTATTTTATTTATTTCATGGAAGACATAAATAAAAGTATGCGTTATTATACCACGTAAACTCACCATAATTTTTTAAAACAGTTCCTTATTTGAGGAGCTGTTTTTTATTTTAAATATTACATATTCACTATATGTTTTGAAATAGTTAATAAATAAAATTTTTCATTTCTATCTCTTTGAAATGTATGAATGTGATAATACATTTGCGTCCCTTATTATAAACCTATAAAAACAAATTATGAAAAAGATTTTGTTAGTTGCTGCATGTGTTACATTAGGATTTTTAAGCAGCAAGGCTCAGTTTACGTTTGGCGCTGGTGTTAATGTTGCTTTACCTGTTGGTGATGCTTCCGATTTCACATCATTTGGATTAGGTGCAGAATTACAAGGCGAATATAAATTCGCAGAAAAAGTATCTGGTATTGGTACAACTGGTTACACACATTTTTTTGGAAAGGATCGTCCTGTTGTTGGAAAATTTAACTACGGTGCAATCCCTGTATTAGCGGGTGCTCGTGTTTATCCTACAGAATTTTTATATGTAGGCGCACAAGCAGGTTATAGTTTTTACACTGGTGATGCGAGTGAAGGTGGATTCACTTATAAACCACAAGTTGGTTATGATGGACAATCATTCCAATTGGGCTTAAGCTACAATGCAATTACAAGAAATAGTGCAACAAATGGTTGGTTAGCTATTTCTGGTATCATCAAATTAGGTGGTAAATAATTCCATCTTATAATTTTTCAAAAGGTCGGATCTATGTCCGGCCTTTTTGCTTTTAATCAAAACTTATTTTTAAAAAATAAATAGCAGCAGCATTGCTATATCTTTTATTGACTATGCTTAGAGAACAAGGGATAGATATCCCCTAATAATTATTAATTAAATGAATCTTATGAGAAGAATTGTTTTTTGTGTATTAATGAGTGTATTTATTTCTGTTGCAGCGCAAGGCCAATATGAATACATTTTCAAACCCTTTAAAGTAGATGCGAGCCTCGGCTTTGCTGGAGTAATGGGTAAAGGATCTAAAAGCGGGATATTATTTGCGGTAGAACCGAAGTATGCAGTATTACCACAAATTTCTGTTGGCTTACGTATGGAAGCAGCCGTTGTTGCTCGGTTTTCCGGATATAATTCGAGTGGTGATGAACTGGATATAAACGTAAAAGCTTCGGCTTCGTATTTATTAACCGGCGATTATTATCTGAATAATAATTATTCATTTCGGCCATTTGCCGGAGCCGGTGCAGGTGTTTATAAATTAGCAAGCGGGAATGTTAGCAATTCAACTGCAGGAGTAGATGCTTCTACAGAATTTGGTGGAATGATACGTGCAGGTTTTGAATCGAGCCATTTCAGGTTTGGGCTAGAATATAATATCGTGCCTGAAACAACTTTTGATGGCTACGATAGTAATGGAAATGCTGCAAGGCTTACATCCAAAAGCAGCTACATCGGTGTGAAGGTAGGTGTATGCATAGGAGGCGGGCCATTGAAATAATTTATAAATGATTATTTATACAATGCAGCCCATGGTTAAAAAAGCCATGGGCTGTTGTTTTGAAATATTCCTGAAAATCTTTCCGCTTTCCCATTGTTTGACTTCTTCTTGTTTCTTAGCTATTTTTACAAAAAATCAGCACTTGAAATCAATTTTATCAGAATACCAATTAGGCATTACCATTAAACGCCTTGCCCACCAGGTTTTGGAAAACCATGATAGCTTTTCTGACACGGTTATTATTGGCTTACAACCACGGGGTATTTATCTTTCTGATAAAATTGTAGAGGAAATCCGGAATGAGTTGCCCGATAAAACTATTCACTATGGTAAACTGGATATAACATTCTATCGGGATGATGTGCGAAAAGAATTGCATTTTGCCAATAAAACAGATATTTCATTTTCCATAGAAAATAAAAAAGTAGTACTGATTGATGATGTACTCTATACAGGGCGCACTATTCGTGCAGCTCTGGATGCGTTAATTGATTTTGGCCGGCCGCAAAAAGTAGAGCTTTGTGTATTAATCGATCGCCGCTTCAGCCGGGAACTACCCATTCAGCCTGATTATGTGGGCAAGGCCATCGACTCAATTGTTTCTCAAAAAGTAACAGTAGAGTGGGATAAGAATGAAGTAGTGTTGTATTAGAGAGAAGTCAGGAAGACCGGAAGACGGGAAGTCCGGAGTGGCTATCCTGAGTAAAAATTATCTTCTGCTTTTTATGGTCGTCTTCGGACTTACCGACTTTCCTGACTAATAACATATTGGCTTTTCGACTTTCAATCATTTATATTAACTTCGCCCTTTAATGAGCCTTTCTACCAAACATCTCCTCGGTATCAGAGATCTCACTAAAGAAGATATATCTCTCCTTTTACAAACGGCAGAACAATTCAAAGAAGTTTTACAGCGGCCAGTTAAGAAAGTTCCTTCCTTACGGGATATTGTTGTTGTGAATCTATTCTTCGAAAATTCTACCCGCACCAGATTATCTTTTGAACTGGCAGAAAAACGTTTATCTGCAGATACCGTCAATTTTACAGCATCGTCTTCATCAGTCTCCAAAGGGGAAACTTTATTGGATACTGTCAATAATATTTTATCCATGAAAGTGGATATGGTCGTTATGCGGCATAGCGCCAGCGGGGCGCCGCATTTTTTAGCAAAACATATTCCCGCAGCTATCATCAACGCGGGAGATGGCATCAATGAACATCCCACACAGGGTTTGCTGGATGCATTATCTATTAAAGAAAAAACAGGCAGCCTTGAAGGGCGTAAAGTGGCGATCATTGGCGATATCATGCATAGCCGTGTAGCGCAGAGTAATATTTATCTGTTGAAAAAAATGGGAGCGGAGGTTACAGTCTGTGGCCCGCCTACATTGATTCCTAAATACATCAGCAATGCATTAGGAGTAAATGTGAGTTATAATTTAAAAGAAACATTAGAGTGGTGCGATGTGGCAAACGTATTACGCATACAATTGGAAAGGCAGAACCAGGTTTTGTTTTCTTCTTTGCGGGAATACAATATTGCATACGGCATCAGCAGGCGCCTGCTCGATGAATTGCATAAAGAAATTGTGATTATGCATCCGGGACCGATTAACAGGGGTGTGGAATTAGATAGTGATGTGGCAGATAGTAAACAATCCATAATTTTACAACAAGTAGAAAATGGAGTAGCAGTAAGGATGGCAGCCTTATATTTGCTTTCAAACAGAACCAATTAGATTGGTACGATATGCGGTAGCCGGTGTAGCTTTTACATCATACATCGTATGATCGTACTTCGTACACAAAATAATTGTACTTATGTCCAGAATCTGCCTTTTCCCCGGCACATTTGATCCCATCACTTTGGGGCATGTTGATATTATTAACCGTGCTCTTCCTTTGTTTGATAAAATATATGTTGGTATTGGCCTTAATGCGGCGAAAGCTCCTATGTTTTCTCCTGACCAACGATTGGAATGGATCAATGAAATTTATAAGCATGATGACCGTGTGCAGGGTACTACATACGAGGGGTTAACTGTTGATTTTTGTAAAACATTAGATGCTAAATTTATTCTCAGGGGTATCCGCTATGTCAGCGATTTTGAATATGAAAAAACAATTGCTGATGCTAACAGGGCGCTTGATAAAACAATCGAAACTGTCTTCTTAACCGGTGAGCCAAAATATACATCTGTAGCTTCCACCATTGTAAGAGATATTATCCGCAACGGCGGTAATGCTTCCGTTTTTCTGCCGGAGGCTGTTCATCATTCATTTGAAAAAAAATAATTTATGCCTGCAATCTGGTTTAATAAAGAACTGACAATTGAACAAATTCAATCGATAAGCAAAGACGATATGGTGCAACATGTCGGCATTGAATTTACAGAGCTGGGAGAAAATTATATCAAAGCAAAAATGCCGGTCGATAACCGTACCCGCCAAACATATGGGTTATTACATGGTGGCGCTTCCTGTGTATTGGCAGAAACAGTGGGCAGCATTGCGTCTGCAATGGTTATTGACCATGAAAGATTTGTATGTGTGGGATTAGAAATAAATGCGAACCATGTACGCAGTGCACGAGAAGGATATGTAACAGGTGTAGCTACTCCTTTACACCTTGGCAATAATACTCATGTATGGGATATAAAGATTATGGATGAAGTAAATAAACTGGTTTGCATAAGCCGGTTGACAGTGGCTATCATTCCAAGGAAAGAAGGCTTACACCGCCCCACCAGCCTTTAATACATCTACAATAGAAGCATAGGAATTATTCATGTATGGAGAGATGTCTTCCATTTTCACCCATTTTATTTCATGAATATCTTCTTCTGTTTGGGGAATAAGTGGTTGCTCTTCTTCAATTCTCATCGTATACCAATACGATTCTTTTAAAACTTTTTTAGTGCCTTCGTGATAAGTATGGTATGTGGTAATAAGATGCGTACCTAATTGTATATTTCTTAAACCGGTTTCTTCTTCTACTTCTCTTACTGCACATTCTTCGAGGCTTTCCCCTTCATCCAGTTTTCCTTTTGGCATATCCCATTTACCACGGCGGAATATCATCAATATTTCATCACTACTATTTTGTACAAAACCGCCTGCAGCTTGTATGATTGTAAATTTTTTCCAGAACGCATCTTTCAGTTCTTCAAAATCAGGATGAATAAAAATACCTGCATGTACTTTTGCTTGTTCCATTTCATGGATCATTGTCTTGATCGTATGAATGTTCAGTTCATCAATATACACAGCATCATCATGATGAATATAAGGTTCAATCTCTGGATGAATACGATCGCAGAGAAAAAGAGGCTTGTCGTCGAAGTAAATCTTCAGGAACAATATGTATTTAGTTTAAGAGGTTTAAGATGTTCCAAGGGTTTAAGAAGTTCTGATTAAGGAAATGTTCACTAACTTCTGGAACTTCTTGAACCATTGAACTTTTGAAACCCTAAATTAAGGATAGTTCTTTATAAGGGAAAAGTTAATAGTAAAACGTTGGTTTTCGTTTACCTTCGCGGCATGACTAATGCGAAAATCGTTGCTGAAAAATTATTACAGGCAAATGCAGTAAAACTGAATTTACAACAACCTTATACATGGGCCAGCGGATGGAAGAGCCCGATTTATTGCGACAATCGCCGCGTACTTTCTTTCCCATATATCCGTGACTTTATCAAGTCGGAAATGTGTAATGTAATTTTTGAAAAATTTCCAGAAGCCGATTTACTTGCAGGTGTAGCTACTGCAGGAATCGCATGGGGAGCTATGGCAGCCGATCAATTAAAACTCCCTTATATCTACGTGCGCCCGAAACCTAAAGAACATGGATTAGGCAACCAGATTGAAGGGTATTATGAAAAAGGGCAAAAAACTATCATCATAGAAGACCTTATTTCTACAGGTAAAAGTAGTTTGCAGGTAGTAGATGTTGCTAAAGCTGCAGGGCTTGATGTTATTGGTATGGTTTCTATTTTTACTTATGATTTTCCGGTAGCTGCAAAAGCTTTTGCAGATGCGGGTGTGGAATATACATCGCTCACAAATTATCCTTCCTTAATTGAACTGGCAATTGAAAAGAAAATTGTCTCACCCGATGAACAAGGTATTTTGTTAAAGTGGAGAGAAGACCCTGCAAATTGGAAAGGAGTTTTGTAATTTACTTTTAAATCTTCCCGCATGAAACACGCCCTTTTACTTATTTGCCTGATCACTATTTCGGCTATATCGTTTTCCCAAACAAAAACATTGGAAACAGCGAAAATAAAAACGCCGAATGCATTATGCGAAGCCTGTAAAACAAGGATTGAAACGTATCTTAAAAGATATGATGGCGTAACTTCTATTAATGTAAATTTCAGAAGAGGAGAGACTACAGTAAAATATCTCACAGACCGTACAAATATCGAAGAAATAAAAACTGCGATTGCTAATATCGGTTATGATGCGGATGATATTACTGCAAACCCTGAAGCCTATAAAAGATTGCCTATTACCTGTAAAAAACCAGAAGATGGAGGTAGTCATCCTAAACCAAGAACAGCACCTGTTGCCGACAGTTTACATCTTCAATAATTATCTGAATAATTCTTTTAAGTTCTGCGGCCCTTCATAATTGATGGGAACATTTTTATAAAAACCTTTTCGTCCTGCTTTTACTTTTCCCGATACTTTTATATTTACCTGTTCTTTGCTGATAAGTGCCATCGAATTCTGAAGTACAGATTTTATATCTAAAGCCAGGCTAACAGGTATACGAAAATCTGAATTGGCAGGGATATTTATCGCGCTATCAATTGTAAAATGCCCTAAATATGAACTATCAATCCACGCATCACCTTCCCCGTTTTTTAGAATAGCTGAACGATTATTAGGATTAAAACATTTCATCTGTAAAGTGATAACGGGCTTTGTAATATTCAGGCTGCCCATTTCTACATTTTCTATCCGGTCAAAAACAGGGTCTTTGAAGCTGCGACAGGAAGAAAATAAAAATAAGCTGGCAAGTGAGAGGATAAAAATCTTTTTCATATGTATGCAAAATAAGCATTGCGATTGCTTTTTTAAGCGCGCAGCTTGTTAAAAACCAGTTTATAATACTGATATTCTATAAGTGGTTTCATTTTTGAAACATAAAAACCTTGTTTTAGCGTTATTTTGTTTATGAAATTCCTGTCAATGAAAGCTATTTTAACTTTTGCACTGTTTTTTTCTATTACAGCTCAGGCGCAATGGAAAAGCTATATTATAAGTGTGCGCGGTGATACGCTCAACAGGGTTGACCTTTCCGGAAAAAAACAAGGCCCCTGGGTAGTTCACCTGGAAGAACTTCGCGGTGAGCCAGGCTATGATGAACAAGGCTATTATGTAGACGATCAGAAAGATGGTTTGTGGGTACGCTTTTCATTAATGGGCGATAAACTTGCAGAAGAAAATTACAGATGGGGTGTATTGGATGGCAGAAGTAAATACTATACAAGATTAGGAGGCTTGCTACGCGAAGAATCATGGAGGGCAGTAGATCCGAATAAAACGATGGATACCGTGAATGTGTACGACCTGAAAGATCCCACGAAAGTGATAGATAGAGTTGTAGTGAAATTAACAAACACTACTTATAAACATGGCACATGGAATTATTATGATCCACAGGAAGGTGTGATTACAAAATCTGAAAAATATTTTTTAGATAAAATACAAACAGATGCGGATATAAAGAAAGCCGAGATAGATGATGACCTTAAACCTCTGGATGTAGCTGGTACTTCAAAAACTAAAAAGGATGAAGAAGCCAAGCCAGAAGCTAAAAAGCCACAAGCTATTATTGATTATGAAAAAAAGAATGCCGGTAAAAAGAAAATAAAATCCCGTGATGGTAATACCGGTTATTGATTTTTCTATTATTTATTTCTGTCAAAATAATCCTTAAAGAAAAGGAGTTGATATTTTATAGCATTGCTCCAGTAGGGCCAGTCATGTTTCCCGGGCCTTTCAATAAAATCATGTTTGATTTTTAGTTTCAGCATTTTTTGATGCAATGCTTTATTGACATCATAGAAGAAATCT
>Ga0164241_10006987_pt1 | contig 10199 bp, 10 predicted proteins | sample OricomyardsoilBY_FD_108780 | JGI IMG/M metagenome (GOLD analysis project Ga0164241, IMG submission 108780) | Backyard soil microbial communities from Emeryville, California, USA - Original compost - Back yard soil (BY) | ecosystem: Environmental > Terrestrial > Soil > Unclassified | place: USA... | reverse complement strand
GCCGGCTTTCGCACGGCGGCGGGCGGGACCATGTCGCTGTCTTCTCCCAGCAGATCCACGAAACGCCGCCAGACGGCCTGAGCCGCCTTGACCGAGATCTGCTGACCAACGATGGCCCTGGCCAGCGTGGTGAAGGCATCGCCCTTGTTCTGCAGGCGTGCTTCGGCGAACCGGGGGATGAGCTTCTTCATCACCCGGTCGCGTTTGATCAGGTGGCGACAGGCTTCATCCCAGTATTCGGGCGTGATCCCTTCCGGCGTGGAAATTTCGGGCAGTGCGCCCGCGTCAGATGCGCGAGCCACGTCAGGTTTTCGTCCAGGTCGTGCCAGTCGGCGTGTCCTTGAGGACGATGCCCTGCTCCAGCAGTTCGGCGCGGATGCGATCCGCACCGGCGAAATCCTTGGCCGCCTTGGCCGCCGCGCGCGCAGCGATCCGTGCGTCGATGCTTGTCTCGTCCAGACCAGCACCGGCTTGCAGATAGGAACGCGGCGCCTGTTGCAACACGCCAAGCACTCCGGCAAGGGCCTTCAGCAGGCCAGCCGTTTGCTCAGAGCGGTCGCGGTTGACCTCGTTCGCCAGATCGAACAACACGGCCAGCGCACCGGGCGTGCCGAAATCTTCGTCCATGGCCGCCTTGAAGGCAGCGGCCTGAGGCTGATTCCAATCGACGCTCACCTCGGCCGGCGGCACCGCGTCCAGCGCGGTGTACAGACGGGTCAGCGCGGTGCGCGCGTCTTCGAGGTGGACATCGCTGAAATTGAAGGGGCGGCGGTAATGGGTGCGCAGCATGAAGAACCGCAGCGTCTCGCCGTCGAACTTCGTCAGCACGTCGCGGATGGTGAAGAAATTGCCCAGGCTCTTGGACATCTTCTCGCCATCAACGTTGAGAAATCCGTTGTGCAGCCAGTAGCGCGCGAAGCCATAGCCGGCGCCCTCGCTTTGGGCGATTTCGTTTTCGTGGTGCGGGAATTGCAGGTCGGCACCGCCACCGTGGATGTCGAAGGTTTCGCCCAGCAGCGCGCAACTCATCGCCGAGCATTCGATGTGCCAGCCGGGCCGGCCCATGCCGTATCGCCCGCCGTCGTACTTTGCGTCAGCAGGCTCGTCGGGCTTGGCGGCCTTCCACAGCACGAAGTCCAGCGGGTCGCGCTTGGACGCGTCAACGGCAATTCGTTCGCCCGCCCGCAGATCGTCCAGACTCTTGCCGCTGAGCTTGCCGTAGCCGGGGAACTTGCGCACGGCAAAGTTGACGTCCCCGTCCTCAGCCTGATAGGCCAGGCCTCGCTCTTCCAGCTTCTCGATCAGGTCCACCATCTGAGGCACGTACTGGGTGGCACGGGGCTCATGGGTGGGTCGCATCACGCCAACCTTGGCCAGATCCTCGTGCATGACACGCGTCATCTCGGTGGTGAGTTCGTTCAGCGTAATGCCGCGTTCCAGCGCCCGCTTGATGATCTTGTCGTCAATGTCTGTGATGTTCTGCGTGTAGTTGACCTCATACCCCGAGGCGCGCAGCCAGCGGTAGACCACGTCGAAGGCCATCATCATGCGCAGATGGCCCATGTGGCACAGGTCGTAGATCGTCATGCCACACACGTACATGGACACATGACCGGGGTCGATAGGAACGAAGGGCTGGACCGCGCGGGCCAGCGAGTTGTAGATGCGCAGGGACATTGTTCAAGGTGAGGCACAAGCGCGGAACCCGCGTGCCAGACAGCAGAGATGGAGGGCTATTCAGCCGACCTTAGAATGCGGGCCAGTATAGCGGCAGCCCCTGTCGCCACGGTCGTGCGAATCAGCCACGATGGACGCTTTCTCACCATGATGTTCCGCACTCTTCTCATCCTCGCCGCACTGCTGACGAGTGGCTTGGCGCCAGCCGCCACCACACCGCTGGACCAGGCCCAGAGCTTGTGGCTGGCCGGCCATCGCCAGGAGGCCGTGGCCGCCGTGCAGGCCGAACTTTCGCGCTCGCCCGACGACCTCAAACTGCGTTTCACCCTGGGCGTCTACCGCATGGAGCTGCACGAAACCGAGGCTGCCCTGCGCATTTTCACCGCCCTGACGCAAGACTTCCCGGACCTGGCCGACCCCTACAACAACCTGGCCGTGCTGCATGCGGGCCAAGGGCAACTCGACCAGGCGCGGGCCGATCTGGATCAGGCGCTGCGCCTGCAACCCGATCACGCACAGGCGCAGGAAAACCTCGGCGACCTGCTGCTTCGCTTGGCCGCGCGCGCCTATGAGCGCGCCCAGGCGGCAGCCGCCGCACCCAGCGCAGGCCTGGCACAAAAGCTCAAGGAAACCCAGGCCCTGGTCCTCAAATCCACTCCCACCCAAGCGCACTGATGAAGCAACTCACCCTCCTGCTCGCCGCCCTCCTGCTGGGCGCAGCCGCTCAGGCCCAGATCGTCAAGTTCACGACCAGTGAAGGCGATATCCGCATCCAGCTCGACGCAGAAAAAGCGCCCAAGACGGTCGCCAATTTCCTGCAATACGTGAAGGCTGGCCATTACAACGGCACGATCTTTCATCGCGTGATTCCGGGCTTCATGGTCCAGGGCGGCGGCTACACGAAGAAGCTGCAGCAAAAGCCGACCAAGGCGCCGATCCCGCTGGAGGCGAACAACGGCCTGCTCAATGTGCGCGGCGCCGTTGCCATGGCGCGCACCGGCGACCCGAACTCGGCCACCTCACAGTTCTTCATCGACGTGGTGGACAACCCCTTCCTCGACGCTGCCAACTCGCGCGACGGGCTGGGCTATGCCGTCTTTGGGCAGGTCATCGAAGGCATGGAGGTGGTGGACAAGATCCGCAACCTGCCCACCACCGCCGTCAGCGACGCTTTTGCGAACCTGCCGGAAACGCCCGTCACCATCAACAAAGCCACTGTGGAGAAAAAGAAATGAGCAAGTTCGTTGAACTGCATACCAATCACGGCCTGATCAAGCTGGAGCTTGACGACGCCAAAGCCCCGATCTCGACCGAGAACTTCCTCGGCTATGTGCGCAAGGGCCACTACGACGGCACGATCTTCCACCGCGTCATCAAGGGCTTCATGGTCCAGGGCGGCGGCATGGAAGTCGGCATGAAGCAGAAGGACACCGGCGCGCCGATCCAGAACGAGGCCAGCAACGGTCTGACCAACGACCACTACACGGTCGCCATGGCACGCACCAACTCGCCCCACTCGGCCACGGCCCAGTTCTTCATCAACAGCACCGACAACGGCTTCCTCAATTTCAAGAGCGAATCGCCTTCGGGCTGGGGCTACGCCGTGTTCGGCCGCGTCGTTGAAGGCAAGGATGTCGTGGACAAGATCGAGAAGGTGAAGACCGGCCGCTCGGGTGGCCATGACGATGTGCCGGTCGAAGCGGTGATCATCGAGAAGGCCATCGAGCTTGCCTGAGTTCGCTGAACTCCTTGCGCCGCCCGAATGGCGGCGCATTGATTTCATCTCGGACCTGCATCTCTCGCCCGACACGCCCAAGACCCTGGCGGCGTTCGCGAGCCACCTTGAAGAGACTGCCGCTGATGCGGTCGTGCTGCTCGGCGACATCTTCGAGGTCTGGGTCGGCGACGATGCTCGGCACGATCCCTTTGAGGGTGAGTGTGTCACGCTGCTGCGCAAGGCCAGCGAGCGCCTGAACCTCTTCTTCATGGCAGGCAACCGCGACTTCCTCGTCGGCCCGGCCATGCTGGCCGATTGCGGCATGCAAAGCCTCGCCGATCCCACGGTGCTGACCGCCTTCGGCCAACGCTGGCTGCTGACCCACGGCGATGCGCTGTGCCTGGAGGACGTGAAATACCAGGCTTTCCGAGCCCAGGTGCGTCACCCCGCATGGCAGGCCGCATTGCTGTCCAAACCTTTGGCAGAGCGCCGGGCGATTGGCCAGCAGATGCGCGCGGCCAGCCAGATGACGCAGGCTTCAGAAGCGTTGTGGGCCGACCTGGATACCGCCGCCAGCGTGGAATGGCTCCGGGCCAGCAGCAGCCACGCCATGATCCACGGCCACACGCACCGGCCAGGTCGGCATGACCTCGCCCCGGACTTGGTTCGCCACGTGCTCAGCGACTGGGACTGCGAGGCCGAGACGCCGCGCGCCGAAGTGCTGCGACTGCGCCAGGCCGGCCTGCGGCGCATTCCGCTCCTTTAGATGCTCGGCTGGTTGCGCCGACGCCGCGAGGCGCAAGCCCTTGAGCGTCACGCTATACCCGATTCACTCTGGCTGCAGACGCTGGCGCGTTATCCGTTTCTTGCGCGCCGCAGCGAATCCGATCTGCAGGCCTTGCGGCGGCTGAGCTCGCTCTTCCTCGCCAGCAAGGAGTTCCACGGCGTTCGAGGTTTCGAGGTCACGGATGAAGTGGCCCTTGCGGTCGCGGCTCAAGCCTGCCTGCCGGTGCTCAAGCTCGGCCTGTCCTGGTACGGGGGCTTTGTGGGCATCGTCATGCATGCCGGAGAGGTGGTGGCTCCGCGCGAGATCACGGACGAGGACGGCATCGTCCATACCTACGATGAAGAGTTGGCCGGAGAAGCCATGGAAGGCGGGCCGATGATGCTGGCCTGGTCGGCCATGCGGGAAACCGGACTGGAGACCGGCGCCGTCTTCAACGTCGTGATCCATGAATTCGCCCATGTGATCGACATGGCAGACGGTATTGCTGACGGCGTACCTCCACTGACAAGCGCCATCGCTCGAGAAGAATGGTTGGGCGTGATCGAACCCGTCTGGCAGCGCTTTTGCCGCCGAGTAGATCGGGGGGCAGCCAGTTGCATCGACGCCTACGGCACACAAAGTCTTGACGAGTTCTTCGCCGTGGCCAGCGAAGCATTCTTCGTCGCACCTGAGGCGCTGAAAAAAGAACAGCCGGCTTTGTACCGGCTGCTCTCGGACTTCTACGACCCCAATTAGTCGGTCGTTGCAGGCTCGGCCTTGGGCTTGTCGCGCTTGGCGGGCTGGATGTCCAGCCTGACCTCGCCCGCCTCGTCCACGTCCACCGTCAGGCGCCCGCCGTCCACCAGATCGCCGAACAGCAGTTCGTCGGCCAGGGCGCGACGGATGGTGTCCTGGATCAGTCGCTGCATGGGGCGTGCGCCCATCAGCGGATCGAAGCCCTTCTTGGCCAGGTGCTTGCGCAGGTCGTCGGTGAATGTGACCTCGACCTTCTTCTCCTGCAACTGGCTTTCCAGTTGCAGGAGGAACTTGTCGACCACGCGCAGGATGATCTCCTCGTCCAGCGCACGGAAGGACACGATGGCGTCCAGTCGGTTGCGGAACTCGGGCGTGAACAGGCGCTTGATGTCGGCCATCTCGTCGCCCTGCTGGCGCGCGTTGGTGAAGCCGATGGTTGCCTTGTTCATGGTCTCGGCGCCCGCGTTTGTCGTCATCACGATGATGATGTTGCGGAAGTCGGCCTTGCGTCCGTTGTTGTCGGTGAGCGAGCCGTGGTCCATGACCTGCAGCAGCACGTTGAACACATCCGGATGGGCCTTCTCGATTTCATCGAGCAACAGCACCGCGTGCGGCTTCTTCGTCACGGCTTCGGTCAAGAGGCCGCCCTGGTCGAAACCCACATAGCCGGGCGGCGCGCCGATGAGGCGGCTGACCGCATGGCGTTCCATGTACTCGGACATGTCGAAGCGGATCAGCTCGATGCCCAGCACGTAGGCCAGCTGCTTGGCGACTTCGGTCTTGCCCACGCCCGTGGGGCCGCTGAACAGGAAGGAGCCGATGGGCTTGTCCGGCTTCCCCAGGCCCGAGCGCGCCATCTTGATGGCCGCAGCCAGCGCATCAATGGCGGGGTCTTGGCCAAACACCACGCTCTTCAAGTCACGATCCAGGCTCTTGAGCTTGCCGCGGTCGTCGCTCGACACTGAGGCCGGCGGGATGCGCGCGATCTTGGCAACGATGTCTTCGACCTCGCTGCGGGTGATGGTCTTCTTCTGCTTGTTCTTGGGCAGCACGCGCTGCGCAGCACCAGCCTCGTCGATCACGTCGATGGCCTTGTCCGGCAGATGACGGTCGTTGATGTACTTGGCCGACAGTTCAGCCGCCGCCTGCAGGGCACCGAGCGCGTACTTCACGCTGTGATGCTCTTCGAAACGTGACTTCAGGCCCTTGAGGATCTCGATGGTCTGCTCGACCGAAGGCTCGGCCACGTCGATCTTCTGGAAGCGCCGGGAGAGCGCGGCGTCCTTTTCGAAGATGCCGCGGTATTCGGTGAAGGTGGTGGCACCGATGCACTTCATCTGGCCCGAGGACAGCGCGGGCTTGAGCAGATTGCTCGCGTCCAGCGTGCCGCCGGAAGCGGCGCCTGCGCCGATCAAGGTGTGGATCTCGTCGATGAAGAGGATCGCGTGCGGCTGGTCTTTGAGTTGCTTGAGCACGGCCTTGAGACGTTGCTCAAAGTCGCCGCGGTACTTGGTACCGGCCAGCAGCGCGCCCATGTCGAGCGAATACACGACCGACTCGGCCAGAACTTCGGGCACGTCGCCCTCGGTAATGCGCCAAGCCAAGCCCTCGGCGATGGCTGTCTTGCCCACGCCGGCCTCGCCGACCAACAGCGGATTGTTCTTGCGGCGGCGGCACAGCACCTGCACCACGCGCTCGACCTCCAGATCGCGCCCGATCAGCGGATCGATCTTGCCATCCTTGGCGAGCTGGTTCAGGTTGGAAGTGAATTGCTCCAGCGGCGAGCCCTTGCCGTTGCCGGTTTCGGCTTCTTCACGTTCGGTCTCGGCACCCTGCCCGCCTTCCTGTCCCTTGGGAGCCTCAGGCGGCTCGCTCTTCTTGATGCCGTGGGCGATGTAGTTCACCACGTCCAAGCGCGTCACGCCCTGCTGGTGCAGGTAGTAGACCGCGTGCGAATCCTTCTCGCCGAAGATCGCCACCAGCACGTTCGCGCCGGTGACTTCCTTCTTGCCATTGCCGGTGCTCTGCACATGCATGATGGCGCGCTGGATCACGCGCTGGAAGCCCAGCGTCGGCTGCGTGTCCACCTCGTCGGTGCCACCCACGGTGGGCGTGTTGTCCTTGATGAACTGGGCGAGTGACTTGCGAAGGTCATCCAGATTCGCCGAACAGGCCCGCAGGACTTCTGCGGCGGACGGATTGTCCAGCAGTGCCATCAGCAAGTGCTCGACGGTGATGAACTCGTGGCGCTGCTGGCGCGCCTCTACAAACGCCATGTGCAGGCTAACTTCAAGCTCTTGCGCAATCATGCGGCCTCCATAATGCACTGCAAGGGATGTCCCGACCGCCGGGCGGCAGCCGAAACCAATTCCACTTTGGTTGCTGCGACGTCTTTTGTGAAGACCCCGCACACCGCACGCCCCTCGTGGTGGATTTTGAGCATGATTTGAGTTGCTGTGTCGAGGTCATGCCGGAAATATTCCTGCAGAACCATCACCACGAACTCCATCGGCGTGAAGTCGTCGTTCAGCATCAACACCTGATACAGGCGCGGCGGTTCGGTTTTCTGAGTCTGGCGCTCGACGGTGGTCGCGCCGCCGCCCTCTTCCTGCCCAGGGATCTGTCCGGGCGGAATTGGTGGCTGGGAAGGAGTGTCGGGCATAGGCCAATTCTAATGAGCCCCCCGAGAGAGCACTTGAACGCATCACCCCCATCTGGAGCCCCAATGGACGATTGCAAGCCCGCAATCCGGACCTATTCCACACCGCATCCTGTACACAAAATCCCAAATCGAGATCAACAACTCCGGGAAGACCCGTTCCGGGCACCCCCTAATTTGACTTTCATTTGACAAATCTCAACAATTGAGATTCATGTAGTTGCTATCAGGGATGGAGGTGTTATGGCAAACGGTACGGTGAAGTGGTTCAACGATGCCAAGGGATTTGGCTTTATTGAACCTGAGGCAGGCGGCGAAGATGTGTTCGCCCATTTCTCCGCGATTCAAATGGAAGGTTTCAGAACGCTCAAACAGGGCAGCCAAGTGACCTTCGAATTGATTCAAGGACCCAAAGGTCAGCTCGCGCAGAACATCATTCAGCTGGAGGGGGCGCCTGGCGCCGAACAACCGGCGGCCTGAATCGAGTTCACGCCAAGACCAGGCCCGCAGCAGCGGGCTTTTTTGTGGGCGCCTCAATTGCGCAGACAGGTGAACGCTTCCGTGCGATAGCGAACGACCACGGTCTCTTGCGCTTTCAAGGCCGGATGGTGCGCGATCAGCTCCTGCAACTGCGCCGCCACATTCGCCTTGCGCTCAGCATCCAGCGCCGCGATGAAGCTGACGGACAGAAAGCGGTTCAGGATGACCTCGGCTGGCGGCCCGACATGCAGGTGTTCAACGCTGTGCATCACCAGCGGACCGAAACCGGCAAAGCGCTCAAAGGGCTTGCGCCAGTCGCCCTTGTAATACCGCGGCGCATCGTCCTCGAAGGGCGTGATGATGGCCGTGACCGCAGCCATCCAGTCCACGGATTCATCGCGCACATTCCACACCAGACCCAGGCGCCCGCCCGGCTTGAGCACCCGATGCATCTCGGTCAACGCACTCAGGTTGGCAAACCAATGGAAGGCCTGCGCGCAGACGATGGCATCAACGCTGGCCGAGGCCAGCGGCATGTCTTCCGCCCGCCCTTCAACGGCTTTGAGCGCCGGGTGGCGCGCCAGCAATTGCGCGCGCATGGCGGCCACGGGCTCGACGGCCGTCACCTCGGCGCCAGTCTGCAACAGCAAGCCTGTGAACTTGCCTGTGCCGGCCCCCAGGTCCACCACGCTGCGGCCGGCCGACAGGCCCAAGTCCTCGTGCAACCAGGGCAATAGCGCCGCCGGGTATTCGGGCCGCCCCATTGCATAACGCTCAGCTTCGGCGGCGTAGCCGGCCTGCGCCGCGCCATGGATCTCAGTCATTGCGGTTCCTGACGTAAAAAAGCCCCGGGGCTTGCGGCCACCGAGGCGTCCTGACTCACAAAGTCATGCCGTTCACATGTGGTCGATCATGACCTGACCGAAGCCCGAGCAGGAAACCTGCGTCGCGCCTTCCATCAGGCGGGCGAAGTCATAGGTGACCTTCTTGCTGGCAATCGACTTCTCGAGTGAGCTGATGATGATGTCAGCCGCCTCAAGCCACCCCATGTGGCGCAGCATCATTTCGGCCGACAGGATTTCGGACCCTGGGTTCACGTAGTCCTTGCCAGCGTACTTCGGTGCGGTGCCGTGGGTGGCTTCAAAGCAAGCCACCGAATCCGACATATTGGCGCCCGGCGCGATGCCGATACCGCCGACTTGCGCGGCCAGCGCGTCGGAGATGTAGTCACCGTTCAGGTTCAGTGTGGCCACGACCGAGTACTCGGCCGGGCGTAGCAGGATCTGCTGCAGGAAGGCATCAGGAATCGAATCCTTGATGGTGATTTCCTTGCCCGTCTTCGGATTCTTGAACTTGCACCAGGGGCCGCCGTCGATTGGTACAGCGCCAAATTCCTTCTGCGCCAGGTTGTAGGCCCAATCACGGAAGCCACCTTCGGTGTACTTCATGATGTTGCCCTTGTGGACGATGGTCACGCTGGGCTTGTTGTTGTCGATTGCGTATTGGATGGCTTTGCGCACCAGGCGCTCGGTACCTTCGCGCGATACGGGCTTGATGCCGATGCCGGACGTGTTCGGGAAGCGGATCTTCGTGACGCCCATCTCTTCCTGCAGGAACTTGATCAGCTTCTTCGCCTTGTCGCTCTCCGCCTCGTATTCGATGCCGGCGTAGATGTCTTCCGAGTTCTCACGGAAGATGACCATATTGGTCTTCTCGGGCTCCTTCAGCGGCGACGGCACGCCCTTGAAATACTGCACCGGGCGCAGGCAGACATAGAGGTCCAATTCCTGGCGCAGGGCGACGTTCAGCGAGCGGATACCCCCGCCTACCGGGGTGGTCAGCGGGCCCTTGATGGACACCACATAGTCCCTCAGGACAGCAAGCGTCTCTTCAGGCAGCCACACATCCGGGCCATAGACCTTGGTGGCCTTCTCGCCTGCATACACCTCCATCCAGTGGATCTTCTTCTTGCCTCCGTAGGCTGCGGCGACTGCGGCATCGACCACCTTGAGCATGACCGGCGTGATATCAAAACCGGTGCCATCGCCTTCGATGTAAGGAATGATGGGCTCGTCCGGCACATTGAGCGACATGTCGGCGTTGACGGTGATTTTCGATCCCTGGGCAGGGACCTGGATGTGCTG
>Ga0164241_10006985_pt1 | contig 10200 bp, 6 predicted proteins | sample OricomyardsoilBY_FD_108780 | JGI IMG/M metagenome (GOLD analysis project Ga0164241, IMG submission 108780) | Backyard soil microbial communities from Emeryville, California, USA - Original compost - Back yard soil (BY) | ecosystem: Environmental > Terrestrial > Soil > Unclassified | place: USA... | reverse complement strand
GTGATACCAATAATGGTAGGTTGTGCGATATAAGCGCGTCCCGATGCTTTCTTTGTAGGGATTGTGCGGGGCGGTACGGGCGAGAGTATGGGTTGCGAGGATTGCGCTGTCGAGCGTATCGAGCCATGAGTCTGCGGCTTGGGTGATGGTTTGCCATGCCGCCCACATCTCATCCAGCGGCGGGGTGCTGGCGGGTTGACCATTGGCGCAAGCATTGACCTCCGGCGCGGGGGTGATTCCTTGTGCTTGGGTGAGCCAATACATCTGCTCCTGCCAAGCCAGATGCCCGATGATCCAACTGATGCTATTCATCGGTTCAAACCGACGGACGGCCTCTTCAGGGGTGATGTTTTTCAAGCCACGTTGAAATTCTGAACGGGTGAATCGGAGTTGTAAGACGGACGGGTGCGGCATAGGTGTTCTTCTCCTTGTGTCCCTCCTAGTATATCCCGATTAGGGCTATTCCACTCGCTGGGCGCGGCGGGCTGCCCACCGCAAAATCCCCTCAATTATCACGAGATGGAGGGCGATGATGCCCATCAGCGCGACCCCCAAATAACCCATATATGGGACATCCAGAAACAGTCGCTCGAGGCGAGCCGCGTGGAGCAGGCCAAACCCCCAATCGCCAACCGTGGTGGTGGTGAGCGTGTACCAGAAATCGACGCCCTGATTCACGGCGATGCTACTGTTTGTGTAAAACGCAACTATAGACCCAAACATCCCCAAAACGATGGTTCCAATCGTCAAAACTGTTTGCGTCAAGGTGAGAATGATGTGTGAGCGCGAGAAGGTCGAGGACAATAACCCTACAGCGACCCCGACCCCGATAGCGGTCAAGGGGAGTAAGAGCGTCCCGACCAGTATCAAGGCCAACAGTGGGATGCCCAAGAATTGTGGGATGGGCGGGGACGCGCCGCCGATAATCTGGTCGATGTACTCCCCACGAAATCCCAGCAGCTCAAAGAATAGCACGCCGCACATCAACAGGCGCGGCGCATAGACAAAAACCCCTATCCACCCGCTGAGGCGATAAAAGAGTGTCGCTACCCACGCGGCGCGGATAGCTTGATAGGAGCCGCCCGCGGTAACGCGAACCATATCCCATGTCCTGCGCCTGCGCTGCTCGTTAATGACATGTAAGGCGGACGAGAAGATATTGAGCGTAATGAGATGTTGACCGAGAAAAACCATTATGAACAACCGATTTAGCAGAATCTCGGTACGCGATACCTCTGATGGAATGAATGGAATATAGCGCGCCCCCAAGATGACGGTGGTGATGAGTAATGCCGCGCTGAAAATATAGAAAGCCCACTGCAACCAACTCGTTTTGGCAGAGCGTCCGAGAATCAGGCGAATGGCGGGGTCATCGGGGCGCATCCATTCCGGCACAAGCCACGCGATGAGGCGTTTATACATCCTCAGACACCTCACCAAGCGCGTGCGTGACATAAGCGGATAAGCCGCCAGCGAGCGCATTTTTCAGTTCAGCATCGGTCAGTGTATGGGTGGCGTTGGCGGCGATATAGTGCAGTTTGACAGCCAGACTAAATTCGCCCCGATAGCTGAGGCGCTCGCGCACTGCACTGGCGTAGACCGCCAGTTGAATCAGGTGGCGCTCGGAGTGGGCGCGGAGGTCGATACCGCCGTCGGAGTCCCGCGCCACATAATCGGTCTTATAATCTACCAGCGTCCATACCCCGCTGGGTGACTTGAACAACAGGTCGATTTGCCCGTGAATGATGCGCTTATCGAGGTGATAAACGAACGGGATTTCACGGTAGACGCTGGCAGAGGCGTTAATCTCGCGGTAGAGCGCTGATTTGCGGTAGCGCTGAATCAGGTCGAGGGCGCGGGAGACGGCATCAGCGTGCAGCGCGGGAGCCAGCGGCTGCGCCCAGACAAGGCTCTTGAGCAGCCCGCGCAATCGCTCATCATTTTCGGCATCATAGCCGAAACGTATGGCCTCATGGACGACTTCACCCACGACACGACTGGGGGCGCGGCTGGTCAGATTCCCGCCAGTCAGGAATCGAATCGCGCTGTCTGATTGCCCCAAGACGCCGCGCCGGAATCGCTTTTTTGCCTTGTCCCGTTCAGGGGCGCTAGGGGCGTAGCGACTCTGGCTGAGGTGACTGAGGTCGGTGGTGGTGACGTGTTTGGCGCGGTCTGTCAGGCGGGTTCTGATAGGGCGAAACAGCACAGGCGTGACGGGCGTGACAGCGTCATCAATGGTCGGCAAGGTATTGCCGGATGCGCCCGTGCTGGTATTACGGGGTAGCACACGGGCGAGGATGTCGGTATAAGCGATATGCTCACCATGTGCGCTGATGAGGCTGGCCTGATGTGCCATCAAATGACCCATGCGCCCTTTTGCAGAGGCTTCGCCTTGCGCGTTGACATCGAAATGCCCCGATAAGATGAGCAGGTCTTTGGCGCGGGTGGCCGCCACATAAAACAATCGGAGCGATTCGGCCTCTTCCCGCCGTTCTTTGAGCGATTTTGCGTGAAGGTAGGGGAAAGGGGCGGGTAATTTTTCCTCGCCCGTCGGGAGCTTACACACCATCCCAAGCATGGGGTGTAAGAGCAGGGCGTCTTTTTCAGGATTTTTATGGTCGTTGGTATCGGGCAGAAACACGACATTGAACTCCAAGCCCTTGCTGGCGTGGATGGTCATGAGTTGGACGGCGTTCTCAGCATCTAGCGCGGCATCGGATTCACGCGCCTCGGCGGTTTTAATTTGTTTGATGAAGGTCAAGAATTGGCTCAGGGTGACGACGCCGGTATTTTCGGCTTGTTCGACCAATTTTTGGATGTTGGCGCGGCTTTGCGTGCCGTGCGGCTGCGATTCCAAGAAGGCCAAATAGCCAGTAGCGTCGATGGCTTCACGCAGGATGTCCGCGATACGGGCGCGGCGGGCGCGGGGCTTGAGGGATAACAAAACGCGGCGGGCGAAATCCAGCACATCGCGCTCATCTTCAGGGAAATCGTCGGGCGGGGCGTCCTCGGTCACGGCAGACCACAATGACGGATTTGGGGCGGTGCGTAAGGTATAAAGGGCGGCATCACTCAGGCCGAACAACGGGGAGTGTAGCACGGCGGCTAGGGAGAGGTGGTCACCGTCGTTATAGAGCGCCTTAAGCAGCGCGATAAGGTCAATGACCTCTGGGCGGTCAAAATAACCGCGTCCGGCGTTGGTGATGTACGGGATACTTTGGGCGCGGAGCGCGTCCTCATAGACATTAAATTTGGTGCTGGTGCGGCAGAGGATGGCGATGTCGCCATACCGGACACCCGCAGCCGTGAGGTCGATGATTTGCATGGCGAGGTCGGCGGCCTCTTGTAAGCGGGCGGAGTCTGCCTTCCATTTGTCTACGCCAACGATGAGGGCTTGGCTGGTGTCAAACATCCGCACGCGCAAAAACGGCGCGTCCCCGCGTGGGTCTGCGCGTCCGGCGTTCAACGCCTCAAATGGCACATACCCCGCCGATTCCGGCTTGTCGGTCACCTCCATGACGCGCTCAAACAGCGTGTTCATCGCGCCCAGCAGCGGTTGGTGTGTTCGGTAAGAGGTGCTGAGGCTGACGGATGCCTCCACGGCGGGGGTCTGAAGCACCCCGCTGGCGCGGATGATGCTGGTTGCGTTGGTGAAGACGGTATGGTCAGAGCCGCGAAACCCATAAATCGATTGTTTGGGGTCGCCGACGATGAACAGCCGCCCCGATTGGTTGGGCGGGGCGATACGCCGGATAATTTCCCATTGGGCGGCGCTGGTATCTTGGAATTCATCGACCATGACATGGGCGAATTGTGAGCGATAACGGGCGGCTACCGCGTCATCGGCTAAGACTTGACCCGCCATTTGTTCGAGGTCGTTGAAATCAAGCGCGTTCAGGCGGCGTTTGGCAGCCTGATATTCAGCGGCGATGCGCCCCGCAATCACACGCCAACCGACCAGAAGGTCGGCGGCCTCGTGGTGTAGGTCGTCATCGGGCGACATACCGAGGGTTGCCATGAGGGCTTGAACGGCGCGAGACGGCGCTTTTGCGACCCCGTCTCGTATTTCTTTCAGGGTTTCTTTATCTCCCCAAACTTTTACGCTGCCGACATTGCCAGCGGTTGCCTTCAAGAAACTATATTCTTCGAGGAAGGTTTCCGGCGTGGGGGCGTGTTTTAATCGGTCTAAGGCTTGCCGACGGACTAGAATATATTCTGAAAGTTTATCGCTGGGGTCTGAAATCGGATGGTCATAAAAAGCTTGAATTTCGGGGTCTTTGAACAAGTTCTGGACGCCTTGTTCCATCTCAGCCCGCCACGTCGCCTCCCACACGGTGAGGATGTCCTCCACCGTCTGGGAGGTGGATAGCGACTCCGCGGCTTGCGCGACGATTTCGACGTTGAGCGCGTCTTTGACCGTCTTCAATCCGTATTCGTGAATCACCTTGACGGCGGAGTCTGAGTCGGGGGTGGCGTGATGTGCTGACCCCAATTGGCGCAACACGCGGTCACGGGCGGCGTTGAACAGGAGTTTGCCCTGCACTTCATCCAATACGGTGAATGACGGGTCAATGCTGGACTGGGCGGCGTTGGCGCGCACGATGTCCCCGCACAGGCTGTGAATCGTGCTGATGCGTGCCGCATTCATCTCTTGCAGTGCGTTTGTCAGTAGTCGGTGGTGGGTGGGGTCGGTGGTGAGGGTGATGCGGTTCTCAAGTTCCTCACGCAGGCGGGCGCTCATCTCGGCGGCGGCCTTGCGCGTGAAGGTGATGGCGACCAATTCACTGACGCGGCGACCCGATTCCAATAACTTGAGGTAGCGCCCGACCAAGACCGTCGTCTTACCCGACCCCGCGCCCGCCGTGACCGCGATATTGCTATCAATCAGCGTGATAGCCCTGTCCTGCGCGTCATTACGCTGTTTTTGGTCGGTCATGAATTTGATGTGTCCTGAGTAGTTAGAAAAACATATTGGATTATAACTTACCACACTCCTTTAGCCTCTATTGCGACTTAGAGGCGAAGAAAAGTATACTATGGTTTCAGCACAGACAAAGAATAAGGCAAGCCTACGCATGAACACAGCCATACACGATTATCTAACTGTCCCCAGTTCTCCGTTTCGGGTATAATGGGCGAACATCTGTGTTTAGAAAGTGGCGTTGCCGAATGAATAATCAAGCGGATTCACAAAATAACCCTGTTATCTTTTCGTTCTTTTCCGGTAGCGGGTTCTTGGACTTGGGCTTTGAATGCGCGGGCTATGAAATAGCCTTTGTCAACGAAATATCATCATCCTTCTTAAAAGCCTATAAATATTCACGCGCTAGAATGGGTATTCCTGCGCCTAAATACGGTTATTACGATATAGATATAAACGATTTTTTGAACGGGCGAAAAGAGGAATTGCGCCAACTTGTACGTGACACGCAAGCAAGCGGCCGCCTTGTTGGATTTATCGGTGGCCCTCCCTGTCCCGACTTCTCTGTTGCTGGAAAAAACAAAGGGGCAAGCGGTCCTAATGGCAAACTTTCGCTCACCTATATTGATCTTATTGCTGACATTGCGCCTGATTTCTTTTTATTTGAAAATGTCAAAGGGCTTTGGCGCACGGCACGGCATAAGGATTTTTTTGAGGAGCTAAAAGCAAAAACACATGCCGCCGGATATTCTACAACTGAACGCCTATGTAATGCTCTTGAATTTGCAGTCCCGCAAGATAGGGAGCGTATTTTGTTTTTCGGTGTAAAAACAGACCTGTTAGATAACAGTAGGTCATCTGAGAAGGAAATATCCGCTTTCCCGTGGTGTCAATTCACCTCATACAACGCTCACACAGTAAAAAAGATGCCATGGGTTGCAACAAACGCTTTTGGCAATGATTTAATCCCATCACTAACAGACGATATGGAGCGTTTAACCGTCCAACATTGGTTTGATAAAAACGATGTTGAACACCACCCAAATGCAAAAGCGCATTTTACGCCACGCGGCGGGATTGAAAAAATGCGTACTGTGCTAGAGGGCGATGTTAGCAGAAAGTCATATAAACGCCTACATCGTTACCGTTATTCACCGACTGCGGCTTACGGCAACAATGAAGTTCATTTGCATCCGTGCAAGGAACGGCGCATTTCTGCGGCTGAATCGATGGCTATACAATCTTTGCCAAAAGAGTTTGAGTTGCCACAAGATATGACACTTTCGGATATGTTTAAGACGATTGGTAACGGTGTGCCTTATCTCTTATCTGAAGGTATAGCTAAGACGATCAGGGTCTTTTTAAGGGATAACGTATGCAAAAAATAACGGCTGCCAATTTAGTAATGGCTCTACACCAACTACCCAAAAATCAGGTATACAACTACATCAACCCCAAGACGAAAGGGCTTATTCGTATTGTAGATATAACTTTGCCGGAAGGCCCAATATCCATTAAGCGATGGACACCCGCAAAAGGCGAAACAGAGCATAGTGTACGGGCTGAAAGTATTTCCAGTCAGCTCATTTGGCGTGTGGCAAACGCTTTTACGGAAAACCACCCCGTTAACCTTGATAGAGTGCTTGGTGCAAGCTATAACACCCGTTCGGTACTTGAAAGCCTTATCGCCCATACGCCGCAGTTCTATTTCTGCTATCCGGGGCGTATTGAGGATGTAGCTGGAAACGTGGAGATCAAACACGGGCATAAACATTTGGTGTGGATACCATCTGACCCGCACCGAAATGGTGTGCTAGTGAAAAAAGAGACAGATGTCGCCATTAGTGAAATCCCCATACAATCCGTATCCTATGATTTGATTTTGCCTCCTTCAATAATTGATGGGACAGAGATTAACATCAATGTAGCAAGACGGCATACGCAGATTCAAATAGCTCTTTATCTGATAGGGCTACATTTGGGATTTCGTACTTGGATAGCCCAAAACGACAAAGGTATTGTCTACAACGGCAAGCCACTCATTGAGCAAGATGGAATCGTCAAAACATTATTTGATGAGCCTATGGTCTATCCGCACGATGGGGCAGTACAGGCAGGCTTATTCATAGACTGTATTTGGTTTCAAAACCATCGACTTATGCCTGCGATTATGGAAGTTGAGCATACAACAGGCGTGACAAGTGGTCTGACCCGTATGTTGGAGTTCTATAACAAGCTACCGCGTTTCCAGACACGCTATGTTATCGTTGCGCCCGATGATGATAGACAGCACGTTATCAGAGAAGCAAGTAAGACGACGTTCAAGCCATTGAACGCGCTCTACTTTCCGTATTCTGCGGTTGAGGAACTATATTACTTGTGCGAGAAGCGAAATTTGAGTAGCCAGAGCATCACAGAGGAATTTCTGGGTTGCTTCATGGAAAAAGCGGCTATTTCTATATAGTGTAGCGGTTTGTGGTCGCCTTGAGCGAAACCATCCGCGTGATGGACGCGATTGACGATGTCATCCCCGCGTGGCCTATGGTGTAGGGAAAATTTATCTCACGCAAACCAGATTCCCCCTCTCTAACACTGTTGGAGAGGGGGCTAGGGGGTGAGGTTACATCCGGTCAGGGGTAGACATGCCCATCAGGGTGAGGACGCGGTTGAAAGCGACGTGCGCGGCCTTATAGAAGCGCAGGCGGGCGGCGGCGATGTCCTCATCCACGCCATCCCCGAACACGCGCAAGCGGTCATACAAGGTGTGGAAGGCCGAGGCGAGGTCATGCGCGTAGAACGCCACACGGTGCGGCTCGAAAGATTCTGCCGAGTAGCGGATTTCATCACCCAATGTCAACACGCGACGGACAAACGATAATGATTCGACATCCAACAAGCTCATATCGGCGTTAGCGTCGGTGAAATTGCGCGATTCTGCCTCACGCAAAATGCCCGCACAGCGCACATAAGCGTACTGGATGTAGTAAACCGGATTATCGGTAGACTGGCGCACCGCGAGGTCAAGGTCAAAATCCAGACGGCTGTTGGCGTTACGCGCCAGCAACATATAGCGCACCGCATCGGAACTGGTCTGCTCGATGAGGTCATCCAAGGTTTCATAATCACCGCGCCGCGTACTCATCTTGACCTCTTTGCCGCCGCGAATCAGGCGGACAAATTGCATGATGATGACGTGGATTTTCTCGGCATCGCCCCCCAAAGCACGCACGCCGTATTTGACGACCTGATGCTCGGTGAAGTGGTCTGCGCCCAACACATTGACCAGCAAATCGAACCCGCGCCCTAACTTGTTCATGTGATAAGCGATGTCGGGTAGGGTGTAGGTGGGGGAGCCATCCGAGCGCAAGACAACGCGGTCTTCGGTATCCCCAAAGCGCGTGCTGCGGAACCAGTGGGCGGGGGCGACTTTGGCGTTTTGTGCCTTGATTTCATCGCTCTCGGTCTCGCGCACCGAGCCGGTATAAATCAGGTCGCGCTCTTGCAGCTCTTCCAACGTCGTGTTGACCGAACCGTCATCGTATAGCGAGTTTTCGTTGAAGAAGTTGTCATGCTTGATTTGGATGCGAGCGAGGGTCTGTTGAATCATGAGGAACATCTTCTGTTCCGCATATTCCTTGAAGACTTCCCATTCTTCATTGACCAACGAGTCGCCTTTTTCGCTGACCAATAACTCGGCGAATTCTTTGAGATATTCGCCCTGATAGAACGTGCCTTCTTCTTTGGGCAATTCCGCCGGAAGCCCCAACGCCTGTAAGTAGCGGATTTTCATGCTGTTGCCGAGGTTACGCATCTGTGCGCCAGCGTTGTTGAAGTAATACTCGCGCTGGACGGTATAGCCTGCGGCTTCTAAGACTCGCGCCATGGTATCCCCGACGATAGCACCACGGCTGCGCCCGATATGCAACGGGCCGGTGGGGTTGGCGCTGACGAATTCGACTTGAGCGCGTTTGCCCGCGCCAAGCGTGATGATGCCCAATTTATCGCCCGCGTCCGCGATGACCGCGACTTGAGCGCGTAGCCAATCTGCGTCGAGCCGGAAGTTGATGAATCCGGGTTGCGCGACCTCGACAGCAGCCAAGAATGGCGCACGTTCGAGGTGTTTTATGATAATTTGGGCGATGTCTATCGGTTTCATGCCGATGGTTTTGGCGAAAGCCAGAGCGCCTGCGTAGGCGTAATCCCCCATTTCAGGGCGATTGGGCGGCTTGATTTCGACGGTTGGGAGCGTGAAAGCGGGCAAATCACCAGCGGCTTGGGCGGCGCGCACGGCGGATTCGATTAGGGTGGCGTGGGCGTTAAGCAGCGATTCCACGAATTGACCTCATTATGGGTTGATAGTTTGGTATAGAGGTGGATTGTATCAGAAAGGGGTGGATTTTTGGGGAGTCAGGCGCGGATTTTAAGGTACATCAGGGTCGCCAGCCATCGTATAGAGCAGCACGCCGATGGATGAGATGAAGAAGCTCCCAATAATCCCCGCGATTTGGAGCTTGCCAATCACGACATCCCCAGCGGTGATTGCGCCATTGCTACCAAAGCCCAACACATCCGCGAGGCCGCACATCGAGGCGAATACAATCCCCGTCAATCCCAGCCGCGACCCAATCTGTTGGGCGAGGTTAGAAGGGACGGTGGAGAAATAGGTGAATTTGACATAGAGCAATGCGCCCATCACCACGAGGCCAAAGCCCCCCAGAATCAAGACCAGTTGCACCAGCCCGACTCCCGGGGTGGGTGGTCGCCCGACGACGCCGGGGAACAGCCCCATCACGAACAGGACAAACCCCAACGCGCTCAGCACAATCCCAAATTGCGCGACGCGCACCATAATGTATGACCTTTATTGCAACGAAATCACAAATTTACGGCAGCGGACGCGGAACGCCGCGCCCGCTATAGTCGTCAAATGACTTTAGACACCAAGACGCCGCGCCGCCTTCAAAAGGCCGCTGATGCTCTTGCCGTCAATGAGCGTGCCGTCCATCACCCAGCCAATGGCTTGGCTCAACGGGACGCGCTCAACTTCGATGAACTCATCCTCATCCCCCTCCAGCCGAGACTCGACCAATCCGGTGGCGAGGTAGAGGTGGATGAATTCGGTGGTATAGCCCGGGGCGACGAACATCCCGCCCAGCGACTCCACTTTTTCAGGACGATAGCCGGTTTCTTCTTGAAGCTCACGGACGGCGCACACCATCGGGTCTTCACCCGCCTCAAGCGTCCCCGCCGGAATCTCCAACATCACTTGGTCTGCCGCC
>Ga0164241_10006984_pt1 | contig 10200 bp, 7 predicted proteins | sample OricomyardsoilBY_FD_108780 | JGI IMG/M metagenome (GOLD analysis project Ga0164241, IMG submission 108780) | Backyard soil microbial communities from Emeryville, California, USA - Original compost - Back yard soil (BY) | ecosystem: Environmental > Terrestrial > Soil > Unclassified | place: USA... | reverse complement strand
GAAGGCCGCCTTGCCGGCGACCGACAGCGTCACCTCACCGGGGCTGGGATCGCCGGTCTCCCCGATCGTGAACGTGCCGATCACGCCGTCGGTCACCTTGGTGCCGTACAGCGAGGCGGAGATCGCCGGGCGGTCCGTCCCGTGCGCGGCGATCGCGTCGAGCAGCACGTCGGCGGCCTGCGCCGAGTAGGGCGCGAACGGCTCGATCGGCTTGCCCGGGAACTTCGCCTTCAGCTGCCGGACGATGTCCTTGCCCTTCGTCGTGGTCAGCAGCTCGGGCGCGCTGCCGGGCGTGCTGGTGAACATGCCGGCCGCGGCCTTGCCGGCCAGGGTGATCGTCGACGTCTGGGCGAAGCCGTCGAGTCCGAGCAGCTTGATCTTGCCCGTGTTCTTGCCGAGCACCGCGACCTTGTCCTTGATCAGCCGGCCGCCGTGCTGTTCGGTGAGGCCGGCGAGCAGGATCGCCTGCGGCTTGGCCGCCTTGACCTTCTTCATCAGCGCCGTGTAGCTCGTGGCCTTCGGGTTCCACTTCCGGGAGATGACGACCTTCGCGCCGAGCGACTTCGCGGCTCCCGTGACGGCGGCGGCCTGGCCGTTGCTCGTCGTGTCGCCGGCGGAGAGGACGGCGATGCGCTTGGCCTTGAGCGTCTTCACCGCGAACGTGGCGAGCGCGGCGCCCTGGTAGGCGTCGTTGGGGACGACCCGGGCGTAGTTGCGCTTGCCGGAGGGGAAGTACTTGCCGGGTTCGTCCTTGGCGCAGCTGGCCGCCGTCTGGGTGAGGCAGACCAGGGTGTTGCCGGGGGAGATCATCGCGATCCCGCCGGGGTTGAGGATCGGGGCGATGATGCCGGCGCAGCCGCTGTTGTAGGTGCCGACGACGCCGAGCAGCGTGGGGTCGGCGACGTAGGCGTTGGCGTTGCGCGTGCACAGCTCGGAGGTCCAGGCGCCGGTCGCGGCGTCGGAGTCGTCGCACGACGCCAGCCCGATCGTGGTGGCGCCGGCCTTCCAGCCGCGCTGCTTGAGCGTGAGGCGCACGGCCTCGACCATCTGGGCCGAGCGGTCGGCCGAGGCGCCCTTGAGCGGCAGGTCGGTGGCGATCGTCGCGGCAGGGGTGCCGCCGGGGCCGTACTCGACCGGGCAGGGGAGCGTGGCGGAGGGCTCGGCGGCGCCGGTCGGCGCGGCGCTCAGTCCGGTCAGGGCGGCGAGGCAGGCGATCGTCAGGGCGAGGATCGCGAGCCGGCCGCCACGGTGGTTCGCGGGTGCGGAAGCGGGGGTCATGGGCCGACGTTAGCGACATCCGCCACAAAAGGCGAACAGTGATCGGTAAGTGGGGCGCGGGCGTGTCGGGTGCTACAGCGCGACGCCGACGAGCACCGGCTCGTTGACGAGCGTCACGCCGAACGCCTCGCGCACGCCGTCGCGGATCTCCCGGGCCAGGCCCAGCAGGTCCGCGGTGGTCGCCCCGCCCCGGTTCGTCAGCGCGAGCGTGTGCTTGGAGGAGAGGGCCACCGGGCCGCGGGCGTGGCCCTTGGCGAAGCCCGCCCGCTCGATCAGCCAGGCGGCCGACGTCTTGGCCTGGCCGTCGGGCGCCGGGAACCGGGGCGGGGCCGCGTCGGGACCCAGCCGCGCGTGGACGCGGGCGACGAGGGCGGCGAACGCGGCCTCGTCCAGGAGCGGGTTGGTGAAGAACGAGCCGGCGCTGTACGTGTCCCGGTCGGCGGGGTCCAGGACCATGCCCTTGCCCCGGCGCAGCCCGAGCACGGCCGCGCGGACGTCGGCCAGGGGTGCCGCGTCGCCCACGGCGATCCCCAGGGTGCGGGCCAGCTCGGCGTAGGCGATCGGGGCGCTCTGGTCGCCACGGCGCAGGCCGAAGGTGACGGACAGGACGACGTGCCGGTCGTGGCCCTTGAACGCGCTGGTGCGGTAGGCGAACCCGCAGTCGGCGGCGTCCAGCGTGACGACGCGGTCCTCGGCGCGGTCGTAGGCCCGCAGGCGCACGATGGTCTGGGCGACCTCCTGGCCGTAGGCGCCGACGTTCTGGATCGGGGTGGCGCCCGTCGACCCGGGGATCCCCGAGAGGCACTCGACGCCGACCAGCCCCTCTGCCACGCAGTGCGCGACGACGGTGTCCCACGGCTCGCCCGCCGCGACCGTCAGCTCGACCCGCTCCGGGCCGGCCGCGACGGCCTCGATGCCGCGCGTGGCGACGAGCACGGCCGTGCCGTCGAAGCCCGCGTCGGCGATCACCAGGTTGCTGCCGCCCGCGAGCAGGAGCAGCGGGGTGCCGACCGCGTCCGCCGTGCGGATCGCGGCGATCAGGTCGTCCTCGGTGGCGGGGGCGACCAGCGTCCGGGCGGGGCCGCCCAGGCGCAGCGTCGTGAGGTCGGCCAGGGGAACGTCCCGCCGGGCGGGCGCCGTCATGCCCCCAGCTCGGCGCGCAGCGCGGCCAGCTCCGCGCGCAGCTCGGCCACCTCGGCGCGCAGCTCCGTCAGCTCGGTGCGGACGTCGGCGTCCGAACCTGTGGTGGCAACAGGGGGCGAACCTGGGATGACGGCCGGCGCCGGCACGACCGGCGGGAAGTCGGAGGGCACCGGATCGTCGGCCAGCCGGGCGGCGGCCTCGCTCGGGCTCGGCACGGCGGCCAGCGCCGGGTAGGCGGAGGGCGCGGGCTGGGCCTCGTCGTCCCCGCCGAGCAGGTGCACGAAGCGCACCTCCTTCTGGCCGGGCCGCAGCTCCAGGGGCCGCAGCAGCTCGCGGTCGGCGAGGCCGATGATCGTCTCCTCGACGGCGTCCAGGCTGGCGAACTCCTGCATGCGCGCGGTGCGCTGCTTGAGCTCCCCGGCGGTCTGGGCGCCGCGCAGCATCAGCACGCAGAGCACGGCGAGCTGGTCGGGGGAGAGGCCGAGCGCCTCGTCGAGGAGGTGGCGGTACTTGCGGGTGCGGAAGGAGTGGCCGCTGGAGCCGCGGGCCCAGCCGCGCGGGCCGAGCCGGTGCAGCGCGTCGGTCACCGTCTGCTCGTCGTAGGAGACGACGGGATCGCGGTTGGTCGACTGGTTGCACGCGAGGCGCACCGCGTTGGTCGACAGGGGGTAGGCGTCCGGGGTGGTCCGCTGCTTCTCGATCAGACAGCCCAGGACGCGGATCTCGACGGCGTCCGGTTCCACGGGGCAAAGCCTACGCGACGATCGGGGGCGCACGCCGGCAACGTGCGATGCTGGGTCCATGAGTGAGAACCGCCGTCTCGTCCTGGCCAAGCGCCCCGTCGGCACCGTCGCCGACGACGACTTCGAACTGCGCCCCGAGCCGATCCCCGAGCCCGCCGACGGCCAGTTCGTGGCCAAGGTCTGCTGGCTGTCGTTCGACCCCGCCCAGCGCGGCTGGATGAACGACGTGCCCTCGTACATCCCGCCCGTGCAGATCGGCGAGCCGATGCGCGCGTGGGGCGTCGGGGAGGTCGTCTCCTCCCGCAACGACCGCTTCCCGGTCGGCGCGCTGGTCAGCGGCCGCATGGGTTGGCAGGAGTACGCGCTGCTCGACGGCACGCCGCAGTTCGGCATCAGCATCGTCCCGCCCGGCGTGCCCCCGACCGCGGCGCTCGGCGTGTTCGGCACCACCGGTCTCACCGCCTACTTCGGCCTGCTCGACGTCGGCCGCCCGAAGGAGGGCGACCTCGTGCTCGTCTCCGGCGCGGCGGGCGCCACCGGCTCGATCGTCGGCCAGATCGCCAAGATCCACGGCGCGATGGCCGTCGGCATCGCGGGCGGCCCGCAGAAGTGCGACTGGCTGCTCGACGAGGCCGGCTTCGACGCGGTGATCGACTACAAGAGCGAGAACGTCGCGGCCCGCATCCGCGAGCTCGCGCCGGCCGGCGTCAACGTGTTCTTCGACAACGTCGGCGGCCCGATCCTCGACGCCGGCCTGGCCAACATCGCCCAGGGCGGCGCGGTCGTGCTGTGCGGCGGCATCTCCAGCGGCTACTCGATCGACGAGAAGCCCGAGGGCATCCACAACACCTACATGCTCACCGTGAAGAGCGCGCGCATGGAGGGCTTCATCGTCCTCAACTACGTCGAGCGCTTCGGCGAGGCGGTCAAGGCGCTCGCCGGCTGGGCGCAGGAGGGGAAGCTGGTGTGGGCCGAGGACGTCCAGGAGGGCGGCATCGAGGATGCGCCCGCCACGCTGCGCCGCCTGTTCGAGGGGAAGAACCTCGGCAAGCAGCTGCTGCAGATCGCCGAGCCGTCCGCCTGAGCTAGACGGCCGAGTCGGTCGCCAGCGTGGGGGACTGCGCGGCGTCCGGCTCGTCCGGCGCGACGTCCTGGTCGAGGAACTCCAGCAGCGCGCGGTTGAACGTGTTGGGGCGCTCCAGCATCGGCACGTGGCCGGTGTCCTGGAGGATCAGCGTGGTCGACCGCTCGATGTGGCGCGCGAACTCGTCCGCGTCGCCGAGCGGGACGAGCACGTCCTCGGTGCCCTGGACGATCAGCGTCGGGCAGGCGATCTTCTCCAGGTGGTCGACGAAGTCGTAGTTGATGATCGCCTGGAGCGAGGCGTTGAAGCCGGGCGCGCCGACCGAGTGCATCTGCTCGTAGACCAGGTCGCGGGCCAGCAGCGTCGGGTACCGGGCCACGACGCCCATCGCCAGCTGCACGAAGCCGGGACGGCTGACGATCCGGCGCGCCGCGTTGGGATCGGGCTTGGCCGCGCCGCCCCCGGCGGTGATGACCTTGCCGACCCGCTCGCTGATCCAGTTGCGGTTCAGCGTCGTGGAGATGCCGGCGGCGTCGACGAGCACGAGGCGCTCGACGCGGTCGGGGTGGCGGATCGCCATCTCGGCGGCGGTGAAGCCGCCCATCGAGTTGCCGACGACCGCGACCGAGCCGAACCCGAGCTGTGCGCACAGCTGGTCGACGGTGTGGGCGAAGAGGGAGATGGTGATCTCCTCCTTGGGGACCTCGGACCCGGAGAAGCCGGGGAGGTCCAGCGCGATCACCCGGCGGGTCTGGGCGACCGCGGGCAGGTTCTCCAGCCAGTTCTGCCAGCTGCCGCCGAGGCCGTGGACGAACACGACGGGCTGCCCGCCCTCGCCGAGGTCGGCGTACTGCACGTTCGTCCCGTCGATCGTCGTCTGGTGCACGTGGGTGGACCAGTCGACGTCCCGCCAGCTCGGCACCGCGGGGGCGCCGTACTCCTCGTCGGCGCGCCGGGCGGCGCGGCGGGAGGCGGGCCGGGCCGGGGACGGCCAGATGGCCTTCATGGGGCCGCGGCGGTAGGGGCGGGGCTCGGACGCGGTGGGCATGTGTCTCATGGTAGCGACCGTTGACACCCTGTCCGGTCGCTTTCGCCGCCCGTCACAGCAGCGCGACGAGCCGCTCCAGGTCCCCGTCGTCGTTCCAGGCGCCGGTCGACGCGCGGACGTAGGGCGTCCCGGGGAGGTCGCGGATCACGACGCCGGCGGCCGCGGCACGGTCCCGGACGGCGATCGGGTCGTCCTCCTCCCAGCTCACCAGCGTGGTCGCGCCGCGCGGTGCGACCGTCTTGCCGGCCGCGGCGAGCAGGTCGGCCAGGGTGCGGGCCAGCGCGGCGCTCCGGGCGTGGACGTGCGCCCAGCCCACGGCGGCGAGCACGTCGAACGCCGCCTGGGCGGCCAGCCATGTCTCCGGAGCGATCGCGGGGGCGTCGTGCCGGCTCGCGTCGGACGCCAGCGCGGCGTCCAGGCCCGCGCCCGGGTCGGCGAGGTTGACGTAGGTGGGGCCGGGGGTCGAGAGCTCGTCGAGCCGGCCGGGGGCGATCCACAGCATCCCCAGGCCGTCGGGGCCGCACAGCCACTTCTGGCCGGGCCCCGCGTAGAAGTCGCAGCGCAGCGTCCGCACGTCGATCGGCACCGCGCCGACGCCCTGCGCGCCGTCGAGCAGAACGGGCACGCCTTCGGGCATCTCGGGGGCCAGCGCACCGGTCGTCCAGGAGACGTGGGAGCAGGCGATGAGGCGGGTGCGCTCTCCGACCGCGTGGGCCACGGCGTGCAGCGGGACCTCGCGCACGGTGACGCCGAGCAGGCGGCGCGCGGCGGCGAGCGGGCCGAGCAGGCCGGGGTGCTCGCGCTCGGCGGTGAGGATCTCGTCGCCCGGCCGCAGGCCGAGCCCGGTGAGGACGCGCACGAGCCCCTCGCTCGTGCCGGTCGTGAGCGCGACGTCCGCGGGCTCGGCGCCCAGGATCGAGGCGTACGACGCGCGGATCCCGTCCCGGGCCTGCTTCCACACCTCGAAGTAGTCGAAGCCCCGGCCCTCCCGCGTGAAGCGGTCCAGGACCGCGACGTGGGCGTCCCGCGCCGCCTGCGGCAGCGGACCGCACGTCCCGGCGTTGAGGTAGGCGCGCTCGGCGAGGACCGGGAACTGCGCGCGGAAGCTCGGGAAGTCCATCCGCCGAGGGTAGCCAGGAGCGCCGGCCGGCCCCCGCCGGAGATCAAAACACGCGCACGTGCGCCGTCGCGCGATACGCTCCGCCGCGATGCAGGTAACCCTTCCCGACGGCACCCCTCTCGACCTCCCCGAAGGCGCCACCGGCGCCGACGCCGCCATGGCGATCGGGCCGGGCCTGGCCAAGGCCGCACTGGCCGTGCGGCAGGAGGGCGAGGTCCGCGACCTCGCCCGTCCGCTGATCCCCGACACGACGGTCGAGATCATCACCGAGCGGAGCGGGCAGGACGCGCTGGACCTCATCCGCCACGACACGGCCCACGTCCTCGCGGCCGCCGCCATGGAGCTGTATCCGGGGGTCAAGATCTCGATCGGCCCGCCGATCGACGACGGCTTCTACTACGACTTCGAGTTCCCCGAGGGCACCAAGCTCTCGGACGACGACTTCGCCGCGCTCGAGGCGAAGATGAAGGAGCACATCAAGGCCGAGGAGGAGTTCGTCCGCGAGGACGTCTCGGTCGCCACCGCGCTCGAGCGCTTCAAGGCCGAGGGCCAGGACTACAAGGTCGAGCTGATCGAGGACCTGGTCGCCAACGCGCCCGCCGACGATCCGGTCGAGACCGTGTCGCTCTACACGAACGGGCCCTTCACCGACCTGTGCCGGGGGCCGCACGCCCCGTCGACCAAGCGCATCAAGGCCTTCAAGCTGCAGTCGGTGGCCGGTGCCTACTGGCGCGGCGACTCCACCCGGACGATGCTCACCCGGGTCTACGGCACCGCGTTCTTCGACAAGAAGGACCTGCGGGCGCACCTGGAGCGGCTGGAGGAGGCCAAGGCGCGCGACCACCGCAAGCTCGGCCGCGAGCTCGGGCTGTTCACGTTCTCGGAGATCTCGCCCGGCTCGGCGTTCTGGCTGCCCCACGGCACCACGATCTACAACTCGCTCCTGGCTCTCTCCCGCGAGATGGGCGCCGACCGCGGCTACACCGAGGTCAAGACGCCGCAGATCTTCGACAGCGAGCTGTGGAAGACGTCGGGCCACTGGGGCAAGTACCGCGAGAACATGTTCCTCACGGAGACCGAGGACCGCCAGTACGGCGTCAAGCCGATGAACTGCCCGGGCCACGCGCACCTGTTCTCCACCCAGCACTGGAGCTACAAGGACCTGCCCGTCCGCTACTCCGAGCCCGGCGGCCTGCACCGCAACGAGCTGAGCGGCACGCTCCACGGCCTGCTGCGCGTCCGCCACTTCACCCAGGACGACGCCCACATCTTCTGCACGCCGGAGCAGGTGCAGGAGGAGGTCGCGGGCTGCCTGGAGTTCATCTTCGCCACCTACGCGATCTTCGGGTTCGAGGACGTCAAGGTCGAGCTGTCGACCCGGCCGGACAACCGCATCGGCACCGACGAGGAGTGGGACTGGGCCGAGGGCGCGCTCACCGCGGCGCTGGAGTCCCGGGGGCTGGAGTACTCCATCAACCCGGGCGACGGCGCGTTCTACGGGCCGAAGATCGACGTCCACCTGACCGACTCGCTGGGCCGCTCGTGGCAGCTCGGCACCGTGCAGCTGGACCCCAACCTGCCCGAGCGCTTCGACCTCAAGTACATCGGGGCCGACAACGCCGAGCACCGGCCGCTGATGATCCACCGCGCCTGCATGGGCACGTTCGAGCGGTTCATCGGCATCCTCACCGAGCACTTCGCCGGCGAGTTCCCACTGTGGCTGACGCCCGTCCAGGCGATCGTGCTGCCGATCTCCGACCGGCACGTGCCGGCCGCCGAGATCGCCCAGGCGGCGCTGCGGCGCGGCGGGGTGCGCAGCGAGGTCGACGACCGGACCGAGTCGATGGGCCGCAAGATCCGCGACGGCGAGCTGCGCAAGATCCCCTACATGCTGATCATCGGGGACCGCGAGGCCGAGGAGGGCACGGTCTCCGTGCGCCGGCACCGCGAGGGCGACCTCGGGGCGCAGGCGCTCGACGCGTTCGTGGAGCGCATCCGCGAAGACGTGCAGCAGCGCGTATGAGCCCGGGGCGTTCACACCGCGTCGGCGCTGGTGCATCCGTGCAGCAGCGGATCTGATGAACGGCAGCCTGCGGACCGCCGGGCTCACGCTGCTCGGCGCGCTCGTCCTGCAGCTGCTGTTCATCGGCTCCTACGTCGGGGCGCTGCACGATCCGCGCCCGCACGACGTCCCGATCGGCGTCGCCGGGCCGCCCGAGGCCACCGCGCAGCTGTCCGCGGCGCTGGAGCGGGGCGGCCAGCTCGACCCGAAGGTCGTCGCGACCCAGGCCCGGGCGCTCCATGACATCGAGCACCGGGAGACCTACGGCGCCGTCGTCGTCACGGGGACCGACACCGCGACGCTGCTCACCGCCTCAGCGGCGAGCCCGGCGGTGGCCGGCGTCCTCGCCGCGGCGCTGCCCCCGCGCCTGACGCAGGCCGGGCTGCGCACCACCGTGCGCGACGTCAAGCCGCTCCCGGCCGGCGATCCGCGCGGCCTGTCGCCGTTCTACCTGGTCGTCGGCTGGGTGGTCGGCGGCTACCTCGGCGCGACCATCCTGGGGCTGGCGCGGGGCACCGCCGCCGGCACCCGGCGGCTGCTCGGCGCCCGCCTGGCCGCCCTGGCCGCCTACGCGCTGCTGTCGGGCCTGCTCGGCACGCTGCTGGTCGAGGGGGTGATCGGCGCGCTGAGCGGCGCGTGGCTGGCGGTCTCGCTCGTCGGCGCCCTGGTCGTGCTGGCCGTGGCGCTGGCCACGGCGGCGATCCAGCGGTTCCTGGGCGTGATCGGCACCGCGCTGGCCATCCTCCTCTTCGTGATCGCCGGCAACCCGTCGTCGGGTGGGCCGTTCGCCCGGGAGCTGCTGCCGGGCCTGTGGGCGGCGATCGGCGGGCTGCTCCCGCCGGGGGCCGGAACCGACGCCGTACGCAACGTCGTGTACTTCGACGGGAACGCGACGCTGGGCCCGATCCTCGTGCTGCTGGCGTGGGCGGCGGTCTCCGCGGTGGTGCTGGTGGTGGCCGGTCCGCGGCGCCGGACGGGCACGTCGGACGAGGACCTGATGGGCGCCGCCGCCGCTGCGGCCTGATCATCGGTTATAGTCGGGCACCTTGACTACACGTAACATCACGCGGCCGCTCCTCGAGAGCCCCCGCCACCAGAGCTAGTGCCGGTCCCTCGCAGGTTCGACCGGCGTCCCCCTGAGCGGGACACGACCCGGATCAACGATCGCATCCGCGTTCCCGAGGTCCGTCTCATCGACGAGAACGGGAACCAGGTCGGCGTCATGAAGACCGACGACGCCGTGCGGTACGCGCAGGAGCGGGATCTCGACCTCGTCGAGGTCGCCCCCGAGGCGCGTCCCCCGGTCTGCCGCGTGCTCGACTACTCGAAGTACAAGTACGAGCAGGCGCAGAAGGTCAAGCAGGCCAAGAAGCACCAGCAGCAGATCACGATCCGCGAGATCAAGTTCCGGCCCAAGATCGCCGAGCACGACTACCTGACCAAGAAGGGCCATGTGGAGCGCTTCCTGCGCCACAAGGACAAGGTCAAGGTCACGATCATGTTCCGCGGGCGCGAGGTCACGCATCCGGAGCGCGGTCAGGAGATCCTGGACCGCCTCGCCGAGGAGCTCTCCGAGCTCGCGATCGTGGAGCAGCGCCCGCAGCAGGACGGCCGCAACATGACGATGATGCTCGGGCCCTCCAAGGCAGTCCTGGCCGGGACGGTCGACGAGTCCGACGAAGGCGACGCCTCCGAGGACCGTGCCGCCGACCGCAACGGCAG
>Ga0164241_10006983_pt1 | contig 10200 bp, 8 predicted proteins | sample OricomyardsoilBY_FD_108780 | JGI IMG/M metagenome (GOLD analysis project Ga0164241, IMG submission 108780) | Backyard soil microbial communities from Emeryville, California, USA - Original compost - Back yard soil (BY) | ecosystem: Environmental > Terrestrial > Soil > Unclassified | place: USA... | reverse complement strand
GCAGCGCGATCTTTCCGATGTCGTGGAAATACCCTCCGCGGCCGAGCGCGGAGACGTCGTCTTCGGACAATCCGAGCGCCAGTCCCACGTCGGTCGCGTAGCGCGCCAGCCGCTCGCAATGGCCTTCCGTGTAGGCGTCGCGCGCTTCAACCATCAGCGCGAGACTCCGCAGCACCGCTTCGGCCGAGTCGAGATCATCGGTGAAGCGCTTGAGATCCATGAGCGATCGCACGCGCGCCTTGAGCTCCGGCTGGTCGATGGGCTTTCCGACGATGTCGTTGGCGCCCGCTTCGATCGCGCGGATGCGGTCGTCAGGTTCGGCCGCTCCGGTCATGAGGATGACCGGCACGAGCCGAGTTTCAGGTTCCGACTTCAGCGCGCGGCACAGCGCAAAGCCGCCCATCTTCGGCATCCGCACATCCGACAGCACGAGATCCGGCTGCTCGCGGTTGACGACGTCGACCGCCTCCTCGCCATCGCCGGCCGTGATTACCTGGTAGCCCTGCGTCGTGAGCACGTGCTCCAGAAGGGTCAGATTGGCGGCCAGATCGTCGACGACGAGGATCACGCCGCGTGAACGCGAAACGCGTTTGCGCCGCTCGAAGTAGGACACGGCGCAATGGTACGCCCATTTCGCACGTTCAGGACTGTGTGTCGGCGACAGATCTGTGAGTGTCGGCCCGGCGACACGTCCATCCTGATCGCGGCGGGCGCCGAATAACGCGCGATTGTGCGCAATCGTGCCGTCTCGTGAAGGGCCAGTCCCGTCGGTCGCGTGGCATGCCGCTTGCGAACCTGTGGCCGGCTTCTTATGACGCGATGGCTTTTCCCCCTCCTCATTGCCCTGTCCACGGGCGTGGCATCGGCGCCGGCCGCCGTCGAGGGCGCCGTGACGGTCAAAGGCAAACCCGCGAATGACACGGTCGTCTGGCTCGATGCCCCAGACGCCCCGCGGGCCCCGACCCGGGGCGCCGTGCTCGAACAGCGCGACCTCCAGTTCTTCCCGCGTGTGCTCGCGGTGCAGGTCGGCACAAAGGTCAGGTTTCCGAACAGCGACCGCGTGCTGCACAACGTGTTCTCGTACCACGACGGCGAGCCGTTCGACCTGGGCCTGTACCCGGTCGGCGAGGTGAAGAATCAGTCCTTCGATCGACCCGGTCTCAGCCGCGTGTTCTGCAACATCCACGCGCAGATGGCCGCCTACGTGATGGTCGTCGACACGCCGTACTTCGCCGTATCCGACGCACGAGGACAATTCACGATTCAGGACGTGCCCGCCGGCACGTATCACTATCACGCCTGGCGACCCGGCAGTCCGATCCTCAACGACGTCATCGACATCAGGCCCGGCGTGCCCTTCGACGTGCGCTGGCCATGAACCGCCGCACACTCGCCTGCACACTCGGCTTCCTGCTCCTGACGTCTGTCGCCGCCGCCCAGGGAGTGACGGCGGAAGCTGACATTACGGCCGGGCGCTCGACCGAAGGCGTGAACGCCGCGGGCACGCAGCTCCGGCTGTTCGGCGCGGTCGGCCACGACTGGCGCATGTCGGCGGAAGTGACCTGGGCGGGTAACTTCAAGAACCGGGAGTCCGACGCGTTCGGCGCCGCGTATCCCTACGACCGCTCCGTACGGCCCATGGAGGTGTTTGTCGAGCGCGCCCTGCCGAAAGCGGAGCGGCTGGCCACGATCCGGATCGGACGGTACCGCGATCCCTTTGGCATTTCCGGTCGCAGCGATCACGCCTACGGCGGTTTCACGCGTGCGCCGCTGATTCGCTACGGCACGAATTGGGCCCTCTCGAATACGTTCATGACGACCGGCGTCGACGCGCTGATCGGCCGGCCGGCGTTGTCGGTCGAGGCCAGCGTCGGCGCGTCGCAGGACGAAGGCCAGGCGCGGCGCCCCGACGCGCTCGCCCTCGTCGTGCGCACGCAGGGATACTGGCACTCCACCATCGTCGGGGTGAGCCACATGCGATCGCGGCCAAGCATGCACGGGTCGTATGTCCAGGGACCGATGGTGTTCACGGGCATCGACGGACGCTGGATGCGCGGCGGCGTGCAGCTTCGCGGGGAGTGGGTGGACGGCCGCCCGTTCAACGGCGTCGCGACGCGCGGCGGATATCTGGATCTGATCGTCCATCGCACCGGCATGGGCCCCCTCACACTGGTGGGCCGGGTCGAGAAGCTCGACTACGATGCGGGGCCGTTCTCCGCGTACTACCACCGCGTCGTCGTCGGCGGCCGCTATCAGGCGACGCGCGCGATCGGCACGCAGATCAACGTGCTGCACCAGCCGGCGGGACTCACGCACGGGCACAGGAACGTGCTCGACGCCAGCGTTACCTACACCGTCCGGTTCTAGCCGTGACCGCGTATCGTCCGACATCGGGTCGCGCGGCGTGGCATCAGCGCGTGGACGCGCGCCTGGCGATGGGTGTCACGCTCATTGCCGGACTGTCACTCACAGGGGTCCTGGCCGCATCCGCGCGACTGATGACGTCCGCGTCGCTCGAACGCTCGCAGAGCGATCTCGACGGGGCCCGCCAGGCATTCGAGGAACTCGTCGCCAGCCGCACGGCATTCGCCGCCGCGCAGACGCGGCTCGTCATCGGGTCGCCGCAGTTCCGCGCGATGATGGGCGAGGACCCGGATCTGGCCATTGCCGGCGAAACGCTGAATCAGCTCACGGCCGAGTATTGCGCCAAGCTCGGTGCGGCATTCTGCGTGGTTGCCGATACGCAGGGCCGCTGGACGGCTCAGACCGGCTTCCGCGATTCCTCGCCCGCGGCGATCGCCGGGCTGTCGCGGACGATCGACGCTGCCGGGCGGCGTCCCGCGAACAGCATCATCGTGGCCGACACCGGCATGTACCTGGTGGTGTCCGAACCCGCCATGTTCATCGAGGGCGAGATGATCGGGACGCTGACCGCCGGGTACCCACTCGACGACGCGCTCGCGCGCGAGCTGGCGCGCATCACGCGTTGCGACGTCAGCTTCGTCTGTGGCTCGCGGCTCTGCGGCACGAGCCTGGGGGCGGCGGCTGAGATCACGCTCGCCGGCATGCTCGCGCATGACGGCGCCGCGCTGGGAGCGGTCGGCGGCACGCCGGAACGCCGCCACATCGGCGACCGCGAGTTCGTCAGCGCCCTCTACGGTCTGCGCGCCGATGCCAGCGAAGCCAAGCTGGCGCTCCTTCAGGACTGGACGCCGACGGCGCGGGCGGCCCGGCAGCTCTCCGTGGTACTCGCAGGCATTGGCGGCGTGACGATGGTCGTGGCGCTCGTCGCGGGCTTTGTGTTCAGCCGCCGGCTGACGCGCCCGCTTCGCGACCTCGCATCGGCGGCGGATGCCATCGCGGCGGGCGACCGCAGTACGACCGTGCCCCTCCAGGGTCCGGTCGAAACGCGGACGATGGCGGAAGCCTTCAACCACATGGCGTCCTCGATCGCGCACTGGCACGACGAAGCCGACAGCCGTGCACGGCGCCTCAGCGAGACCTACGAGCGCTTCCGCTCGGTCAGCGACTCAGTCAACGACGCGATCATCTCGGCGAACACGCAGGGAAACATCCTGTTCTGGAACCGTCACGCCGCATCGGTCTTCGGGTATGCGGAAGAGGATGCGATCGGGCGTCCCCTCAGCATGCTGTTCCCCGCGGAATCACTGGGGGCGTACCACACGGCCGTCGCCGAGCTGGACGCCGATGAGCAGCGCGGCACGGGAACGGTGGAACTGCTCGGTCTCCGACGAGACGGCAGCATGATCCCCGTCGAGCTGTCGCTCTCAGCCTGGATGGTCAACACGGCCCGGTGCTATACCGCCGTCATCCGTGACATCACGGAACGTCGTCAGGCCGCGGAAGCGCTCAAGCAGCGCGAAGACGAACTCCGACAGGCGCAGAAGATGGAGGCTGTCGGCCGTCTCGCGGGCGGTGTCGCCCACGATTTCAACAACCTCCTCACCGCGATCCTCGGCTACGCGGAGCTGCTGCTGGACACGCTGCCCGGCGACGATCCCAACCGGCGCCAGATTGCCGAAATCCAGAAGGCGGGACGCAGCGCGGCATCGTTGACACGGGGTCTGCTCGCCTTCAGCCGGAAGCAGGTCCTGCAGCCGGTCGTGCTCAATCTCAACGCGGTCGTCTCCAACTCGGAGCACCTGCTGCGCCGCCTGATCGGCGAAGACGTCGAACTCGTCATCACGCTCGAACCCTCCGTCGCCGCCGTGAAAGCCGACCCCGCACAGGTCGAGCAGGTGCTCGTGAACCTCGCTGTCAACGCTCGCGACGCCATGCCGTCCGGTGGAACGCTCACGATAGCGACCGTCAACCTCGACGAAGCGACGACGCGCGAACACGCGCCGGCGGCGACCGGGGCGAGCGCGGCGCTCGTCATACGCGATACCGGCGTGGGGATGACAGACGACGTTCGCGCGCACATCTTCGAGCCGTTCTTCACGACGAAAGCGCCGGGACAGGGCACTGGACTCGGCCTGGCGAGCGTGTACGGCGCGGTGAACCAGAGCGGCGGGCACGTCTGGGTCGAGAGCGCGCCAGGACGCGGGTCGACGTTCACCATCTGCCTGCCGGCAGTGGCCAGCATCCCGGAGCCATCCCAGGTGGAAACGCAGGAGAATTCGCTGGTCTATCGGGGCAGCGAAACCGTACTGCTGGTGGAAGACAACGACGTCGTCCGTGCGATGGCCAGAGAGACGCTCGTCGGTTTTGGCTACACCGTCGTCGAAGCGTCGAACGGCCGGGAGGCGTTGAAGGTGGCGGGGACGGCGCTCGACCGCATCTCGCTGGTCCTCACCGACGTCGTGATGCCGCTGATGGGCGGCGCCGAGCTTGCGGTCCGGCTGCGAACGATGCGTCCGGACATGAAGTTCATCTTCGCGTCCGGCTACGCGAGCGACCCGGTGCCCGGTCCGCCGGCATCGTCGCCGGGCGCCGCATTCCTGCAGAAGCCGTTCAGCCCCTCGACGCTCGGCAAGACCGTGCGCCGGGTGCTGGATGCCGGTGCTGCCGTCACGCACTAATCGCGGTTCACTTCACGCCAGCCGGAATCGCCTCGAGATCCTTCGCCAGCCGGGTGGCGATGCTCCAGACTGCCCTCGCCTGATCGTCGGTGACCGTGACCGCGAGGTTGGCGATCAGCGAACCCTGCCGCGCGTCGCGCGCGCCGACAATGCACCCGGTGAGACCCGGTTCATGAAGCAGCACGCCGACGCAGAGCTGCGGCAGACTCAGCCCGTTCGCGCCGGCCAGTGCCTTGAGCTCATCGAGCGCGTCCATGTGGCGCTGGAAGCGCGGACCGGAATAGTCCTTGTGCGCGCCTCGGGAATCATCCGCCGGAAAGGTCTTCTCGCGGGTCCACGTGCCGAAGAGCAGGCCGCGGAAGAGGGGCGAATACGCGATCACGCCGACGTTCTGGCCGGCACACCAGGGGAGCTGGTCGTGCCTGATGGCGGGCCGGAGAATGCTGAACGGCGACTGAAGCGAGTGCAGCGGTACGCCGGTCGCGCGCCACTCCTGCAGCTGCGCCACGGAAAAGTTCGAGACGCCGATCGCGCGGATCTTCCCCGCCTGGAGCAGGTGATCGCAGGCGGCCGCGGTATCGGCCATCGGCTGGTCGTCGACGGGCCAATGCAGCTGGTACAGGTCGATGCGATCCACGCCGAGCCGCTTCAGACTGGCATCGCACTCGGCGATGACCTGCTCGTACGTCGCGGACCGTGCCGGCGTTTCGCTCACGACCCCCAGGCCGAACTTCGTGAAGATGAGAGGCCGCCTGGACGCGGACAGCCGGCTGATGGCCTGGCCAATCACCGTTTCCGATCGGCCGGAACCGTAGATGGGCGCGGTGTCGATCCAGTTGACCCCATGGTCGAGCGCCGCATGCACCGCCGCGATGCTGTCGCGGTCTTCCTGCCCGCCCCACATGTGGCCGCCGACCGCCCACGTTCCGAGGCCAATCGACGAGATCTCCATTCCGGTCGTTCCCAACTGTCGTCGCAGCATGCCGTACGTCCACCCATTGATCCGCGCGGGCCGATCCCGCGCGCATCCCGCCATTGTAGGATCGTCAGGATATGCTTCGAGCCGGAATCGTCGGCCTGCCCAACGTCGGCAAGTCCACGCTGTTCAACGCCGTCACGCGCACGCGCAAGGCGGAATCCGCCAACTACCCGTTCTGCACGATCGATCCGAACGTCGGCATCGTGTCTGTGCCCGACCCGCGGCTCGCCGCGCTCCAGAAGATCGCCAGGACGAGCGTCGTGATTCCCGCCGCGATCGAGTTCGTCGACATCGCGGGGCTGGTGAAGGGCGCCAGCCAGGGCGAGGGCCTGGGTAACAAGTTCCTGACGCACATCCGCGAAGTCGACGCGATCGTGCAGGTGGTCCGCTGCTTCGAAGACGAAGACATCCATCATGTCTCGGGCAGCGTGGATCCGATTCGCGACATCGAGGTCATCAACACGGAGCTGATGCTCTCCGACCTCGAATCCGTCCGGAAGCGACGCGAGAAGGTGGCGAAGGATCTGAAGCGCGGCGAAAAAGGCGCGGCGCAGGAAGACGCGATCCTCGCGAAGATCGAAGCGGCGCTCGACGCCGGCCGGCCGGCGCTGACGGTGGAGCTGAACGCCGAAGAGAAGGCGACCGCGGCGACGTTCTTTCTCCTCAGCGACAAGCCGACGATCTTCGCGTGCAACGTCAAGGACTCCGATCTCGCGACGGCCGAAAGCAATCCGTATGTGACGACCGTCCGGGAGTACGTGAAGACGCACCTGTCGTGTGAGTCGGTCGTGATCAGCGCCCAGATCGAGAGCGAGCTCGTCGATCTCAGTCCTGAGGAAGCCGACGCGTTCCTGAAGGATCTCGGCGTCGCCGAGAGCGGCGTGGGATCGCTGATCCGCGCGACCTACCACCTGCTCGGCCTGCGGACGTACTTCACCGCCGGCGAAAAGGAAGTGCGGGCCTGGACGATCCATGCCGGCGACACCGCGCCGAAAGCCGCGGGCGTCATCCATTCCGACTTCGAGCGCGGCTTCATCAAGGCCGAGACCGTGGCGTATGACGACCTGATCCGCTGCGGCTCCGTAGCTGCCGCCCGCGAAAAGGGCCTTTACCGCATGGAAGGCAAGGAGTACGTCGTCGCCGACGGCGACGTGATGGTCTTCAAGTTCAATGTGTAGAGACGCGGGCTTTGGGCTTTGGGCTCTGGGCTTTGGGCGTGGGCGGTGGTTGCCAGCCGTCAGCCGTCAGCCGTACCGTCTCCGCTATACTCCGGCACCAGCGAGGTGACCAGTGGCACAGCAGGACATGCTGAACAGCATTGCGGAAGCGGTTGGGCGGGCGGTCGGAACCGTGGTGGGTGAAGTCGAGGTACTCCGCGCGAAACATCCGGACCCTGTCGGCGAAGTTCGCGACGCCGTGGCCTCGGGCGAGGCCAGAGTCACGGCGAGCGTGAAGACGGTCCGGGCGCGCGTCAAGAAGGTCGTCAAGAAGGCCCGCACGGCGACGACACGGGCGAAGAAGCGGGGCGCGAAGGTCGTGGCGCGCGCCGCGAAAACGGCGACGAAGGCGCGCCGTAAGGTGGCCGGGGCTCGACGCACGGCCAAGGCTCGCAAAGCTGTCCGCAAAGCCGTGAAGGCCGTCAACAAGCGGCTGAAGCGACGATAGATTCCCCGCCACCGAGTCCGGGCACCGCCGTGTCCTCCCGTGCCGACGGAGGCCGTGGTGTCTCGCGTCGACCGCAAAGGAACGCATCGTGAACCCGACCATCCGCGATCTCGAAGTCATCGACCTCCGCTTTCCAACGTCGCGTACCAATGACGGCACCGACGCCATGCATCCGGACCCGGACTACTCGGCGGCATACGTGATCCTGAAGACCGATGCCGGGGTCGAGGGCCACGGGTTCACGTTCACGATCGGGCGAGGCAACGACGTGTGCGTCGAAGCCATCCGGGCGTTCGGTCATCTCGTGATTGGACGTTCGCTCGGCGACATCCGCGACAACCCCGCCGCGTTCTGGCGCGCGCTCGCTTCGGACAGCCAGCTGCGGTGGCTGGGCCCGGAGAAGGGCGTCGTGCATCTTGCCCTGGCGGCCATCGTCAACGCGGTGTGGGATCTCTGGGGGAAAGTGGAAGGCAAGCCTGTCTGGAAGCTCCTTGCGGACATGTCCCCGGCCGAGATCGTTCGCTGCATCGACTTCCGCTACATCACCGACGCGCTGACGGCCGAGGAAGCGCAGGAGATTCTGCAGCGCGAGGCGGCCGGCAAAGCCGATCGGGAATTGCAGCTGCTGCGCGACGGCTATCCGGCGTACACGACGTCGGCCGGCTGGATTGGATATTCGGACGAAAAGGTCCGCGCGCTGTGCCGCCAGGCGATCGCCGACGGCTGGCGGCACTTCAAGGTGAAGGTCGGCGCGTCGCTCAGCGACGATCGTCACCGCCTGGCATTGGTGCGCGAAGAGATCGGACCCGACGCCAGGCTGATGATCGATGCCAATCAGACGTGGGACGTCGGCCAGGCGATCGAATGGGTGCGTGCGTTGTCGTCATTCGATCTCTGGTGGATCGAGGAGCCCACCAGTCCGGACGACGTGCTGGGACACGCGGCGATCGCGGCGGCGGTTGCTCCGGTGGGAGTGGCGACCGGCGAACACGGCGCCAACCGCGTCATGTTCAAGCAGTTGCTGCAGGCCAGGGAGATCAGCTTCTGTCAGATCGACAGCTGCCGGCTGGGCGGCGTGAACGAGAACCTCGCGGTCATCCTGATGGCCGCCAAGTTCGGCGTGCCCGTCTGCCCGCACGCAGGCGGCGTCGGGCTCTGCGAACTCGTGCAGCACCTGTCGATGTTCGACTATCTCTGCGTCTCCGGCCGCATGGACGACCGCGTCACCGAATTCGTCGATCACCTCCACGAGCACTTCGTCGACCCCGTCGTCATCAGGCGCGCGCGCTACATGCCGCCTGCACGGCCCGGATACAGCACGGAGATCAAGCCCGAGTCGCGTCGGGACTATCGGTATCCGGATGGGCGGGCCTGGAGGACGTAGACACGACATGGGACAGGAGACATGGGACATGGGACTTGAGGGCTTGAAGACTTGAAGACTTGAGGACCTGAAGACGCGAAGACTTGAAGACTTGAAGACCTGGCTGGGGTTTGAGGCATGGGTCCGCCGGTGCTGAAGGTGCGGCGCCTGTCCCCAAGTCATCAAGTCCCCAAGTCTTCAAGTCTTCAAGTCTTCAAGTCCCCAAGTCCTCAAGTCTTCAAGTCCTCAGTCCTTCCATGTCCCATGTCCCATGTCCCAAGTCCCATGTCCCGTTGATCTAAGCTAATCCCCGTGGCGCGGGTGCTTCTCGTGATGCTGGGCGGCGGGGTGGGATCGGGCGCGCGGTTTCTATTGTCAGGCGCGGTGCAGGCGCGAACCGGGACGTGGTTTCCGTTCGGGACCTTCGCGGTCAACCTCATCGGCTGCGTGATTTTCGGACTGGTCGTCGGACTGGCCACCAGGCCGGGCGTGATGTCGGAAGAGACGCGGGTGCTGATGCTGGCGGGCATCTGCGGCGGGTTCACGACGTTCTCCTCATTCGGGTTCGACACGGTCGAGCTCATCCGCGCGGGACGGCCGGCTCTGGCCGTCGCCAATGTCGTCCTGCAGGTCGTGCTCGGCGCCGGCGGTCTGTGGGCCGGCATGACGGTCGCCCGCTCGTCGTAGTCCTACCGATGGGCGCGTTTCTCCTGCGTCGGCTTCTGTATCTGACGCTCCTGGTCGCCATCGCCACGTCGGTCGCCTACGTGCTGGCCGCCACGCAGCTGAATCCGCGCTCGCGCTACCAGGGCCGCAATCCTCCACCCCCGGAAGCCGTGGTGGACGCCGCGCTCGACGCCATCAACATGAACGACAAGACGGCGCTCGGCACGCGGTTTGCCCGCTGGGTCGACGATCTTGCGCACGGCAACCTGGGCCAGACGGTAGACAACACGCCGGTCGGCGATGAGATCGGCCGTCGCATCTGGGTGAGCCTCCGCCTGATGCTCGTCGGGTCCATTCTCGGGACCGTCTTCGGCGTCGCGGCCGGCGCGTACGGCGCGGTGAAGCAGAACCGCCCCGCAGATCACCTCATCACGGTCTTCTCGTTCGTCGTGCTGTCGACGCCGATCGTTGTCATTGCCGTGCTG
>Ga0164241_10006982_pt1 | contig 10204 bp, 7 predicted proteins | sample OricomyardsoilBY_FD_108780 | JGI IMG/M metagenome (GOLD analysis project Ga0164241, IMG submission 108780) | Backyard soil microbial communities from Emeryville, California, USA - Original compost - Back yard soil (BY) | ecosystem: Environmental > Terrestrial > Soil > Unclassified | place: USA... | reverse complement strand
TCGACTTCGATTCCCCGCGGGCTCCGAAACCTCGTCATCTTGCCGTCCCGCACGACGATGTAGCTCGGCGTGACGGGTACCTTGCCGAACCCGCCGGGCGTGTCGACGATGAACTTCGGCAGCGCGATGCCGCTGAGCCGCCCCTGCAGCTCGCCGATGAGACGCATGCCGACATCGAGCGGGGTCCGGAGATGCCCCGAGCCGCGCACGGGGTCCGCTTGGAGCAAATAGTAGGGCCGCGCCCGCTCGCGCACGAGGCCACGGAACAGCGTCGTGAGCGTCGCCGCGTCGTCGTTCACGCCGCGCAGCAGCACGGAGTGGTTCATGACGGGGAATCCGCCGTCCGCGAGGCGCTGGAGCGCAGCGCGGGATTCGGGCGTGAGCTCGCGCGGGTGGTTGAAGTGGGTCATCACCCACAGCGGGTGGTGCGGGCGAAGCGCCGCGATGAGCTCGTCCGTGATGCGCTGCGGAAGAACGACGGGCACGCGCGTCGCAAGACGGATGGTTTCGATGCTCGGAATACGCCGTAGACGCGCGATGAGCGCGACGAGGCGGTCCGTCGACATCGCGAGCGGATCCCCGCCGCTCACGATGACGTCGCGGACTTCGGGGTGCGCCTCGAGGTACGCGAAGGCTCCGGTGAGGCGCTCCTCCGAGCGCGCGCCGCCGCCCGCGCCGACGAGGCGGCTCCGCGTGCAGAAACGGCAATAGACGGCACACCGATCGGTCGCGAAGAGGAGGGCGCGGTCCGGATAGCGCTGGATCAGATCGGGAGCGACTTCGTGCGCCTCCTCGCCGAGCGGATCGGCGAGGTCGCCGGGCACGGTCGTCTGTTCGTCGGCGTGCGGCACGACCTGGCGGCGGATCGGGCACGCCGGGTCCGCGCCGTCGACGAGCGCCAGGTAATACGGCGTGATTTGGAGGGGGAAGCCGGCCGCTTCCGCAGCGCGCGCTCCGGCGAGCTCGGCGGGGGTGAGCGGGACGCGTGCGGCAAGCTCCGAGCTCGTTTTGACCGCGTGCTGAAGCTGCCAGCGCCAGTCGCCGGGGTCGGCGCCGAGCGTCGGCAGCAGCGCGCGTTCGGGCGGGTTCACGGGGTCGGAGGCGTCGCCGGCTTCGGCGCCGGCGTCAGGCCGGGCATGCGCGGCAACCCGGGCATGCCGGCACCACGGAAGCCGCCGGGGCCGCCAGGCAGCCCATGCGAATTCGGCGGGGGGCTGCTGGGCGCCGGCATCGGCATCTTCTCGAGCGCCGCCTCGTCCACCTTCACGGGGAACTTCTGACGAAGGTCCTTCTCGAGCGCCTTCTCGCGTTCGTCGACCTTCGCCTGGACGACGGCCGTGCGGATCGCGCGCTGCGCTTCCTCGAAGGTGCGCGCGCGGCCGTCCGTCTTGCTCGTCATGCGGATGACGTAAAACTTCTTGTCGGCTTCGACGACGGAGCCGTACGTATCGCCCACGGCCGCGATCTTGAAGGCGGCGTCGCGCACCGGCTCGGGCACGCGCGGGTTCGCGCCGCGCGGATGGCCAGGGGGTCCGACGATGCCGAGATCACCGGCGAGCTCGTTCGGGGTGGTCACGGACGGGCGCGGCGCTTGTTTGCTCGCGTTTTGCTCCACGAGCTGGCCCCAGGCGGCCGCGTCGGCCTTGGCGGCCTTCGCGAGCACCGCCTTCGCGGCCGCGGCGCTGTCGAACGCGATGCCCGAGATGCGCCGGCGCTCCGGTTCCGAGAAGTCCTCCTTGTGCGCGTCGTAATAGGCGCGAAGCTCGGTTTCCGGGATGTCGTTGGCGCCGGGCGCGCCCTTGCGGAGCTCGTCGAGCACCTGATCGCGCAGGATTTGCCGAACGCGCTCCTGCGTTTCCTCCGCCTTGTCGAGGCCACGGCGGCGCGCTTCCTGCGCGAGCAGCTCGACCTCGATCATCTCGTCGAGCAGACGCTTGCGGCGGTCGGGCGACTGGTAACGCATGCGCTCGAACGAATCCATGCGCTCGAGCGCCGCGGCATACTCTCCGAGAGTGATGACGCGATCGCCGACCTTCGCGATGGTCTTCGCCGCCATCTCGGGCGACAAGGGCTTCGGGCCCGCGGGCGCGCTGGCGGACGCAGCGGGCGACGCTTCCTTGTCCTTCTTGGAACAGCCGAACGCCCCCGTGCTCAGCGCCAAAAGCACCACCCACGGCACGAGTGGGTTACCGTTTCTCCACGACATCGCGCCCCGGGATACTACGACCCTTCGCGCTCGTCGAGGCCGGCCGTGGGCCCGGGCGGCGCGATCGACGGTTGCCGCGGCCCGGACGGAAGGCTACGAGCTCCTTCCGTGGAACAGAAAGCGCTACGGCGGGTGGTCATCAAACTCAGCGGCGAAGCGCTGAGCGGCAAACAAGGCGGATCCGGCATCGATACCGCGATGCTCAAGGCCACGGCCGAGGAGCTCCGCGACGTGCGCGCCACCGGCGTACAAATCGGGCTCGTCGTCGGCGGCGGCAACATCTTTCGCGGCCTGCGCGGCGCGAGCGAAGGCATGGACCGCGCGCAGAGCGACTACATGGGCATGCTCGCGACGGTCATCAACGCCCTCGCGCTGCAGGACGCGCTCGAGCGGGTCGGCGTCCCGACGCGCGTGATGACGGCCATCGCCATCCAGCAGGTGGCAGAACCTTACATTCGGCGCCGCGCCGTGCGGCACCTCGAGCAGGGTCACGCCGTGATTTTCGCGGCCGGCACCGGCAATCCCTTCTTTTCGACCGACACCGCCGCGGCCCTGCGTGCCATGGAAGTGCGCGCCGATTGCCTGCTCAAGGCCACGAAGGTCGACGGCATCTACGACCGCGACCCCGTGCGTCACACCGAAGCGACCATGCTCGAGCGCGTCAGCTACGACCGCTTGCTCGCCGATCACCTGGGGGTGATGGACGCCACGGCGATCGCGCTCTGCCGCGACAACGGCCTGCGGATTCGCGTTTTTCGCATGACGCCTGGAAACATCAAGCGTGTCTGTCTGGGCGACACCCTCGGCACGACCGTCTCCGACGACGCCTGACCGCGGGTTCCGCCGAGGTTTGACCCGGCGGGCGGGCTTCGGACATTAGGGTAAGCTTCCGCCCGCATGTGGCAGTCACTTCCCGAGTTCGGCACGGGCGTCCTCTACGCCATTTTGGTGACCGCGGCGTACACGTTCGCCGTGGGGCTCGCCGCTGGGCGCGGGCAACCACGCCTGTTGCGCTCGGCGCGGCTCGGGGCGTACGCGACGGCGGGCCTCACGCTCTTCGCGATCGCGTTGCTCGCGTACGCGTTCATCACGCACGACTTTCGCATCCGCTACGTCGCTCACTACAGCGACCGCTCGATGCCGACGAGCTACCTCTTCACGGCGCTGTGGGGCGGCCAAGACGGCTCGCTGCTCTGGTGGCTGTTCCTGCTCGCAGGCTACACGACGGTGTGCGTCACGTGGCTCAAAGGGCGCTACCGGCACCTCCAGCCGTACGTGATCGCCACGTTGATGGCCATTTTCGGCTTCTTCGTGGTCCTGATGCTCTTCGCCGCCAACCCGTTCGAGGCGACGGTGGCGGGCGCGCGTGCCGACGGCGAGGGCCTCAATCCGCTCCTTCAAAACTACTGGATGATCATCCACCCGCCGTCGCTCTACATGGGCTTCGTCGGCTGCTCGGTGCCGTTCGCGTTCTGCATCGCCGCGCTCGCGACGGGTCGGCTCGACAACGAATGGATCGTCGCCGTCCGCAAGTGGATGCTGTTCGCGTTCCTGTTCCTGTCGGTCGGCAACGCTCTCGGCATGGCGTGGGCCTACGAGGAGCTCGGCTGGGGCGGCTACTGGGCCTGGGATCCGGTCGAGAACGCCGCCTGTTTGCCCTGGTTCGGAGCGGCGGCGTACGTGCACTCCACGATGATTCAGGAGCGGCGGAACATGCTGAAGGTGTGGAACGTGTTCCTGATCTGCCTCACGTTCTTCCTCACCATTTTCGGCACCTTCCTCACGCGCGCCGGCATCATCTCGAGCGTTCACGCCTTCGCGCAGAGCGACATCGGCAAGTACTTCGTCGGCTTCATGGGCATCGTGGCCGCCACGTCGCTCGCGCTCGTCGTGTGGCGACTGCCGCAGCTGCGCGGCAAGAGCGAGATCGAATCCGTCGCGAGCCGCGAGGCGATGTTCGTCATCAACAATTGGGCGCTGCTCGGCGGCGCGACGTTCATCTTCGTCGCGACCATGTTCCCGAAGATCAGCGAGCTCTGGGACGACAAGGTCACGGTGGGCCCGCCGTTCTTCAACCGCTGGATGGCGCCCATCGGCCTCACGATCTTCGCGCTCATGGGCCTTGCCCCGCTCTTCGGCTGGCGCAAAACCAGCCCGGACGCCCTCAAAAAGGCCTTCATTTTTCCGGTGGTCACGCTCGTCCTCACCTACGTGCTCCACCTCGTGTTCGGCGCCTCGCTCGGCTATCCGGCGTTCGTCGAGAAGGACGCCTTCTATCCGGGCATCGTCGGCGTCGTGCTCCAGAAGATTGGCGCCGCGCTACCGGGCATCACCGTGGCGCTCGCGGCGTTCAACGTCGCGGTCGTCGTGCAGGAGTTCTCGCGCGGCATCCGCGCGCGCCAGCGTTCGGCCGTGAAGCGCGGCGACGAAGAGAACGCGCTCGTCGCCTTCTTCCGTCTGATCGACAAGAACCGGCGCCGCTACGGCGGGTACATCGTCCACCTCGGGATCTGCGGCATGTTCATCGGCTTCACGGGCGGGGCCTGGGGTCTCGATCGCGAGACCGCGATGACGCCGGGCCAGAGTTACAAGCTCGGCAGCTACGAGCTCCGCTACGACGGCTCGCGCATGTGCCCCGGCAATCCGAAATGCAGCCCCGCCGAGCAGGCCGACGTGAGCAAACGCATGATTTTCGCCGATCTCACGCTGCTCAAGCACGGTGAGACCGTCGGGCACCTCTCGCCCGCGAAGTTCATCTATCACCGCCAGCCGGAGAGCCCGACGACGGAGGTCAGCATGCTGCGCTCGCTCCGCGAGGACGTGTACACGGTGATAGGGATGGTCGATCCGCAGACGAAGCGCGCCACCTTCCAGCTTCACCTCAATCCGCTCGTGTCTTGGATTTGGGTGGGAGTGATGGTGCTCGTGGGCGGCGCGCTGATATCGCTCTGGCCGGAGCTGAGCTTCCGCGAAGCCGGCGCCTGGAGCTACCTGCGCGCTTCGGCGGGCGTCGCGACCAGCAGCATGCTGGCGATCTGGCTGTGTGTGTCGCCGACGAGCGCCTATGCGGCCTCTCCGCGACCGCGCGCCGCCGTCGTGGCCGAGCATGCGCCGCGACCGCTGCCGTGGGGCGCTTTCGGCGCCGCCAGCGCGGGCATCGGGCTCGGCGCGCTCGTGACGCTCAGTCGCCGGCGGCGCCCTCGATGACCGAGCTGAAGCTGCCGCCGAACGCCGTCCGCGCGGCGCTCCCCGTGGTCACCATCGTCGGCGCCGTCGTCGCGGGCGTCGCCTTCGGTGTCGAAATTTCTCTGCTCATCGTGGCCGCCGGCGCGCTCGCGGGCGTGATTGCGCTGCTGTGGGCGAGCGTGCAAGCCCTGACGGGTGAATCGCCGCTCACGCTCGACGAGGCACTCACGCTCGGCGCGCCCTCCGCCGAGGAAGAGCAGAAGCGCGCCGTGCTCCGTGCGCTCAAGGACCTCGAGTTCGAGCGTGGCGTCGGTAAAATCAGCGAGGATGACTACGCGGAGCTCTCCACCCGTTACCGCGCCGAGGCCAAGCGTTTGATGCAGCTCATCGACGCCGGTTCGGAAGCCGAGCGCGAGCGTGTCGAGAAGGCGCTTCAGGCGCGTCTCGAAAAGAAGGCCGCCGCGCCGGTCGCAGCCGCGGTGGACGGTGGCGACGAAGCTCCGGGCGAGGCCGAGCCCGCGCCGGAATCGTCGCCGGCCTCCGCCAAGGCGGCTCCGCGCGAAGAAGAGGAAGCATCGTGACCCCGCGCGCCTTCGTTGCCGCTGCCGCACTGCTCATCACGAGCGTCGCCGCAGCCCAGCCGTCCGCTGAGCTCCCGCCCGGCCATCCCGCTGTCGGTGCCGCGACGGCTCCGTCGCCCACGATGCCCCCGGGCCACCCCGCTGTCGGTGCCGCGACGGCTCCGTCGCCCACGATGCCCCCGGGCCACCCCGCTGTCGGTGCCGCGACGGCTCCGTCGCCCGACATGCCCCCGGGCCACCCCGCCGTCGGCGCCGCTGCGGCTCCGTCGGCATCGCCCGACATGCCCCCGGGCCACCCTGCCGTCGGCGCCGGAACGGCTCCGTCGCCCGACATGCCTCCGGGTCACCCCGCCGTCGGCGCTGGGCCCGCCATGCCCGGCGGCCACCCGCCCATCGACGGCGCCGCCAAGCCCGGCGCCATGCCGGCGGCTCCCCTCCCCGAAGACACCGTGGAGGCGGCGGCCGAGCTCCCCCTGGGCACCATCGCGGTAGAGCTCCTCGATCCCGACGAAAAACCGCTGGCCGGCGCCGATGTCCGCCTCGGCATCATGTTCCAAAAGATCGCCGAGGGTGAGTCTCGGAGCGAAAAGCACCTGACGACCGGCCCCGACGGGATCGCGCGCTTCGACGGCCTCACGGGCGGCAGCAACTACAGCTACCGCGTCACGACCAAGAACGGCCCCGGCGAGTTCGCTTCGTCGCCGTTCCCGCTGAGCGACAAGGGCGGCATGCGCGTGCGCTTGCACGTCTATCCCGTCGTGCAGGACCTCGAGCAGTCGATGGTCGGCATGCGCGGGATCTTTTACATCGAGACGCGCGACGACGTGTTTTCGGTCGAGGGCATCTTCCGCGTGATGAACCTCGGCCGTACGGCGTGGGTGCCGCGCGACGTCGTCATCACGCTCCCCGACGGCTTCAAAGCCTTCAACGCGGGGGAGTCGATGTTCGACTCGCGCTTCGAAGCGGTGGAAGGGCGAGGAGCGAAGCTCGTCGGTACGTTCCCGCCCGGTCAGCGTGATTTGAACTTCCGCTTTCACGTGCCAAAAGCGGCCGAAACCACCGCTGTTTTTCGGATCGGACCCCCTCCGCGCACCGTCGAGCTGCGCGTGATCGCCGTCGCGAGCAAGGCGATGGGCATGGACGTGGAAGGCTTCGAGCCCACACAGAATGCCACGGGCCCGAACGGCGATCCCGTGCTCGTCACGCGTAAGCTCGCAGGTCGCGGCGACGTCCGGATGCAACCGTTCGTCGTCACGCTCACGGGGCTGTCGGTGCCCGGTCCCGGACGCTGGATCGCCGTGCTCATCGCGCTCGGTATCAGCGTCGCCGGCGGTCTTGCCGCAGCCGGTAGGTGGCGCCCGGCGTCCAGCCAAAAGCTCGAGACCGATCGCGCTCGCGCCTGCGACCTCTTGCTCGACGAGCTCGTGCAGCTCACGCGTGCGCGCGAGCGCGGCGAAGTCGGGCCACAGACGCACGAGCAGACGCGACGCACGCTCATCGACGCGCTCTCGCGCATCGGCCTCCCGAAGGAGGCCCGCAAGGCCAAGCGCGCCGTGAAGCCCGCACGCGCCTGAAGGCCCTCGAACGGTCGCCTGGGGCTCTCGCTGGGCCCTCGAGAACCTCATCCACAGGCTGCGGATAAGTCGTGGAAATCCCTTGGGAACGATCCGCTGACTCCCCGTGGACGACTCGGTGGCAACCTCCGTCCCCAGCTGCCATCAGCCTCTCCAAGCACGGGAAATCCCACGCGAAGCTGGGCAAATTTTTGGTGCATTTCGCGAGTTTATGGACTTTTCCCCAGTGTCCCCAGGCCCTACTAGGACTGCCCTTAATTTCTTTAAATTAAGATCATGATCGTCCCAAACCGGGTGGGGCAGGCCGGTCCCAGCGGGGCAGCATTGAAGTCTGGCGCCTGGTAGCCGGCACGGTTACAGCTCCGCCCGATGCACGTCGTCGTGAGCAAGAAAGACCTGTCGTCCGTCCTCGAGCGCTGCCAGGGCGTCGCGGATCGCAAGAGCACGATGCCCGTCCTCGGCAACGTGCTGCTCGAGGTGGGCGGTCCGAACGAGCTCCGACTGGCTGCGACCGATCTGATCCTTGCCGTGCGCGGCAAGGTGACCGCGCGTGTCGAGCAGGGTGGCAGCGTGGCGGTCGGCGCGCGCGATCTCGTCGAGCGCGTGCGCAACATGCCGGACGGCGAGATCGGCATCGCGACCACGAGCAACTCGGCGACCACGCTGCGCGCCGTCGGCTCCGCGCGTCGCTTCACCCTGCAGGGTATTCCCGGCGAGGAGTTCCCGAGCCTGCCCCAACCCGCCGAGGACGCGAAGGCGCAGACGCTCCAGGCGGGCGTGCTCGCGCGGCTCATCAGCGGCACCCAGTTCTCGATTTCGAACGACGAGACGCGCCCGCACCTGTCGAGCGCGCTCTTCGAGTGGGACGGCGAGTGGGTGCGCATGGTGACCACCGACGGCCACCGGCTCTCGAAGGTCGAGGTGCGCGTCGAAGGTCGCCAATCGAGCGGCAACATGCTGATCCCCGTGAAAGGCGTGAACGAGCTGCGCCGCCTGTGCGACGAGGTCGCGGGCAAGCACGACGGCGAGAACGCGCCCGAGCTCAAGATCGTGCAGGCGGGTCCGAACGCCTACTTCGAGCTCCCGAATTTCCAGTTCAGCGTGAAGCTCGTCGACGCGCAGTTCCCGCCCTACCAGCAGGTGATTCCGCAGGAGTACGCGCAGCGCGTGCGCGTGCCGCGCCTCGCGACCGCGGACGCGCTGAACGCCGTGTCCGTCGCCGCGAGCGATCGCACGGGCGGCGTGAAGCTGTCGCTCTCGAAGGGCAAGCTCCGGTTCGAGAGCGAGAGCCCCGAGAGCGGCGAGGGCTTCGACGAGCTCGCCGTCGACTACGCGGGTCCCGACCTCACGGTGGGCTTCAACGCGCGCTACTTCCTCGACGTGCTGCGCGCCATCAGCGACGACGAGGTCGAGATCGGCGTCAGCGGCGAGCTCGACCCGGCCGTGATCCGGCCCGGCACGGAGAGCCCGAACCTCGCGTACGTCGCCGTGATCATGCCGATGCGCATTTGAGCGGGAACCGCCTCGAAACCGCGTGACGAGCCCGCTCCGCTTCGAAAAGCTCACGATTCGCGGGCTACGCAACCTGACGGCGCTCGAGCTCGAGCCCGCCGCGCGTCTGAACGTCATCGTCGGCGACAACGGCCAAGGCAAGACGAGCGTGCTCGAGGCGCTCTACCTGGTCGCGACGACGAAGAGCTTTCGCGCCGAACGGCTCGGTACGTTGATTCAGCAGGGCTCGGCGCAGGCGAGCGTCGTCGCGCGCGTGAGCGAAGCCGGGCTGGGACGTGAGCAACGCACGGTGCTCGCCGAGCGCTCGCGCGTCGTCCGGCTCGACGGCAAGCCACCGAAGACTTTGGGGGCCTACGCGACGCGTACTCCGGTCGTCGTGTTCGCGCCGAGCGACCTCGAGCTCGTGAGCGGTAGCGCGTCGGGCCGGCGGCGCTTGCTCGATCGCGTGGCGCTCTTCGTCGATCCGCCCGGCGCGGACGCGCGCATCCGTTACGAGCGCGCGATGCGTTCGCGGCAGCGCGTGCTCGAGGAGCGCGGGCCGTCCGGGCGCGATTTGGAGCCGTTCGAGGCCGTCATGGCCGAGGAGGGCGCGCGCTTCGCGCTCGCGCGTGAGCGCGCGGCCCTGGGCGTCGGCGAGCGCTTGGCCGCGACGTTCGCAGCGCTCGCGACGGCATCGCTCGCGGTGACGCTGCGCTACGTGCCGGGCGGGAGCACGGACGCGCGCGTGTTCGTTGCGAAGCTCGCGTCGCTGCGCGAAGCCGACGCGCGGCGCGGCGCCGCCAACTTCGGCCCCCAGCGGGACGAGCTCGAGCTCGAGCTCGACGGCCGCCCGGCGCGCTCGCACGCGTCGCAAGGCCAGCAGCGATTGCTCACGCTCGCGCTGAAGCTCACCGAGCTCGACGCCATCCGGGAGGCACGTGGGGCCCATCCCGTGCTCCTGCTGGACGACGTCTCGAGCGAGCTCGACCCCGAGCGCACGAACGCCGTGCACGACCTCTTGAAGGCCACGCAGAGTCAGGTCTTCCTCACGACGACGCGCGCGGACTTGTTTCCTGCGCCTCTCGCGAAAGCCCTGGATCGAGCCGATTTTCGCCTGGCGGGCGGCGCCCTGGCGTGAGCCGATCCGCGGGCCGAAAAGCGGCGCG
>Ga0164241_10006981_pt1 | contig 10205 bp, 6 predicted proteins | sample OricomyardsoilBY_FD_108780 | JGI IMG/M metagenome (GOLD analysis project Ga0164241, IMG submission 108780) | Backyard soil microbial communities from Emeryville, California, USA - Original compost - Back yard soil (BY) | ecosystem: Environmental > Terrestrial > Soil > Unclassified | place: USA... | reverse complement strand
TTCAGCTCGGCCGCGCTCGCTCCAGGCCAGGCGCCGAGGCCGAACGCGACCAGGCCGAGCGCAAGGAGGAATCGTCCTTTCATTGCGCGCTGGGGGCTTGGACGCCGGGTCGGGCGATCCATTCAGTCGCCCCACTCGGGTAGGGGTTCGCGGCGGGCAGGTCCACGCTTCGGCAGGCTAGACGTCGTTCTCGAGCGTGGCAAACCGACCGTCCGCGCGGTTCCTCTTCCGCGTAGAGTATCGATACGACTAAAATCGCGCGGTTTTCCGGCCGAGGGTCGGACACCGATTATCTCTTGGACACCAAGCGCAACTGAGGGTGCGCACGTGGGGAGCCCAGCGTGAGCCAGAATTTGTCGCCGTCCGACGCTCGGTCGAAGCGGATCCTCGTGATCGACGACTCGATCACGTTGCTTCAGCAACTCGAGGCGTTTCTCACGACCCACGGTTTCGCGGTCGAGAAGGCGTCGGATGCCCACGCTGGCCTCGACGCGCTTCGCGCTGGCAAATTCGATCTCGTCTTCGTGGACGTGAACATGCCCGGCATGAACGGTCTCGAGATGATCGCAGAAGCGCGGAAGCTCCCCGGCTACGCCAAGACGCCGATCTTCGTCCTCACGACCGAGTCGACGAAGGGCCTGATGCAGCGCGGTAAAGAGGCCGGCGCCACCGCGTGGATCGTCAAGCCGTTCAAACAAGACGTCGTCCTGAAGGGCATCGAGCACGTGCTCGGCCCGACCACGAAGGAATAGTCGCATGGCGCGGTTCTCGCTCGCGAAGCACATCCTCCTCGTCGAGCCAGAGCCGGGTCGACTCGACGAGCTCGCTCCACGCATGAAGGAGCTCGGGCTGGTCGTCTTGCGCGCCACGTCGGCGGCGGCGGCGCTCGACGTCGTCCACAAGACCGGCTTGCTCTCTCTCGTGGCGATCGACGACGCGGTCGGTCGAGAGATCGGCGCGAACATCCTCGCCGAGATCAAGCGCGAGCACCCCGACCTCCCGGTGATCTGGATCAGCTCTCGCGAGGCGACGGCGCCTCTTTCGCGCAGCGAGTTCACGCCCGATGCGCTCCTCTACCACCCGGTCGACGTCGAAGCGCTCCACGCAGACGTCGATCGGCTCCTGATGCAGAGCCTGTACCCCCCCGACGTCGTCGAGCTCCTCGCCGGCGCTTGCGCCGAGGTCATGCGCGGCGCGTTCTCGACCGAGCTCGTCCTGAAAGAGACGCACATCCGCGCGAACCGAAACGCGCTCGGCACCATCAACGCGATCCTCCCATTTTGCGGAAGACACATCGCGGGACGCGTCGTCGTCGGCGCCGAGCCGGCGCTGCTCTTGTCGATACGCGAGACCGTTCTCCCCGGGGCAGGCCCGTCTTCCGCCGCCGCCGAAGATCTCGCCGGCGAGTACGCGAACCTCGTCGCTGGGCGCATGAAGGCGCACTTCGCCGATCACGATCTCGACTTCGAGCTCGGGACACCGATCATCCTTGTGGGGACGGACATCGGCGTGCGGTACCGCGCGTCACGGCCGGCGCTCGTGCTCGTGCTCGAGACCCGGGACGCGACCCTCTCGGTCGCGTTCTGCTTCGACACCTTCGACCCGACTCGGATCGTGGCCTCGCGTGACGATGGGACCGTGACTACGCAGAGCGGCGAGCTCTCGTTCCTCTGAGCCGGCCCGAGAACGTGTCCGAGAGACCTCCCGCCTCCTTGGTGCGAAGCGACCGCCGCGCGCGGCGCGTTCGCTTTGGTCTCCTCGCGAAGCTCCTTCTGGCGACGCTGCTCGTCGTGAACGTGGCGTTTCTCGTGGTTTGGATCGTCTCCACGAACACCGCTCGAGCGGGGATGGTGGCGCTCGCCGACGAGAACCTCGGTCTGGGTGCGAAGAACCTCGCCGACGGCGTCGCACAGCTCGTCAACGACACCTACGCCGACGGCTTGACGACCTCTCGCCTCGACCTGCCCGCGCAGGCGATCGAGACCGGCGATCCGAAGAACATCGCTTGGTACTCCGACGAGATGGTCCAACAGAAGGGTCGCTATGCCGCGATCCTCGTCGCGGACAAGACGGGCAAGATCGTAGGGGCGAACACCGTCGGAAAAGACGGCACCAAGCTCGACACGACGTTCCTCGGACGCAGCATCGCGAAAGAGCCGTGGTCACAGGCGGGCTTCCTCGCCGCGCGCGGACAGGGGACGTGGGTGCCGCCGTCGAACCCCGATTTCTTGAAGGGCGTCGTCACCGAAGACGACGGCGTCGTGGGCTTCTGCTTTCCCGTGTTCGATGTCCTCGACGAGCGCATCGGGACGCTGACGATTCTTCTGTCACTCTCCGCGATCGGAAAGCAACTCGATGGGTTCCTGACCGGCGCCGAGCACACCGACTCTGCGGCGCTCCTGGTCGACGCGTCCGGCGAGCCGATCGCCCTGCCGCTCAGCCTGTCGCGACGGGACGAGTGGCGGCGCCTGCACCTCGATGAGGCCCCGGCGACCGGACATGCCTCGCTCGTCGATCCGAGCGGGGCAGCCCACTTCGTCGTCCAACGTCCTGTCGGGGGCGCAGGCGCCGGCGCGCACTGGCGCGTGGCGGCGACGAAGACCGCCGCGGCGCTCGAGGCACCGGTCGACCAAATCGGAAACCGCCTCTTGGCGGCGTTTCTCGTGGCGATCCTCGCGTCGACTTCGATCCTCATCGTCACGGGACTTCGCCTCGTGCGGCCCATCCAAACCCTCACCGACGCGACGCGAACCATGGGCAAGGCGTCCGAGTACAAGGCATTGCCCGTCCGTACGCAGGACGAGGTCGGCCTGCTCACGGAGTCGTTCAACACGCTCTTCGCGAGTCTTCGCCAGCACGAGGTCGGCCTCGAAGAGAAGGTCGCGGAGCGGACGCGCGACCTCGAGGTCGCCAGGCGCGATCTCGCTGACATTCTCGACAACATGCGCCAGGGCATCTTCACGATCGGCCCCGACGGCAGCGTCGGCGGCGAGTACTCGGCGTTCACGAAGACCCTCTTCGCCGGAACCAAGATCGCGGGAGCCGACGCCATCGACCTCCTTCAGATTCGAGACCAGGGCGGCCCCGAGGTCCTCGCGAGGATGGAGTTCTGGCTCGAGAACGTCTTCGGCGCCGACGAGCTTCAGTGGCTGCTCGCGAGCCGCGAGGGCATCGAGGCCGTGACGCTCGCGCCGAAGGACGGCGGCGCGCCCAAGTATCTCGAGCTCGAGTACGCGCCCGTGTTCAAGGACGGCGAGCTCGCAAAGGTGATGGTCGTCGCGAAGGACGTCACGGACCTGCGCTCGCTCGAGGCCGAGATGCGAACGAAGGACAAGTCTCATCAAGAGAGCCTGGTCCGCATCGCCGAGATCGCCGCGATGGACGCTGATCTCTTCGCGACCTTCACGCGCGAGAGCCGCGTGCTGCTCGACGTCTCCGCGGCCGCGCTCGAGCGCCTGAAGGCCGCGCCGACGGATCGCCCTTCGGTCGACGAGATTTTTCGCGCCGTCCACACGCTCAAGGGCAACGCACGCATCTTCCGGGTCTCGACGATTCAGAGCCTCGCACACGACGTCGAGACCGAGTTTCAGGCCCTCCGCGACGCGAAGGCAGCACCGACCGTGGGCGCGCTCTCTGCCGCGACCGACAAGGTGGGCGCCTTGTCTCGCGAGCTCGACGAGCTCGAACGGATCGGGACGCAGGTGCTCTTCGGCGACGCAGTTCGCCGTGGTGGCGGCGGCTCGATGCTGCGCGTGCACGAGCGCCGTGTCCTCGAGCTCAAGCGCCGCTTCAAGGACGTCGAGCGCGCCCTCGGAGGAGCAACCGCCAAGACCGAGGTCGCCGCCTTGGGAAGCGCGGTGCAGTCGCTGACGTTCGTCCCGCTCGCCGAGCTCTTCGAGCGCTTCAAGAAGGTCGTCTTCGATCTCGGCAAGGAGTTGGGCAAACCCCTCAACGATCTCGAGGTCGTCGGTGAAGACATCGCGGTCGACGCGAAGCTCGTCGATCGGCTGCGAGACGTGCTCGTCCACGCCGCGAAGAACGCGATCGATCACGGTATTGAGCCCGCGTCCGAGCGAAAGGCCGCCGGCAAACCCGAGCGCGGAACGCTGACGCTCGAAGCCCGGTGGGAGAAGGGATCGCTCGTCCTCGCCCTCAGCGACGACGGCGGCGGCTTCGACATCGAGCGGGTGAAACGTCGCGCCTTCGAACGCCGAGCGATCACAGAGGCAGAGCTCGACGCCGTCGACGATGCGCGGGCGATCGAGCTCGCCTTCATTCCCGGCGTCAGCACGAGCGACCAGATCACGGACGTTTCCGGGCGTGGCGTGGGCATGGACGTCGTCCGCTCGGTGGCCGCGTCCCTGCACGGGACTGCTGAAGTCTCGACCCAGAGGGGAAGAGGCAGCACAATCACGCTCAAGATTCCCGCCGAATACCATCAGCATCTCTGACAGCCCCGCGCGAGCGCGAGCCGAAAGACCCGAAACCCATGACGCATGACCCCGCGAGCACGAGAGGAGCCCCTCGAGCCCTCATCTTGTTCGTCGGTGGCAAGGTCACCGCGCCGTCGCTCGATCGCAGAGGCGGCGTCGATTTTCGGGTGGTTGCGGCCACGCCCAACGAGGCAAATGACGCGCTCCGCTCCGAGGCACGACTGTCGCTCGTGTGGATCGACGAGAGCGCTGGACACGCCGGCATTCCGCTCGCGGCCGCGTTGAAGACCATGGAGCCCGAGCTTCCGGTCGTCTGGTCCGCACAGCGCATTGCGACGCCACCGTTCGCAAAGCCGGCGCCCGATCGCCTGATTCTCGGTCCGACCGCCTGGGACGCGGCCTCTGACACCGTCGCCGAGCTCGTTCGCAGCTCGACCTACGACGCGAGGCTCGTGGGAGATCTCTGCGCCGCGTCCTCCGAGGCCATGGCAAAGGGCTTCCATGCGAGCGTGTCCGTCGCAGACACGTTCTTCAAGGCGACGCGCGCACCGCTCGCGTCCGTGAGCGCGGCGGTCGAGTTCTCCGGCCCCGAGCTGGATGCGTCGGTCATCGTCAGCGCCGAGGCCAAGCCGCTCCGCGAGGTCTTGAAGGTCAGCGTTCCCGAGTCGGTCGCCTCGCTCGCCGCGCTCCACGATCTCGCCGGTGAGATCGCGAACCACATCGTCGGGAGGCTCAAGGCCGTGCTCGATCCCGGCGGCATCGCCTTCGAACGTCAGAGCCCGCTCGTCCTGCGCGGACACGAGGCGAACATTCGAGCCATCCGCGGCCGGCCTTCGATTGTCGCTCGGCTCATCGCCGAGAAGGTCGAGGTCTTCGTGCAGCTCTACCTGAAGGGCCGCGTCCCTCCGCGCACGTCCGGCTCCTCGAGGCCCGGCTCGGTGCCAGGCGAGCTTCAGTTCTTCGACGACTGAGCCGCGTCGGCCGCGACGTTCGCCGGTCGAGCTTGCGGCGACCGGGTCGGTTGCACCTCGGCGCCGGCCCGACTAAGCAGCCACCCCAAAGCCACTATCTACAAAACTCCGGGTGCTCGGCAGAGTCCCTTCGTCTTCGCTCTCTCTCGAGCGCCCACTGGCTCCAACACCAGGGCGGCCCTCGCGAGAGATCGAGGAAGAAGGATGTCGGCCCCGGCGCAAGCCGCCGCGAAGCGCGGTGTCGCCCTCTTGGCGACGCCCCAAGGAGCCGAAAATGTTCGTCCGCGAATCCGTCCAGTTCGGAAGCCGAACCCTCACGCTCGAGACCGGCCGCCTCGCCAAGCAGGCGCATGGCTCGGTCCTCGTGACCTACGGCGAGACCGTCGTCCTGGTGACCGCCGTCTCGCAAGACGAGCGCCCCGGCCTCGACTTTTTCCCGCTCACCTGTGAGTTCGTCGAGAAGACCTACGCCGCCGGCCGCATCCCCGGCGGCTTCTTCAAGCGCGAGGCGCGCCAGCGCGAGGAAGAGATCCTCACCTGTCGCATCATCGACCGCCCGCTCCGCCCGCTCTTCCCCGACGGGTTCAAGAAGGACACCCAGGTCATCGCGACGGTCCTCTCTAGCGACAAGCAGAACAAGGCCGACGTCCTGGCTCTCACCGGCGCGAGCGCCGCGCTCCACATCTCCGACATCCCCTGGGACGGCCCGATCGTCGGCGTCCGCGTCGGTCGGATGAACAACGAGTTCGTCGTGAACCCCACGGTCGAAGAGTGCGAGAAGTGCGACATCGATCTGGTCGTCGCCGTCTCGCGCGACGCCATCGTCATGGTCGAGGGCGGCGCGAACGAGGCCAACGAGGCCGACATCATCGACGCGCTCATGTTTGCGCACAAAGCCGCGCAGCCCGTCCTCGACCTCATCGAGCGCATGCGCGCTGCGGTCGGCAAGCCGAAGCGCGAGTTCATCCCGCCGAAGCTCGATGCATCCGTCGCCGATCGCATCGCCCAGCTCTGCGACGCAGATCTCGGCAAGGCGTCGCGCGTCGTCAACAAGAAGCAGCGCTACGAGGGCTACGCAGAGATCAAGAAGCGCGTCGTCGAGACCCTGAAGGGTGAGCTCGGGGACAAGTACGCGGCCATCGAAGGTCTCGTGAAGAAGGAGATCGAAGAGCGCAAGGCGCACGTCGTCCGCACGATGGTGATCGAAGAGAAGATCCGCATCGACGGCCGCGATTCGCGCACGATTCGGCCCATCGTGACCGAGGCAGGGCTCCTCCCGCGGGTCCACGGCAGCGCGCTCTTCCAGCGCGGCGAGACGCAGGCGATCGTCACCTCGACGCTCGGCACGTCGAGCGACGAGCAGAAGATCGACGGCCTCAACGGCGAGACGTGGAAGCGCTTTTACCTCCACTACAACTTCCCTCCGTTTTCGACCGGCGAGACGAAGCCGATGCGCGGCCCGGGCCGACGCGAGATCGGTCACGGCGCCCTCGCCGAGCGCGCGCTCAGCAAGATCGTCCCCGCCCAAGACAAGTTCCCCTACACGATTCGCATCGTCTCCGAGACGCTCGAGTCGAACGGCAGCTCGTCGATGGCCGCCGTCTGCGGTGGCTGCTTGAGCCTCATGGACGCCGGCGTCCCGGTGAGGGCGGCTGTCGCCGGCATCGCGATGGGCCTCATCAAAGAGGGAGACAAGTACGCCATCCTGAGCGACATCCTCGGCGACGAAGATCACCTCGGCGACATGGACTTCAAGGTCTGTGGCACCGCGCGCGGCATCACGGCGATCCAAATGGACATCAAGATCGCCGGCCTCACGCGCGACATCCTCGAGAACGCGCTCGCGCAGGCTCGCGACGGCCGCATCCACATCCTCGGCAAGATGGCCGAGACGCTCAGCGAATCGCGTACCGAGCTGTCGAAGTACGCGCCGCGTATCACCACTATCAAGGTGAAGCCCGACCAGATCCGACTCGTCATTGGACCCGGCGGCAAGACCATCAAGGGCATCGTCGATCAGACGGGCGTCGCCATCGACGTCGAGGACGACGGGACGGTGAACGTAGCCTCCAGCGACCCGGAAGCCGTCAAGAAGGCGCTCGACATCATCAAGGGCCTCACGGCCGAGCCCGAGGTCGGAGCGACCTACAAGGGCACCGTCAAGCGCATCGCGGACTTCGGGGCGTTCGTCGAGATCCTCCCGAACATCGACGGCCTCGTGCACATCTCGGAGCTCGCCCATACGCGCGTCGAGCGCGTCGAGGACATCCTCAAAGAGGGCGACGAGTGCGAGGTGAAGGTCATCAGCGTCGACCGTGACGGCAAGGTCCGGCTCTCGCGTCGCGAGCTCTTGCCCCTCCCAGAGGGCATGACCGAGATGGCGCCTCGCGCAGAGCGTCCTGATCGCCCGCGTGGTCCCCGTCGCGACGGGCCGCCGCGTGGTGGTGGCGGCGGCGATCGTCGCCGCTGAGAGACGGGTTCGACTTGTTCACCCGTGACGCGACCGGCGCTGCCCTTCTCGGCGGCGCCCGTCTCGCGGACCTCTTCGACGCCGGCGATCTCTCGACGCCGGCGTACGTCTACGACCTGGACGCGATCGACGCGGGCGCCATGGCGCTCGCGGCCGGCTTTGGGTCGCAGCGACACCTCGTCGCGTTCGCCGTAAAGGCCAACAGCGCCGGGCCCATCGTGCGGAGCCTCGCGGCCCTCGGCGTGGGTATCGACGCCGTCAGCGGCGCGGAGATGGCCCTGGCGCTCGGCGCCGGCACCCCCGCGGACCGGATCGTCATGAGTGGCGTCGCGAAGACCGACGCCGAGCTCGACGCCGCGATCGGCGTCGGAGCCACGGGCATCTTGTCCATCCAGGCCGAGAGCACCGAAGAGCTGCCTCGCATCGAGGCGCGGGCAAAGGCTCTCGGGCGAATCGCTCGCGTCAGTCTGCGCGTGAACCCGGGCATCGAGGCCGACACGCACGCGTACATCGCTACGGGTCACGACGAGGCGAAGTTTGGCATCCCCAAGGCCGAGCTAGGCGCTGCCATCGAAGCGGCGCTCTCGACGCCGCACATCGCGCTCGTCGGCGTCTCGAGTCACATCGGCTCGCAGCTCACCTCGACGGAGGAGTACACGACGGCCGCGCGCATGCTGCTCGACGTTGTGTCTGGGGTCGACGCAGCGCTTGCAGGGGTAGGGCGTCCCGCACTCGAGCTCGTCGACTTCGGCGGGGGCTTCGGCATCGACTACGGAGACGGCTGCGACGCGACGCCTGCAGACTTCGCGCGCGCGGCGGCCACCCTCGTGAAGCAAGCGCGTCGCGAGCACATGCTCGTCGTCGTGGAGCCAGGACGATCGCTGGTCGGCTCGCACGGTGTCCTCGTCGCGAGCACCATCATGCAGAAGCGGGCACGCCCGAACGACGCCGCGCGGCGATGGGTCATGATCGACGCCGGCATGAACGATCTGCTGCGTCCCGCGCTCTATCGCGCCGTACACCGCATCGAGGGACTCGAGTCGCACGAGCCCGCCGCCGAGCCGACGCGCATCGTCGGCCCCGTCTGCGAAAGCTCCGACGACTTCGGGACGCACGCCTTGAGCGAGCCTCCTCCGAAACGCGTCGTCATCCGCGACGCGGGCGCCTACGGGTTCACGATGGCGAGCGAGTACAACGGGCGCGCGCTCCCGATCGAGGTGTTCCTCCGAAATGGGGCCGTTTCCGCGGTTCACACGCCGCGACGCGTGGACGCGTGGGTGCGCGAGCGCCTCGGCGAGAGCGGCTGACCAGCCCCGCGCACGCGAATCTGCTCAAATTTCGGCCCCAAACGATGCGCCTTCACTTTTTTCTTGAGAAGCCCGAACCGGGGAGGTAAACCGCGCCTCCCGCTGACGACGAGCCCCTGGCGAGTCCAAAGCGAGGTGGGTCCTCGGGCCCCCGGCAGCTGAAGTAGAGGCCACCGCAAACCGAGAGAACCCAAAGTAAAAAAAGTCTTTGACAAGTTCAGGCGACCCCACTAAGGTTCGCCTCCCGCTCGACGAGGTGCCCTGCACCGGAAGCGAGCGAAAGCCCTCGGGTCTGTACGACCGAGGGGCTCCCAACGTAGTCCACAGTCTGTGGAGAACGTGTGGGAAGGGCAGCGGGCGAAAGTCCAGCCCATCGGTCCTTGAAAACCGAGCTTCATGTGCACGCGACCCAACGGTCTTGCCTTCGGGCAGGGTCCAAGGGCGCGTAATCGGGTCCAGGCCCACTCGCGGTGGAAACACGGTGAGTAGGGCCATTTCCGAGAGCTCGCTCTCTTCCTTAGCCGGGGAGAGCAAGGCACTCGAGCCTCCAGTCGACCGGAGCGCTGCCGCAAGGCAGGGCGAAGGCCGTACTACCGACCTCGGTCGGAAGATTTAACTGGAGAGTTTGATCCTGGCTCAGAACGAACGTTAGCGGCGCGCTTAACACATGCAAGTCGCACGAGAAAGGGAGCAATCCCCGGTACAGTGGCGCACGGGTGAGTAACACGTAGGTAATCAACCCTCGAGTGGGGGATAACCTTCCGAAAGGGGGGCTAATACCGCATGAGACCACGAGTCCGAGAGGGCATGAGGTCAAAGCCGGCCTCTTCATGAAAGCTGGCGCTTGAGGACGAGTCTGCGGCCCATCAGCTAGTTGGTAGGGTAATGGCCTACCAAGGCAAAGACGGGTAGCTGGTCTGAGAGGATGATCAGCCACACTGGAACTGAGACACGGTCCAGACTCCTACGGGAGGCAGCAGTGGGGAATCTTGCGCAATGGGCGAAAGCCTGACGCAGCGACGCC
>Ga0164241_10006980_pt1 | contig 10205 bp, 7 predicted proteins | sample OricomyardsoilBY_FD_108780 | JGI IMG/M metagenome (GOLD analysis project Ga0164241, IMG submission 108780) | Backyard soil microbial communities from Emeryville, California, USA - Original compost - Back yard soil (BY) | ecosystem: Environmental > Terrestrial > Soil > Unclassified | place: USA... | reverse complement strand
TGAAGTGTCGGGCGCCAGGATGGCCAGTCCCAGGCGCGAGGCCTCCAGATATGCCCCCGCCTTGGTAGTGAAATTCTCTTCGGTGCAGGTCAGGCCCGACAGCCACAGCAGCAGCGGATGCGGTCCGGCTCCAGGCGGCAGGAACAACGAAAAGCGCATGGGTGTGCGCGTGGCCTGGCTCTGGTGACGGCAGTAGCGCAGCGTGCCGCCGGCAACGCGATGCTGATTGATAATCTCCACACTCATCTTACGGCTCCGCGCTTGAACGTGGTCGGTAAAGTCGGCGCACTATATAGTGGCCGCCGATGCATAGGTACCGGTGGATTGCGCGGGGATCAAGCTGCCTGGCGGTGTTGCTGCTGGCCGGCTGTGCCATTCCCTCATCGCGCGAAAATCTCGATGCGACAGCCAAGCTGGTGGCCACGCAGACCTCCGGGCCGCTGCTGTGGCGGCGGGATGCGGCAGCCGAACGTCAGGCGCGTGCCAACGTCGAAACCATGCTCGTCGATGGACTTACGCTCGAGGAATCCATCACCGTGGCCTTCCTCGCCAGTCCCGAGCTGCAGCTGGCGCTGGAACAGCTGGAAATCTCGCGTTCGCAGTTCGTGGCCGCGGCCACGCCACCCAACCCCGTAGCCATCGTGGGCGAGCGCGAGCCGGGCGGAAATCTTTCGGCTTTCTATCCCGGTCGCAATGTCACGGTGGGTGTGCTGCAGAATCTCATCGGGCTGCTGAACATGCCGGACCGCCGCGCCGTGGCCCGGCGCGATCTGGAACGCGCGCGTTACGAAGCGGCCAACCGCATCACGCAATTCGGCGCCAGCGTGACGCAGGCCTGGCTGGAATACGGGGCGGCCTTGCGCATCCAGCAATTGCGGCGCGATGCGCTGAGCGCCACACAGGGGCTGCTCGACAGGATGCAGGCCGCGCGCCCAACCGACACCGAAGAGGCCGACATTGTGAGCAGGCTGCGTGTCAGCGCTGCCAGCGCCAGCACGGCGCTGTTGCGCAATGACATCGATGTGGGCACGGCGCGCGAGAAGCTGGGCCTGCTGCTGGGTCTTGCTGGCTGGCATGACGACTGGCGGATCAGCGGCTCGCTGCCTGCGTTGCCCGAGGCCGACTTCGACGCCGCCGCGCTCGAAAACGCCGCGCTCGACAAGCGCCTGGACGTGCAGGCCGCCGCGCGCGCCGTGGATGTGCGGCTGCGCGTGCTGGCCATGCAGCGCCACTTCCGCTGGCTGAACCAGTTCGACCTGGGGTTGTTCCGCGACCGGGCCATAGGCGGCACGGCGTTTACCGGGCCCAATGCCGTCATCGAAGTGCCATTGTTCGACCAGCGCCAGGCGCAGTTGCTCAACGCCGATGCCGAACTGCGCTCGGCCATGCGCACGCTGGAGTCCACGCGTCTGAACGCGCGTGCCGAAATCCGCACCCATGCCGTGGAGATGCGGGCCATGCGGGCGCTGCTGGAGCAGGGCGCAGAGCCGGCCGCAACCACCCCCGGCGATGCCAGTGAACTGGACCGCCTGCGCACGCAGCTGGCCGAACAGCCCGCCGAAGAGGATCGGGTGGGTTTATTGCGCGACTACTGGCGTGCCCGTTCCGCGCTGGCCTTGTCTTTGGGCGATTGGCCTGCCGCCCAGCTGCCCCGCTGATCCGGCATCCCGGCCTCGCCGCGGGCGCGCCCAAATAGAGTGCAGGGCCTCCACGAGGCTGGTCGCGTTTGGTGCAAGACCGCGGGGTTGCAAAAAGGCAACTGGCAATTTTCCATATTCCCGGCCTGGATTCAGGCACGTGAAAACCGGCTTGAAGCTGAAATCCGCTTGCGCAGGGCATTCTGGTCCGGTGGATAAAATCAAGCTATTTCAGGTAATTACAACCAACAACTGTTCAATTCGCAAAGGAAGTCCCAGTTCCGGTGCGCGTCTGTGAGCAGCAACTTTTTCTGCTTGCTGGCGGCTGGTACGATGCTTGCAACGCTTCGGCGTCTGTTAGATACAACAACTGTCTTTTCAAGGAGACTACCTGAATGATCAAGTCACGTGCCGTACTGGCCGGTTCGCTGCTGACCTTCGCCGGCATCGCTAGCGCCGATATCACTGTCACCCCCGCTCTCGTGTCGGACTATGACTTCCGTGGTATCAGCCAGACGAAGGAAGACCCGGCCTTGCAGCTTGGCCTGAACTACAGCCACGAAAGCGGCTTCTATGCCGGCCTGTGGGGCAGCAATGTCGATTTCGGACCTGGGGATCCGAGTGTCGAAGTGGATGTGTTCGCCGGTTTTGCCGGTGGCGACGCCGAGGAAAGCGTCGGCTATGACCTGGGCGCGGTGTATTACACCTATCCCAGCGCGGGCAGTCTTAAATATCTCGAAGCCTATGCGGGCATCAGCAAGGGCTGGTTCTCGGGCAAGCTGTGGTACTCGCCGGATTTCGGCGGCAAGTCCACCGCCGGTCACACCTCGGGCCTGTACACCGAAGCCAACGGCGCCTTCCCGCTGCCGCATGACTTCTCGTTCGTGGTGCATGCCGGCTACAGCTTCGGGGACTACTGGGATGACATCGAGTACTTCGACTGGTCCGCGGGCTTCTCGCGCACCTTCAACAACTTCGCCGTTTCGCTGAAGTATGTCGATGGCTCGGATCTGCCGGACTTCGGCTCCAAGGTGTTCTCGACCGACAGCAAGGTGCTGCTGTCGATCTCGACCACGCTGCCCTGGAAGTCGGAATAAGACGTCTCTTGCCGGACTGAACCGGCCGTCATGAAAAAGGCCCGACGCTCGCGTCGGGCTTTTTTTTACTGCGCCTTGATCACCTTGCCCAGCGTCTCCACCAGCTGATCGATCTGGGCCTTCTCGATGATCAGCGGCGGTGACAGGGCAGTGATGTCGCCCGCGGCGCGTACCAGGATGCCGGCGTCGAAAGCCTTCAGGAAGGTGTCAAGTCCGCGCTTGCCAGGACTGCCGGCAATCGGCTCGTATTCGATGCCCGCGACCAGACCGTAGGTGCGGATGTCGATGACGCCCGGCAATCCCTTCAGGCTGTGCACGGCGTTTTCCCAGTAGGGCGCGATCTCCTTCACGCGCTGGAAGAGGCCTTCGCGCTCGTAGATATCGAGCACGGCAATACCGGCCGCACAGGCCGTGGGATGGCATGAATACGTGTAGCCATGGAAGAACTCGATGGCCGCCTCGGGCCCGACCATGAAGGCGTCGTAGATCTCTTTCTTCACGATCACCGCGCCCATGGGCACCGAGCCGTTGGTCAGGCCCTTGGCACAGGTGATGATGTCGGGCATCACGCCGAACTCCTGCGCGGCGAAGGCCGAACCCGTGCGGCCGAAACCGGTGATCACCTCATCGAAGATCAGCAGGATGCCGTGCTTGGTGCACAGCTCGCGCAGCTTCTGCAGATAACCCTTGGGCGGCGGGATCACGCCCGTGGAACCGGCAATGGGCTCGACGATGACCGCGGCGATGCTCGAGGCATCGTGCAGGGCCACCAGCTTCTCCAGATCATTGGCCAGCTCGGCGCCATGCTCCGGCATGCCCTTGGAAAAGGCGTTCTTCGCCATGTTCAGCGTGTGCGGCAGATGATCCACACCGGGCACCATCACCGGGCCCCAGGCCTTGCGGTTGGGCACCATGCCACCCAGCGAAGTGCCGCCCAGGTTCACGCCGTGATAGCCGCGCTCGCGGCCGATCAATCGCGTGCGCGTGGCTTCGCCCTTCAGCCGCTGGTACTGCAGCGCCATCTTCAGCGCCGTATCCACCGCCTCGGAACCGGAGTTCACGAAGAACACGTGATCGAGCCCGGCGGGCGCGATCTTCTTGATCTTGTTGGCCAGGTCGAAAGCCTGCGGATGGCCCATCTGGAAGGGCGGGGCGAAATCCATCTGCTCCAGCGAACGGGCCACGGCCTGGGTGATTTCCTTGCGGCCATGTCCGGCGTTCACGCACCACAGCCCGGCCACGCCATCCAGGATCTGCCGGCCATCGGCCGTCCAGTAATGCATGCCCTTGGCATGCGAGAGCATGCGCGGCTTGCTCTTGAAGTTGCGGTTGGCGGTGAAGGGCATCCAGTGCGCTTCGAGCTCCTCTCGGGTCAGGGCGCGGGCGGCAAAGTCTTCAGGGCGGGCGTTCATGGGCGGACTCCACGGGCAATTCAGGCGGGGATGATAAGAAAAGTTGACAGTCGCGGCGACACATACCCAAATAACCCCGCTTTGTCGAACATACTAAACGCATGACAGTTATCGATGTGGGCGCGCGCCTGCGTGCCATCCGCCAGATGCACGGCCTGTCCCAGCGCGAACTGGCACGCCGGGCCGGCGTCACCAACGGCCTGATTTCGCTGGTGGAGATGAACCGCGTCAGTCCCTCAGTCAGCTCCCTGAAGAAGCTGCTCGATGGCCTGCCCATGTCGCTGGCCGAATTCTTTACCGGCGATTTCAACCAGCGCACGCCCGCCTTCTATGCCGCGGACGAGCTGGTGGAGATCGGCAACGACACGGTCTCGCTGCGGCTGGTCGCTGCCACGCGCAGCGGTCGGCAGATGACGGTGCTGCATGAGCACTACGAGCCCGGCGCCGGCACCGGTGAAGAGATGCTGGTGCACAAGGGCGAGGAGGGCGGCGTGGTGGTACGCGGCCGCATCGAGGTGACGGTGGGCAGCGAGACGCGCGTGCTCGGTCCGGGCGAGGCCTATTACTTCGCCAGCAATATGCCCCACAGTTTCCGCAATCCAGGCCGTGAGGTCTGCGAAATCGTCAGTTGCAGCACACCGCCGAGTTTCTAATGAATACCCAGAATTCCCCGGATTGGCATGCACGCGCCGCGCAGTTCCAGCCGCGCACCGGCGTGTATATCGATGGCCGTTTTCGCGATGCGCTGTCCGGCGAGACCTTCGACTGCATCTCTCCTATCGACGGCAGGGTCATCGCCAAGGTGGCAGCCGGTGGCGATCGCGATGTGGATGCCGCGGTGGCCAGCGGCCGCGCCGCGTTCGAACGTGGCGACTGGGCGCGCCGCGCGCCGCGCGAACGCAAGCAGGTGCTGCTGCGCTTCGCCGATCTGCTGCGCGCGCATCGTGACGAACTGGCGCTCACCGAAACGCTGGACATGGGCAAGCCCATTGCCGACAGCCTGGCCGTGGATGTGCCTTCCACCGCCAACTGCATCCAGTGGTATGCCGAGGCTGTAGACAAGATCTATGACGAAGTCGCGCCCACCGGACATGCCTCGCTGGCGCTGGTGACACGCGAGCCACTGGGTGTGGTCGGCGCCATCGTGCCGTGGAATTTTCCGATGATCATGGCGGCCTGGAAGCTGGGGCCGATTCTCGCCGCTGGCAATAGCGTGGTGCTCAAGCCCTCGGAAAAATCGCCACTGACGGCGCTGGCCATGGCGCAGCTTGCCGTGGAGGCCGGGCTGCCGCCGGGTGTGTTCAATGTGGTGCCCGGCTTTGGCCACACCGCCGGCAAGGCGCTCGCATTGCATAAAGAGGTGGACGGCATCGGCTTCACCGGCTCCACGGCCACCGGCAAGCTGATCATGGGTTATGCCGCGCAATCGAACCTGAAGCGCGTGTCGCTGGAATGTGGCGGCAAGTCGCCCAACATCGTGATGGGTGACTACCGCGACGTGCAGCGCGCCGCGCGTGCGGCCGCCTACGCCATCTTCTTCAATCAGGGCGAGATGTGTTCGGCCGGTTCGCGCTTCGTCGTGCACGAGAGCCTCAAGGATGCATTGCTCGAGGAAGTAGCCAGGGTGGCCAGCGAACTGACACCGGGTGATCCGCTGGATCCCGCCACCCGACTGGGCGCCATGGTGGATGCGCAGCAGATGCAGCGTGTGCTGGGCTATATCGATGCGGGCCGGCAGGATGGCGCGCGCCTGGCGCTGGGTGGCTCGCAGGTGCGCGCGGAAAGTGGCGGCTGTTATATAGAACCCACCGTGTTCGATGGCGTGCGCACCAGCATGCGCATCGCGCGCGAGGAAATCTTCGGTCCGGTGCTGGCCACCATCACCTTTCGCACTGAGGCCGAGGCCATCGCCATCGCCAATGACACCAGCTATGGCCTTGCCGCCGCCGTGTGGACCCATGACCTGAACACCGCGCACCGCATGGCGCGCGCCATCCGCGCTGGCATGGTGTACGTGAATTGCTACGACGCTGATGACATCACCGTGCCCTTTGGCGGCTTTCGCCAGTCGGGCATGGGCAGGGACAAATCGCTGCATGCCTTTGACAAGTTCACGGAGTTGAAGACCACGTGGATTGATCTGGCATGACGGCGCTGCGTTTCGTTGCGACGGTCCCGAAGGGATTCGCGGATCTGCTCGCCACCGAAATCACCACGCTCGGTGGACAGGCCGTGCGCGAGCAGGGCGGCGGGATTTCGTTTGAGGGACCGCTGGCCACCGGCTATCGCGCGCTGCTGGAATCGCGACTGGCGAGCCGCGTTCTTCTGGAAGTGGCGCGAGGCCCGGTGGTGACGGCGGATGATCTGTATGCGCTGGCGCGCGGCATCGACTGGCGGCAGCATCTGGATTCCAAGGGCACGCTGGCCTGTGAGTTCACGGGCAATTTGCCGTCCATCAACAACACGCACTTCGGCGCGTTGAAGCTCAAGGACGCCATCTGCGATCAGCTGCGCGATACCACGAAGCTGCGACCGTCGATCGAAACCACGCGGCCGGATCTGTGCGTGCATGCGCATGCCGCGCGGGGCGAGGTATCCCTGCTGATCGACCTGGCGGGCGATTCGCTGAGTCGTCGTGGCTATCGACTGGCCGGTGGCGAGGCGCCGCTGCGCGAGAACATCGCCGCCGGCATCCTGATGCGCGCAGGCTGGCCCGCCATCGCCGCGGCGGGTGGCGAGTTTCTCGATCCCATGTGCGGATCGGGCACGTTTGTCATCGAGGCCGCGTGGATGGCCACCGACACCGCACCGGGCCTGCTGCGCGATTTCTGGGGCTTCCAGCACTGGCGTGGTCACGATGCCGCGTTGTGGGATGAACTGCTCGCGGCCGCGAAGGCGCGCATGCTGCAACAGCCGCGGGTGATCCTGCGCGGCGGCGACCGCAATCGAGGCGCCATCGCCACCGCCCAGGCCAATGCGCGCCGCGCGGGCGTCGGGCGCGACCTCATCTTCGAGCACTGCGATATTTCCGAGCTCTCGCCGCGCAACGCCGAGCTGGATGCGCCACCGGGATTGCTGTGCGTGAATCCACCGTATGGCGCGCGCATCACCGGCGACGAAGAGGCGGCGGCCGCGCATGCCGCCATCGGCGTGGCATTGCGCGAGCGCTTCGCGAACTGGCATGCCGTGGTGCTTACGGGCACGCCGCAGCTGGGTCAGCTCATCGGCGCCGAGGCCTCGCGCGTGCACACCGTTTGGAATGGCGCCATCGAGTGCCGGCTGCTGCGCTTCGCCCCCGGCGAGCGCAAGGCACGACGCGAGTCGCGCGGCATCGTCATCGACGATCCGGCGATTGCGCAGGGCGCCGGCGCGCAGATGTTCGCCAACCGGCTGCGCAAGAATCTGCAGCGGCTGGGCAAGATCGCGCGGCGCGAGAACGTGGGCTGCTGGCGGATGTATGACGCCGACATGCCTGAATACGCCCTGGCCGTGGACCAGTACACCGGCGCCGGCGTCGATGCCGGCAAGCGCTGGCTGTATGTGCAGGAATACGCGCCGCCGGACACCATCGAGCCGATGTCGGCGCGCCGCCGTCGCGAGGAAGCGCTGGCCGTGCTGCCCGAGGTGACCGGCGTGCCGCTCACCGACATTCGCCTGCGCACGCGTCGCAAGCAGAAGGATGGCGGCCAGTACGCCAGGCTGAATCGTCGCGAAGAGTTCCACGTGGTCGAAGAGGCCGGCCTGAAACTGCAGATCAATCTGGATGACTACCTGGATACCGGCCTGTTTCTCGATCACCGCGCCACGCGCATCAAGATCGGCCGGATGGCGGCCGGCAAGCGTTTTCTCAACCTGTTCTGCTACACCGGCGTGGCCACGCTGCACGCGGTGGCTGGCGGCGCGCTGAGCAGCCTGAGTGTGGATCTGTCACGCACCTATCTGGATTGGGCGGCGAGCAATCTGCAGCTCAATGACCTGGCCGGCCCCGCGCATCATTTTCTGCAGACCGACGCGCTGCGCTGGCTGGCCGAGCAGCCTTCGGCCCCGAGGTTCGATCTGATCTTTCTGGATCCACCGACTTTCTCCAATTCCGCGCGCATGGAAGGCGTGCTCGACACGCAGCGCGATCACGCGGTGCTGATCAACGATGCGATGCGAGTGCTGGCGCGCGATGGCGTGCTGCTGTTTTCCACCAACGCGCAGCGCTTCTCGCTCGATACCAGCATACATAGCGCTTTTCGCGTAGCGGATATCTCCAAGCCCACACTGCCTTTCGATTTCCAGGGCAACCCGCGCATTCATCAGTGCTTCGAGCTCCAGCATCGTTGAGTCCCGATACCCGCGCGGTTATGCTCGCCGGGCTTCCGGGGGAAGCTCCTATTAACTGAGCTAAAGATTCGGACGGGCAACATGGCCAAAGTGAAATTGAACGTCAACGGAACCGACCGCGAGGTCGAGGTGGCGGATGACCAGCCGCTGCTGTGGGTGCTGCGCGATGAGCTGAAGCTCGTCGGCACCAAATTCGGCTGCGGTATCGCCCAGTGCGGCGCCTGCACCGTGCATCTGAACGGCGCGCCGGTGCGTTCCTGTTCGGTGCCCGCGACAGCGGTGGCCGGTCAGAAAATCACCACCATCGAAGGTCTGGCGCAGAACGGTGTACTCACCGCTGTGCAGAAAGCCTGGATCGATCTGGACGTGCCGCAGTGTGGTTACTGCCAGGCGGGCCAGATCATGGCCGCTTCGGCGCTGCTGCGTCAGAACAAGAATCCATCCGATGCCGACATCGATGCCTCGATGCAGAACCTGTGCCGCTGCGGCACCTATGTACGTATCCGCGCGGCGATCAAGTCCGCGGCCAAGGCCCTGAACGGGAGCGCTTCATGAACTCCGTAGTCGACAACGAATACTACCCCGATGTGATTCGCGAGCAGATCCGCGAACTCGAGCGCGAATCGCTGAACTTCTCGGCGCTGGCTGGCAAGCCGGTTTCGCGTCGCGGCTTCATGCAGGCCACGGCGGCGGTCGGCGGCGGCATGCTGCTGGCCTTTGGGCTGCTGGGTTCCGAGAACGCCGAGGCGCAGCAGGCGCCGCGTGGCGGCGGTGGCGGTGGTGGCCGTTTCGCCGGTCCGCCGTTCAATCCGAGCGCCTATGTGAAGATCGCCCCGGACGGAAAGATCACGCTGTATTCCAAGAATCCGGAAATCGGCCAGGGCATCAAGACCGCCTTCGGCGTCATCCTGGCGGAAGAGCTGGATGCCAAGTGGTCGGATGTCACCGTCGAGCAGGCGCCGGTCAACTCGGCCGTGTATGGCAATCAGTTCGCCGGCGGTTCGCTGTCGATCCCGTCCGCGTTCACATCGCTGCGCCAGGCCGGTGCCGGCGCGCGTGCCATGCTCGTGGCCGCGGCCGCGCAGCAGTGGGGCGTGCCCGCCTCCGAGTGCTCGGCCGCCGACAGCGCCGTGACGCATGCGGCCAGCAATCGCACCCTGGGTTATGGCGCACTGGCCACTGCCGCCGCGGCTTCGCCAGTGCCTGCCGTCACCGACCTGAAGCTGAAAGACCGCAAGGACTGGAAGCTGATGGGCAAGCGCACCACCGGCGTGGACAACCTCAAGCTGGTTACCGGCCAGCCCTTGTTCGGCGTCGACATTCAGCTTCCCAACATGAAGGTGGCGGTGTTCGAGAAATGCCCCGCCGTTGGCGGCAAGGTGGCTTCGGCCAATCTCGAAGAGATCCGCAAGCTGCCTGGCGTGGTCGATGCCTTCGTGCTCGAAGGCACGAACAAAGTGTCAGAAGTCATGCCCGGTGTGGCCATCGTGGCCGACAACACCTGGGCCGCGTTCTCGGCCAAGAAGAAGCTGAAAGTCACCTGGGACGAAAGCACCGCGTCGAAGGATAGCTGGACCGCATTCACGGCCCAGGCCAAGGAAGCGGCGAAGGGAAGCGGCGCGCAGGAACTGCGCAAGGCCGGCGACGTCGATGCGGCTCTGAAGGGCGCGAAGACCAGCGTCGAAGCGTTCTACACCTTCGGCTTCATCTCGCACGCCAACCTCGAGCCG
>Ga0164241_10006979_pt1 | contig 10205 bp, 6 predicted proteins | sample OricomyardsoilBY_FD_108780 | JGI IMG/M metagenome (GOLD analysis project Ga0164241, IMG submission 108780) | Backyard soil microbial communities from Emeryville, California, USA - Original compost - Back yard soil (BY) | ecosystem: Environmental > Terrestrial > Soil > Unclassified | place: USA... | reverse complement strand
GGAATTCGAACGCACGTGCTAGCAGCTCTGATCCCTGGGCAACTGCCTTCAGGTATCCTGATTGTCGCAGGACTGGTTTGGACAGCGGTTCTCTTGCTGGTTCTTTTGCTGTTTGCAATGTTGGATTGGCCCGGCCAGCTCGATCCCGAAGCGGTCAAAGACCGCTCTCAAGTCTACGGGGAAGCCGTGCGCTGGGACTCGCGCATCCGACAACCGTGGTCAACGTGGTCGGATCTTGGCTTCGTAGTTCTGGGCCTGGCCACACTTGTCATCGCTTCTTTTGGAGGCGGTGACGCGCCCTCAAATCCCCTAGCCATCCCCTCATGGTCGTCCCTTTTCTTTGGGCTGCTCTTCCTCTATCTGGGCCCCGGGAGCATGTATTTTCATGCAGGGCTCGTTCGCTGGGGAGGTGTCGCCGACGGCGTTTCGCTCAGCGGTTTCATGAGCTTTCTCTTCTTCTATAACCTCTGGAGGGTGTCAGGATTTCCCGCGATTGTTGCCGTTCTGCTCTGGTTCGTCCTAATGGCCGCGACCGTCGTCGTTATTTGGTTCAAGGATAGCTTAGGCAAAGTATTTTTCGCGAGTTGGTTGGGATTGGTCGCTTTGATCGAGATCCTCATCCATGCGGGAGTGCTCGGCGACGGGCGTTATCAACGTTCGCTGCTCTGGCTCATTCCGGCAGCGCTTTGCTTCGGCGTGGCCTTCACGGTCTGGAAACTTTCGCAAAAAGGCGGGCCGCTCTTCCGGCCAGCCGCGCCAATGCCAGGACATGCCTGGTGGCATCTGGGCTGCGCTGCGGCAGTCTTCTTTCTCTACTTTTACTACAGAAGTGAAACCCTCGCGTAGCTGCTAAGCCGAGAATGAAAAACAGGATCGTTCGGGAGGGAAGATCCCGATGCAAGCTGCCGACAAACAATCGCTTATGGCCGCTGCCTTAGTCAGACCTGCCCTTGGTCGCAATAGATAGGATGAGAAAGACAAGCACGAATATCGCAAACCCGGCCCCGACAATAGTCAAGAAGGTGTTGCTTGTCGTAAGACCTATGACGAGAAGAACGATTCCAAATATAAGTCCCACTATCCACGCGAGCCGGCCTCTAACAACTATACCAGGTGCACTCATAAAGTGATCTCCTTAATTAACAAATATAGCTTATACTTAACGCCGCAGGGGTCAATGCTTATTTCGATGGTAAGGAAACCTCTGGGCGCGATGCGGGTCGACTTTGCTGAAAGAGTTGAAATCAGGGATATTAGCCAGGCCGTTTACCTTGCATTGGTGGGGCCTTTAGGCTGTTTTCTTAACGTTGCTCAAAGCCAATGACTGTCCCGAGACTAATTCTAATCGTAACTGTTCTTGTGCTTATGCTTTACATTGTGGGGCTTGCGCTTGCACGGCGTAATCAAGGGGACAAGGCAGATCCTGACACGGGACTGATCGGTGCCATCGGAGCCCTTGTCGCCGCCGGCGATGCCGTGCCAGAGAGGGATGTGACGCCCCAATTGGGCCCCGATCGGACCATCCGGGTCGCCCCGAACGTGCCATCCGCGACAATTACGATTGCGAGGAATGAGAAAAAGGACGTGCGTCGACTGGTCCTGCGTCTACCACTCAACACGCCGAGGCAATGGATGATCGTCTTTAGGCCGACAAAGACCGACAAAGATAAAATACAAATGCCCGACGAGCAGGTGCTTTTTGGAGGACCGTCGACTTGGCCTAAGGATGGCAAGCGCATCGTCCCGGTGGGCCCGGGTGGTGGCATCGTAACGATTCAACGGGCTGGTCCGGACCCGAGCGCGCTGGTCATCCAGCTTAAGTGACTGTACAGCAAGGCAACATGGAGCCTTGACAACTGGTCCGTTTACTAAGATTCGCTATCTCGCGCCGTCAGATCAAGTCATTGACAATGTTCTCAAAAAGTTCCTGGCGTCCGCTGCCATGCTGCACCGGATCGGGGTTACTCAGTGCGTATTTTTCGAGAGAGGCGAAGTCTTCCTTGCCCGCCTCGATGGATGCGCCGATTCCGCTGTCCCAGGACGAGTAACGATCCTTTACCATCTGCGCGAGGCGTCCGTCGGCGCGAATGGCCGCCGCGATCTTCAGACCGCGAGCGAAGGCATCCATGCCTCCGATGTGCGCATAGAAGAGGTCGATGGGTTCGAAGCTTTCGCGGCGCACCTTTGAATCGAAGTTGAGTCCGCCCGTGGTGAGTCCGCCCATCTTGAGGACAGTCAGCATCACTTGCGTTGTGAGGTAGAGACTTGTCGGAAACTGGTCGGTATCCCAACCGATCAATTCGTCGCCGGTATTGGCGTCCACCGTGCCGAGCGCTCCGGCTGCGGCGGCGACTTCGCATTCGTGATGCATGGTATGGCCGGCAAGCGTGGCGTGATTGGTCTCCAAGTTAAGCTTGAAGTGTTCGAGGAGACCGTATTCACGCAGGAAGTTCAGGCATGCTGCGGCGTCGGAATCGTATTGGTGCTTGGTCGGTTCCTTCGGCTTCGGTTCAATGTAGAAGGGTCCCTTGAAGCCGATCTGTTTTTTGTAGTCGACGGCCATGTGAAGGAACTTCGCGAGATGGTCGACCTCTCGTTTAATATCTGTATTCCAGAGGCTAGAGTATCCTTCGCGGCCGCCCCAAAAGGTGTAACCTTCGCCGTCAAGTTCGTGGGTGACTTCGAGGGCTTTCTTCACTTGGGCCGCTGCGTAGGCGAAGACGTCTGCGTTCGGGCTGGTAGCAGCTCCGTGGCAAAAACGCGGGTTGGTGAACAGGCTGGCGGTGCCCCAGAGGAGCTTGATCCCGGTGCGCTGCTGCTCTTCCTTGAGGACCTTTACGACAGCGTCGAGATTTCGATTGGATTCGGCGAGACTTGCACCCTCCGGCGCGACGTCCCGATCATGAAAGGCGTAGAAGGGGGCGCCGAGCTTCTCGATAAATTCGAACGCGACGTGCACTCGGTTGCAGGCATTTTCAATCGAATTTGAGCCGTCGTCCCACGGCCGAATGGCGGTTCCGGGGCCGAACGGATCGCTCAACACGTTTCGGAAGGTGTGCCAGTACACCACGGAAAATCGGAGGTGGTCGGTCATCGTCTTGCCTTCGACGACTTCGGTTGCGTTGTAATGCTTGAATGCGAGGGGATTCTTGGATTTCGGACCCTCGTACGGGATCTTGCTTATTTCGGGAAATGCGGGGTTCATAAGGGTGTGAGTGAGTCTTTCTCGAAGTCGGCCCGAACGGAAGCAAAATCCCGAGGGCAGTGTTTCGCTTATAAACTGCGAGGCTCGCGGGGGTCCGCCTGAAGTTAGGTTGTCATGCCTAGGACGAGACCTGGCGGCAGGGATTCTCCGAAGAGACTGGCGCGGTCCGCGCGCTCAACGGGCACGAATCGCCTGATCCTCTCGATCTTCAATGGAGCTGCGCCGGACTTCTCGAGCTTCGAGGCGATTTTTTCGCGGAGCGACCTTGGGAGATCGAGTTTCGAATCGTCGATTACGCGCGCGGCCCGAAGAAAGAGCGCCTGGGTTTCCATCAATTCCGGCTCAGCCCAATCGAGGTGGCAGAGCGCCTCGTACGCCTTTTCGACCTGCTCGGGTCCCATCACGTCCTCCATTCCCGCGTAGAGTGGCGTGCGATTAAGAAGAAGTCCAAGGGATACGAGATAAGGGGCGCAATGTTGCTGCTTCTCAGCGAGATCTCGAGCGCAGTCAATAAAGTGTTCGGCTAAGGTGATCTTGGTCATTTTGGGGATCCTTTCGAGGGATCCGGCGAGGCGGATGAGTTCCGGGGCTGAACCTTTCTGGGTGAGCTTAGGAATTTCTGGGGTGAGGATTGTTTCCTGGCGTGCGCCGTTGAGTCCTCCTGCGACGCGTCTCCAGAGGATGTATTCCTGGAGCTGGACGCGCTTTCCCGGGAAGGCAAGGCCGTCGGTCTTGATTCGCCAAAGCTGGTCGATTCGGAGATTGTCGCCGTCAGCGCCGAAACCTGGGCGGAGAAAAAATCCCGCGAGGATCAACCAGGTTTCCTCATGTTCGACGGATTTCGCGCGGTCCTCGATATGCTCGTGGAGGATTTCCCAGAGTTCGCGAATGAGTACCCAATTCCAGTGCGACTTGGGGGTTCCGAGAACTTGTTCGAGACTCTTGAGAAGGTTGGTGGCGCTGAGCTTGTCGCGTTTGTCGAGCGGCCGGGAGAACAACGAGCGTATGCGTGTGCGCGCCGCCTCCAGCTTTGGGCTCTCGACGCCCGTACTCAGCGGAACGGCGTCGCCGGCGCCGTCTTCGCCGGGCTGGTTCTGCCGCAGGTTGAACTCGAGCGGCCAGGATTGTTTGACGCGCGGATCTGCGCTTTGGCACGCAACTTGGAGCAAGCCGAGTTCGTTCATTCTGGCGGTCAGCGTTACGGGCATCCGATCGCTTTTGCCACGAACTTGCGGGTTCGCGAGTTTTGCGGTCGTCTGGAGAGGCGGGAGCCGATGAAAATCGCTTTCGTTCCATGACACGAGCGTCCCGGGTCTGTCGGCGTCGTGGCGCGTGGAGTAGTACGGTTGGAAGCGGACGGGGTGATTGAGGCGAAGTTCAAGACTCGGCTGAGCGATTTTGAACTCCTCTTCTGCGGCGGCGTCCCTCGGCAGAATGCAGACGAGCGTTGATTTTTCCTCGTCCCTGGTTCCCTGCCGATGGACTTCGAGGTAGACGGCGCGCGCCGCACCAGCTTCGATGCGTTCGGCGCGCCGGTGCACAAGGCTTCCGAAGCGTGCCGCTCCGCGTGCCACCGCGAGATCCGGTTCGGCGTTGTCCAGAATCTGGAGCTCGGTGCCGGGTTGCCACTTGGCGACCTGGAACTGCAGCCGACAGCGAAGAGCTTCGGGATGAAGCGAGCCGCCGTTGAAGAGAATGGCGTCCACGCGCGGCCGGCCTCGGAGAAAGTCCGCGAGGTAGCGTGTAATGGCGCTGTCGGCCGCATAAGGAAGTGCCCATTCTCTGAGCCCTGCCTGGGTTCGGGACGGACGATCATCCAAATCGCATTCAGGAAAGAACCCGTCGAGAACGATCGACTCGACCTCGGTGCGATGGATGCGCGCGGTGAGCGTCTGGCTCAGGAGGCTCGATCCTTGGGAGGGAACTGATACGACGAAGTCCTCTGCCTGCTGTGAACCCGACAGGCAATGTTCCTTCAGGTCGCGGCATCGTGCGACGAGGAAATTCCATTGTGTCGCGGAGAGAGCCTGGCTCGCGAGACGCGGTTCGATGTGGTGTGCCAGTGCGAGATCGATATTGTCTCCTCCCAGCAACAAGTGGTCGCTCACGGCAACGCGCTTGATGTGAGGGAGCGATGATCCCGATTTTCGACTTACCTCGAAGAGGCTGAAATCGGAAGTTCCTCCGCCGATGTCGACGACGAGAACGTGAGACGCACCCGTCTCGGCGAGTTGTAGGGCGTCCGGTGACGGGTGCTCTTCCAACCAGCGGTAGAACGCAGCCTGCGGTTCCTCAAGGAGGCGGACATTACCGGTGAATCCGGCGTGACTGGCTGCGTCCAAGGTGAGTCGTTGAGCCACCGCATCAAATGATGCGGGAACAGTGACGGTGATTTCCTGATGGAGAAAATCCGCTCCTTGGCGAGCGAATCGCGCATCCCAAGCCCCGCGCAAGTATTCGAGCAAGAGGGCCGACGCCTGAATGGGCGAGATTCTTTTTTCGACGGGAATTTCGTCTGATCGCCATGGCAAAAATGGAGCGTTGCGGTCGACCGCGTGATGGCAAAGCCAGGACTTGGCAGAGTGCGTCACACGCCCCGGCGATTCCGCGGCCTGCCTGCGGGCGAAACGTCCTGCGATCCATTCACGGCCGACAAAATTCTTCCCGAGCATTTGCGCGGCCTCATTCTCCCTTGGCATATAAAGAAAGGACGGAAGAGTGAGCGATTCGCTGAGGGAGCTGAGCGATTCCCACTGCGGAATTGGAAACATCTCGCTTTTGGAGAGCTCTCCATCAAGCGGCACGAAGGCCATGGCGCAGTTCGTTGTGCCCAAGTCAATGCCGATGCTAAATTGAGCGTTAGACATATTTTTCCTGGCGGTCGCTGCACATGAGGAACGAATGAGACCTTGATTTGTCCGTCAGATCCGGTTGATCCCCAGTTCTCCTACGATACGCATCGATTCGAGCTTGGCGCCCATGAAATTCAAAACGATGCGAAGGTGCGGACATGTAATGGCGAACTGACCCGCCATGTATGCAATTTGAGCGTCACGTGCGCGTCGTCATAGTGTCGAATCCATGCCGCGAGATCCGCGGTCCATAATTTCTTGCTACTCCATCCGCACCTGGAACTCGACCTTCCAGCGACGGTCGGACCCGGTATGTTTCATCCAGAGTTCGAGGTTTCCGAGTTCGGTGACCACCGGATTTATTTGGACCGGGACGGGTTGTCCTTCGGGCAGACCTTCTATCGCGGGCAGAGTTACCTCAATGCGATTGGTTTCCTCGAGTTCGCGCTCCGCGTTTGGGATAATTTGTCCGGGGGTGTCACCGCTTCGCACCTCGGAGGCAAAGAATCGAAAATCGGCGGGCTGTCCAGTCATCAAGCCAAATTGCTTTCCTTCGATCAGCAACTCGCTTCCTTCCTCCATGCCCTGTGGCACGACGCAGAGAGCCTTGATGGGAGGCTTAAAGCCTGGGATGGCGGGCATAGAGGATTCCAGCCCGATGTAGTACGACCGGGCGGTGCCCGCTTTGATGCGAATACCCTTTCCGGTTGCGCGGTTGCGTCCATACAGGGCGGCTCCCTTGGCGACCGCGAGATCCGGCTGAAACCCTTGGAGTTCTCGCACCGGCCGGCCTTCATTCCACGAAGCCAGGAGATCCAGAACACGTTTGCGGATTGGCGCAGCGTTGAAGACGCCCCCATTGAAGAGGACGGCGGTGGGCTTGAGATAGTCGGAAGTTTCGGCGCTTGGCCCAACGAGCGACTTGAGCGCGTCACTTGCCCTCACATTCATCAGGCTGCGCGTCAGAAATCTGGCGAGGTGTTTGCTCACGACCGGGTCCGACGCATAGGGGAGGCCAAATTCCTGCAACCCTGAGCTGCGAGTCTCACTGGGAAGCTCGGTCACCTTGGTGATCGGGAAAAACCCGTCCAGAACGATTTGTTCGAGGATGCTTCGATCAAGGGCCGTGGAGACCGTCTTCGCAAAGAGGCTCGACCCGCGCGACGGAACCGAAATCGGCGCTTGCGCGATGGAATCATCGCTAAACAGATCTACCTTCGCCCGGCTCGCGGCATGAATGAGAGCCAGAAACTGCCAAGAGTCGATAGACTTGCCTGCGCCTTCGAGTTGCGTCTGCAAGGCGTATGCCAGTGCGAGATCCATATTGTCGCCGCCGAGCAGAATGTGTTCGCCCACGCTGATGCGCTCGACTTCGAGGTTGCCATCTTTCCCGCTAATCGCGATCAAGCTGAAGTCGGCAGTTCCTCCGCCGACATCGCAGACCAGGACGATGTCGCCCGCGCTGACTTGGCTGCGCCAGGCGGTACCGGCTTGTGCGGTCCATGCGTAGAAGGCCGCTTGCGGCTCCTCGAGCAGGGTCACCTTTCCCAAACCGGCGGCTTCAGCGGCGTCGACCGTTAGATTTCTCGCGGCTTCATCGAAGGAAGCCGGAACGGTAAGAACGATCTGGCCTTCGGACAGATCCCAATTCCTGCCCTGGATGCGTTCGGCGTACAAGAAGCCTTCTTTGAGGTGTTCGAGATATAGTCGCGAGCAGTCAAAAGCCGAGAGCTTCGGCTCCTCGATCTCAGACTTCCAAGGCAGGACGGCCTGCCGCGGATCGACGTGAAAGTTCGAGAGCCACGATTTGGCGGAAGTGACGAGCCGATCGGGAATCAACGCGCCGTGATCGCGCGCAAAGTGACCGACAATGGCAGACTCGGCCCGATTCGACCATGGCAGCCTCAATTCGTCCGCCGGGAATTCGTCGGGATGTGGAATGTAGAGTGCCGACGGTAGAGTTGATTTTTCGCCGATCTGGTTGGGTCGCAGAATTTGTGTGATCTCAACGATGGAGGTGCGGTCGTTTTCGAAGTCGTCCGCTGCAACCGCGCTGTTGCTGGTGCCCAGGTCAATACCCAAGCTGAATCGTGCACTCATCTCCTGGAAATTCGGGGCTTCCTATTTGATCTCGACGACCGCTGGAGCGATGCTTGGAAGCGTTTTGCCGGCCTTGAGAATCCGCGGGAGCTTGACGGATTCCGTCTTCCAACCCTTGTGGAGCAGAACTCCCTTAAAAGGCGGTTCTCCACTGATTTTTCCCATGAGACGATATTCGTCCGCTGCGTATCCTGCCGGAAGTGTGACTTGCGATCCCTCCTCGGCTTCGGAGACAGGCGCGACTCTGAAATGCTCATTCAGGACGTCCCGACATCCGTAGTGAACAACCCTGGCTGCTGCTCCCACCTGTGCGTCGTTGTAGAGCGCGACGTCATCCATTAAGAAATCCACAAAGCGGCCTTTCTCCTGGAGGAGTCCGACAAAGGCGACCACCTCTGCTTCTGCTTGATTTTCAGGTGGAGCAGGCGGCGGCTGAGCGACGACCGGTGCCGGCGTTGGCGCGGGGGCTTCGCGCGAGCCGACGAGGGAAAGCACGAGGGCGATCGCCAGCGCCAGCGCAAGCGCGGCGATCGGAAATGTGTAGGCGCTCATAGCCGGGATCAGCAAGAGGCCGTTAAGCACCGCGAGAAGCGCCGCGGCGATCAATGAGTAAAGTTTCATTTTTGGTGATGGCTCGTTCGTTCAAGCGGAGCTTCTCCGCTCAGGTCATTGGACACGAGGACGTGCCTTTCGCAAGTGCGAAAGCGAGCCGCCGGCATGGTGGCGCGTCGTCTTTAAAGGTTCGAGCGGTGGCGGACCGAGCGCCGCACGCGCTATGCGGGAGCCGGAAGTGCCCGCACTTCCGAAGCTGCGCCGAGTCCCTGCGCATCCGCCGCGAGGATCTGCATTTCGCGTTTGCTCATTGCGCGAATGGCCTCCTTGATCTTTGGGATAAGCGCGGGCGTGAGACTCAATTCGTCCACACCGAGCCCGACAAGCAGACGGGCGGCGACCGGGTCCGAGGCTGCTTCGCCGCAAACTCCAACGTGTCTGTCATACTTATGCGCGGTGATGGTGACCTGCGAAATAAGGCGCAAGACAGCCGGGTGAAGGGCGTCCTGTAGCTGTGCAAGTTCAGGATTGTCGCGATCAGCCGCGAGCACGTATTGCGTGAGATCGTTGGTTCCTATGCTAAAGAAATCGACCATGCGGGCGAGTTGGTCGACGAGAAGCGCTGCGGAGGGAACTTCGATCATTATTCCCACTGGTATCGGCCATGCGTGCGGCTCGTTTTCATTTTCGAGCATAACGTGGACGTTCTCCAGTTCCGACCTTGCTTCCCGGAGCTCCTGCGGATCGGCAATCATGGGAAACATGATCCGGAAGTTCCCGCCGTGACCGGCCCGCAGAATTGCACGCAGGTGGATGCGAAAGAGGTCTCGGCGGCTGAGGCAAAGGCGAATGGCGCGCACGCCGAGAAAAGGGTTTGCTTCGTGCGGAAGGTCAAGTCCGGGTGCAACCTTGTCCCCGCCGATATCCAGTGTCCTGATGACCACCGGCCGTTGATCCATCACTTCCCGGACCTCACGTAGGGCCGTGAATTGTTCCTCTTCGCCCGGCGTATCGTCGCGATTCAAGAAAAGAAACTCGGTGCGGAACAGCCCGACCCCTTCGGCGCCGCTTTTCAAGGCATCTGCGGCTTCGGCGGCGTGGCCAAGATTTGCAAGGATACCTACGACGTGGCCGTCTTTGGTAATCGCGGGTTCGTGGCTGAGGCGGGCTGCTCTTTGGCTTTCTTGCTCGTGCAGTTCTTTGCGTGCTCGCAAGTCGCGTAATTTGTCAGCCGACGGGTTGAGCCAGAGTTCGCCGCTTTCGCCGTCGAATGCGGCAGTCGTTTTGCCCTCGGGGAGACCGATTCCGGCACTATCGAAGAAGGATTTTGCTTTCGCGACGGCTGGGATTCCCCGGGCGCGAAGAAGGATGGCAGCGTGCGACGTCATGCCGCCCTGCAGGCAAATGACGCCAAGAACTGATTCGCTCGAAAGTCCGGCGACATCCGCGGGCGTCAAATCCTCGGTGATGAGAATTCCGGGTTCTGGCAGGCGGGG
>Ga0164241_10006977_pt1 | contig 10211 bp, 5 predicted proteins | sample OricomyardsoilBY_FD_108780 | JGI IMG/M metagenome (GOLD analysis project Ga0164241, IMG submission 108780) | Backyard soil microbial communities from Emeryville, California, USA - Original compost - Back yard soil (BY) | ecosystem: Environmental > Terrestrial > Soil > Unclassified | place: USA... | reverse complement strand
CAGCGTGGCTGGCTCAGGCCCTCCGCGCTCTTTTGCGCTCGGCATGGCAGCGGCGCCGCGCCGGGCACCCTTGGCCGCGGCGCCTCGCGCGCTGGCGGCCGGAACCCGGAGGGCCCGAGGAGGCATGACGCCGAGTGGGATCGTCACGCTGCTCACGGACTTCGGCGTGCGCGACCCGTTCGTGGGCGTGATGAAGGGCGTGATGCTTTGCTCCGGGGCGCCGCTGTCGTTCGTCGATCTGACGCACGCCGTCGAGCCGCAGCAGGTGGGGGACGCCGCGTTTTGGCTGGCGCGCGCCTTCCGTTGGTTCCCGCCAGGCACGGTCCACCTTGCCGTCGTGGACCCGGGGGTCGGTACCGAACGCGCCGCTGTCGTGGCGCGGGGCGGGGGTCACTGGTTCGTCGCGCCCGACAACGGGGTGCTGGAGGTGGTCGCACGCCGTGTTCCTGGCCTCGAAGCGCGGGAGATCGACGCCGAGCGCCTGGGGCTCGAGGTACGGAGTCGAACGTTTCATGGCCGTGACGTGTTCGCTCCGACCGCGGCACGGCTGGCCCTCGGTCGCGTGCTGTTCGAAGACGTGGGGCCCGTGCGTGCCTTGCTGCCGACCACCCACGTCCCAGAGCCGGTCGTCGAGGGGCGGACGGCGCGGGGTGCCGTCATCGTCCTCGACCACTTTGGCAACCTGATCACCAATCTGGCGGCCTCGGCGCTGCCGGCGGGCGCGGCGTGGCGCGTCCGGGTGGCTGAACGCGAGCTGCCCGTCGTCGCCACGTTTGCGGCGGTGCCGGTCGGAGCGCTCGCAGCCGTGGTCGGCTCGTTTGGCGAGCTCGAGCTGTTCGTCCGCAACGGCTCGGCGGCGGCGCTGCTTTCCGCAGAACGCGGGACGCCGGTGGACGTAAGCTGGTGAGGGTCAGCATGCCGCTCCGAAGCTGGGCGATTCACTCTCTCTTGCCGTTGCTCGCCGCTTGCGCCTCGAGCGCGGCGCCGCCCGGGCATCCGCCTGCCAAGCACGGCGTCACCCCGACAGAGCCGCTGGCGCCGGCCGCGAAAGACCCGGAGTCGGCGCTCCAAACGAGCGACTACGCGACGGCCGAACGCGGCTTCCGCGCCGCGCTCGCCCGGGGGGACGACGCGGGCGCCCGGTTGGGGCTCGGCCGGGTCCTGATCAAGACCGGTCGCTACCAGGAAGCGCTCGAGCTCCTCGCCAAGCTGCCTCCCGGGCCGAGCGACGCAGCGCTGCGTGCCGCGACCCTGCGCGCGGAAGCGCAACGCCGGAGCGGTGACCTTGGTGCCGCAGAAGCGACGCTGCGCGCCGTGGCGAACGAGCCGGGGGCGCGCGATGCGCGCTTGATGCTCGGTGAAGTGCTGGTCGAGCTCGGCCGCCGGCAGGAGGCGCGCGTGCCCCTGATGACGCTCGTCCAGGACTACAACGACGACAAAATCACCGAGAAGGACGGCCACGGGCTCTCGCTCGTCGGACGAGCCGCCCACCTGCTGCGCTTTCCGCGCGATTCGAACGAGGCGTTCGCCGAAGCCGAGGAAGCGGGCGGCGCGAGCAACGAGCTCCTGCTCTGGCGTGCCGAGCTCTTCATCGAAAAGCACGAGCCAGGCCGCGCGGAAGAGGTGCTGCGCGACGTGCTCGGTCGCTCGCCGCACGATCCCGATGCGCTCGTGTGGATGGCGGAGGTGCGGCTCGCGCAGGCGCTCGACTTCGTGGAAGCCGAGCGCTTGGCGGACGCGGCGCTCGCCGTCAACCCGCGCCTCGCGCGCGCGTATTTCGTGCTCGCGGGCGTCGCGATTCGCGACGTCGACCTGGACCTGGCGCGGCGGCGGATCGCGAGCGGCCTCGTGGCGCGGCCGAACGATCTCGACCTTTTGAGCCTGCGCGCCGCGGTGAGCTTCGTCGCGGGCGATCAGCAGGCATTCGAGGCGGACAAGCGCCTCGTGCTCGAAAAGAACCCGGAACGCTCGCGTTTTTACGCGATCGTCGGAGAATTCGCGGATTGGGAGCACCGCTACGACGGCATCGTCACCTTGATGCGCGAGGCCGTACAGCTCGATCCGAAGGATCCGGTCGCGCGCGCGAGCCTGGGCGTCAATCTGATCCGCGCCGGTCGTGACGCCGACGGTCAGGCCGAGCTAGCGCGGGCGTTCGCTCTCGATCCGTACGACCCGCGCGTGAAAAACACGCTCACGCTCTTCGAAAAGATCATTCCCGCGAACTACGTGAGCGTCGGCGGTAAGCGCTTCACGATCCGCTATCACAAGCAAGACCGCGCGCTGCTCGAGCGCTACGTGCCGGCGCTGCTCGACCGCGCGTTCAAGACCTTCGTCACTCACTACGGTTTTTCGCCGGAGCTGCCCGTCGGCGTCGAGCTCTACGCCGATCGCGAGCACTTTGCCGTCCGCACGAGCGGCCTGCCGGAAACGGCGATTCAGGGCGTTTGCTTCGGTCGCACGCTGGCCGCGATGAGTCCGCAGAAGGAGAGCTTCAACTTCGGGATGACGCTCTGGCACGAGCTCTCGCACGTGTTCCACATCCAGCTCTCGAAGAGCCGGGTGCCGCGCTGGTTCACCGAGGGCCTCGCCGAGTACGAGACCGCGCTCGAGCGGCCGGAATGGACGCGCGAGCAGGATCCGGAGCTCTACGAGCTGCGCCGCGCGGGCCGCCTACCGTCGGTCGAAGGCATGAATCGCGCGTTCACGCGCGCCGAGCAGCTCACCGACGTCGGCACCGCCTACTACGCGTCGAGCCGGCTCGTCGCACTGCTCGGCGAAAAGCACGGCATGAAGGGCCTCGCGCAGATGCTGCGGCTCTGGGGCGAAGGCCAGGCGACGCCCGAGGTGTTTCAGCACGCGCTCGGCAGCACGCTCGTCGAGGAAGACCGGCGCTTCGCGACGAGTCTCGACGGCACCCTTCAGCGGTATTCGGCGCAATTCGTGCCGATTGCGCGCACGGGCAGCATCGACGCCGCCACCGAGCTCGCGCGCCGCGAGCCGAAAAATGCCGCCCGGCAGGCGGCGCGTGCGCTCACGTTGTTTCGGGCGGGCGAGAGCGACGAGGCCGAGCAAGCGCTGCGCGTCGCGCGCGCCGTCGACGAGCGTGACCCGGACGTGCGGTTCCTGAGCGCGCGGCTCGCGCTCGCGCGGGGTCGCGCGGAGGACGCGCTTCGAGAGCTGCGCGTGATGCTCGCCGACCACCAGGACGGCTACTCCGTGCAGATGCTGCTCGCCGAGGCGGCCGACGCCACGCACGACGCAGCGACGCGGCTCGCGGCCGTGAAGGCGGCCGCGCAGCTCGATCCGACGCAAGTGGAGCCGCTTTATGCGCTACTGCGCGACGCGGACCAACGCGCGGACGCGGACGCGGCGCTCGCGTTGCTCGAGCGCATCGCCGCCCTCTCCGAGCACGATGCCGGGCTCTATCGTGAGCTCTTGCGACGGCTCGTCGCACGCGGGAATTTCGCGCAGGCCGTGCGCGTGGGCGAGGCGGCCATCTACGTCGACGTGACGAGCTTCGAGACGCACTACGCTTTCGGCCAAGCACTCGCGAAAAAGGGTGACAAGAAGCGCGCCGCGTTCGAGCTCGAGAGCGCGCTGCTCTGCGAAGCCGACCAGGACCGGCTAGCCCTCGCGAAGGCCGAGCTCGCCAAGCTCAAGCGCTAGTCGCCGCGAAGTCTCGCGCGAGGAGCGCGAGCGGTCGCTATTCTTCGGGCTCTTTCTCGCCGCCACGCAGGCCGAGCGCCCGCGCTTTTTTGTAGAGATGACTGCGCTCGAGGCCGAGCGCCCGCGCGGTGGCAGCCATTTGACCCTGGTGGTGGACGAGCGCTTCCTCGAGGATTTGCCGTTCGGCGTCCTCCGACAGCACGCGGAAAGGCACGCCCGCCCGATACAGATTCGCGCGCGGGCCCGCGCCCGTGGAGCTCAAGGCGCGGTCGACGTCCTCGCCCGTGATGGCGTCGTCGGGGTTCAAGATGACGAGGCGCTCGACCAAATTCTTGAGCTCGCGCACGTTGCCGGGAAACGAATGGCGGGCCATGGCCGCGAGCGCGTCGTCGGACAAGGTCATGCTGGGCCGCGCGTTGGCGATGCGCGCGAGGTCGAAGAAGGTGCGCGCGAGCAGGGCGATGTCCTCGCGTCGCGCGCGGAGCGGAGGAATTTCCAGCGGTACGACGTTGAGACGGTCGAACAAGTCGGCGCGAAAGTCGCCTTTTTCGCAGGCGGCGCGCAGGTCGCGGTTGGTGGCGGCGACGACTCGCACGTCGATTTTGATGGTCTCGTTGCCGCCCACGCGTTCGAGCTCGCGCTCCTGAAGCACGCGCAAGAGCTTGGCCTGCATGCCGAGCGCCATGTCGCCGACCTCGTCCAAAAAGAGCGTGCCGCCGTGCGCGCGCTCGAACTTGCCCGCGCGCTGTTTGGTGGCGCCCGTGAAGGCGCCCGCCTCATGACCGAAGAGCTCGCTCTCGATGAGCTCGGCGGGGACCGCGGCGCAATTGAGCCGCTCGAGCGCGTTCTTCGCGCGCGGCGAGGCGCGGTGAACGGCGCGGGCGACGAGCTCCTTACCGGTGCCGCGCTCGCCCGTGACGAGCACGTTCGCGCTCGAGCGCGCCGCTCGGAGTACGCGCTCGCGCAGCCCCGCCATGGCGTTGCTCGCGCCGACGAGCTCGTCGAAATAGCCCGCCTCGGCCTTGAGCGTACGCGTCTCCTCCTGGGCGCGGCGGAGGCGCAGCGCATTTTCGAGCATCACGAGCAGGCGGTCGGTCGAGAGCGGCTTTTCGAGGAAGTCGAGGGCGCCGAGCTTGGTCGCCCGCACGGCTGCGTCGATGGTGCCGTGGCCGCTCATCATGATGACGTCGGCGTCTTCGCCGCGGTCCCGCAAGCGGCCGAGGAGCTCGAGACCGTCACCGTCCGGCAGCGCTACATCGAGCAGGACGACCTCGTAGCTCTTCTTGGCGAGGCGCTCTTCCGCGAGCGCGACCCCGCCGGCGACATCGACGGAGTAACCCTCGAGGCTTAGAGCCTTTTTGAGTGTCCCGAGGATGGTGGGCTCGTCGTCGACCACCAGCACCGTCCCGCGAGGCATCCGAAAACCCTAGCGAATGTTGGGCGCGCCGGCCACGCTCCTCGGTGAAGCGCGCGGGTGCGTGCCCGGCGCACCGGCCCGCCCGAGCGTGGTTTTTGGGGACGGACACGCCGACGCCGGTGTTAGGCTCGTCGGCACCGGGGGGCAGCCAGCATGAGTCAGCCCGCTCCGACCGCCAGTGGAACGCTCGCCACGACCCCGTTCGGGCACCTGCTCATCTACGCGCTCGACCGGCAGCTCACGGGCAGCGTGGTGTTCGAGGAGCCGGACCACCGAAAGCACGCCGTCTACTTCGTGGCGGGTGCGCCCGCGGCGGCGCGCGGCGCCGTCGTCGTGGCACCGCTCGGGGAGCTCGCGGTCGAGCGCCGCGTTCTTTCCGCAGAACGCCTCGAGCCGGCGCTCCAGGCCGCCCGCGAGGGTGGCAAGCGCCTCGGCGAGCAACTCATCGCTTGGGGCGTGCTCGACCCTCCGGGGCTCGAGGCGCTCTTGCGGGAGCAGGTGGCGCGCAGGGTGAGGGCGCTCAGCGACCTGCCCGCCGCGACGGCCTACGGCTACTACGAGGGCACTAACTTCCTCGAGCGAGTGGGCGGTCCGAGCCAGCCGAGCCCGCCGCTGCCACTCATCTTGCGCGTGCTGCGCGAGGCTCCGGACGGCGGAAAAAGCGCGGAAACGTTCGCGCGTCTCAGCGGCTCGCTGCTCCGCTTTCGCGCCGACGCGCCACTCGCCCACTTCGACTTCGAGGCGAACGAGAAGGCAGTCGTCGACGTGCTGCGGGCGAAGCCACAGACGTTGGCGGAGCTCCGCGCGCGCGGTCTCTTGGCCGAGCCGGCGCTCGAGCGGCTGCTCTACACGTTGCTCGTGCTCCGGCATCTGGACACCGGACAAACGGCGCCGCCCATCGGCACCGAGCGACGCAGCGTGACGCCGCCGGCAGCGCCGCCCTCGGCTCCGTCCGCTCCCATTTCCGCAGCACCCGTCGACGCCGCTCCGTCGGCACCTGCAGCGCCTGCCGCCCCCGCTGCGCCTGCCCATTCCGCCGCGCCCGCGCCCGCGCCCGCCGGCGACGACGCGTTTCGGCGCGAGGCGGCGGAGCGCGCCGCCGCGGACCAGCAAACGTATTACGAGGTGCTCGGAGTCCCCGAGAAAGCCCCCGCGAGCGCTGTCGCCGCTGCCTATTTTCAGCTGGCAAAGCGCTGGCATCCCGATCGCCTCGCGTCGGAGCACGCGGACTTGCGCGACCTTGCCATGCGGATCTTCGCTCGCATCGGGGAGGCCCATCAGACGCTCTCCGATGCCGAGCGCCGGCGGGAGTACGACGCGTCCCTCGCCGAGAGCGAAACGTCCGCGGACGAGCAGGAGCAGGTGCAGCGCCTCTTACGCGCCTCCACGAACTTCCAGAAGGCGCAGGTGCTCTTGCGCCGCAATAACCTGATCGCCGCCGATGAAGCGGCGCGCCTCGCGCTCGCTGACGCGCCCGACGAGGCCGATCACATCGCGCTCGTCGCGTGGCTCGCGACCACCAAGCCGAACCCCGACCTGAACCGCCAGCTCGCCGAGCTCGATCGGGCCGCGCGGCTCGAGCCCGCCAACCTGCGCGTGCGCTGGTACCGCGGGCAGCTCCTCAAGCGCGTCGGCAAGGAGCGCCTCGCCCAGGAGGATTTCCGGCTGATCGTGGAAAAGGATCCGCGGCACGTCGATGCTCAGCGCGAGCTACGGCTCTTCGAGATGCAGCGCGCGCGGAAGCCAGGCAGCGACCCGCCGCGCGGCAGGCCGACCGACGCGCCGCACCGCAAGACGTCGCCCGCGCCAGCCGACAAGAGCGGGTTCTTGGGCAAGCTGTTCAAAAAGTAGCTCGCGACGCCCTCAGCCGCGCTCGACCAAGAGAGAGACGAGCGTCGTGGTCGCAGCGCCGGCGCGCACGCCGACTGAAAGAGGGCCCGTCGCGCTGGCGCAACGCCGCACGGCCGTGCTCCCCGCGCTGCTCAAGGTGACGGCGGCGCCGTGCCGTACGGCGCTGAGGGTGACTTGGCCCGCGGCGATGCTCGCCGTGCTCGCGGCCGGCCAGGCGCACGCGTCTCCGCCGAACGGTTGCGAGCCGAAGAGGACCAGCGGAAAAAGGGCGCTGGCGTCGCCCGATCCGCTCGGCACGACGATCGAGACGGTGACGGTTGCGTCGTCGTAGCGCGCGTCGGTGACCCAGAGCGTGAGCGGCGGCGCGGGCGGCTCGGGCGGCTCGAGCGTGAGCCGAAATAGATTCGGGTCGAAGCTCGCGCGCGCCTGGCGGACGGGACCGAGCGCGGGGTTCGGATTGTGATCGGGCGCGAGGTGCGTCGGGCGCGGCACCCCGTTCGGCGGCGCGCTCAAGAGCTCACCGTCGCGCGTGAGGGGGCCGCGGTGCCCGAGGCGCGTCCCGAAGAGCCCGGTCGCGGCGCCCGTCGCGACCCACACGAAGGCGTCAGGACCGAGCGATAGCGGAGCGACGCGCGGATCCGGCGGCGGGTCGAGCTCCACCCGCGTCGAAACGAAGCGCGGTCCGAGCGGCGCGCTGCCCCCCGAGCTCTCCGACGACCACGGCTCGAAGCGCCAGAGGCACGCCGCGGAGGCGTCGCCGTCGCCTGAAATCAGCCAGGGGGCGCCGTCGCTCCCCGGCGCGAACGCGGGCAGCGCCGGGGTCGGACACGCGGCGTCTGCGCTCGGCGCGAACAGGACGGGCTCGAGCGTGCCCTCCGGATCGAGCCAGAACGCGTCGACGTATGGTTGCTGGTCGGTGCCGTCGCTCGCCGCGCAAGCCGTGCCGGCTTTCGTGACGCAGCTGCAACCCGGGGCGCTGCCGTTGCACGGCGCGACGCTGAGGACGCCGCCGCCCGGCAACGCGGCGAACGCGCGGTGCGCGCGCGGAGGCAGCTCCGCATAGAGCACGGCGCTCTTGGCGTCGGGCGAGAAGTACTCGACGAGCCCGAGCGGAGCCCCCTCGGGGTGCGCGGTGTCGGACCCGGGGCTCGAGCCGCCGCCCACGAAGATGCGACCATCGTCGAGCACGAGCGCCGTGGGCGACACTCGCCCCACGCTGAGCTCGCCGAGCTCGCTGATGCTCGAGCCGTGGGCGGGCGAAACGGCCTCGAACAGGCGGATCTCGCGCGGCGGGGCGCCCCCTCCCTCCGAATCCGGCTCGATACCGCCGATGAGCAGCGTCTCGCCGCTGTCCGCGAGCGTGACCGCCGCGTGGCGGGTGCGGCGGAAGGTGAGGTCGAGCGTCGTGTGGAATGCGTGAGTCGCAGGCGAGAAGACCTCCGCCGTCGCCGCGGCGTCGAGCGTCGAGCTACCGAGCGGATTGTCGCCCCCCGCCACGAGGAGCTCGTCGCCGAAAGCGCTCACGGTCGCGAACGCACGCGGCACGTGGAGCGCGCCCTCGCGCGGCACGAGGCTCGCGTCGCCGCGCTCCGCGTCGAACACGAGCGCGCTGCCCGGTCCAGAGCCCTGCTCGCCGCCGCGTGCGTTCACGGCCTCACCGGCGACGAGCGCGAGCCCCGCCCCGCTCGCGTAGCCCAGAGCCTGGCCGGCGCTGCCGCTCGGGTAGGGGCCGTCGCTCAAGGCGCAGGAGCGCCCGCTCGGCCAGAGTAGAACGTCGATCCCCGTGTTTCCGCGCCGCTCGGTGTGTCCGGTGAGCGCGGGCACCGGAGCGCTGGCGTCGCCGTCTTGACGCCGGGAGACGACCGCGTCGATGCCCGCCGTGCGCGGATCGAACGCGAGCTCTCGACCTTGCGCGTCGAGCCCGAGGTTCGCCGTCGTGGAAGCGCCGGCCGAGAATGGGCCGAGAGCCGTGAGCGCGAGCTCGTAGTCCGCGAGCTCGGTCGCGTCGCCGGCGACGGCGCAGGCGCCGGCGAGCTCGTGCGTGAGTACGGTGAGCGTCGTGACGTTCGGATCCGGCGCGCCGCAGCCGAGGACGGCGAAACCAAGCAGCCCCGCCCGGAACGCGCTACGATAGCCAGGCGCGATGTTCCCGCAGATCTTCGGGAAATACGTGCTCGAGCGCGAAATCGCGGCTGGGGGCATGGCTCGAGTCTTCTTGGCCACCCTACGCGGCGCCGTGGGCTTCGAGAAGCGCCTGGTCGTGAAGCAGATCCGGTCGGAGCTCGCCGTGGACGAAGCGTTCGTGAAGCGCTTCGTCGGTGAGGCGAAGACGGCCGTCGAGCTCAGTCACCCGAACATCGTGCCCGTCTACGAGCTCGGCGTCGAGCAGGGCGTCTACTACATCGCGATGGAGCATTGCGCGGGTGCGACGCTCGCCGACATCCTGCTCCACACCGGTCCGCTCGGTCCCGAAGAGGGCGCGTACCTCGGCGCCGAAGTGTGCCGCGCGCTCGAGTACGCGCATCGCCGTGCCGGCATCGTCCACCGCGATGTAACGCCGCGGAACGTGCTCATCGACGACGAAGGCGCCGTCCGCCTCATCGACTTCGGCATCGCCGCCCCTGCGGAAGCCGGCTCCACGGGCCGCCGCGAGGTCTTCGGCTCGCCCGGTCACATGCCCGCCGAACAGCTCCGCGGCGATCCGCTCGGCCCCGAAACGGACGTTTTTGCCGTCGGCGCCCTGCTGATCGAAGCCTGGACGGGCCAGCCGCCATTTCGTCGTGCCACGAGCGAAGCCAGCGCCCACGCGCTACGCGAAGTCCCGGCGCCGGTCGATCGCAGCCATCCATCCCTCGCTCCGCTCGCCGACCTCATCACGTCGAGTGTCGCCTTTGCCGCCAAGGATCGCCCTTCCGACGCCGAGCAACTCGGTCGCGGCCTCCGCGAATTTCTGCGCGCTTCCGACAGCGTGGAAGTGAGTCGTCGCCTCGCCGCGCGCGTGCGCACCGCGCACGACCGCATGTCCCCGCGCTCCTCCTCGCCCGCGAGTGTTTCCGATCCCGCCAGCACGACGCCCGACTCGACCCCGCCCCTGGTCACCCCGGCAGGTCTCACCCCCACCACCGCCACCTTCGCGGCCCGCGACGAAATCGTCGAATGGACGCGCAAGCTCAGCAGCGTTCCTCCGCCGCTCGAAGGTCCCACCACCCGCCGCCTCTCGGCTCGCCCCAGCGCCTCTCCCCCTCCCGAGCGCGCCGCTTCCCGCGTCTGGCTCCCT
>Ga0164241_10006976_pt1 | contig 10211 bp, 14 predicted proteins | sample OricomyardsoilBY_FD_108780 | JGI IMG/M metagenome (GOLD analysis project Ga0164241, IMG submission 108780) | Backyard soil microbial communities from Emeryville, California, USA - Original compost - Back yard soil (BY) | ecosystem: Environmental > Terrestrial > Soil > Unclassified | place: USA... | reverse complement strand
TCGGTCCGTGGTGCCGCACCGCCTCGGCACCTTCGCCCGGGCCGAAGGCCGTGGCATCGTGAGCCAGGGGGAGATCCGCCTTCAGTCCGCGGGCAGGTTGGCGAAGTCGCGTTTGGCCTTCCGGTACCAGCCCATGCCGGCGATCGGATGCTTCCAACGTCCCTTCATCTCCTTGAGAGCCTCCTCGTGCGCGGTGTCACCGGCAGCGACGACCTCTTTGAGGTGGCGGTCCTGTGCCTTGATCACCTCGTCCGCGCTCTCGCCATGGTGGGGGAGATCGCAGGGGCCACCGAGCTGCCTGCACGTCATCGTCTTCATCGATCCATCCCTTTCGTGGATTTGCCTGAGCAGATCGTCTGGGACGACGTTAACCCGGTCGGATGGCCGTGGCTTCTTGATTCCTGACGGATCCGCGGTCGGTCCTGAGGCCGCTCACCTGAGAGCGATCAGGCGTAGTACCTGGGCGCGGTCTCGATCTTCCGCTGGGCGTCGAGGTCGAAGTTGAGGGTTCGCACGGCAGGGCGACGAGGAGGCCCTGGTGGCCCGGCGCGTGGCCGGGCAGTGGGACGGTCACGACGGTGCCATCGCCGAAGACGTCGTGCCTACCCGTGATCTTCTGGATCTTGGCCTGGTCCGGCGCCGCGTAGGTCGCGCACTGGATCAGGCCCGTGTCGAGCACGTAGAGGCGGACGTCCGCGGGCGCTTTCGGCGCGCTCATCGCGGTGCCCCGGCCGTCTCGCGCAGAGCGGCGGCAAGGAGGCGCCAGGCCGCGCGCGGCAACGGGTTCGTGGGCCGGTAGTCCGGCGAGTCGAGGACCTGGAGCGCGACGTGGTCGGCGCCCGCCGCGTGATGCTCGGCGACGCGTCCGAGGACCGTCCCGACATCTCCCCACGCGACCAGGCCGTCGACGAGCCGATCGCTGCCGCCCCGCTCGAAGTCGGCCTCGATGAAGCCCTGGCGTAGGAAGCTGTTGGTGTAGTTGGGCAGCCGCAGGTACTGGGCGAGCCGCGCGCGGGCGATCTCGCGGGCGCGCTCGGGGTCGGTCTCGAGGACGATCTTCTGCTCGACCGCCAGCAGCGGATCGGGGCCGATCTGGGCGCGCGCCCGACGCGTGTATCCGGGGGTGACGAGGTAGGGATGCGGCCCGGCGCTCCGTCGGGCCGCCAGGTCGAGCGCCTTCGGGCCGAGCACGCCGAGGACGCGCCGGTCGGCAGGGATCGTCGGGTCGCCCGCGTCGAGCTCGTCGAGGTAGGCGGCCAGTCGGCGCAGCGGCCGTCGGTAGCTGAAGCCCGCCGGCTCGACCAGCGGCGCGTGGCTGGAGCCGAGGCCGATCAGCAGGCGGTCCGGCGCCTGCGCCTCCAGCTCCGCGTAGCGGGCCGCGACCTCGGCCGCCGGATCGGTCCAGACGTTGATGATCGCCGTCGCGACCACCAGCCGCCGGGTGTCGGCCAGCAGCCTCGCGGGCAGCTCCAGATCTCCGCGGGAGCTGCCGAGCCACAGCGCGCCGTAGCCGAGCTCCTCCAGCTCCGCCGCCGCCTCCTCGAGCTCGTCCGAGCCCTCCCACGCCTGCGAGGGACTCCAGATCCCGATCCGGCCTACGTCGATCTTCATGCTCGGCTCTCCACTAAGATTGTTGTTCGATGGCTGTCAAACGAAGGTTAGACGATGATCAAACTAAGGCCGGGCACGCCCACCCGCGTGAGGTCTCGCTGGAGACCGCTCTCGACGCGCTGGCCGACCCGATCCGGCGCTCGATCGTGCGCCAGCTCGCCGGCTCCCCGGACTGGACGCGGGCCTGCGGCAGCTTCGACCTGCCGGTCACCAACGGCACGCTCAGCCATCACTTCGCGGCCCTGCGCAACGCCGGCCTGATCGAGCAGCGCGCCGACGCGACCCGGCGCCTGAACCGCCTGCGCCGCCCGGAGTTCGACGAGCGCTTCCCCGGCCTCCTCACGCTCGTGATCGAGGACAGGGGCGGCGCGCCCGCGGGGTAGGGGCGGGCGGTGAATAGGGTTCGCGCGTGCCAGGGATGCGGCGGCTGCGCTATTTCCTTGCGGTGGCGGAGGAGCTCAACTTCTCGCGGGCGGCCGAGCGCCTGCACGTGGGGCAGCCGGCGCTGAGCCGGCAGGTGAGCGAGCTGGAGGCGGAGCTCGGGGTGGAGCTGCTGGTCCGGACCACCCACGAGGTGACCCTGACCGAGGCCGGGGAGTATCTGCTCGCCAACGGTCCGGCGGTCCTCGACGCGGTCGAGGGGCTCTGGCGGAGCGTCGGCAGCTTCGGCGAAGGACGCCAGGGGACGCTCGCCTTCGCCTTCGGCACCAGCTCCGGCTACGAGACGGCCCCACGGCTCCTGGCGGCGGTCCGGGAGCGTCTGCCGGGCCTCCGGATCGCCACCCGCGTCCTACCGCTCGGGGAGATCTTCGACCGCCTCGCCGCAGGGTCCCTCGATGTCGGGATGGTCCGCTGCGCGCCGGCGCCGCCCGACTGCGAGGGGCGGCTCCTCCGGCGCGAGCCCCAGGGCGTCCTCCTGCGTAGCGATCACCCGCTCGCCGCGGGACCCACCGTGTCGCTCGCGCAGGTCGCCGCCGAGCCCGTCCTGATCCACGACCGTTCCTCGAACCCCGGGCACTTCGACGCCGTGGTCGGGCTCTATGACGCCGCCGGGCTGGAGCCGGAGCTGCTGCTGCGGAACCTGGTCGCCGATCTGACCTACGCGCCGATCGTGGACGGCCAGGCGATCTCGATCAGCGGTGAATCGGTGAGGGCCGCGCTCCCCGCGGCACTCCGCTGGGTCCCGCTGGCGCCGCGCGCCTGCTTCGACGTGAGCCTGGTCGTCCGCGCTCACCGTCGGCCGCCGGCGCTCGACGCGCTCCTGCGGGTCGCCGCGGACGCCGCGGCCGACCTTGGCTGGCTGGATGCCGCCGGGGACGGCGATGTCGGGCCCGGATGAAGATATCCGCGATCGGCATTTCACAACCGCGACCGGCGTTCCTAGCCTGCTTGCGATTGGAACCCAACCGAAACGGAGGCACGAGATGCCAGTCGTAACCGTCCTGCAGGGCCCCCGCGGCGCCGACCAGAAACGCAAGCTGGTGGAGGGCATCACCGAGGCGTTCGGCGCTGCCTACGACATGCCCGCCGAGGCCGTCCAAGTCTGGATCCAGGACACGCCGACCGACAGCTGGGGCCAGGGCGGCAAGCTCAGGGCCGACGGCTGAGGCCGACCGGGGCCGACGTGCGGGTGGGGCGCGCGTCGGTCGTGGCAACCATGCCGCTGACCGGAGAGGAGCCAGGCATGAAGGACGAGATGGAACCCAAGCAGGTACTCCGTCACTACCTCGACGCGCTCGTCGCGGGTGACCTCGAGGCGGTCCGGGACAGCTTCGCCGAGGACGCGACCTGGACGATCATGGCCGACCTGCCGGTCGCCGGACCCTGGCACGGACGCGACCAGATCGTCGACGACTTCCTCGCCGCCGTGATGGGCGAGCGCTTCGAGCCCGGCAGCCACGTCTTCACCTTCCCGACGATGCTCGCCGACGGCGATACGGTCGTCCTGGAGTGGCACGTCTCGGCGCGCAACGCCGCCGGCGAGCCCTACGAGAACGACTACTGCGGCATCTTCGTGGTCCGCGACGGCAGGATCGTCGCGGTGCGCGAGTACCTCGACAGCCTGTACGCGGCCCGGGTCCTGTTCGCCGAGCCCCTCCAGTAGATCCCACGCGGCGCGAAGTGTTCGAGCTCGTCGCCGCGGAGGGCCGCGCATGGTCCGATGCCAGGAGCAAGCCTCACACTTGAGGGCGATGCCCGAACGGAACCGCGTCACGCCGACAGGTGAGATCATCGCCACCCCGCTGCGCGGCGCTTTCACCGGCAACCGCGGGGTCCTCCATGAGGGTCGCGAGATCGTCCGCTTCCACGCCGGGAACCTCTGGATCACCTGCGCGCTCGAGTTCCGTGGCCGCCATCGCGAGCTGTGGGCCCCTAACCGCTGGACCCCGCTGTTCTTCCACGACGAGGCGGTCGCCTTCGCCGCCGGGCACCGTCCCTGCGGTGAGTGTCGCCACGCCGCCTACCAGGCATACAAAGCCGCCTGGGCGGAGGCGCACGGTGGGGAGCCGCCGTCGGCCGGCGAGATGAACCGACGCCTGCACGCCGAGCGGCTCTTCCGCGGCACCCACCGGCGCCGGTTCCACGAGATCGGGTGGGCCGAGCTTCCCGACGGCGCCTTCGTCCTCGAGGACGGCGCGCCGTGGCTCCTCCTGGGCGACGAGATCCTCGTCTGGGACCCCGCCGGGTACGGGCGCCGGCGTCGGCGGCCGCGCCGCGGGAATGCCACCGCGATCACCCCGCCGGCGACCCTGGCGGTGCTGCGGGCCGGCTACCCGGTCCAGATCGACCCCTCGATCGCGGGCTGACCGGCCTGGCCGGTCGCCGTGCAGGGCGCCGCTCCGGGCGCCTGCGATTCGATCACCTACCCGCCGAGCATCGCCGGCGGAGGCTCGTCGGGTGGCAGCGCCACCGTCACCACCACCACTACCGCGCCTTCGACCGACACGATCGCGCCGCGAAGTCGCGCTGCGAGTACTCGTTGTCGTAGAACGCTCGCGCCGGCGAGGGCTCGATGTTCTCGGCGTCGGTCGCGGTGATCAGCAGGGAGTCGGGGTCGGCGCTCGAGACGCAGAAGCCATCGACCGGGATCACGTTGCGCAGTCGCTCTGCCGCCTCGATCTGCAGCTGCGCGGCCGGCAGCCCGACGGCGCTCAGCGCCTCGATGTCGGAGTGGAGGCGGTACAGGGATCGGGGTCGCGAGGCGCGCCGCATCCCCCCCAGGGTAGATCCGTCGCCGCCGGCGGCTCGGCGGATGACCGATGCGCCCGCGGGGAGTTCACTTACTTCCACAGCGCCCGGGTTCCCCCGCCGCCGTGTCGATCTCCACGATGAAGGCGCGCACCCCGTCGGCCGCGGCCTCGACGGTTGCCGGCAGCACGGCGTCGAGTTCCTCGGTGGTCGCCGCGTAGGGCACGGCCCAGGAGTCGGGGACCACGAGCGCCGGCGGCCAATCGTGGGTGTCCCTTACGCGGAAGGTCTGGACGCACGCCTCGCGTACGGCGCCGAGGTCGCCTGCGAGTAGCTCGCGCAGGAGGATGAGGTCGATCAGGTCCCAGAAGCGTAGGTTCTCGCGGTCCGGCGGCCGCTCGGTCACGGCGTGCAGCTTCTGGGCAACCTGGTAGCGCAACGACAGACAGGCGACACGCGAGGGCGCGTTGAGTCTGAAGTCGGCGATCCCGATCGCAACTGGAACCATTTCCATCTCGTCGACTTCGAGACGAGCGACCTCGAGTTGCAGCGTCTGCCAATTTGCGCCGGCGAACTCCACCTGCACGGCGAGGCGGCGACTGCCAGTGTTCCGGATGTCCTCGACCATGCCCTTGCGACGGAACGAGAATCCGCCGTAGGGATTCTCGAAAGCCTCCTCGAGCGCGTCCAGCATCTCCTCGGGGTCGCCCCGGAAGACGACGTCGACGTCCCTGGTCGTGCGGGCACCGAGGCCGAGCCGTAGCTCCATCGAGGCCCCGCCCTTGATCAGGAAGCGGGGACCATCGTCGGCTCTGATCGCTTCGAGGGCGCCGGCGAAGGAGACGATCGAGAGCCAACGACGGGTGCGCTCGACGGTGAGTCCATGCGCGCGCCCGTACTCACCGGCCAGGCGCTCGAGGTGACTCTTGCGGGTCGGCGTGCGCCGCGGCGATCTGAATTCGGCGCTCAACGCCTCGCCCCGGTCCCGGGGGCGAGGCCGATCTCATCCCGCAGCTTCTTCGCCTGACGACGGCTGAGCCGTCCGTTCTCCTCCCCGTGGTCGATTGCCTGGGCGACGAGCGCCGGTCCGAGGCCGGCGCTGTCGGCCTGGAGGATGGCGCGCTCGGGGGTGACGATCGGAATCCTCTCGAGTTGGCCGACGTCGCGGGGCCGGAGATCCTCGTGGTGGATCCGGTAGGAGGGGGGCACATCGCGGCGAATCCGGTAGGAGCGCGGCACCGTGATGTGGATCCAGCGGGGATGGACATCGCTCAACTCGTAGAGCTCGAGCGCGCTCTCGTGGGAGATCACTCCATCAACGCCGCGGGGCCAGAGCGCGGCTTCCATGTAGGGGTCGAGAGGACCCGGCGGGAAGAGGGGGAAGCGGTAAAGGCCGCTTCCCCGGCGTTCGAGCTGCCCGCGTTCGGCCATGCGGACCAGGTTGATCGGGTCGATGTCGGCCTCGCGGGCGTCGTCGGGCGAGACGAAGCCGTGGCTGTCGCTCGCCCGCTCGGCCAGCTCGATATAGATCTTCCCAGGCATTGGTTCAAAATAGCACGGAATGTTCTATTTCATCCCAACCTCGGCGACATCCCTCCGCCGCCATATCCCTCGGCGCAAGCCGGAGCCCGGTGACGGACCCGATTTGGCCGCGAACCGGGCGAGCGGTCAAGAATCTTTAGGTTTAAGGTGACCGCCCGCAGGCAAGCAAGGACGGGACAGGGTCCTATTGGAAGGGGAGGTTGCCATGTTGGCGATCACCGAGGTGGCCGCGATCGCGATCGACGAGATCCTCGCCACCCAACGGATGCCACGACAGGCAGGCGTGCGGCTCACCACAGGGTTCGCTCCGGTCGCGGACGGTGACCACGGTGCGGCGGTGGTGATGGACGTGGCGTTGAGGCCGCAGGACGGGGACGCGGTGCTGGCGGAAGCGCCGGTCTTCGTCGAGGCCGAAGTGGCGCCGGCGCTCGACCGGAAGCTGCTCGACGCCGAGGTGTCGACCGAGCGGGTGCGGTTCACGCTGCGAGACCGGCGATAGAGGGCGATCAGGCGTCGGCCGACCGATGGCGTCAAAATCTGTGGGGAAAATAGTTTGGACTCAAACTTTGATATAGATTGAGCATGGTTCGAAGCGCCGAGACGGAGGTCGTGGTGGCGGAGGACGGGGTCGCGCGGGTGATCGCCAGTTGGGGGCGGAGCCGGCCCGATCTCGACGTCTCGCCGATCGCCGTGATCGCCCGCGTCAACCGGATCGCCCGCGAGTTGCAGGTGAGGCAGGACGCGGTCCTCAACCGCTACGGCGTCCGCGGCGCCGACTTCGCGGTGCTGGCGACGCTGATCCGGCTGGGCGAGAGCGAGGTCTCGCAGGTGGACCTGGCGCGGGAGCTCAACCTCAGCGCCGGGACGGTGAGTCTGCGGCTGGACCGGCTCGGTGGCGAGGGCCTGGTGGCCCGCAAGGCGGCCGAAGGTGACCAGCGGCGGACCACCATCGAGCTGACCGCGGCGGGGCGGGAGCTGTTCGAGGCCTGCGTCGCCGAGCACCTGCAGGTGAGCGACGAACTGCTCGCCGGCCTCGAGCCGGCGGAGCGGGAGAGCCTCGGGGCGCTGCTCGGCAAGTTGCTCGGCAGCCTCGAAGAACCGGGCCCGGACGAGCGGCTCGCCACCGACTTCGGGCTCGTCGTCGCCGCCGCGGCGACGGCGATGCGGGTGCGCCGGGAGGCCGGCCTGCCGCCGCTGCCAGGAGTGATCGTCCGCCACGTCGACCCGCGCGGGCCCGCGGCCGCGGCGGGGCTGCGCGAGGGGGACCTCATCACCGGCGCCGCCGGCCGGCCGGTGCGGACCGCCGCCGACCTGCGCGAGGCGTTCCGCGGCGGGCGCGGGCTCGAGGTCGTGCGCGGGGTGGAGGAGCTGAAGATCGATCTGGAAGGTGGAACGCGATGAAGGTGGCAGTGGTGGGCGCCGGGAGGATCGGCGGCGGCATCGGGACGCGGCTCGGCCGCAACGGACACGAGGTGATGTTCAGCTTCTCCCGCGACGCGAGCAAGCTCGAGGAGCTCGCCGCCGGCGTCGAGGGCGGCAGGGCGGGGACCGCGCGCCAAGCGGTCGAGTTCGCCGACGTCGTCGTATTCGCGGTTCCCTGGCGGACGATCGACGCGGCGCTGGAGGAGATGGGGCCGCTCGAAGGCAAGGTCGTGGTCGACACCACCAACCAGTTCGGCGCCGGTCCCGAGGAGATCCCCGCCGGCCTCAGCGCGGTCGAGCACAACGCCCGGAGGATGCCCGGCGCGGCGCTGGCGAAGACCTTCAACACCCTGACCGCCGGCTTCCAGGCCGAGGTCGCCGCCGGGACCCCGGGCGAGGTGGCGATGTTCTACGCCAACGAGGAGGAGTCGGCCGGCGCGGTCGCCGGCGCCCTCGTCGCCGCCTGCGGCTTCGCGCCGGTGCGGATCGGCGGCTGGCGTCAGGTCGGCCTGATCGAGGCGCCGCGGCGACCCGGCGCCGTCTACGGCGAGGCCTACCGACCCGCCGCGGCGGAGCGGATCGCCGCCGCCGCGCTGACCGGGGATCTGGAGGCGGCGGGGCGGCTCGCCGACGAGCTGAAGCAGGCCGAGGGGGAGCGGTGAGGCGGGCCGGCGGCGCAAACGGTGGCCGCGTCCTCTCCGACCAGGTCTCGTTCTGGCTGCTCGCGGCGGTGTTGGCGCTGCTGCTCTTCGCCGCCGGCGCGCCCTCGCCGCTCTACGTCGTCTACGAGGCGCGCTGGGGCTTCTCGGCGATCACCCTGACCCTCGTCTTCGCCGTCTACGCGCTGGCACTGCTGGTCGCCCTGCTCACCACCGGGCGCCTCTCCGACCACCTCGGCAGACGGCCTGTCCTGGCCGCCGGGCTGGTCGTCCAGATCGCCGCGATCGTCGCCTTCATCCTCGCCGACGGGGTGGCGCTGCTCTACGTCGCCCGCATCGTCCAGGGCGTCGGCACCGGCCTCGCGACCGGCGCGATCAGCGCCTGGCTGCTCGACCTGCAGCCGCGCGAGCGGCCCGGGCTCGGCAGTGTCGTCGCCGGCATCGCGCCGATGGTCGGGCTCGCCGCCGGCGCCCTCGTCTCCGGCCTCCTGGTCCAGTACGCGCCCGATCCACTGCGCCTCGTCTACTGGATCCTCGGCGCCGCCTACCTCGTCGCCCTTCTGGCCCTGCCTTCGATCGACGACGTCGTCGAACGGCGACCCGGCTGGCTGGCCTCGATGAAGCCCGAGGTCGGCGTGCCGCCGGCGGCGCGGTCGCTGTTCGCCGCCTCGGCGCCGTCGCTGGTGGCGACCTGGGCGCTCGGCGGCCTCTACCTCTCGCTCGGGCCCTCCCTGGCGATCTCTCTGCTCGGCTCCGAAAGCCACATCGCCGGCGGCCTCGTGATCGTCGCTCTGACCGGCAGCGGCGCGATCGTCTCCGCCCTCGCCCACTCGGTCGAGCCGCGCCTGCTGGTCGCCCGGGCATCGCTGGCGCTGCTGGTCGGGATCGCGATCACCCTGGTCGCCGTCGCCGCCGGCTCGACCGCCCTGCTCTACGCGGGCAGCGTCGTCGCCGGCGCCGGCTTCGGGCCCGCCTTCTCGGGGATCTTCCGCGGCCTCGCCCCGCTCGCCCCGCCGGAGGGGCGCGGCGGCCTGATCGCCTCGATCTACGTCGTGTCCTATCTCGCCTTCAGCGTCCCCGCGGTCATCGCCGGCGTCGCCCTCACCCGCTGGGACCTTGCCGACACGACGTACGTCTACGGTGCCGTCCTGATCGTCCTCGCCGGCTTCACCGCCTTCGCGGTCGGGCGCGACGGCAGCCGCGCGAGCCTCGGAGTGGAGGGTTGACGGTGCGACCGCCTCAGCGAGCACAGAAAGGAAGGTGGTTCTGTTGAAGGTTCTGGTCGCCGGATCGACCGGCTACCTGGGGCAGCACGTGGTCCGCGAGCTCCACGCCCGCGGGCATCAGGTCCGCGCGCTGGTCCGCTCCCCCGCCAAGCTCGATCCGGTCCGTGACGCGGTGGACGAGATCCACCGGGCCGATGCAACCGATCGGGACGCGCTGGCCGGCTGCTGCGACGGCGTCGACGCCGTGTTCAGCTCCATCGGCCTGATGGGCAGGTCCAGCAAGCTCACCTGCCGGCAGGTCGACTATGCCGCCAACCGCAACCTGCTCGAGGAGGCCCGGAGCGCGGGGGTGAAGAAGTTCATCTACACCTCGGTGGTCCGCGACCCCCGCCTCGACAAGCTCGAGCTGGTGCGCGCCAAGCGCGCGTTCGAGGAAGAGCTCAGACGTTCCGGCATGCCGCACACCATCTTGTACCCCAACGGCTTCTTCTCCGACATGGACGAGTTCCTCGCCATGGCGCGCAAGGGCCGCGTCTACCTGTTCGGCAGCGGCAGCTTCCGG
>Ga0164241_10006975_pt1 | contig 10212 bp, 9 predicted proteins | sample OricomyardsoilBY_FD_108780 | JGI IMG/M metagenome (GOLD analysis project Ga0164241, IMG submission 108780) | Backyard soil microbial communities from Emeryville, California, USA - Original compost - Back yard soil (BY) | ecosystem: Environmental > Terrestrial > Soil > Unclassified | place: USA... | reverse complement strand
GATACGGACCCGAGTTGGTGATCTCGCGGCCCTTCTCGATGTGGCCGGCCGCCCAGATGCGAATCCCCTCCCCCAGGAGCGCGATCATCAGGCCGCTCCCCCACGACCTCCACGTTGGCGCGGCGAGCCAGAAGCCCGCGACGGCGGAGAGAAAACCCAGGGGTACGCGGAGTCGCGCGAGCCGTTTCATCATGACGAAGCGACGGCGCGGGCCAGACGGGCGGCCGCAAGCCGCAGGCGCGCCTCAATCGCCTGACGAACGTCGCTCTCCGTGATGGTCGACAGGCACCAGTGCGCGGCGTCTCTCGAACATTTCCGTTCGTAGTGGCAGCTGCACGCCTCATACCGCGACACCGCCACGTCGTCCTCATCCCAGGGACCGTTGCGCCGCGGATTCGTTGGACCGAACAGGGCCACGACCGGAGTGCCGACGGCGGCGGCGATGTGCGTGGGGCCGGTGTCGCCGGACACCATGAGCTTCGCTGCGCGCGAGAGGGCCACGAGATCCGGAAGCGAGGTCTGTGGCGCGGCCGTGGCCGCGCCGTCGGAGGCGGCCGCGACCTCGTGCGCGAGATGGGCTTCTTCAGGTCCCCAGAGCGCGATAGTTCTCAGTCCATGCGTCTCGCGCAGCCACGCCGCAATACGCCCGAAGCGTTCGGACGGCCATCGCTTGTTCGGCCACGCCGCGCCGGTATTGACGAGCGCGAAAGGCCGGGGATCGGCGGCGACTATCCCGTCGGCGACAGCGGACCGCACATCGCGAATCGGAAATTCCAGGGCACCAGCTTCAGCGCCGAGCACCGACGCCAGGTGCAGATTTTTCGTGAGGACGTGACGTCCTTCCCCGACCGTCACGTGCTCCGTGTACAGGGACCCGGCCGCCGGTTCACGCAGCGCGGCGCGATCGAAGCCGATGACGCGTGCGGCACCGGACAACCGCGCGAGTGCCGCGGACTTCAGCAGACCCTGGAAATCAATCGCGACGTCATACTGCCGGGCACGAAGCCGCGTCCGCACGTCGAGCCACGCGCGCGCCGTGCGGCCCCGCAACACGACAATCTCCGACAGAATCGGGACGAGGGCGAGAAAGTCGATGTGCACCTCGTCGACCAGCCAATCGATTTCGGCCTCCGGATTGGCCCGGCGGATGGCAGCCACGGCGGGCAGAGCGTGCACCAGGTCGCCGAGGGAACCGAGACGGACGATGAGGACTCGCATCAAGATCAGTCCGAGGTTCGAGGTCCGGAGTCCGAGGTTCGGCCTGATGCGTGTTCGTCCGAAGTACGAGGTCCGGAGTCCGGCGTCCGAGCGGCGGTGGCGCGCGCGAGGAGGTCTCGTGTCGAGTGATCCTTCGGGTCGCCGACAATGGCAATGCGGCCGCCGTAGGCGCGGACGACGTCGCGCTCTGGGACGGTGTCGACGGTGTAATCGGTGCCCTTGCAGTGCACGTCGGGGCGAATGAGGTTGAGCAGGCGCTCGACGGTCGCGTCCGGGAAGATGACCACGTAGTCGACCGCGCGCAGCGACGCGACGAGTTCAGCGCGGGCCCCTTCCGGCAGCACGGGGCGGTCGTCGCCTTTCAGCCGGCGCACCGACGCGTCGCTGTTGATCGCGACCACGAGCCGATCGCCTTCGCGGCTCGCGCCTTCCAGATAGCGCGTATGGCCGACGTGCAGGATGTCGAAGCATCCGTTGGCGAACGCAATCGTCCGCCCCTCGCGGCGGTCCGCCGCGGCGAGATCGACGAGTTCGGCGTCCGTGACTACTCGTCCCATTGGAGTCAGGCCTTCACTTCCAGCACCGCGGCAGAGTGTCCCCTTGGCCTGAGCCACGCTGATCGCGCGCAAATCTCACGACCTGCCCCCTTCAATTCCTTCGAGCAGTTCGCGGGCCGTGACCGTGGCGGTGCCGCGCTTCATGACGACGAGTCCGCCGGCGTGATTGGCGAGGTGAGCGGCTTCGGCCCACGACGCGCCGGCCGACAAGGCGAGCGAGAACACCGCGATGACGGTGTCTCCCGCGCCGGTCACGTCCGTCACCTGATCCGACCCGACGATCGGGATGTGGTCGGTGGGGGCGCCGGCGGCGAAGAGCGCCATGCCGCGGCTCCCCCGCGTGACGAGCACGGCCTCGCAGGCGAGCTTGCGCAGCAGCGACCGGCCCGCCTTTTCGAGGACGCGCCGATCCTCGCCAATCCGGACGCCGGCGAGCGACTCGAGCTCCGACTCGTTCGGCGTGCACGCGGTGATGTGCGAGAACTTTGTCAGCGCGTACCGCGAATCGACGAGCACGCGCGGCGGCGCGGTCCGCTTCGACGCGGTCAGCGCCTCGGACAGCATGTCCGGCGTGATCGCGCCGATCCCGTAGTCCGACACGATGACGACATCGGCACGCCGTACAGCGCGGGCGAGGGCGGCGAAGATCCGCTTCCGCACGGCGGGCACGACCGGTCCGCCCGCGCGATCGATGCGCACCACCTGCTGCTTCGCCGAGTGCGTGCCCCCCGCGAGAATGCGCGTCTTGACCGGGGTCGAATACGACGCGACGCGCGCCACGGACGCGATCGACGCGCGGCCAGGCAGAGCGGACAGAAGCCGCGCGCCCATGTCGTCGGTGCCCACCACCCCGACGATCGTGACGTCGGCGCCGAGCGCGGCCGCGTTGCTGGCGGCATTGCCGGCGCCGCCGGGCACGACTTCGGTCGAGGTGTAGCCCAGGATGAGCACGGGCGCTTCGCGCGACACGCGGTCGATCTCGCCGTAGATGAACTCGTCGGCGACCAAATCGCCGACAACGACGACCCGCACCCCGGAGAAGCGCGAGACAATCTCGCGCGATCGCGTGACGGACGGCGTCACGATCGCCATCCGCGGCGCGCGGCCTCCGCAAGCAGCCAGGAAACCGCCGACATCAGCTCGGCCGCGACATGAGAGGTACCGGCGGGCGGGCCGCCGTGCGCGCGCAGGACGTCCTCGCCGTGTCCGGTCCGTACCAGAATGGACGTGGCGCCCACCGCCTGTCCCATGCCGATATCGCTCGGCCTGTCGCCGATGACGAACGACCGCGACAGGTCGACGTCGAAGCGGTCCGCCGCCATCCGCGCGAGTCCCCCGCCCGGCTTGCGGCACGCGCACGAGACGCGCAGCGTGTCGATGAGCGCCGACGGATGATGCGGACAGAAGAACCAGCCATCAATCCGCGCGTCGGCAGCCGCGAGGGTCGCGTCCATCCTGCGGTGCACATCCTGGACGAACGTCTCGGTGAACAGCCGCAGGCCGATACCGCCCTGATTGGTCGTCACACAGACCACATAGCCCGCACGATTGAGCAGCCGCACGGCGTCGGCGGTCCACGAATACCACTGCAGGTCGTCGATCCGGCTGAGATAGCCGGTCTCGCGGATCATCGTGCCGTCGCGATCGAGGAACACCGCCGCGCGCGGCATCAGCGGGCCGCCTCGATCCGGCGCGCGAGCGCGCCGTACACGGCATCCACCGTGATCCGCTTCATGCATCGATGATCGATCGGACAGTCGCGGAGCATGCAGGGCCGGCAGAAGACGGGTTGGCTCATCAGGTCGTAGTCGCCGATCGGGTGCGTCGCGCGCTCGTTGGTCGGCCCGAAGATCGCGACCACCGGCAGCCCAACGGCCGCGGCCAGGTGCATGGCCCCCGAGTCATTGGCCACGAACGCCGACATCCGCGCGAGCACACCGACGAGCGACCCGAGACTCGTTCGACCGGCGAGATTGACGACGCGCGAGGCGACGTCGCCCGCGTTCGCGCGAAGCCACGATTCTATCGCACGCGATGCGTCGCGGTCGTGCGACGCGCCGACGATGACGGGCGTCACGCCGCGTTCGCGGGCGGCGCGCGCCATCACGGCGGCAACGCGCTCGGGCGGCCATTGCTTCGCCTGTCCGTACGCGGCCCCGGGTGCAAACCCGACGAGCACGGTGCCAGGCGCGATCCGGCGCTCGGCCAGCAGGGCGTCGGCGCGCGCGATGCTCGCGGCGGCAGGCCGCACCCGCGGGATCTCGTCGACGTCGCAGCTGACACCCAGTCCGATCACGAGGTCCCGGTAGTAGTCGATCTGATGGTTCGCCGCCGGCCGCCGCACGCGCCGGCCGCGTCGCGTGAGCAGCACGCCGCGCGCCGACGTCGGATAGCCCCAGCGTTCGGGGATGTTCGCGCGCCAGAACTGCCATCCCGATCGGAACGAATTCGGAAAGAGCACGCCCACATCGAAACGCCCCGCCTCGAGTACCGCCACCGCCTCCGCGGTGGATTCCGGGAGGCTGATGACGTGATCGACCCGCGCGCCAGTCTCCTCCTGAAACAGCGCCGCAACTGCGGGGCTGGCGGCAACCGTCACCTCCGACGCCGCGAAGTGGCGGGAGATCGCCGCCACGGCCGGCAACGCCAGCACGGCATCGCCGAGCCAGTTGGGTGGACGAATCACCACGCGCGCGGCAGTCGACGGCGTCTGCCCGCTCATTCCGACTGCTCGCCTTCGTCCGGGGCCGCGGCGGGAAACATGCCGGGAATGCGATCCTCGCGGGCCGGCACGTCGCGCCAGCGCCGGTGCATCCACAGCCACAGATGCGGGTGCCGGCGCACGTACATCTCCAGCACGTCGCTGCAGCGCTGCGTCAGCTCGCGGACCGGATCCGGCGAGGCCGGATCCGGCGGCTCGACGGGATGCTCGTAGATGAGTTTGTACCGCCCGCCGGGCAGCGCCATCGTGAAGGCGGGAATGAGCGGCGCCCCGGTGCGGAGTGCGAGCGTTGCCAGGGCCGCCGTGGTCGCCGCGGGCCGATCGAAGAAGTCGACCACGACGGCGTCCGACCCCTGAATGTGCTGATCGATCAGGATGCCGACGCACTCGTTGGCCTGGAGCGCGCGAAGGATGCGCCGCAGTCCGCCCTGCCGCCTGATCAGCTGATTCCCGGTGTGGCTTCGCATCGTCTCCAGCAGACTGTCGAGATAGGGATTGCTCAGCGGACGCACCACCAGAGTCATCGGCGGCAGCACGAGCGGATGGCCGGCGATCATCATCTCCCAGTAGCCGAAGTGACCGGAGAAGACGATGACGCCCTTGCCGCGCGCCAGCGCGGCACGGACGCGCTCTTCCCCTTCGAACTCCATGCGGGCGCGGACCTCGTCGGGTGTGCGCATGCTCATCTCGAGCATCGCCACGAGCAGGTGACCGAAGTGCGAGAACATCCGGCGCGCGATGTCGCGGCACTCCCGTTCGCTGCGCGACGGAAACGCCGCGCGCAGCTGGGCCACCGACAGCCGCCGATGCGCGCGATCGACCGCATAAAACGTCAGGCCGATCCCGGCGCCGAGCGCCCGCAGCATCGGCTGCGGCAGCACGCGCGTGAGCGCGCGGACGGTCAGCACAACCCGGTGCTCGAGCCGATAGCGCAGATCGGTCGCGGTCATCCGCGCGCCTCGCGGGCGAGATGCAGGCGCTGGATCAGCCACTCTTCAAAGCCCCCGTCGTGCTGGTTCGTCGGCTGGATCGTCACCTGCAGCGGGACCACACCGATGGGGACCGAAACCGGACCGAGCGCGCGAAGTTTCATCGCGTCTTTTTCGGTCGTCAACACGAGTTCAGCCCGCGCGTCACGAAGGGTGGCTGCAATCCGATCGAGCTCGCGCCGGGTGTATGCGTGGTGATCGCGGAAGGACATCAGCTCAGCAACGGTCCAACCCGCCTGCGCGAGCGATTCGCGGAAGCGTTCGGGCTGCGCGATGCCGGCGACGGCCACGACGGGTCCCGGGGCCGGCGGCAGGGAGCGATCATTCCAGATGGACCTGGCCGATCCGAGTTGCCGGTAAAGATGAAAACATCGCTGCGGATTCGGGTGTCCGTCGAACGCGACTCCGACAGCGGTGCCGGCGGTCTGCTCGAAGACGAGCGCGTCGGCCCTCCGCAGCGAGGCCGGGGCAGACCGGAGCTTTCCGAACGGCATGCGTCTGCCGCGCAAATCCTCCGGTGCGACGATGACGATGTCGATATCGCGTTCGAGCGATGTGTGCTGAAAGCCGTCATCGAGAATGTGGACGGTCGCGCCAAGCTCGCGCTCGGCGAGAGCGCCCGCCACGGCGCGCACGTCGCAGACGAGCACCGCTGCGCCCGGAACCCGTTCGGCCATCATGAGCGGCTCGTCACCGCTGTGATCGAGATCGGCAAGAATGTGGCGGCCGTCGCTGACAATGACCACGCCATCCTGAGGTTTCCTGCGTTTGTAGCCGCGGCTCAGGATGGCCGGCCGCTCCCCCGCATCGATGAGCATGCGGGCGATGTGCATGGTGACGGGCGTCTTGGCGCGTCCCCCCATCGCAATGTTCCCGACGCTGATGACGGGCGCCCGGAGCCGGGCTCGTTCAGACACGTCTGAAGGGCCGCACCACGCCGCGGCTTCCCGGCGGCGGCAGAAGCTGGGCGATCACGTCGAGCGACCTGGCCTTCGCGCCGCGGTTCGCCTCGACGAGCGCCCGCGCGGCGGCGCCGAGCCTCGCGCGCTCCACCGAATCGCCAAGCAGGCGAACGAGAACCGCGGTGAGTCCGGCGGCGTCCTGCACCTGGATGGCGGCATGATTCTGGAGGAACGTCTCCGAAATCTCGGCGAAGTTCTCCATGTGCGGACCGTACACGATCGGCTTGCCGTGGACGGCCGGCTCGAGGATGTTGTGCCCGCCCTGCGCGACGAGGCTTCCGCCGACAAAGACCACGGTGGCGATCTGGAACAGGTGCGCGAGCTCGCCAATGGTGTCGAGCACGACGAGGTCGGCGCGCGGTTCCGCGTCGACGGCCAGTTCCGTCCGGCGCATGACGCGAAATCCTTCGCCCCGAGCCATCGCCTCCACTTCGGAAAACCGCTCGGGCTTTCTCGGGGCGATGACACACAGCGCATGGGGCTGCGTGCGGCGGATGGCGGCGAAGGCGGCGAGGACGGCGCGCTCTTCACCCTTCAAGGTGCTCGCGGCGATGAAGACCGGGCGCGAGGCCGGCAACCGGAAATAGCGAAGCACGCGGCCCGCGCCTCGTCCGGCCGCGGCGGCCGCCGGCAATTCGAGCGAATCGAACTTCAGGCTGCCGGTGACCGTGACCCGCGCCGGATCGGCACCGATGTCGATGACCCGCCGCGCCGACTCGTCGCTCTGCATGGCGAGGCGATCGACGTCCGCGAGCACGCGCCGGAAGAAGCCGCGCGCGAGCTTGTACCGTGGATAGGACCGCCCGGAAATGCGGCCGTTGACCATGAGGGTTTTCACCCCGTCGCGCCGGCACGCGCGCAGCAGGTTCGGCCAGATCTCCGTCTCCATCATGACGAAGAGGCGCGGCCGCACGATCCGGAGCGTGCGGTTGACGAACATCGGGAGATCGAAGGGAAAGAAGAAGACGCCGTCGAGACCCTGCAGGCGCGTCTTCGCCACCTGCTGTCCCGTCATCGTGGTCGTCGACATGTAGATGCGCAGGCCGGGATACCGTTCCCGGAGCTCCGCCACCAGGGCGCGCGCCGTCAGCGCCTCGCCCACGGACACCGCGTGGATCCAGATCGACTCATCGCCGTCAAGGTTGAAGCTCAACGGCAAATGCCCCATCCTTTGAGCAAGGCTCCCGACGTACTTCCGGTAGCGCACCGCCTGATAGACAAACCACGGCGACAGCACCACCGCCAGGATCACCACGGCGAGCGTGTAAAGCGCGTGCACGACAGGCTGATGATACTTGATAGAATCAGCGGTTTACTTGGGTTTCCTGTCTTCCTGAGAGGAGCGTGCGAGCATGGCAATCAAGGTTGGGATCAACGGGTTCGGCCGCATCGGCCGCAATATCATGCGAGCGGCCATGGCCCACGACGACATCGACATCGTCGCGGTCAACGACCTGACGGACGCCGCCACGCTCGCGCACCTGCTCAAGTACGACTCCATCCTCGGTAATCTCAAGGCGGCCATCGCCGCCACGGGCGACACGATCACCGTCGACGGGGACAAGTTCCAGGTGCTGGCGCAGAAGGACCCGGCCGCGCTGCCCTGGAAGGACCTCGGCGTGGACCTCGTGTTCGAGAGCACCGGACGGTTCACGGACCGCGATGCGGCCGCGAAGCACATCACGGCCGGCGCGAAGCGCGTCGTCATCACGGCCCCGGCGAAGAAGCCGGATGCGACGTTCGTGCTGGGCGTCAATCACGAGAGCTACGATCCGGCGAAGCACCACATCATTTCGAACGCCTCGTGCACGACGAACTGTCTCGCGCCGATCGCCAAGGTGATCGACGAGTCGTTCGGCATCACCAAGGGGTGGATGACGACCTGCCACGCCTACACGAACGACCAGAACCTCCTCGACCTGCCGCACAAGGATCTGCGGCGCGCCCGCGCCGCCGCGCTGTCCATCATTCCGACCACCACGGGGGCCGCGGCCGCCGTGGGCGAGGTCCTGCCCAACCTGAAGGGCAAGCTCGATGGCATCGCGCTCCGCGTACCGACGCCGAACGTCTCCGTCGTCGACCTCAACGTCATCGTGGACAAACACGCGACGGCGGAAGAGGTGAACGCCAAATTCAAGGCGGCGGCGGACGGCCCGCTGAAGGGCATTCTCGAGTACGTCACCGCACCGCTCGTCTCCATCGACTTCCGCGGCAACCCGCACTCGGCGATGCTCGACGCGCCGTACACGAAGATCATGGACGGCAACTTCCTCAAGGTGCTCGCGTGGTACGACAATGAATGGGGCTACTCGAGCCGCTGCGTGGATTTGATTCGCTACATGGCGAAAAAGGGACTCTAGGAGCTTGCTGAAAAAGCCAGCACGCTCAACTTAGAACTCGGAACTGAGAACTTCGAACTAAAGAATCTGGCCACATTCCGCCGTTCGCAGTTTAAAGTTCCCAGTTCTGAGTTGACAAGGCTGCGTTTTTCAGCAGCCCTCTAGGGCGCCCAGGGCTCAGGATCCGGGGAAAGCCTGAAGCCGAGAGCCCGAAGCCCGACGAAGTCTGAGAGGTTCGAGGAACGATGCGCACGATCAATGAACTTGTTTTGAAAGGCCGCCGCGTGTTCATTCGCGTGGACTTCAACGTGCCGCTCGACGGCCAGCGGATCACGGATGACACGCGCGTGCGCGCCGCGCTCCCCACCATCACGTATGCCCTGCAGCACGGCGCCACCGTGATCCTCGCGTCGCACCTCGGGCGGCCCAAGGGAAAGCCGAAGCCGGAGTTCAGCCTGAAACCCGTGGCCGACCATCTCGCGAAGCTGCTCGGACGGCCGGTGGCGTTTGCGCCGGACTGTGTCGGGTCCGCCGCGGCCGACACCGTCTCTGCCCATCCCGGGGGCGTGATCCTGCTCGAGAACCTGCGGTTTCATGCGGAAGAAGAAGCCAACGACCCGGAATTCGCCAAAGCGCTCGCCTCGCTCGCGGACGTGTACGTGAATGATGCGTTCGGATCCGCGCATCGCGCGCACGCCTCCACCGAAGGCATCGTGCACTACATCGACGAAGCGGCGGCAGGGTTCCTGATGGCGGCCGAGGTCGAATATCTCGGCAAGGTGCTCCACAATCCGGACCGTCCATTCGTTGCGATCCTCGGAGGCGCGAAGGTCTCCGACAAGCTCGAGGTGATCGAGAACTTCCTGGACAAGGTCGACGCCCTGGTCGTCGGCGGAGCGATGGCCTACACGTTCCTCAAGGCGCAGGGCCAGCCGGTGGGCCGGTCGCTGGTCGAGGACGACCTGGTCGCAAAGGCGAAGGAACTGCTGGAGCGCGCCGTCCGGCACGGCATCGAGTTCGAGCTTCCGGTCGATCACGTCGTCGCACCGAAGCTCGAAGCGAACGCCCCAACCGCGACGCTGGCCATCGGCGATGCCACCATGGGCGATCGCATGGGCCTGGACATCGGGCCGAAGACCGTCGCCCACTACAGCGGCGTGATCGGCAGGGCCAAGACGGTCGTCTGGAACGGCCCGATGGGCGTCTTCGAGATGCCAGCATTTGCGCAGGGCACGATCGGGATCGCGAGGGCCGTCGCCAACGTGCATGGCACGACGATCATCGGCGGCGGCGATTCGGTGGCCGCGGTGACAAAGGCGGGCGTCGCCGACAAGATGACGCACATCTCCACCGGCGGCGGCGCCTCGCTCGAGTTTCTCGGCGGCAAGACGCTGCCGGGAGTAGAAGCGCTCGCGAAGAAACACT
>Ga0164241_10006974_pt1 | contig 10212 bp, 10 predicted proteins | sample OricomyardsoilBY_FD_108780 | JGI IMG/M metagenome (GOLD analysis project Ga0164241, IMG submission 108780) | Backyard soil microbial communities from Emeryville, California, USA - Original compost - Back yard soil (BY) | ecosystem: Environmental > Terrestrial > Soil > Unclassified | place: USA... | reverse complement strand
GCTGTACAGCGCGGCGAAGGACCGGCTCGACCGGCACCAGTACAAGCTGGCGGCGGCTTTGTTCGACGAAGTCGAGCGCCAGCATCCCTATTCGGTCTGGGCGCGCCGTTCGCAGTTGATGGGGGCATTCAGCTATTATCTCGCCGAGGATTATCCCAACGCGATCGAATCGGCGCAGCGCTTCCTCGCCGTTCATCCGGGCAACCGCGACGCGCCCTATGCCTATTATCTGATCGGCATCAGCTATTACGAACAGATCAGCGACGTCACCCGCGACCAGAAGATCACCCAGCAGGCGCTCGACGCGCTGGGCGAACTCACGCGCCGCTATCCGAACACCAAATACGCCGCCGACGCGCGGCTCAAGATCGATCTGGTTCGCGATCACCTCGCGGGCAAGGAAATGGAAGTCGGCCGCTTCTACGAGAAGCGCGGCCAATGGCTCGCCGCCTCGCTCCGTTTCCGCACCGTGATCGACAATTACCAGACCACTACGCACGTGCCCGAGGCGCTGATGCGCCTGACCGAAGTCTATCTGGCGCTGGGCGTTCCCGCCGAGGCGCAGAAGTCGGCGGCGGTGCTGGGCGTCAATTATCCGGGCACCGAATGGTATCAGCGCGCGTACAAGCTGATGCAGGAAAACCAGGACAAGGTGCAGGCGCAGCAAGCCGCGAAGTAACAGGTCTATTTCCTCTCCCTGTCAGGGAGGGGAACAGCGTTGCAATCCCACTATTCCGTTGCTCATTCGTTCCTGTATGAGAGGCGCGGCATGTTGACCGCGCTTTCCATCCGCGACGTCGTTCTGATCGAAGCGCTCGACCTCGAATTCGGTCCCGGGCTGGGCGTGCTCACCGGGGAGACCGGGGCGGGCAAGTCTATCCTGCTCGATTCGCTGGGGCTCGCGCTGGGCGCGCGCGCCGATAGCGGGCTGGTGCGGCAGGGCGCTGCGCAGGCGAGCGTCGCCGCTACCTTCGATCCACCGTCCGCCGTGGTGGCGGCGATGGCCGAGAACGGGCTCGAACTCGAACCCGGCGAACCGCTGATCATCCGCCGCATCGTCAAGTCGGACGGGGGCAGCCGCGCCTTCGTCAATGATCAGCCGGCATCGGCGGGGCTGCTGCGCGAGCTGGGCCAGCATCTGGTCGAGATCCATGGCCAGCATGACGATCGCGGGCTGCTGAACCCTCGTGGGCATCGCGCGCTGCTCGATGCGTTCGGGCGGCTGGATAGCGCCGCGGTCGGCTCGGCGCATCGTGGCTGGCGCGCGGCGCAGGAGGCGCTGGAGGCCGCGCGCGCGGATCAGGCGCTGGCGGAGCGTGACCGTGACTGGCTCGATCATTCGGTCGCCGAACTGCGCGCGCTCGCGCCCGAACCCGGCGAGGAAGAGACGTTGGCGGATCGCCGCGCGACGATGCAGCGCGGCGAAAAGGTCGCAGGCGAGCTTCAGGCGATCGCCGACCTGCTCGAAGGGTCGGAAGGCGGGCTGGCGAAGCTGCGCCAGGCCGCGCGCATCCTCGAACGGGTGTCGGACGCGCATCCCCAGCTTGGCGAGGCGCTGGCGAGCCTCGATCGCGCGATCAACGACGCCGCCGAAGCGCAGGACAATGTCGATCGCGCCGCCGACGCGCTCGCCATCGATCCCGCCGCGCTGGAGGCGGACGAAGCGCGGTTGTTCGAACTGCGCGGCATCGCGCGGAAACATCGCGTTCAGCCTGACGAACTCGCGGCTCTGCTCGACGAACTCGCGACTCGGCTGGAGAATGTCGAAAGCGGCGGCGCGGGGATCGCGAAGCTCGAAATGGCGGTCGAGGAAGCGCATCGCGCCTACGCCGACGCCGCGCGCAAGCTCTCCGCCGCGCGCAGCGAAGCCGCGACTCGGCTCGACATGGCGGTCGAAGGCGAATTGAAACCGCTCAAGCTCGACGCGGCCCGCTTCCGCACCATGGTCGAGCCGCTCGACGAATCGCAATGGAGCGCGGGCGGAATGGACCGGGTGGAATTCCTCGTCTCGACCAATCCCGGCGCGCCCTTCGCCCAGCTCACCAAGATCGCCTCGGGCGGTGAATTGTCGCGCTTCATCCTCGCGCTCAAGGTCGCGCTGGCGGAGGAAGGCGGGGCGCGAACGCTGATCTTCGACGAAATCGATCGCGGCGTGGGCGGCGCGGTGGCGAGCGCGATCGGCGACCGCCTCGCGCGGCTCGCGGGCGGCGCGCAGTTGCTGGTGGTGACGCACAGTCCCCAAGTCGCGGCGCGCGGCGGCGCGCATCTGCTGATCGCCAAGAGCCATGACGGCGTCGTCACCCGCACCGGCGTGACTCCGCTCGACGCCGACCAGCGCCGCGAGGAAATCGCCCGGATGCTCTCCGGCGCGACGGTCACCGACGAGGCGCGGGCGCAGGCGGAGCGGCTGTTGGAACCCGCCTAGCCGATCAACTTCCCCAGCGCTTCCAGATACGCCTTGAACGCCGTCCGCCCCTTCTCGGTGATCCGCGCGCGGGTCAGCGGCTTGCGGTTCAGGAAGCTCTTTTCGATCTCGATATAGCCGGCCTCTTCCAGCTTGCGCAGATGCACCGACAAATTCCCCTGCGTCGCATCGAGCAGCGCCTTCAGCTCGTTGAAATCGGCGGCTTCGGCATCGGCGAGATAGGCCATGATCCCCAGCCGCATGCGGCCGTGGATCACCTCGTCTATCGCTCCGATATCGAACCCGCTCATGTCAGCCGTGCGCCGCGCCTCGCCACAGGATCCAGCCCGGCAGCGCCATGAATGCCAGCAGCGCGAACGCCAGCACCAGCAGGAACAGCGTGATCGATTGGCCGCTCCCGAGCATGAAGGCGAGCAGCAGCGAGGTGACGAACCATCCGGCCGATATCAGCCCGAACCAGCCGGTCCGCCGCACCGCGAAGGCTGTGTACCACACCACGCCCTGCACCACGCAGATCATGATCGGATGCAGCAGCCAGGTTCCCATGTCCTGCGTGCGCCACGCGAGATAGGCGAAGATCAACGCGGTGGTCGCGGCCGCCAGCCCGCCGCCGCCAAACGCCGCGTTGATCGCGCGCGTGCCCACGCTGTGGCGGCTGTTATGCTTGTCGCGGATCGTGATGCGCACCATCGCCGCGATGAAGATCACGGTCGGCATGATCCCCACGAACAGGTGGAGCGCGACGGGCGCCTGCACGCCGGTCGCGAGCCACGCCTGGATCAGGCATTGCACACCGTAACAGGCGCCGCCCGCGAGCAGCGCCTGTCCCAGCGAATCCTGAACCTGGCCGCTCTCGCTCATCAGCTGGCGGACGAACGCCAGATCGTGGCGCGCGCTTTCGGTCGCCGGGTCGTTCATGCCGTCTGCACCTCCATCGCCACGGGCTTGCGCCACGGCAGCTTGCGGCCGTTGAGCCAGCGGCCCAGCCATGAGTGCCGCACCAGCAGGTGATAGCTGCCAATGAGGATAAGGAAAGCGCCGCCGACCACGACTGCCCATTTGGCGACCGCCGGGAGGGGCAGGGTATAGACCAGCACCTGGAGCGCCATCACCACCGGCAGGTGCATGACGTAGATCCAGTAGGAGGCGTCGGCGACATAGCGGATCGCGGGCCGCTCGCGCGTGAGGAAGCGCAGCGCGGCGCCGGTCAGGCCCAGCGTCCAGCTCCACATCGCCACCGCATAGCAGGCGGCGAGCGCGGTCCTTGCGCCGCCCGCCGCGAAGGGCGCGAACCCGTCGCTGTCACCGAGCAGCCAGAAGCACGCCCCAGTCAGCGCGACGGCGGCGATCAGATTGACCGCCCACCAGCGCTGGAGATTGCCCAGCAGCGCGCGCTGCCGCTGGAGCAGCCAGCCAAAGCCGAACGCCGTGCCGAAACCGATCGTCGCGGCGAAGTTCGGGATCAGCCCGGTATCGGGAGCCGGGATGCCGCCCCGCGCATACCATACCGCCCCATTCGCAAACACCAGCGCCAGCGGCGCGGCGAGGATCGGTGCGGCGGCGGGCGTGGCGGTGAGCGCGCGCATCGCCGGATCGACGATGCCTCCGCGCAGCCAGCCGCCGCGGTCGATCAGGGCCATCAGCCCGCGGATCACCAGCGTCGCGGCATAGAAGAGCAGCAGCAGGTACAGGAACCACAGATGCGTCAGCGGGAAGCTCGTGACGCTCAGCGGCGGCTGGGGCGGTGGCGGCGGCAGCGGCCCGCCCGCCGCCTGAGTGACGGCGCCCCAGATGAAGCAGGCGATGATCCCGGTCAGCACGATCGGCCAAAACACCACCAGCGGCAGCGCGATTCGCGTCGCGCGATTGCGGATGAAGCCCGTGGTACCGCGCTTCTCGATCAACAACCGCCCGAAATAGCCCGCGATCAGGAAGAAGGCGGCCATGCGGAAGATGTGCGCGACGAAGAAGAAGTCACCCAGCGCGGCGCTGGGCACGTCGCGCACCACCCAGATCTGGGGGCCGGGCAGGAAGGAGAGCGTGGCGTGAAAGGCCACGCCCAGCATCAGCGCGCCGGCCCGCACGGCGTCCAGCGCATGCAGGCGTTCGATGCTGCCTGGTTCGGGTGCGATGCTCGTCATTCCAATCCCTTTCGAATCGCCGCGCCGGATTGCCGGCCACGACTCGCGCTATACCGAAACTAGTTTATAACGCAAACTAGTCCATGGGCGGCGGGATTTGGAGATCGTGGGAGGGACGGGGGAGGGGTCGAAGGTTAACCAAGCTGAACGAAGCTTTCGGCTCCGCGACACTCTGCGACACAAAAGCATGTGCGATGGCACAAGTGCGGGACACGCTCGTTTCATAACGCCTTCAGGCCGCAGGGTCGGCCATGTTTCGAACGAGGAGAGTAACCATGAAGAAGTTTGCAATCATGATCGCCAGCATCGCCGCCGCCACGGCCGCCATGCCCGCGATCGCCACCGCCGCCCCGGCGCCCGGCTACAGCGCCCAGCGGGGCGTCTGGCAGAACATCAATGCCCGCCAGTCGCGGATCGAATCGCGCATCAACCAGGGCATCCGTTCGGGCGCGCTCACGCGCCGCGAGGCCACTCAGCTGCGCGCGCAGTTCCGCGGGATCGCCAATCTCGAGGCCCGCTATCGCGCCTCGCGTCCTGGCCTGACGATGGCCGAGCGCCGCGACCTGGACCGCCGCTTCGACTCGCTGGAGCGCAGCATCCGCGTCCAGAAGAACGACCGCGACAATCGCGGCCGCGGCCGCCGCTAAGACCGGTTCGCCGGTAACGATGAAGGGCTCCGCCGAAGGGCGGGGCCCTTTTCGTGTCTTCCGTGTTTCGATCTTGCTGGATCGAACGCTAACGCAGCGGCTTCCCGCTGTCCCGATACTTGTCGACGATCTGCGACTCGTCGCCCTGCTGAGCCGAGGCAGGTGCGGCGGCCGGACGCGCGGCAACCGCGCGGATCGGGGAGCCGCTATCGGCATATTCCGGCTGGATCAGCGCGCGCGGGGTCTGTGCGGGCGCGGCGGCGGTCAGGGGGTTGGCGGCCGCAGGCGGCTCGGCGCGGGCGTGGGGCGCGGGGAGCGGCTCATGCCCGTTATAATGCTGCGAGAAAGCGGCGGCGGTTCCCCAATATCCCTTCCAGCGATGGAAGAAATGCGCGCCATAGACCCCGGTCATCACCAGGCTTTTGTTCCACGACGGGGTGACCGCATAGGTGTGGTAGTGCGTCGCCAGCCCCACCGGCGCGAAGACATTGCCCGATAGCGCCGCCTGCGCGACGCGCTGCGCCCGCGCCCAATATTGCCGCGACGGCGCGCGCGCCATCGAACCGTCGCACGCGAAGCTGAACTGGCAGCCGCGCCGCTCGCTGCCCTGATAGACCACGCCGCACACCGTGTTCGGGAAGGCGGGGTGACTGACGCGGTTGAGGATCACCTGCGCGACTGCCTTTTGCCCGTCATCGGGCTCGGTCGCGGCTTCGTAATAGATGGCGGTGGTCAGGCATTGCAGCGCGCGCGCACGATCGGTGCCGGTTCCGGCCGACAGGAAAGGCCTGGCCGGCCGGATCGAGGAATCAGCGCCGAAAACCTCTGGCGCGCCATCGGGGACCGGCATGTCGGGCAGTTCGGCGGTGCCGGTCGTCCCGGCGGCCATCGCGGCATTGTCATCGACCGCGGTTTCATACGCCGCGCTGGGGAAATGATCCTCGGCTTCGTATCCGGTGGCGACGGGCTTGTCGGCCTGCGCGACGGTCGACGGAGCGAGCGCCTGTGCGGAGAAGCCGGCGCCGACCAGCGATGCTATCGCCGCCGCCGCCAGCCCCCGTGCCTGCATCCGTGTGAAACGCCGCCAGAACAAGCGCCAAACGCCCTGTTACCCGAAGCCTCGACTAAGGCTTCCCCGGACCCTCGCTATAGCCGCCCACGCGCGGCTTTTCTGCCCCCGATTTTGAACCGTGCCGAGGTGAAACAGTTGATAGTTAATGTAATTTTAGTGATGCCGGCCGCGCGGGAACAGCAGCAGGATCGTGGTCAGATTGACCGCCATCGCCGCGATCAGCAACGGTTCCATCGCATGGCCCGGCGCCAGGTGGCTGGCCAGCGAGACCGAGAAGACCCCCAGCGCATAGGCGCTCGCGGCGATCAGCGCGGTGGGAGCGACCTTCCTCGGCATCAGCGCCGCGATCACCAGCGCCGCGCCGAGCGCGAGTTCGGCGAACTTGAAGAGCGGCGCGGTCATCGTGCCGTCGAGCACGCGCCATGCGGTCGCGGCGCCGACGGTGAGCGATAGGATGCGGAGGATCAGCAACATGACGCGAGACTAGCCGCTCTCGCCCGCGCGGCAATAGTCCGCCCGGAAGCCATTGGCGAAGCTCGCCAGCCGCCCCTCGCCGATCGCCATGCGCAGGTCCGCCATCAGCGCCTGGTAGAAATAGAGGTTGTGCTCGGTCATCAGCATCGCGCCGAGGATCTCGCCCGCGCGGACCAGATGATGGAGATAGGCGCGGCTCCAGGTCGCGCACACCGGGCAGGCGCAGGCCGGATCGAGCGGGCCCTGATCCTCGCCGAACTTCGCGTTGCGGATATTGATCGGGCCGGCGCGAGTGAAGGCCTGCCCCGTCCGCCCGGAGCGGGTAGGCAACACGCAATCGAACATATCGATCCCGCGCTCGACCGCGCCGACGATATCGTCGGGCTTACCCACGCCCATCAGGTAGCGCGGCTTGCGTTCGTCGAGTTGGCCCGGCGCGAAGTCGAGCACGCCGAACATCGCTTCCTGCCCCTCGCCGACCGCGAGGCCGCCGACCGCATAGCCGTCGAAGCCGATATCGAGCAGCGCATCGGCGCTGGTTTTCCGGAGCCCTTCGCCGAGCGCGCCCTGCTGGATGCCGAACAGCGCCGCGTTTTCGGCATGCTCGCCCCCCGAATCGAAGCCGTCGCGGCTGCGCTTCGCCCAGCGCATCGATCGCTCCATTGCCGCCGCCTGCACCTCGCGAGTCGAGGTCGTCGGCACCAGCTCGTCGAACGCCATGACGATGTCGGATCCCAGCAGCCGCTGGATTTCCATCGAACGCTCGGGGCTCAGCATGTGCTTGCTGCCGTCGAGATGCGATCTGAACGCGACTCCCTCTTCGCTGCGCTTGGTCAGTTCGGAGAGGCTCATCACCTGATAGCCACCCGAATCGGTCAGGATCGGCCGGTCCCATCCCATGAAGCCATGCAGCCCGCCCAGCCGCGCGACGCGCTCGGCGCCGGGGCGGAGCATGAGATGATAGGTGTTGCCCAGGATGATGTCGGCGCCCGACGCGCGCACGTCCTGCGGCTTCATCGCCTTGACGGTGGCGGCGGTGCCGACGGGCATGAAGGCGGGAGTGCGAATCGTGCCGCGCCGCATCGCGATCTCGCCGAGGCGCGCCTTGCCGTCGGTCGCGTGGATGGTGAAGTGGAAGCGCTGGGACATGGTGCAACGCCCTGCCTTGCGGCACGTTCGGACGCAAGACTCGGGGATTTGGGAGGCAGGAATGGCGAATGAAGCGCTCCGCGAGATGGCGGCGCATCGCGGCTTCAAGCTGGTCGCCTCGCGGCGGCGCAAGCCGGGTGGCGATTTCGGTCTGTTCGGGCTGAAAGACGCCCAGGGCAAGCCGGCGTTCGGGATAAAGAACGATGCCCTAACGGCCACCGCCGAGGAGATCGAAACCCATCTGCGCGGCGTCGCAAGCAGCGCGTGGGGGAGCTCGGCCAAGGCAGTGAAGGCGAAGCCGGTGCCCAAGCCCAGAGCGGCGCCCAAGCCGAAACCCAAGCCGCGCTTCAAGCCGAAGGTCGAGAATCTCCTCGCCAGCCTCCCCGCCGCCAAGCGTGCCGAGGCTTTTACCGAACTCCTCTCACGCCGGGGCATCCGCCTCGAACGCATCGTCTCGCGCGGGCAGGCGACGCCCGAAGACGTGCCGATGGTGCAGGAAGCCGACGAATGGGTGCTCCTGCTCGAAGGGGAGGCGCGGATGCGAGTCGAGGATTCGAACGAAGTGACGCTCGAGCCGGGCGATCATCTGCTGATCGCGGCGGGGCAGAAGCATTGGGTGACGCACACGGCGAAGGACCGCGCCACCGTGTGGCTCGCGCTGCACCTCTAACGATTGGCCGCCACATAATCGAGGATGTCCTGCGGCTCGCGGAACAGTGCGTCGGGCTTGACCTTGGTCAGTGCATCCTCGGCATTATAGCCCCACAATACCGATCCGGCGCGCATCCCGACTTCGCGCGCGGCATCGACGTCGCGGGTCTCGTCGCCGATCGCCAGCGCCTCGTTCGGCGCCACGCCGAGCCGCTTGAGCGTCTTGCGAAACTTGGGCGCCTTGCCGAACAGCGAGGAGCCGCAGGTATAATATTCGATCAGCGCGGCGTTCTTCGGCCCCAGGATGCGCCGGGCATTGTCCTCCGAATTGGAGGTGACCAGCGCCAGCCGCACACCCGTCGCCAGCAGCTTTTCGAGCAAATTGGGCGTGCCTGGAAACAGGTTGATCTGCCCGACATTGCGCCCGACCAGCCGCCGCACATACCAGGCGAGGAAGGGCAGCTTCCACCGCGAGATGCCGAGATATTCGATCACTTCGCGCGAGCTGCGCTGGCGCAGCATATCGACATCCTCGGGCCGCACGGTGCGAAACCGGAAGGTGCGCGCGAGATCGTCGACCACCGAGATGAACCAGTCGCCGCTGTCCGACAGGGTGCCATCGAAATCGAGGATCACCAGCTTGATCGGAGCGAAGGGGGCGCGCGGCTTAGCCATGGCCGTGACCATGCGCGTGCGCGTGCCCGTCACTGTTCGTATGGCCACCATGCATGCGGCATTCCGCCCCGTCGCCAAGCTCGATCTGAACGGTCGTATGATCGATCCCGAAGTCATGCGCCAGCCGGTGCTGCAGATCGGTCAGGAATGCGTCGCCCGGATGGCCGCCGGGGATGACGAGATGCGCGGTCAGCGCGGCCTCGGTGGTGCTCATCGGCCAGATATGGAGATCGTGGACGCGCGTGACGCCGGGCAGGGCGCACAGGGTCGCCTCGACCTTGCCCGGATCGATCCGCGGCGGCACCGCGCCCAGCGCCATCGCCAGCGATTCGGTCAGCAGCCCCCAGGTGCTCCACAGGATCACCGCGACGATCACCAGGCTGATGACCGGATCGATCCATGCCTTGCCGGTGAGCAGGATCAGCCCGCCCGCGACTACGACGCCCGCCGAAACCACGGCGTCGGCGGCCATGTGGAGATAGGCACCCCGGATATTGGCGTCGCCATGCCGCCCGCGCGCGAAGAGCATCGCGGTCAGTCCGTTGATGACGATCCCCATGCCCGCGACCGCCATCACCGCGCCGCCCTGAACCGGGGGAGGCGCGCCTAGCCGCTGCACCGCCTCAAGCGTGATCGCGCCCACCGCGACGAGCAGCAGCAGCGCATTGGCGAGCGCGGCGAGGATTGAAGAGCCGCGCAACCCGTAAGTGAAGCGCTTCGACGCGGGCCGTTTGGCGAGTTCCGCCGCGCCCCAGGCGACGAGCAATCCGAGCACGTCGGACAGATTGTGCCCGGCATCCGCGAGCAGCGCGACCGAGTCGGTCAGGAACCCCGCCGCTCCCTCGACCGCGACGAATCCGAGGTTGAGCGCCGTCCCGATCGCAAAGGCGCGGCCGAAATCGGCGGGGGCGTGGTCGTGGTGATGCGCGGCCATTGCCGGTGTCTTAGCGGGGTAGGGACGTGTGATGCTAGGACATT
>Ga0164241_10006973_pt1 | contig 10212 bp, 6 predicted proteins | sample OricomyardsoilBY_FD_108780 | JGI IMG/M metagenome (GOLD analysis project Ga0164241, IMG submission 108780) | Backyard soil microbial communities from Emeryville, California, USA - Original compost - Back yard soil (BY) | ecosystem: Environmental > Terrestrial > Soil > Unclassified | place: USA... | reverse complement strand
GCGTGCGACCCGCCGTTGAGGATGTTCATCATCGGGACCGGGAGGACGTGCGCGTTCGGGCCACCGACGTAGCGGTAGAGCTCGAGGCCCGCGCTCTTCGCGGCGGCCTTGGCCACGGCGAGCGAGACGCCGAGGATCGCGTTCGCGCCGATGCGGCCCTTGTTCGGGGTCCCGTCGAGGTCGATGAGGGCCTGGTCGACCAGGCGCTGGTCCTCGGCCTCGAAACCGATGAGCTCGGGGGCGATCTCGTCGATGACCGCGTCGACGGCGCCCTGGACGCCCTTGCCGCCGTAGCGGGCCTTGTCGCCGTCACGGCGCTCGACTGCCTCGAACGCGCCGGTCGAGGCACCCGAGGGGACGCCCGCGCGGGCGAAGGTGCCGTCGTCGAGCACGACCTCGACCTCGACGGTCGGGTTGCCGCGGGAGTCGAGGATCTCGCGGGCGCCTACGGCTTCGATGCTGGCCACAGTGGCTCCTTACGAAGAGGGGAGGGATACCACCTCAGCGTAGTGCCCGCCGCGGGCGGCAGCAGTCCCGGCCGTCAGGCGAGACCGCCCGACGGCGGCACGGCCGAGCGCTCACGGCTTGCGGCCCGCGACCCTCGCCTGGGTGCGCCGCGTCAGCCCGCGAGCCTCGCGCTGGACCCGCGCGCGCACCGCGCGCCGACGACGCCGGTACGCGTCCGGCTGCGTGAGCGCCTCCTGGATCTCCTCCAGCCCCTTGTCGCGGGGGTGGAACGGGAGGTGGCCCCGGTGCAGGCAGCCCCACAACGGTGACCGCAGCAGCGCCGCCGGGTCGAGCGCTCCCGCGCGGTGCAGCACGTCGTCGGGCACGTCCTGCGGGTCGTCCTTGACGTAGCGTTCGACGATCTCGTCGTAGGCGTCCTCGAGCACCGTGGAGGCCGGGTCCAGGCCCGTCACGAGGAGCAGCCCCGTCGGCTGCGTGTCGGCGACAAGGACTGTGAGGTCCGGACGGTACTCACGCAGGACGTGCTGCATGTGGAAGACGTCGCCCGTCCAGGCGTTCGTGTGCCGGTCGCGGGCCGCCTCGTCGACGTTGCGCGGGAACATGTCGTCGAACACGATCACGCTCGACCAGGTGCAGTGCTTCTCGACGTTGATGAAGTCGCGCAGCGCGAACTCGAACAGGTGCATCCCGTCGATGAACGCGAGCTCGACCTCACCGCCCAGCCAGTCCGCGGCGTCGCGCCGCGCGAAGTACTCGTCGCTGGTCGTCCGCTCGAGGCTCACGGTGCCCCGCAACGGCACCTTGATCGCGAACTCCGGGTCGATCCCGACGCTGACGGTCTGCGGTCTCGCCTGCGCGAGGCTGTGCCCGCCCCGCACGCCGACCTCGAGGTAGGTGCGGGGACGGAGGCGCGCGTGGAGCTCGCCGAGGAAGTCGAGATAACGCATCGGGACGCGGGCCCGCGCGCCCGCCGGAGTCTTGGTCGTCACGCTCGCCATCGCCCCATCATGCGCGCCCCGGCCGGACTTGTCCCGGGATGCGCCGCCCGCCGGTGGCACGCCGGCGCCGACGCGCCGACGCCCGGCCGGCCCGCCGCGCGCCGGACGGGGCCCGGATGTACGTTCCGATCGTCCGGGCCGCCCGCTCGCGGCCTACCCGCTCGACGAGAGGCAAGGCCATGGCACTTCCGACGATCGTCCTCGTGCACGGCGCATGGGCGGACGGCTCGAGCTGGGACGCCGTGGCGTCCGAGCTCCAGAGCCAGGGCTTCACCGTCCTCACCCCGCCCAACCTGCTGCGCCGGGTGACCGTGGACGCCCCGTACGTGGCGTCGTTCGTCGAGCAGCGGACCACCGGTCCCGTCGTGCTGGTCGGGCACTCCTACGGCGGGTTCGTGATCACCAACGCGGCGACCGGCGGCGGCGACGTGCAGGCGCTCGTCTACATCGACGCGTTCGCGCCCGACGAGGGCGAGTTCACGTTCCAGATCCTCGGCGGCTCGGGCTCCGGGCTCGACGTGCCGGACCCGACGACGGTCCTCGACCTCGTCGGCTACCCGGATGCACCCGAGGGCGACGTGGAGGCGTTCCTGAAGCCGGCCACCGTCCACGAGTACTTCGCGCAGGACCTTCCCGAGGCCGACCGCGCGCTCATCGCGGCGAGCCAACGGCCCATCACCCTGTCGGCCAACACGACACCGTCCGGGCCGCCCGCCTGGAAGACCCTGCCGAGCTGGACCGTCGTCGGGACCGAGGACCGCGTGATCCCGCCCGCCACCCAGCGAGCCATGGCCGAGCGGGCGGGCGCCACGATCACGGAGGTCGCGGGGTCGCACGTGTCCATGGTGTCGCACCCGTCCGTCACGGTGGACGCGATCCGTGCCGCGGCGGCCGCCGTCGGCGGCTGAGTCCCCGCAGGCGGCGGGCACCGCTCGGCGTCAGCCGGCCGGGGCCCGCCGCTCCCACAGCTCGAACGGCCCCGACGTGGACACGTGGACGAACTCCTCCTCGAAGGCGCGCTGCGACTCGCCACGGAGCCACCGCCCGTCCTCCGGCAGGGGCAGGAACGCGGCGTCCGACGTCGCGAGCTGCCGCAGCATCTCCGCGGTCCAGGCGGGGTTGTCGTCGAGCACGGTCCCCGTGACGGCCACCCCGGAACGCGTCGCGGCGAGCACGCCCTGCCCGTACACGTCGGGCGGGACGTCGCAGCCACGCTCCGCGTTCGGCGTCGCCGCGTCGGCCCGCACCACGGCGGAGGCGAGCCCCCAGACGCACCGGTGCCCGGCCGCCCACGCGGCGACGGGTGCGTTCGACGGCTGCGGCGGCTTGGTCGGAAGGCAGGCGCTCACCGTGAGCACGGCGAGCACCGCGACGCCCGCCGCCGCCACGAGGCCCCGCAGGGTCGCGCTCCCCCGTTCCCCCCGCCGACGACGCATCGCCCGCACGGCCCCCGACCAGCCGGCCGCCGCGGCCGCCCCGGCGAGAAGGGCGAGAACCGCGGCCGGGAAGGCCGCGTAGTGGTAGAAGAACGACGGCGCGACCAGCACCGTCAGCGACTGGACGACGGCGAGCAGCGCCCACGTCGTCGTCTCGTCGTGCCCCGCGTCCGACCGGGAACGGGTCCACCGCAGAACCCCGAGCACGACGGTGGCGACGAGCGCAAGGGCGACGACGACGCCCACCACGCGCAGCGCGACGTCCGACCACGGGGTCGAGCCGAACCCGTCGAACGGCGAGAAACGCCGCAGCCGGTACGCGAACGCGTCGACCGCCGCCGGCCTGGACGCCTGGGCCGTGATCGTGTCGTGCCACACCGCCGAGCCGGCGATCGCCACGAACGGCCCGACGACGACCGTCACCACCGCGGCGACCCCGCCCACGAACCACCCCGACGCGCGCAGGCCACGGGTCACGAGGACCACGACCCCCAGGACGACGGCGGTCACCCCGGCCCACAGCTTGAACGTGAGCGCCGCCCCGGTGAGCGCACCGACCAGGAGGGGTGCCGTCGTCGTCGGGCCGAGGCGGGAGAACGCACCCGTGCGGACGGCGGTCCCCGAGGCACCCGCGGTGCGCTGCAGCACGAGGAGCGCGAGCAGGAGGCAGACGGTCAGGACGGGCTCGAGCAGCGCGACGCGCTCGGTACGGACCACGGACGTCCAGACCGCGTACAGCCCGGCGCCCACGAGGACCGCCGCGGTCCCCCGCCGGCGGAGCAGCAGCCCCACCAGCACCGTGCACCCGACGCCGAGCAGCACCGTCCCGGCGCGGCCGACAGCCAGCGCCCACGCGTCCCCCGTCCAGTGCGCGAGCCACGCGAGGGGCGTCATCGCGAGCGGCATGCCCGGAGGGTGCAGGTAGAGGACGTCGCGATACGGCACGTGGCCGTGCACGAGCTGGACGGCGACCGAGTACATCGTGGCGTCGTCGAGCTCACGCGCCGCGACGAGCTGCCGCGGGTCGAGGTAGGCCCAACCGCGCGCGAGGAGCGCGAGCGCCGCGACTGCGAGCAGCGGCCAGCGCGGGGGGCGGGCGCGCGCGGGGCCCCGTACGCGCAGCATCCCGGTCACGGCGCCATCGTAGGGGCGGCCGGGTGCTCGGGTGGCCGCGGCCGAGCTGACGTCGGGCGACGCCACGTGCTACCTGACGTGCGCGAGGGCGAACTCACGGATGCTCGCGGTGCTCTCCTCGCGGCTCGTGCGCCCCGTGTCCACGACCAGGGTGGGCAGCGTGAGGTCGTCGAGGAGGGCGAGCTCGAGCTCGCGGCGGTGACGCATGAACTCGACGTACCCGTCGAAGCCGTGCAGCCCACGGGCGAGGCCGTAGCCCTGCTCGGTGTGGTAGCCGATGGCGAACCGCGCCCAGTCGGCGGGGCGCTCGGCCACCGCCCGTGCGAGCACGGGCGCCGGGTCGCCCGGGTCGAGGTAGACCAGCGCGGGCCCCAGCCCGGCGACCGCCTGCACCAGGCCCGCCACATGCCGTCTCAGCTCACCCGTCGGGCGGTCGAACCGTGCCACGAACGCGCAGACGGGGTTCTGCAGCAGCACGCACTCCCAGACCTGGACGGCTGCCGGGGCGGGCGTCGCACCGAACCTGCGCCAGCTCTCGAGGAGCGCACGCGCGTGCAGCTCCGGACGAACCGGGCCGTCGTACGCGTCGTACGCGCGCAGTGCGTCGACCAGGTCGGCCGGCAGGTCCGGGTGCTGCGGATGGCGGACGAGCCAGCCACCGTCCGTGGGCTCGACGACCCGGTCGAGCAGGGACGCCCAGCCCGGGTGGCTCGCGCCCAGCCCGGCGCGCTCGGCGTCCGTCAGGAGGGCGACCTGCTCCAAGTCGGCGGGGTGGTCCGTCCGGCCCTCGGGCCAGTACTCGGCTGCCGTCCCTCGGCCCGCGAGCCAGCGCGCGAGGCCGTACGCCGTCGTGCTCTTCCCCGATCCGGGCAGCCCTTCGACGAGCAAGAGTCCGGGCACTGCTCCTCCTCCCGACACGGCGCGTGCGATCCCATGATGACGGATCTGAGGACGGATCCCCGCGGCGACGGTCCGCGGGACGGCGCGACGACGCCGGCGCACCCGGGAGGGGTGCGCCGGCGTCGTCCGCCCGACTGCCGGTGTCAGCCCGTCACGTTCGCCGCGAACACGTGCAGCCTCGGGTTCGTCCCGAACGTCACGTAGGCGACGGTCTTGCCCGCCGTGACCGGGACGGTCGTGGCGTACAGGCTGACCTTCTGGTTCTTCTGGTTGGCCGAGCCGGCCGGGCGGTTCCAGTACGGCGTGGTGGCGACGAGGACGCTCCCCGTGACCGCCTTGTTGCTGTACCAGTCGTTGACGTCCACGGTGCCGGACGACGTGGAGCCGTCCGTGTACGTGATCGTCACGTCACCCTTCTGCTCGCCGTTGGTCCCGACGGCGAGCAGTGCGAGGCCCGTGCCCGAACCGGACAGCGCGACCGTCTGGCCGGCTGTCGTGACGGCGTCCGGCTCGTCGGCGGCCACGTCCGGGAACACGAGCCCGCCGTAGCCACCCGGGATCGCCTGGCCGGGGACGACCCCGACCGACGCGAGCGCCTGCAGCGAGAACGAGTACCCGGAACCGTCGAGGTTCCCGGCGGTCTCGTCGGCGTCGTCGCTCACCCCGACCGTGTCGTACGCGGCGGCGAGCGAGGCGTACGGGACCTGGAGGGTCGCCGTGCCGGACGAGGACCCGCCGATGTAGCGGGACGTCGCCGTGATGGTCGCGTCACCCGGCGTGGCGTCCGCCGGGACGGCGACCTTCCACGTCGCACTGACGGACGTCCCGGGGGCGACGGCACGCGTGGTGCTGGGGCGCGACGTCGTCCAGCCGTCCGGGAGGTCCAGGCTCGTGCGGACGTTGCGGGCGACCGTGGTCGACCCGTTCGTGAACGTCGTGCGGACGGTCACCGTCGTGCCGGCCTTCACGAGGCCGGGCGCCTTGACCGTGACCCAGCGCGGCTGGGTCGTCCTGGTCACCGAGAAGAAGTCCTTGGTCGGCAGGCTCGACGAGGAGTCCCCGGCCCGGACCGTGTACGTGCCCGGCGTGAGCGCCCAGGCCTGCGCCTTGGTGTTCCACACGGACGCGTCCTTGGCGGTGATGGTGACGTGGACCTTGGTGCTCTTGCCCGGCTTGAGCGTGACCTTCTGGAAGCCGACGAGCGACTTCGGCGGCTCACCGCTGCTCCTCGGTTGCGACAGGTACACCTGTACGACGTCCGAGCCCGCGACCTTGCCCGTGTTGGTGACCGTCGCCGTCGCCCTGACGGTGCCGTTCTCCCGGAGCGACGCGTGGTTCACGTGCAGCCCCGAGACGCGGAACGTCGTGTACGACAGCCCGTACCCGAACGGGAAGAGCGGGTCGACGCCCTTCGCGTCGTACCAGCGGTAGCCGACGTCCAGGCCCTCCGAGTACTGGACCTTGCCGTCGACGCCCGGCCACTGCGCGTCGGTCGACGCCGGCACGTCGGACAGCGACTTCGGGAACGTCACCGGGAGCTTGCCCGACGGGTTCGTGTCACCGAACAGGATGGATGCGATGGCGTTGCCCGACTCCTGGCCGGGGTACCACGCCTCGACGACGCCGGCGACGTCGTCGACCCAGGGCATCGTGACCGCCGACCCGGTGTTCAGCACGACCACCGTGTTCGGGTTGGCCTTCGCGACCGCCTCGATCAGCGCGTTCTGGTCGCCCGGCAGGTCGATGTTCGCCAGGTCGCTGCCCTCGGACTCGAAGTCGTTGGCGTAGACGACGGCCACGTCGGCCTTCTTCGCTGCGGCTGCCGCGTCGCCGATCGGGTCGGTGCCGGGGACGGTCCAGCCGAGGCTGACCTCGTCGCCGCCGCCGCCCTGGTAGTAGTCGACCTCGACCTTCACGGACGTGCCCTTCGTGAGGTCGAGCGTCGCCGTCTTCGTCTGGGCACCGTGGTCGCCCCAGTTGTCGATCACGGTCTTGCCGTCCACGATCAGGCGCGAGCCGTCGTCGCTGGTCAGGCTCAGCGTGTAGCTGCCCGACGACGGCGGCGTCAGCGTGCCGGTCCAGCGTGCCGAGAAGTTGGTGCCCGGGACGCCGGGCGCCGGTGCGGCTCCGTTCCACGAGAACGCGACCTGCGGGTCGGTCCGCGTCACGACGGGGCTGCCCGAGAGGTCGGTGTTCGCGAAGTACTCGCCGGTCAGCCCGGTGCCCGTGCCGGAGGCCGGCGCCAGGTACTGGGAGTCGATCGGCGGGAGCGCGCCCGTGCTCGCGGGGCCCTGCGCGTACGTCACGTCGACGCCCGCCTTCGCGGCGCGGGCCTTGATCCCGTCGAGCGGGGTCACCGTTCCCGTGCCCGCGACCGCGGCGCTGCCGCCGCCCGCGCTCATCGTGTTCGAGCCCGCCCCGTCACCGATCACGGCGACCGAGTGCGTGCTCTTCGTGAGCGGCAGGACGTTGCCGTCGTTCTTCAGCAGCACCGTCCCGTCCTCCGCGACCTGGCGTGCCGTGGCGACGTGCGCGTCCGTGGAGGCGACGGCGTCGGGCGTGTCAGGGCTCGGGTTCGTCACCAGACCGAACCGGAACTCCTCACGCAGGATGCGGGTCACCATGTCGTCGACCCGGCTCTGCGGCACCTGCCCGTTCTGCACGGCTGCCTTGAGCGCCGTCCCGAAGTACGTCGAGCCGGGCATCTCCATGTCCATGCCCGCGTTCGCTGACGCGACCGTCGAGTGCGTGCCGCCCCAGTCCGACGTGATGAAGCCGTCGAACCCGAACTGGTTCTTCAGGATGTTGTTCAGGTACGCGTTCTCGCACGCGAACGGCCCGTTGACCTCGCTGTACGAGCACATCACCGAGGACGGCTTCGCCTCGTCGACGATCGTCCCGAACGCCGCGGTGTAGATCTCGTGGACCGTGCGGTCGTCGACGATCGCGTCGTCGGACGTGCTGTTGCGGTTGGTCTCCTGGTTGTAGACGGCCCAGTGCTTGACCTGCGCCATGACGCCGGTCGACTGGATGCCCTCGATGTCCTGCGCGCCGATCTGACCCGTCAGGTACGGGTCCTCCGAGTACGACTCGAACGCCCGGCCCCAGCGCGGGTCACGGACGATGTTGACGGTCGGGCCGAGGTCGACGTCGACGCCCTTGGCCTTGTCCTCCTGCCCGATGACCTTGCCGTACGCCTTCGCGGCGCTCGTGTCCCAGGTCGCGGCCAGCGCCGCCGCCGACGGGAGCTGGGTCGTGTCGTTCATGCGCACGCCGACGGGGCCGTCCTGCAGCTTGAGCTGCGGGACGCACAGCCGCGGGATCCCGGCCACGAGGCCCGTGTACGAGCCGGCGGCGGTGCCGTGCACCATCGAGATCTTCTCGTCGAGGGTCATCTGGGCGACGACCTGCTGGGCACGCTTCGTGTCCGACGCGTGCGACGTGACCCACGGGCACGCGCTGCTCGCGGCGGCCGTGACCGCCCCGGGCGCCGCCGTCGTCCCGCCGGGCGAACCGGTCGCGGCCTGCGCCACGGCCGGCGCGGCCACGAGCGCGAAGGCCGCCGCGGCGGCGACGCCGAGCGCGCCGGCGCGGGCACCTCTCCTTCTGGGTTCCTGCGGTGCTGCTGTCGTTCGGGACACCTGTCCTCCTGAGATACCTCGTCGTTGCTCAGGACCGTGCCGACCGTTCGCACGAACGGGCACGGTGGGGCTCCCCCTGACACGCCCCCGGTCCATATCACTCGCATGATTGACGTTCGGCAACTTGAGACAGCGTTGTCGGGCGGGCCGGATGTGGCCACCGGGCACGGCATACTGGGGGCGCGACGCTCGCCGGACCGACCCGCCGGGCCACCACCGACAGCCCGTGAGGACCTCATGACCGACCCGACCGACTTCTCGCTGCCCGACCCGCTCGAGGACGCGCACGACGCCATCCGCCAGCTCGCGTCCGCCATGCAGGCCGCCGAGCTCAACGTCGCGCAGCTCCCCGACACGAGCGTCTCGAGCAACCTGCTCCTCGGCTTCGGCGACGACGGCTACGTCCTCGTGACGGTCATCGGCGGCAACGAGGTCACCACGTACCTCACGACCGGCGCGGCCGCCGACGTCGAGCACGACCGGCTCGCCGCGCTCGAGTTCGCGAACGCGCGCACCCGGGAGAACCCGGCGCTGCCCGTGTTCCTGCACGACGGCGGCGACGAGCACTGGGACCTCCTCGTCCAGCAGAGCCACCCGACGGCGATCCTCACGCAGAACCCCGGGTTCCTGCGCGGCATGATCACGGCGAACATCGCGCGCACCGTCGCGGTCCGCGAGTCGCTCGGAGGGTCCACGCTCGGCGGCCGCGCCTACGACGCGACGCCGGAGGACCTGCAGCGGCTCGCTCAGCGCGCCGTCGTCTGACCGAGCGCCTGGCAGTTCCACTGCGGCGCACGGTGACGGCCCGTCCGCCGAGGTGACGCCAGGTTCGCCGACGCTCCCGGAGGCTGTGCGGGTCGTCCCGACCCGACGGCGTCGCTCACACGCCGAGCGGAGGCGGTGCGACGATCTGGACCAGGTGCGCGAACGGCGCGTAGTCGTCGAGGTTCGCCGTCATCACGGCTGCACCGTGCCGGTGCGCCTGCGCTGCGATGAGCGCGTGCTTGCTCCGCACCTTCGCCCCTGTCGCGCGTGCGCGCGCCGCGATGAAGCCGTACGAGCGTGTCGACTCGAGGGCAGGTAGACGCACGTCTACACCCGTGGCGTCACGACCGCCGCTCGGCACCCAGGCCGAACGCGGCGAGGACGAAGCCCTCGAGCGCCAGCGCGACGAGCACTCCCCCGACGACGTCGGACGGGCGGTGCGCGAACCCCGTCACGTTGTAGACGGACGCGACGAGCGTCAGCAGCACGACGACGAACGCCCCCTCCCGACGCCACCTGCCGGTCCCCCACAGCGCGACGACGGCGCACGCGAGCGCCGCCGTCGTCGCCATGTGCGAGGACGGGAACGTGTTGTAGACGTAGGCGTGCACGCCGTGGAACGGGCGCGGCAGGGCCGCCTTGAGCAGCTCGGAGCCGACGGCCGCGAGCACCGCCACGAGGACCTGCGCGACGACCGGGCGCACCGCGCGCCGCGCGACCGCCTGCACCCCCAGGACGAGGGCCACCGCGCCCAGGAGGATCGGCACGCCGTCGCGGACCAAGCCGGCGTGCTCGCCGAGCGGCAACGCCTGGAACCGTGCGAACACGACGACGTCCTGTCGCTGCCCGGGCTCGGTGCAGACGTTGACG
>Ga0164241_10006972_pt1 | contig 10212 bp, 9 predicted proteins | sample OricomyardsoilBY_FD_108780 | JGI IMG/M metagenome (GOLD analysis project Ga0164241, IMG submission 108780) | Backyard soil microbial communities from Emeryville, California, USA - Original compost - Back yard soil (BY) | ecosystem: Environmental > Terrestrial > Soil > Unclassified | place: USA... | reverse complement strand
CGCGGGCACCATCGACGCAAATACCGGCCATGGCGATATGGACATAGCCAACGCGGCGAAGCAGGTCACCGCCAGAACGGGTCACGGCAACATCCAACTATCCAGCGTCGGTGCGGTGCGCGCGAACACGGGACACGGTGACATCGTCGCGGCGCTGAATGGAGCTACGGCAATTGGCGCCAACGACATGATGTTCGAGACCGGGCACGGCAACGTGAGCGTTGTTGCGCCGAAAGGCCTGACCGGCGCCGTCGATCTGCACACGGGTCGCGGCCGTGTATCATCGGATTTTCCGCTCACCATGAGCGATCAGGGGAGGCACTCTCGAACCGGATCGGCGCACGGTGTTCTGGGCTCGGGCAGCCGCTCCGTACGACTGTCAACCGGACACGGTGACATCAGGCTGACGACTGCCGGATGACACCCGGCGGGGATAACTTCTTTTCGTCCCCGCCCATGTCGATCCGGAATATGTCCCTGGAGCGCAAGCTCCCGCTGCTCGTCATTGCCGTTCTCGTGGCGACGCTCGCGACCTTTGTGGGCCTGGCGTATCGCGAGGTTCGCCACTCTGCAGAGCTCGCGGCCGGTGCGCGCATCCAAACGGCGTCCCGACAACTTGCGTCCCTGTCCGCGCAATCAGTGACGCAGCGTGCAAAATTGCTGCACGATATCGCGGAAGCTCCTGCGGTCAGACGGGCAGTAGCGGCGCCAGGCGTGCGTCTCGATACGACGACAGGTGCGTCCGGTCACACCGAGGCGTATGCGGCGCTTCGCCGTCTCATTCTCCCCGGTGACTCTACGCTTGCAATAGAGCTCTGGTCGGCGGACGGACAGCTGATCGACAGTATTGGCGGCCCTCCCGCAACACCTGGCAATGTCGGCGATACCCATCAATCCTTTCCAATTCCGGGAAATGGCACGCCGCAGACCACGATGCCCAAGGACAGCAACGCGCGGTTCCTGCCCTTCTTCGTCGCTCGCGACAATCAGGTCTATTACTGGATCACCGTCGCGGTGGTCGATGCCGGCAAGCACGTTGGCTGGATCGCGGAACAGGCACACATCAAATCGCGCCCGAATGCCGATCGGCAAATCAATGGATTGATTGGCGACCACACAGCTGCGTATTTCCGCAACGACACAGGCACGTTCTGGAGTACGATCGGCGGTATTCCAATCGCTGCACCGGCCAACGCACCGGCACTTTCCAGAACGACTGCGACAGATACGCTTGGCGTTGCGTCATACGAGCACGCGCAACATGGCACCGTACTGGCTACCACTCTCCCGATTGACGGGACGCCGTGGGCGTTGGTACTCGAAGTCGAGCACTCTGCGGTGATCGCCCCCGCGAGATCGATGCTCGTGCGATTCACACTGTTGAGCTCGCTGCTCCTGATCGCCGCGGCAACCGTATCATGGCTGTTGATTCGCGGCGCAGTAGGCCCACTCGTCGACCTCACACGAGCTGCCACGTCCATGGCGCGTGGAGATTACTCGGCGCGCGTTGCGATTCAGAATACGGACGAAGTCGGGCGCCTCGGCGCATCGTTCAACGAGATGGCCGGCGAAGTCGCCGCCTCCCAGGCCAGACTGGCCGGCCAGGTTCAGGAAGCGCAACGATTGGCGGATGAGCTGGATCAGGCAAGGGAAGTGGCTGTGAGTGCCAGCCAGGCGAAATCCAACTTTCTTGCCACGATGTCGCATGAAATCAGAACACCGATCAACGCCATCATCGGTTACGCAGACATTCTCGACCTTGGCATTTCCGGACCGCTCAACGCCAAGCAACACGAGAACCTGCGACGCATCCGGGCCAGCAGCAGCCACCTCCTCGCGCTCGTCAACGACGTGCTCGACCTGTCCAGGATCGAGTCCGGCACGATGCAGATGCGCATGGCACACGTCGAGACTCGACCGTCGATCGACGCTGCTGTGGCACTTGTAGAGCCGCAAGCTACGGCCAAGCACATCAAGATCGTAATTAGCTCCGGTGATCCCGCCGCATCCACGTACAGAGGTGACGAGCGCGGTGTGCGCCAGGCACTGGCCAATCTTCTCTCCAATGCCGTGAAGTTCACCAATTCCGGCGGTGAGATCCTGATCTCGTGCTCGCTGTCCAGACCGGTTGCCGGCAATGCGACCATGGATCGCAACTCGGTATATGTAGCGATACGCGTGGCGGATACCGGAATCGGAATCGATCAGGCAAAACTCGCCAAGTTGTTCCAACCCTTCACGCAGCTCGAGGCAGACAGCGGTAATCCTTACACGCGCCAGAAAAGCGGCGCGGGTCTTGGCCTATCGATCAGTCGTCACATCGCCCGCATGATGGGCGGCGATATCACAGTGGAAAGCCAGCCTCAGCACGGTTCCACATTCACGCTCTGGCTGCCGCATCAGACCGACGCGACGCTGGAAGCCGGCATTGCATCACATTCACACGGAGTGTAAGTGGTCAAGTTGATTGTCGTCATAAAGCGTAACACAGCAATGTCACCCGACGAATTCCACAAATACTGGCGCACCGAGCACGCCGCGAAAGTGCGCTCGCTTTCCGCCACAGAGAGATATATCCGGCGCTACGTACAGGCACACACGCTGGACACCGAATATGCAGACGGCAACCCCGCCTACGACGGGACCGCCGAGCTCTGGTTCGATTCAGTGGAGGACAAGAACGCGTTTTTCTCAGATCCCGATTACCTGGCGATAGTCGCTCCGGATGAGCGTATCTTCGCCGACATGGATCAGACGCAGTTTCTCGTCACGAACGAGGAAGATGTGATATGAACGTGATGCGGGGTTCAGCGCGGCCTGCTACAACTCCGCGCCGAACCCGGCTGCGTACAGAATTATCAGCGCAGTCTTTGCATCGCGGATCTCGTTGGTCTGAATCATCCTCAGCGCCTGCGACAACTTGAACGTCACGACCTCGCTGAACTCGTCTGCTTCGAGATGCTTCTCACCTGTTGTCAGTCCAGTAGCCATGAACGAGTGAATCACCTCGTCCGTGAAGCCCGGTGTTGTCAGGAAGCTGAACATCGGCTCGATACGCTGCGCACTGCAGCCGGTCTCCTCGCGTAGCTCCCGCTCTGCGCAGTCCTTGGGACTCTCGTCTTTCTCCAGCTTTCCGGCGGGCACTTCGTACAGATAGCCACCGGCCGCGTATCGGTATTGCCTGAGCAGCATGATCTGGGGATCTTCACCCGCCGGATCGCTGAGGAATGGCAGAATCGCAGCCGCGCCGGAATGCCGGATGATCTCCATCTCGCCCGTCGTCCCATCGGGAAAACGAACCTGATCCACGTCCAGGGATACCACCTTGCCGGTGTAGATGCGGTGTGACGCAATCAGCGGATCAGACATTGAAACGAATGGTTGAAGTTCTACGGATTCACGACGTCTACGGGACCGAACGCAAGTGCTTCGAGTGGCTCGCGGATGGCGCCAGCGTCGCCCACGATCACGATCTGCAACGAATCCGAATGCACGTAGGCACGCGCCGCTGCCAGCACGTCGTCCACCGTCACGGCACTCATGCGCGCGCGATAGCTGTCGTACCAGTCAGAAGGCAGGCCGTATATCGCGAGCGTCGCGAGTGCGGCAGCAATCGCGGCTGTCGTCTCGTACCGAATGGGAAATACACCTTCGAGATAGCTCGTAGCCAGTGACAGCTCACTCTCGCTGATCGGCTCGGTGCGCATCCGATCGATCTCCTTGAGTGTCTCCTGGATCGCCGGCACGGTCACATCGCTCGCAACCGCGGTACCGATGACGAACGGGCCAGCCTCGCGCCGCCAATCGAACGATGACGATGCGCCATAAGTGTAGCCGTGCGCTTCCCGCAAATTGAGATTGATGCGCGATGAGAACAGTCCGCCCATCACTGCGTTCATGACGGTTATCGAGAAGTAATCCGGGTGAGTGCGTGGCACTCCCACGTGTCCGATGCGCACTTCCGATTGCGGAGCGTCCTCCTTGCGTACGATTCTCACTGCGCGCGACGTTCGCACCGGCTTGTCGTTCGCCTTCGATGACGGCACAACGGCTCCGGTCCAGCCACCCAGCTCACCGCCCACCATGGTCTCGACTTCAGCCATGTTCACATCGCCAACAACGATCAGTGTAGTGGCGGACGGCTGATATCTCGACGCGTGAAACGCCGCCACATCGTCTCGCGTAAGACCGTTTACCGATTGCCGAGTGCCTCCGAGCGGGAGGCGAAAACGGGACGTGACTTCGTAGATGTACTCGTCGAATTTCTCGTCGGCGAGCTCCCGTGGCTCGGATTCTATCTGCATCAGCTCGGCGATTCGTTCACCTTTGAGTCGCTCTATCGCCGCGACTGGGAAGGTCGGCGTGACGAGAACCTCGGCGAAATGCACGAAAGCGTTTTCGAGGTTGTCACGCAATACGGTCATGGCAAGCGACGCCGAATCCCACCCGGCCGATCCTCCCACCGAGGTGCCAAGTCGCTCCAGGTACTCGGTGAGAGCTTCACCATCATACTTCGGCGTTCCCTCGTTGAGCGCGAGCGCCGCGAGATTTGCAACTCCTTCCTTCCCGGACGGCTCCGAAACCGCGCCTGCATCGACTATCGCAAGGACCGTGACCACGGGCAGGCTATGTGCCGGCGCAACGAGCAGCGTGAGTCCGTTATCCAGCGTGCGTCGTTCGAACGACGGAAAGTGATACTCGCGCGCCGGACCGGGCTGTGGACGTGTGGCTGTCGTCATGCCGTCACCAGAGCTGCATCGGTATCGACTGTATCGTTCGATTCTGTGTTTTCACTTTCGTCACGTGGTACGTACACCAGGAAGGCACGATTGTCCTCGCCCAGTCGCGTCGCAGCAAAGCGATCTACGTCTTCGACGGTGACCGAGCGGTACCGACTCATCTGGTCGTTGATGAATGACGGATCGCCAAAGTACGTGGCAAAGCGTGACAGTTGGTCGGCACGCTCCGAAGCCTGCTGCATCGACACGACGAAGTCGGTGCCGATGAGCGAGATTGCGCGATCCACCTCGTTCTGCGTCACGCCCTCGAGCCGCATACGGTCGATCTCACGAACTACCTCCTGCTCGAGGTGCTCTGGCGTGATGCCCGGCCGCGCTGTCACGTCGACTACCAGAATGTCGGCTCCCTTCGGTAGGTCGAACGTGAAAGCAGTTGCGTCGGTCGCGACTTCGCGCTCGCGCACCAGCGCCCGCTGCAACCTGCTCCCCTTGCGCATTCCGAGAATTGCACCTGCCACGGACGCGGCGTAATACTCGCTGCTTCCGAATGCCGGCGACCGGAAAGCCAGATACAGACGTGGAAGACTCACATCATCCTTCACCACCTCACGCAGCGTGCCGCCAAATGTCGTGGGTAACGACATGTCGGGCAGGGCAGGCTTGCCCTTGCCGCGCGGGATCGCCGCGAAGTACGATTGCACCAGTTCGCGCGCTTCCCGCGGATCAAAGTCGCCCGCGATGGTAAGCACCGCATTGTCCGGTGTGTAGTAGGTCGCGAAAAAGTGCGCGATGTCGTCCAGCGACGCTGCGTTCAGATCCTCGAACGATCCGATCAGCGAATGATGGAATGGATGCGGATCAGGGTAGGTGAGCGCTGGAAGCTTTTCCCACCACGTACCATAGGGTTGGTTGTCGACGGACCAGCGCCTCTCGTTCGAGACGACGTCGCGCTGTGTGTCGAGCTTCTGCTGAGTCATGGCCGGCAGCAGGGCGCCCATTCGATCTGCCTCGAGCCAGAGCGCTATCGCCAGCTGATTGGAAGGTACGGTCTCGAAGTAGTTCGTCCGGTCCAGCCACGTGGATCCATTGAGCGTTCCACCAGCGCGCTGAACCAGCTCGAAATGCTCGTTCGCGTCCACGTGCTCCGACCCCTGGAACAACATGTGCTCGAACAGATGGGCGAAGCCCGTCCGGCCGGGACGCTCGTTCGCCGAGCCCACGTGATACCACAAATTCACCGCTACGATTGGTGCGGTATGATCCTCGGAGAACGTTACCAGCAAACCGTTCCCGAGTCGGAATGTCTCTATCGGAATACGCATGACAGTGATTGGTTTCCGGGTAATATAGAATGTATCCACCCTTACCTCTTCCCCAGGCAACCTCTTCAGAATGACCGATGCATCTGTCTGGCCACGCACTCTGTTCATGGTGCGACACGGCGAATCGGCTGGCAATGTGGCGCGCGATGAGGCGAACGCGGCGCGCGAGCCCGTCATACGCACGTCCTCGTCCCGTGATGTCGATGTCCCCCTGTCCCCGCTTGGCGAGCGTCAGGCCACGGCACTTGGGCACTGGTTCGGCGCGCTACCAAAAAACCAGCAGCCCACGGTCGTCATCACCTCTCCCTACGTCAGAGCCCGACAGACCACAGCGATAATCAAGGAGCTGGGCGATTTCCCATACGCGAGCGACATCACGAGCCTCCTGGTGGACGAGCGCTTCCGCGAAAAGGAGTTCGGAATTCTGGACGGCCTGACACGGTACGGAATCGCGGAGCGTTTTCCGGATCAGGCTGCACTACGTACGTCGCTCGGAAAGTTCTACCACCGCCCGCCGGGCGGCGAGAGTTGGTGCGATGTGATCCTGCGCCTGAGAAGCGCCTTCGAGATGATGTGCAGGGAGTACCATGGCGAGCGAATTCTCGTCGTGGCGCACTCGGTCGTGGTGCTCTGCATGCGCTACATCGTCGAAAGTCTCACCGAAGAGGAGATACTGAAAATCGATCGCGAGAGCGAGGTAGCCAATTGCTCGGTCACCCGCTTCGACGTGGACCAGAGCCAGGGCCCGGTTGGGAAGCTTGTCCTGGACAGTTTCAATTTCGTTGCCCCCCTCCTCGCGGAAGGCACGAAAGTCACCTCCACGCCTGACGTGCCTTCAGCGCCTCAAACGACCTGATTGGGATACGGAGGGCTGGCTCGCCCGTCAGTTCGCGGGCTTCTCCAGCACGATGAACTTCGTGTCGTCGCGACCAATTGCGCGCAACCAGGTTACGAGCTCGTTGACACGGCCAGGCGGGTATATCCCCGTTCCGCCAACTATGCGGCGATCGATGATCAGGTCGCGACCGTCCTGGGAGTACGTCGCCGTATAGCTGCCAAATACGCTCGTCGCCGCCACGTTGGCTGGAAGCCGCGCACGCCAACCCGCAGGGAGTGTTACACGAAACTGCGAGATTCCGGTCAATCGTCCTACGATCTTCGATGCGTCGATGGGGAAACGCCGAGTCGGGAGACGCGCGATGTCGTCCGCTGCCGTCGTCATCTTTGCGAAACTGGCGAACGGGTTGTTCAGCAGCTCTTCAGTCCCGGCTTTGGTGGTTGCATCCGCATTGGTAATTCGGACGCTCACGTGGGCCGGCGCCGCGTAATCCTTCCCATTGAACGCGACAAGCGAATCTCCTTCAGCACTCGAGAAATACTTTCTCGCAACTCTGCGCGCAGCATCCTCTCGTTGTGTTGAGTCCAGTGGTGACGCAAACGATGCCCTCATGGCAGCCGCGATCGACCCCACGGAGGTTTCTACGTAGTGGCCTTCGAATTTCCCATCAGCTGCCAACGTTCCTGTGATTCTGGTCGTCTGAACATCCGATGCGGGTGCGTCGACCGGAATCGTCACTTCTTCATCCCGCCCGTCGGGGAAGATCAGGAGACCAAACCCGCCCTGAATGCTGCGCGGCAGCTCACCGTACGCGTTGAACGAAGACGTCAGATCCACGAACTGATAGCCACCAGAAGCGAGCGCGACGGCTGCAATCTCATGATTGAACTGCTGCGGCGTCGGTAGATCCCGTTGCGCGGTCGCATTGATGCTCAATAACACCGGATATGCACGTATGCCAAGATGGGCCAGCGCCGTGACGAACAACGTAGCCTTGTCCTTGCAATCACCGTAACCCGTGGCGATCACGGTGTCAGGCATTCGCGGCTGATAGCCGCCGATTCCGAGCTCTATGCCGACGTACCTGATGTCCTGAGCGACCCACCGGTGGATGGCTCGAATGGAATCATCGCGGGTCTTCGCACCCGCTACGAGAGAGTCCACGGTTCTGCTGAGTGTCGCCGTCGCCTTGTATCGGTCACGCGCGAGATTCGCGTACCAGTGCGATACGTCGTTCCAGCTCAGTGGCCCACCGACACGAACGCGCATCACCACGCCATTCGAGTCCGAAGCGAATGGCTCCGCCCGAACCTTCGGCGTTGTATCGCGCGACCACACATAACGGGTTCGCCCACCGGATGTAGTCGTGACCCGTTTGAAATCGAGGTTTTCCTCCCGGATCCGAGGCTCTATCGACGACGGCACATCGAGCACGAATCGCGCTCTTTCTATCGATGCGCCAGGAGTGAATACGAATGTCTGCGCGAAGTCGTCCTTCAATACCGGCTTGCGCTCCTCGACCGTGAATTCCACGTCCAGAATTGTCCCGGCTGCAACGCCGGAAAGCGACATCCGCACGACTTTCTGATCGCTGTAGATCGGAGACGTCGATATCGGCGCCGGAACGTCGGACTCCTGAATCTGAGTCGGAGCTGCGCTGACGACGGATCCATCCGGCCGCACGACCCGAATCCAGTGCACGTCGAAGCCCTGATGTCCCGGCACATACCCGAACTGCTGCTCGCGCAGACGCGTTGCACCGGCGTCAGTCAGGATCTGAATGACCCGCCGGTAGGTCTTGAGAACGCTTCCGTCGCTCTCGAGCGTTACCGTCGCCAGATCTGCGATCGGATGTGTCGTCTCTCCCTCGTGCTTCGCCGGATCGACCGCGAGTCGGTAGAGAGAATCGTCAGCTGGAGTTGGGGCTACTGAAGGAACTTTGATGCCCTGCGCAAGACCGGGCGACGAGGTTGCGAACAGTAATACAACGGCAGCAAACGCAAGTCGCTGCGTCAGACCCACCCGTTTCGCTCGCGTAATGACGATATGTGCGCCGTGTGATGGCGACCATGCCATGCATACAACGCTACGACTTCTCGTAACGGAACCATGCGCTGGTGCTCTGGATGAATGTACCCGCGCTCGAAGTCCTCATCTGGCAAGGACTGCAATAGCGCCACCCATCGGACGTGAAGAGCTTCGAGAAGTGCAAGTGACACGTCTATCGGCACGGTCTTCACGTCGCCCAGTCTCGACCAGGCAGCCTCGTCGTAGGGCTTCGCCGTCGGTGATTGCTCGGTAAGCGCGAGCTTGCAGCGGACGTACGCGTTCATGTGACTGTCAGGAACGTGATGCACCACTTCCGCTACTGTCCAGCCTCCCTCACGATATGGCGTGCTCAGTTGATCGGCACTCAATCCACTGACCGATGCACGCAACTGAGCCGGCAGCGCGGCGATGTCCGCAATCGAGCGATCGATCGCGCCACGGGACGAGTCTCCGTCATACTTGAACCGTCCGATCGGGTACCGCATGTCCTGGATCATCGATGTCATTAGAAGGAGCCCCGGCTCTCACGAATGGCGGAGTTGACTACGCTGACGAAGTGTTGCGCGTCATCCGGGGTGAAGGACTGCAATGCCTTGTGACCGTCCTGACTTACATCCTCGAATCCCATCCGCCGCTTGTCCCTGTACGCGAACTTGATGGTTCCGCCGTTGTACGTAACACTGTCCAGATCGGCAAGCGGATACTTGAGTCGCGTCTGCAGCGCGGAACTCACACTCTTCTTCACGAAACGCTCGATCGTCCCCGCAATGACGCTCTTGGTTTCCTCGGTGTCGCGCGCCATGTCCGTCCGCGCCAGTGTCAACACTGAATCCGTGAGCCCCATGTACACGGTGTCACGCGCCAGCCCCAGTTGTATGGCTCCGTCAGTCGTCCGAATCGCCACACTGTCGCCAGATGCGGCGGCAGCTCCCGCTGATTCAGATGCGCTTCGTGGGGCGGCATGCGAATTCTCGGCCCGCTTGCATGCCGCCGACGCAAGCAGCAACATGACGGTTATCCCTGAGGTGATTCTCCTCGACATTGATGCTCCTGGCAACTCACTGATTATTGAATCGGGTCGCCGTTCGCATCACGAAACACGATCGGTCCGATATTCAGCGCTTTGATTGGTCCTTCGATTGTTTTTCTGTCTCCCACGATCAACACTGTGAGATGCGACGGATCGATGTATTTCTCGGCAACTTGCTGCGCTTCACCCTGTGTAACTGCACCGATACGGTCGACGACGTGATTGTAGTAGTCG
>Ga0164241_10006971_pt1 | contig 10213 bp, 6 predicted proteins | sample OricomyardsoilBY_FD_108780 | JGI IMG/M metagenome (GOLD analysis project Ga0164241, IMG submission 108780) | Backyard soil microbial communities from Emeryville, California, USA - Original compost - Back yard soil (BY) | ecosystem: Environmental > Terrestrial > Soil > Unclassified | place: USA... | reverse complement strand
TTGGCGGCGCGTGACATCGCCGACCACATGGCGCACACGCCGGACGGATTCATCTTTGCGCCAGGCCCGGTGCTGGCGGAGACCGATCGTGATCAGTTCGCGATCAAGCGCATCGTCGACTTCTATCAAGCCCAGCCAACCGACTACGCCGACTATTTCGAAGCGGCGTGGCGGTACAAGCACCGCGCGGCTCTGGGCAACCCGGCGGCGACGCTCGCGAGCACCGCGAGAGCGAGCAAGGTCTCTCCGAAATACCTGCCGCTGGTCTGGCGGATCCTCGGCGAATCGGCCGCGTCGTCGCCCAAGCGAGCCGCGGAAGTCGGGCCCATCGCCAAACTGCAGGCCATGTGGAAGGCACTGCCCCGGCCGGCCTCTCGGAAGCCAAGTGCCACGGAGGCGGAGGCCCTTCGCGCGAAGTGCGTCGAGATGCGCGATTTCGTGGTCCGCATCCGCAAGGACACGGCGATGCAGTTCACTGCGCCGCTGGTGAGTGGTCCGCCGCCTCCCCCCGGTACTCAGCCGGCCGGCAGAGGGCGAGGTCAGGCTCCCCCGGGCGGACGTGTCCGCGGGCTCCCCGCCGCGTCACAGCCGCTGCTCAGCTGGAAGTACGAGCAGTTCAATACGCATCGCCGAACCTTTGATCCCGGCGCCCTGCGGAACGATACGGATCCGCCGCAGGAACCGCCGAGGATTCCGGGCTACGCCGGTCTCCACAACGAAGCCGCCGTGCGCTGGGCGGCCGTGATGAAGAAAGCCCAGCTGGCCGATCCGGATCTCGTGGTTCCCGCAAGCCAGCGCGCCCGTTATGAGGAGTCGTTCGCGCGGTTCGCCGACGTCTTCCCGGATGCGTTCTATGTCTCGGAGCGAGGCAAGTTCTTTCCCGACAATTCAGCCGATGCCGGGCGCCTGCTGAGCGCGGGGTATCACAGCGTGATGGGCTTCTGGCGCGACGACAATCCGCTGGTCGAACTGATCCTGGACGACAAGGGCAGGAAGGAACTGGACAAGCTCTGGACGGAGTTCGACTTCTACGCCAGCCACACCGCCCGGACGTTCATCCAGTTCTACTTCAATCAAGCCGGCGAAGTTGCGGGCGGCGGTTCGGAGGCGGCCCTGCCGCGTCCGGTCGGCAGGGAAGTCACCGACTCGTCGGTAATCGCGGAAGTCCGGGACCGGTACGTCGCGCTGGCCACAATCAGCAACAACCCCGTAGCCGCGGCCTGGATGCCTGTCCATTTCAATCGCATCGACTCGACGCTCCGGTCGCTCGAGAAAATGCGCACCGAGGCCGAGCCGGTCCAGATCGACGCGCTGGCTGCGTTTGCCGCGCGCGCCTATCGGCGCCCGCTGACCAAGACCGAGCGGGATGGCCTGCTGGCGTACTACCAGAAACTCCGGAACGATGGCGCACTGTCGCATGAGGATGCGATGCGCGATGCCGTCGCCAGCATCCTCGTGTCTCCGATGTTCCTCTATCGGGTCGATCTGGATGCCGCGGCGGGTCCGGGGCCGGCGCCGTCGCTCGCGGCGGTCCCGCTCTCCGGTTACGAGCTCGCGAGCCGGCTGAGCTATTTCCTGTGGTCCAGCATGCCCGATCAGGAGCTGCTGAACCATGCCGCGGCGGGCGACCTGACGCGACGCACCGTGCTGATTGCCCAGACCCGCCGGATGCTGAAGGACCCGCGCGCGCGCGGCCTGGCCACGGAGTTCGGCGCGAACTGGCTCGATGCACGCCATTTCGAGACGTACAACTCCGTCGACCGCGAGCGCTTCCCGAATTTCACCAACGATCTGCGGGCGGCGATGTTCGAAGAGCCGATCCGCTTTGTCGAGGACGTGATCCGGAACAATCGCTCCGTTCTCGATCTGCTGTACGGCAACTACACCTTCGTGAATCCGGTGCTTGCCAGCCACTATGGCATCCCGGGTGTGACCGGCAAGAAAGACGACTGGGTCCGCATCGGCGACGCCGGAAAGTACGAACGCGGCGGCCTGCTCCCGATGGCGGTCTTCCTGACGCAGAGTTCCCCGGGCCTGAGAACCAGTCCCGTCAAGCGCGGCTACTGGATCGTGCGCCGCCTCCTCGGCGAGGTGATCCCGCCGCCGCCGCCCAAGGTGCCGGAGTTGCCAAAGGATGAAGCGAAGACGGACGCGCCGTTGCGCGACGTGCTCGCGAAGCATCGCTCGCATCCGCTCTGCGCCGGGTGCCACGCGCGATTCGATGTCTTCGGTCTCGCGATGGAAGGGTACGGGCCCGTCGGCGAGGCACGGACAGCGGACCTGGCGGGCCGCGCCATCGACGCGTCGGCGACCTTCCCTGGAAACGTCGAGGGGGCCGGCTTCCGCGGCGTTCAGGCGTACATCAAGGACCGGCGCCAGCAGGATTTCCTGGACAACATGAGCCGCAAGCTGCTGTCCTATTCGTTGAGCCGCTCGCTGCAGCTGTCCGACGATCCTCTCGTCGATCAGATGAAGACGGGCATGAGCGCGACAGGCTATCGATTCGGTTCCCTCGTCGAGACCATCGTGACGAGCCGGCAGTTCCTGAACAAACGCCGACCCGAATCCATTCAACTCCAACCAGCGCACTGAGAAGGGCGGGTCAGATGTCCCAGAAGCTCTTGCCGCAGAACAGGATTCCCCGAACGTTCGAGCGGACCATTTCACGCCGGGCGGTCTTGCGCGGCGCCGGAGTGGTGATGGCGCTGCCCTGGCTCGAGTCCGTGCGCGTGTTTGCTGCACCCACGCCGTTTCCCAAGCGCTTCGGCGTCATGTTCATGGGCTGCGGGATCAACGAAGACTACTGGAGCGCCACCGGCGACGGCGCGGCGATGACGCTCAGCAAGACGTTGTCTCCGCTCGAGCCGTTGAAGCACAAGATCAACGTCATCGACGGGCTGTTCAACAAGGCGGCCACCGGCCAGGGCATCCATCCGGCTCAGACCGGGAGCCTGCTGTCGGGCGCGCAGATTTCAAAGGGCGCCGTTCTGCACTCCGGCATGAGTGTGGACCAGGTGGTCGCCAACACGATCGGCCAGGACACCGCGCAATCGAGCATCGTGCTGGCGTGCGATCCGCCCATGACGGGGTACCACGAGACCAATTTCTCGATGGCCTACAGCTCGCACGTCTCGTGGCAGAGCCCCGATTCTCCCGTGCCCGTGGAGCTCTACCCGTCGCTGGCCTTCGACAACCTGTTCGAGAACCGCGGCAGCCTGCGGAACCTCAGCATTCTCGACCGCGTGAAGGAAAACGCGGAGACGATGGGCAGGCAGGTCAGCGCGAGCGACAGGAACAAGCTGGACGAATATCTGACGAGCGTCCGTGAAGTGGAAAAGCGCGTCGAGGGCATGCGCAAGAGCAAGGACCTCGCGGAGGACAAGGCGAAACTGAAGAACACCGCGGCCTTGACCATGGAGCGTCCGGCCAATGGCCTCCCGGAGGACCTGCGCGAGCATTCGCGGCTGATGTGCGACATCATCGCCATCGCCTTCCAGACCGACAAGACTCGCGTCGCGTCGCTGATCGTTTCCCGCGACCTGTCTGCCTTGTACTACCCGTGGCTGAACGTCTCCGACGGGCACCACGCCGCATCGCACAACAACAACTCGGATGGGTACGAAGCCATTTCGCGCTGGCACGTCGAACAATTCAAGTACCTCGCCTCGAAGCTCGACAGCATGCCTGAAGGCGACGGCACCGTGCTCGACAACTCGTGCCTGATGTTCCTGTCGAGCCTGTTCGTCGGCCGCACGCACGACAACAGCCGGCTGCCCGTGGTGCTCGCCGGCGGGATGGGCGGCGCGCTCCAGACCGGCCGCTCCCTCAGCTACCTTGGCGAGCCCGCGGAAAACCGGAAGATGTGCAGCCTGTACCTCTCCCTGATGGATCGCATGGGCGTGCAGCTGGATCACTTCGGCGACGCTGATTCGCGGCTGGCGCGACTGTAGGCGCTGCATTCAAGCCGGATCGCTCGTAGCGGCCGGGGTCACGGAAAGGATGGAGGCAGGATCCGATCCCCGCGGCACGTATGATCGATTGCGCGCCACCTGTCCGGTCGCCCCGTCGCGCCGCGGCGTGATGCTTCTTCGGCACGCTGACGTCGTGGCCGCGGCGAACGATCCGGGAACGTTTTCATCGGCCGCGTCGGCCCGCCGGCAGCTACCCAACAGCCTTGACCCGCCCGAACACACGGCATTTCGTGCGCTGATCGATCGGTTCTTCACCCCGGATCGAATGGCCGCTCTCGAGCCGAGGCTCGACGTCTGCGCGCGGGCGATCGTCGATGCGCTTCCCCGTGACCGGGTCATCGACGTCGTCAGCGGGTTTGGCTATGCCTTCGCGGTCCGTGCACAGACCGAGTGGCTGGGATGGCACGGCACGGAGGACGCGCTCCTGTCGTGGATGGCCGCGAACCACGAGGCGACGCGCTCGGAAGATCGTGGACGCATGGCTTCGGTGGCGGCGGCATTCGACGAGATCGTGGCCTCCCAGGTTCGTCGCCGCCGCGAGTTGGCTGGTCCAGCGCCGGTGGATCCGACCAGCGAGCTGCTGGAAGTGCGCGTCAACGGCGCGCCGCTGTCGGACGCAGACGTCGTCTCCATCCTGCGCAACTGGACCGCCGGCGACCTCGGATCGATTGCGGCCGCGCTTGGCGTCGTCGTGTACTTTCTGGCGACACATCAGGACGTGCAGGCCGCGCTCCGGCGGGACGACAGCGAGCTGGCGGCGGCCATCGACGAGATCCTGCGCATCGACGACCCATTCCTTGCGAACCGCCGCGTCGTCACCCGCGCGGTCCGCATTGGTGGCGTCGAGCTCGAAGCCGGCACGATTGTCGATCTCAACTGGACGTCGGCGAATCGCGACGCTGCGGTTTTCGGCAATCCGGACGTCTACCGACCTCGCGAACATGCGGGCGCCAACCTCGTGTACGGGACGGGCATCCACGTGTGTCCCGGCAGGCCGCTTGCCACGCTCGAGCTCGTCGTTGCCACGCGGACGCTGCTGCAGCGCACGATCAACATCGAGTTGGCCGCGGACGTCCCGGCAGAGCGTGAGACGTATCCGGTGGGCGGCTGGCGCCGCGTGCCAGTCGTGCTGAGCTAGCTGGAAGGCGCCCGCTCGATACGCCGCAGGTAGATGAACAGCCCGGCGTTCAGCGCAAGCCCTCCGGCGCTGACGGCCAGCCCCGGCCACACGATCGAGTCGTCCCCACCCAGCCACGCGTTCATCGTCGCCGTGAGCAGCCAGAGCTGCAGGATCACGACAATGAGCACGAAGACGAGCATGCCATTGACGATGATCGTGCGCTGGTCGCGGCTGAAGGGGCGTCTGGCCGGCCGGCTCATGTCGTGCGCTCCTCGACGCCCGCCGCGTAGATGTCACGGCCGCGGCGTTCGAGCACGACGCGCGTGAGCGGCCGCTTGGGAGGACCGGCGATCGGTACGCCGGTCCTGATGTCGAAGCGGCCGTCGTGACACGGACAGAAGAACTGTCCCTCCGCCGGGCGCGGCAGGACGGCGCACGACAGGTGCGTGCACTTCTGGTTGAACGCGACGAAGTCGTTTTCCGTGAGGCGCACGAGCAGGCAGGGATCGTGCTCGTCCGGATACGTGAACGTCACGCTGCCGCCGACAGGGACATCGTCCATCGCCGCCACGCGCACGAGCGGCGGCTGGCCGCTCGCGCGGCGGTACCAGTTCTGCGCCGCGATCCAGAGCTGCCCGGCCGTGAACGCGGCGCTCGTGAGCACCATGAACTTCAGGAAGTCGCGGCGCTCGACGTAGAGATCCTGCGGCCAGTCGATGGGGAAGTCCTGACGCCAGGCCGGCTGCGCCTCGGCAGGCGCGAAGTCCGGCGCGATCGTGGTCTGCTCACGCTCGAACGACGGCGCGTAGAGGCTCGCGGGCGCCGTGCCCGTGAGGCCTTCCCGGCCCGGCGAGGCGATCGCGGGATCGAGCGGCGCCCGCGGATCGCGCGGCGAATTCTGCACGCTAGACCTCCACCTCGGCGAAGGGATCCGTCTGGACCGCCGTGGTCAGGGCATCGCCAGGCGCCGGCACGACCTTGAGCGAGACGGCGCGGCTCGGGGAACGCTCCTCCATCGCGGCGGCGACGTCCACGTGCGGCGTGCGGGACGCGAGCGCGCGGGGCACCATCATCTGCACGCGGGTCGTGATCGTCTGATCGCCGAACTGGAAGGTGTTGACGGGCGCCGACAAGGGCCGGAGCTGTTCGATCTGCTCACGCGTGCCGTAGAAGAGCGCCTGGCTCGGGCAGACCGTCGCGCACATGGGCTTGCGGCCCACGCTCGTCCGGTCGTAGCACATGTCGCACTTCATCATGATCTTGCGCTCTTCGTAGAGTTCGGGGACGCCGAACGGACAGGCCACGACGCAGTTGCCGCACGCGATGCAGCGCGGTTTCCGCGCGGACTGCACGACGCCGTCGCCGGTGCGCTTGATGGCGTCGGCCGGGCAGACTTCCGCGCACGTCGGCTGCTCGCAGTGCATGCAGATGACGGGAACCGTCTGCACGCTTTCGGACCTGCTGACGTATTCGAGGTGAATCATCGAATCGCCGCGGTGCGTGTCGCACTCGGAGCAGGCCTGCACGCAGGCCTGGCAGCCGATGCAGCGATTGGGGTCGATGAAGAAGAGCAGGGAGTCGGGTTTCGGCATGGTGTCCCCGGTTACTGCTGAGGCTCCAGCACGGCGTCGTAGTCCGGCGCGGCGTCCGCGCGGCGGACGCGGCAGCCGCACACCTTGTATTGCGGGATCTTGCTGATCGGATCCTGCGCGGCCACGGTGAGCTGATTCACGCTCTTGCGTCCGCCCCAGTGATACGGAATGAAGACCGTGTCCGGCCGGATCGTCGTGACCACCTGGGCGCGCAGCGTGATGCTGCCCCGGGAGGTTTCGGCGGTCGTCCAGTCGCCGTCCGCGATGCCCAGCTTCACCGCCAGCCGCGGATGCATCTCGATGCGCGGTTCGGCGTACTGGCGGACGAGCGGGCCGATGCGCCGCGTCTGCGTCCCTGACAGGAACTGGCTCACGACCCGTCCCGTCGTCAGGTAAATCGGATATTCGTCGTTCGCATCGTCCACCGGCGGGCGGTAATCGGCGACGTTGAACCGCGCGCGGCCGTCGGGAAAGTAGAACGGACCAGCGCCTTTGGCTACCGGGTTGTAGCTGCCGGGCTCGAACAGCCTCGGCGTGCCGGCATGATCGATCGGTGTGCCGGTGCGCGGGTCTTCGCTATAGCACGGCCAGAAGACGCCGAGCTGCTGCGTCACCTTCTCGTAGGTGACGCCGGAATAGTCCGCGACACCGCCCTTGCTTGCGACGCGAAGCTCCTCGAAGATCGCGCGCGGTTCGCTGAACGTGAACCCCGCGGGGCGGCCGAGCGCGCCCGCAATGTCCTGCACGATCCGCCAGTCGGGCCGCGCGTCCCCTGGACAGTCGACCGCCTTGTTGATCTTGATGATCCGGCCTTCCACCTGCGTGACGGTGCCTTCGTCCTCTTCCTGCAGGCTGCCCGGCAGCACGACGTCGGCATGCCAGGCGGTGTCGCTCAGGAAGAAGTCGATCGCCGTGAAGAACTCGAGCTTCTCGAGACAACGCGTGACGAACGCGTTGTCCGGGAGCGACACCTTCGGGTTGAAGCACATCGCGATCAGCGCCTTGATCTCGCCGCGGTCGATCTTGCGGAACAGCTCGTAGGCGTCGACGCCCGGACCCGGCAGGTCCTGTTCCTCGATGCCCCACACGCCGGCGATGTAGCGGCGATGGTCCGGGTTGCTGATGTCACGCCAGCCCGGCAGCTGATCGCACTTCTGTCCATGCTCGCGGCCGCCTTGTCCGTTCGCCTGGCCGACGATGGTCCCGTAGCCGCTCCGGGGCTTGCCGATCCGGCCGGACGCCAGCACGAGGTTGATCGTGCCGAGCGCGTTCTGCACGCCGTTCGAGTGATGCTCGATGCCGCGCGCATGAAAGAGGAAGCTCGTCTTTGCGGTGCCCCAGTATTCAGCGGCCTGCATCAGCGCGCGCGCGGGCACGCCGGTCACCTCGGCCGTCTTCTGCAGCGTCCACTGGCTGCAGTACTCGGCGACCTGATCGAAGCCGGCGGTGTAATCGCGGATGAACGCGTGGTCGATCCAGTCGCGCTCGATCATGATCTGCAGGACGCCGGCAAACAGGGCCGCGTCCCGGCCGGGCTTGACGGGCAGGTACAAGTCGCACGTTCTTGCCAGCGGCGTGATGCGCGGATCCTGGACGATGATCTTCGCGCCCTGCTCTCGCGCCTGCCAGATGTAGTTGGTCGTGATCGGCGAACACTCGGCGACGTTGGACCCTGCGACCCAGATCACCTCCGTACCGACCATGTCAGACCACGGACTGGTCGTACGGTCGATGCCGAACGCCTTCTTGTTGGCCGCGCCGGCGCTGACCATGCACAGACGGCCGTTGTAGTCGATGAACGGCGTCTTCAGGCACACGCGCGCGAACTTGCCCAGCAGATATGTCTTTTCCGTCGTCAGGCTCGCCCCGCCGAGCACCGCGACGGCTCCCGCGCCGTAGGCCTCCTGGATGCGCCCGATTTCCGACGCCACCCGCGCGATCGCGTCCGCGTACGGCATCGCCGTGAATCCGCTCTCGGCGGACGAATCGCGCCGGAGCGCCGTGGTCAGCCGATCGGGGTGGGATCCCTGCAGGTAGCGCTTGACGCCCTTCGGACACAACATCCCGCGGTTGAACGGGAAGTCTTCCCACGGTTCGAACCCGATGACCTCGTTGTCGCGAACCTTCAGCTGAATGCCGCACTGCTGTCCGCAGAAGCAGCAGTGCGTCTTGACGAGCCGTTCCGGTTCGACGCTCGTCGACAGCCGCACACCGCTCATGGACGAGAGATGGGGACCGAAACGGTTGATGATCCGTAGCGGATCGACCGGTACTTGCGCCACGACGCTTACCCTGCCTCTCGCCTGCGTCCGGCGCCGGCGGCCGGGGACGCGGGACGATCATTGAGGTACTCGCGCCATAAGGCGCCCTGCGCGAGCCCGAACAACGCGCGCCGGCATCGCGGGCAGATCTCCTGATAGTGCGCGCCGCCGGCAAGCTCGTACCGGAATCCCAGCTCGCGTTCGACCGTCGTCAGGTCACGCACCATCTGGGCGGAGGCGAACGGCTGGCTGCACCGGCGGCAGCGCGCCTGTTCCCCCTGCCTTCCCGCGTCCTTGTAGAAGCCGACGCCAAGCTGCGCGGGACGTTGAAAGACGTGAAAGAGCTTGCCGAACGGCAGCCACAGCAGCGTGATGATGACCACGGCCGCGTGGAGGATGGCGAGAAACTCGTACGCGTACCCGTGCATCCAGGTGTAGCTCGCGGTCAGCATGAGACCGCTCACGCTGATGGCGAACAACAGCAGCAGGGGCAGGATGTCCTGGGCGAACTGCTGGACGGCGACGGCGCCGTGATCGACCATCCGCCGGCGGAACGCCAGCATCACGCCGGCGATCACCAGAAATGACGACCAGACCAGGCCGTGAAAGGTGACGAACGCGAAGAGCGACTCGACCGGGAAGTCCTGTACCGGCACGCCGAAGACAAACGTGCGGTACATGTCCAGATTGCCGGGGACCGTCTCGAAGTGTATCCAGCCCCACACCAGGGGGAACGTGATGGCGGCGGCCAGCACGCAGCCCCACATGATCAGCCAGTGGGCGAGCCCGCGGAGCCTGCCGCGCCGGAAGATGTAGGCGTTGGCCGCAAACTCCACGATCGCGCGGCGTGCGAGACCGGCCGTGTTGGCGCCGAACGAGCGGCGCGAGAAGAACACCTGCCATCCACGGCGCCAGTACATCCGCGTCGGCGGCCGGTTCAGCCACATCGCGTAGCGGTAGCTGATCCCGAACGTGGCGAAGAGGGTCGCGAAGGTATAGCCGACGAGCGCCGCGTCGAAGTGCTGGAGATTGCGCGAGCCGACGACGATTAGCGCGGCCAGGCCCGCCGTCATGAGCGCGCCCCACGCGCCGGCGCGAACGCGTTCGAGCGTCTGGCGCGCCGCGATCGGCAGCGACCGCGTCCACTCGACATCCGACGGCCGGAAGACGCGTTCATTGGCGAAACGCAGAGCGATGGCCGTCAGCGAGAGCAGCAGGAAACCCGGCCAGATCGCGCCGAGTCGATCGCGAAACACCCCGAGCAGCAGC
>Ga0164241_10006970_pt1 | contig 10213 bp, 7 predicted proteins | sample OricomyardsoilBY_FD_108780 | JGI IMG/M metagenome (GOLD analysis project Ga0164241, IMG submission 108780) | Backyard soil microbial communities from Emeryville, California, USA - Original compost - Back yard soil (BY) | ecosystem: Environmental > Terrestrial > Soil > Unclassified | place: USA... | reverse complement strand
TGCAGGTCGGGCAGGGCAAGCACGGCATGCAGACCATGAACCAGTCCCTGCTCTCGCTGGTCTCCAAGCGCCTGATCACGATGGAGGAGGCCATGGGGCGCTCCACGGATCAGGACGAGTTCCGCTCGATGGTGGAGAACGCCCAGAAGGCGCCGGCGCGCTAGACGCGGCGGCTGGACTCCTTCGAAGGACTCAGCGAGCGCCGAGCGCCTTGCCCGCAGCCCGCACTTCGGGGTGCGAGGGGAAGCGCCGCGTCAGCTGGGCGTAGTAGGGCTTGGCGCGGCGGTCTTTGGCAGCCACCAGGCTGCGCAGGGCCAGCGTCTGTAGCAGTAGCGGCTCGTTTTTCGAAGGCAAAGGCAGCGGGGTCAGCTCCTTGGCGGCAGCTTTGAGATTGCCACGCGCCGCGTCCACGAGCGGCCCGAGCCAGGCACCGAGAGCTCCCTGCTTGTCGCCGAGCTCGCTCAGCGTGCTGGCGGCACCGGCGGCGCGGCCACCGTCCACGAAGGCTAATACGGCCTCTGCGGCAGCGCGCGGCGTGACGGCCTTGCTGTCGAGCGCAGGCCGGACGCGTTCCAGGGCGGCGTCGATCTGCCCCTGATAACGCCGCAAGCGCACGCTGCGCGCCGCGTACGCCGGCAGGTCTGCGCTCTTGGGATGGGCCTGGAGGATCTGTTCGGCCGCCTGCAGCTCGCCCAGATCGAGCGCCAGGTCGAGCGCCACCAAGGGCCCCCAGACCTGGGCGTCGCGGCTCAGCTGCCCGAGCAGATCTCCTTTGTTTCGAGTCTGCCCAAGCATCACTTTGTTGCTCTCGCGCAGCGCCAGCAAGGTTTGATTGGCCTCTGCATCCGTGGGCAACGCGCCGGTCAGCCGCGCCGTGTCGGCGCTCTGCAGATTCTCGTAGGCGGATACGGCCTCGATCAGCAGCGCATCTCGCGAGCCCGGGTCCAGCCCGCGCACGGCTTCTTGCGCCTCCGGCAAACGACCATCCGCGAGCGCGATGCGCGCTGCCAGGGCGCGCGAATCGTCGTGCTGGACAGACAGCTCCATCGCTTTCAAGGCGGCCGTGCGAGCGGTCTGCACGTCTCCCGCTTCGAGCGCCTGGTAGCCGATCCAAGCGGCCAGAGCTGGTGCCGTGGTCGGCCCGAGAGCGCGCGTAAAGGCCGCCTCGACCTGGTCCGGGTGTCCTTCGCGGTGCGCCCGCACCCCTTCCACGGCGCTGGCGGTGGCGCGCAACACCGGCGCCAATTCGGCCAGGACCGCCGCGTTCGGCGCCTCCGGGGCGGGGGCGTCTGCGTCGGAGCTGCTGGCCCAGGCCAGACCCCGCAGCACCTGCTCGGCAGCGCCGGGACCCAGGCGCGCGTACGCGAGCTCCAGCGTGGGCTTGGCTTTCTCCGGGCCGAGCTGCAGCACCGCGAGCCGCGCAGCCATCAGGTGCGCAAGCTTCAGATCCGGCTGCAGCGTGGTTGCGCTGATGAAGCGCTCCAGCGCCATGGGGTTCCCCGCACGCTCGAACGTAGCGCCCACCAGGAGTTGATACAGCGCTTCGCCTTTGGCTCGTTCGTCCCACTGCAAGACGAGTTGAGCCGCACCCGGCAAGTCGCCGGCCGCCAGCGCGCTAGCGAGGCGACCAAACACCAGGCGTGGCTCCTCGACGCCGACGGACCGAGCACGTTCCAGCGCCGATTCGATGCCGGGCGCGGGCTCCTCGGAAAGGAGCGTGTGTAACACGCGGTTCTTCAGCCACAGAAATGCGGCCTCGTGACTTCTGGAGTCGAGCTCGAACAGGCGCTGAAAATCGGCTTCACTGTCCGTGAGATCCTTGCGACTGCCACTGTCGAGCAAACCTGCGACGTGCGCCGCGAGCTCTTGTGCCTGCGCCAGACGCTCGCCTTGCAGACGCGCCGCGTAGCGATAGCCTCCGAAGCCGATGCCGGCGGCCATGGCGACCGCGACAGCCATCACCCAGACGCGCCGCGGAGCGGAACGCACGGGGGTCTCCCACGCGGGCACGACACCGCCGTGGCGCTCGTACAGCCCCACCTGGGCGAGCGTGCGCAGCACCGCCTCCGGGGTCGGGTTGCGCTCGGCATCATCCTCGGCCGCGTCGGCCCTCTCCAGGAGCGCCAGCGGCACGAGCGAAGGCACCGCGGTGCTCGTCTCGGTCACTGTCGCTTCGGAGCTGGGCGCCACGTCGCGGGGCGCGCGCGTGGCTCCCGAGCCCCTGGACACCGAGCCCAGCGAGGACGCTGCAGACCCGCGCGGCGCCGCGGAGAACGTGCCCCGGAACGGATCACTGGCGGGGGCGTCGGCGGAAGCGACCTCGGGGGCGGGCAGGTCGGGCAACGGCGGCACCGACTCCGGGAAAAACCGCTGCGATGGATCCGCGACGGGATTGCGCTTGGTGGCCGCCAGCGTTCGGCCCGGTGCGTCCTTCGGGAGCAGGTTGGGCAGCTTGGTTCCGAGCGGCTGGCTCACGCGCCCGCTCGCACGCGCCCGCGGCGAATGGCTCTCGCTCGGGAAGAAAGGGGAGGGCGGATGCTCGGGTGGCTGCAGCGACGACGGCAGCGGGACCGGCGAACGGCCCATCATCAGCGTCTCCTGCGGAGCGGACTTGTGGACCTCCAGAGGGATCGGCGGCGTGGACTGTCTGCGGCGTGCGGCGGCCGGTGGCGCCGAGCGCCGGGGGCCGGAAGGACGGGCCGGAGCACCCGGGGGTCGAGAGCGCCGGGCGGCACGCGGGGGACCCGGCGACGGCCCCGCTTCAAACGGCGAAAGCGTTGGGGCTGGAATGGACGGCTCGCGAGGCACCACACGCGCCACCTGCTCGGCGACCGCGCCGAGCCCCTTGCGTTGCTGCAGCCCGCTGTACAGGACCGCGCGCTCGTGCCAAAGCCGCGTCTCGGCGCTGGCGTCGCCCAGCTTGATACCGCGAGCCAGGGCCTTTTCGCCGCGCACGGCATCGCCGCGGCGGAGCAGCACTTCGCCCAGAAAACGGTAGGGGGCGCTGTCGGACGGAGCGAGTTTACCCGCCTGGACGAACGAAGCTTGCGCTTCGGCCAAGAGCCCGGCGTCCAAATACATGCGCCCTACCGAGAGCATCACGGAGGTGTTGTCGCGGTGCCACGCCTCGGCCGTGTTGCCCACCTCGCGCATCAGCTCTGCTTCGCGAGAAGTGCCCAGGTGTGCACACAGCGCTAACGTGGACTCGGAGTCGGGGTTCTTGCGCCAACGTGCAACGAGTTCGTCCAGAGCTTGCATGGGTCCATAGAAGTAGCCGGCCCGATCCGGCAAAGCTTGACGCACTTTTTGGAACGAGAACGGGGTCACCCCGGGGAGCGAGTGGGCAAGAGCCTGCGGATCAGCGGCGCGTTCCCTACAGCTGCGTTGGGCGCCCACCGCTCGCAACGGGTGGCCAACCAGCGGGCCAGCGTCGGTTGTAGGGGGCCGAATACGACGGCAGGAACCTCACCGATGGTGTAGTGGTCCGCCTGACGTATGTGTGGAGTCTTCGGAGTCTTCGGCCACCCCGAGGCCGCAAACATGACGTATCTCGGGCTGCACGCTCTGCAGCATCGAGGCCAGGAAAGTGCTGGCATCGCTGCGAGTGACGGGCGGCGCCTGATGTCACACCGCGGCATGGGGCAGGTGATCGACGTCTTCACGCCGCAACAGATCGAACGCTTGAGCGGCAACAGTGCCATCGGCCACGTCCGGTATTCCACGGCCGGCGGCTCGATCCTGAAAAATGCACAACCCCTCGCAGTGGATTCCACGCGCGGCTCAGTGGCCATCGCGCACAACGGCAACCTGACCAACGCGGAGGCCGTACGCCATCAGCTGGAAGAGCAGGGCTCCATCTTTCAGAGCGACAGCGACACGGAGGTGATCGTTCACCTCATGGCGCAGAGCCGGCAGGGCTCGCTCGAGGATCGCGTGGCCGATGCTCTGACGCGCGTGCAGGGTGCCTATTCGCTGCTCTGCTTGTCCGAGCGAAAGCTGATCGCAGTGCGCGATCCGCTGGCGATTCGGCCGCTCTGCTATGGGACGTTCCCCGGAGTTCCGGGCGCGATCGTCATCGCCAGCGAGTCCTCGAGTTTCGATCTCGTGGGCGCGGAGTTTCAGGCGGACATTGCACCCGGGGAGATGCTGATCTGTGACGAGACCGGGGTGCATCACAGCCGCCCGTTTGAGCGCAAGTCCCCCCGCAGCTGCATCTTCGAATACATCTACTTTGCGCGAGCCGACTCCGCTCTCGACGGCCTCAGCGTGTACGAGGCTCGGAAAAACCTGGGCCGAGCCCTGGCACGCCGCGATCGCATCGAAGCGGACCTGGTGATTCCGGTGCCCGACAGCGCCATTCCGGCCGCCATCGGCTACGCACAGGAGGCGGGTCTGCCGTTCGAGATGGGGCTGGTGCGCAGCCCGTACGTGGGCAGAACCTTCATCGAGCCGGAACAGAGCATCCGCCACTTCGGCGTGCGCCTGAAGCACAACGCCGTCAGCGAGGTGCTCCACGGCAAGCGGGTCGTGGTGGTGGACGACAGCATCGTGCGCGGTACGACGAGCCGCAAGATCGTCAAGATGCTGCGCGCCGCAGGCGCTCTCGAGGTGCATTTGCGCATCTCCAGCCCGCAGATCTCCTGGCCGTGTTTCTACGGTATCGACACGCCGACCCGCAGTGAGTTGATCGCCCAAAGCCATACCGTGGACGAGATCAATCAGTACCTCACCAGCGACTCGCTCTCCTATCTCACGCTTGCGGAGACCAAAGACGCGGTGGTGGCGGCCAACGCGCTGCACCGCTCGGTCCACCCCCCCGCAGCGGCCAGTGGGAACGGACCCGACACCGGGCTGGCGGCACCCCGGCCGTTCTCGTTGCCCATGGCGCGGACCGAGGAACTCGCGGGAGAGCGCTTCTGTCACGCCTGCTTCAGTGGCGACTACCCCGTGCCGTTCCAGGATTCGCCGAAACCTCGGCAAATGCGCCTCTTGGATTTCTAAATGCTAGCTCAGCTGTCCGGCCCCGTGTCTGTGTACGAGGTGTCCCCCCGCGACGGCCTGCAAAACGAGTCCAGCATCCTACCGCTGGCTGCCAAGCGGGAGTTGATCGAAGCCTTGATGAAGGCGGGGCTCGCCCACATCGAGGTCACGAGCTTCGTGTCGCCGCGCTGGATCCCGCAGCTGGCCGACGCGGTGGATCTGGTGCAATCGTTGGCGCCGGCTCCCGGCGTCACGTTCAGTGCCCTGTGCCCGAATGCCACCGGTCTGGAGCGTGCAAAACTGGCAGGCCTCAAGGAGGTCGCCATCTTCCTGTCGGCGAGCGAATCGCACAACCAGCGCAACACCAACAAGAGCATCCAACGCTCGCTCGAGGTGTTCGAAGAGTTGATCCCGGTCGCCCGAGACGAAGGCATGCGAGTGCGTGCCTACATCTCGACCGTGTGGGGCTGTCCGTACGAGGGGGCGGTCGATCCGCGCCGCGCCTTGGACATTGCGCGCGAGCTCGTGCGTTGGGGGGTCTATCAGGTGTCTCTCGGGGACACGATCGGTGTCGGTACGCCGCTACAGACTCAGCAGATCTGCGATCTGTTCTTGGCGGAGTTCGCCCCCGAGCAACTGGCGCTTCATTTCCATGACACGCGCGGTACTGCGCTCAGCAACGTGCTGGTGGGTCTCGATCGCGGGATCCGCACCTTCGACGCCGCTGTGGCGGGGCTCGGCGGGTGTCCATATGCGCCAGGCGCTTCGGGCAATCTAGCGACAGAGGACCTCGTGTACATGCTGCATGGCATGGGGCTCGAGACCGGCGTCGATCTCGAGGCCCTGATCCTCGCCGGCCAAGTCGCCGAGCGAATCATCGGCCGCAAGCTTCCCGGCAAGGTGCATCAAGCCGGTTTGCCCCGGACGCGCTAGCGGTTCGAGCAGGCCGGGTTACGAGCGCCTCGGCCATTCGGGCCAAACGGTGGGCAGCCCGCGCACCTCGCGATAGCGCATCTCCCAGCGCGTTCCGTACACGCTGCCCACGTAAGCGAACAGCGCCAGCGCGAGACCGGCGAGGATGTCCACTAGCCAGTGCCAGCGCAGGAACATCGTCGCGACGATGATGTTGAAGACGAAGACGGCCACCAGCGGCCAGCTGTAGCGGTACGGCAAGTAGGCGCGGTTGTGGAACGAGAACAGCAGGATGAAGCTGGGGGCGGCGGTATGGATCGAAGGAAAGATGTCCTTCAGCGCTCCAGCGGAGTCGACCAATTGCCGCACCAGTTGCCACCACAGGCCGTGTGGCAATGGGGTGTGAAACAGCTCCGGCATGCCAGCCCAGGGCCCATATCCGGGTACCACCAGATACATGGACTGGCCCACCGCTAACACCAGCAATAGGCCGAGCCCGAGCTCCGAGAGCAGGCGCCGGTCGCGGCTGAAGAACACAATCGGGAAGATGTGCAGGCCCAGGACGAAAAAGTAGCCGTAATAAAAGAACGAGAACCACTCGGCGGTGCCCGCCGTGATCCACGGCTCCATGGCCAGCGCCGGCTCCAAGCCGAACCAGCGCACTCCCGTTTGGTGCAGCTCGTTGTCGAGCGACCCGGGATTGACCACCGGCAGAAAGCCGCGCATGAAAAAATACGGGATCTGGATGGCCCCATAGTGGCTGAGTCGAAAAACCAGCGCGCGTAGCCAGGGTTGGCTGAGCCAGCCGCCTCGAATCAGCACCACGACCACGAAGAAGAAGCCGGCGAGGAGCAGCGACATCTCCACGATCGCTCGGTCGCGAGCAGGCCCGAAGTGATCGGAGGCGATGATGGCGGTATCGAGCAACGACAGGTAGCCGAGCGCGATCCAGTCGTTGAGCGAGACCCGCCGCAGCCAGCCGCCAACGGCGGAGGGGGCCCGCCAGCGGGCAGCAACGGAAACCTCTTCCACGGGCCTCAGCACGTCCTCAGGGTGGCCCGCCATCTGCGTTGGGCGGCACGCTATTACACCCGCGGCGGGCCGTCACCCCTTTCGGGAGTGGTCGGCGTGCCCCGCAGGGGCGATCGCGCCGGACAGCTGGAGCAGGTTGCTCAGGATCCGGTAGGTCAGGCCCCAGACCACGTGCCCATCCACGTCGAAGGCGGGCAGACGCCGCGGTTCTGCCCCCGGGATGGGATGCTCGATACTGGTACAGGCCGCGGGGGACAGCAGGTGGTCGAGCTGGGCCCAGACGATGCCGTGCACCTCCCGCGGATTGGCACGCGGCTCGACCTCGCGTGCCAGTGCAAAGACGAACGGGTAAATGTCGAACGGCGGGCGCCGCCCGCTGAGCGCTCGTGCGCTCTCGAGCGGACCGAGCAACTCGGCGTCGCGAGCCAAGTCGAGCCCCACCTCCTCCATGGTCTCCCGCAGGGCCGTGGCCACCAGATCGCGATCGTTTGGATCGCGATGGCCACCGGGCAGCGCCATGTGCCCGGACCAGGGATCTCGCGCGTCTTCGGCGCGCCGGATCAAGAGAATTTCGGCTCCGGCGCTGGACTGACGGAGGATCGCGGCGACCACCGCGCTCACCGGAGAGCTGGGCTCATGTGCGACAATGGGCGCGTCCCGCTCTCGGGCGAGGGCACGCCGGAGCTGCTCCAGATCAAAGGGCGTGGGCTGAATCGACACCGGCGGTAGAGGGTAACGTTCGGAGCGCCCACCCGGCAAGCGTCGACGTTTTGTTCAGCCCTTTGTTGCGGCCCTTGGCTATGCTTCGGCTCTCGCCGTTTTGGCCCTGCATCCATCATGAGCAACACCGTTTCTCCTCCCCGCTTCTTTCGGCAGCCGGTCGTTACCATGGCCGCAACCGTGCTGAGCCTGTGGCTCGGTGCGCTGCCTGCTCATGCCTTCCCGGGCGTGTTCGCAGGCAAGGGCCAGGCACGCCGGGTCAGCAACGCGACGCAGGTGGTACTGCTCGAAAAGGGAGACCGCACCGTCGTCAGTGTCTGGTCGGACTACGAGGGCCCGCTCGATCGCTTTGCGCTCGTGTTACCGGTCCCCGCCGACGTGAAGTTGGCGGACGTGAAGACCCTCAAGCGAGATCCGATCGATCATTTGGACGAGATCAGCGCGCCCCGCTACCACGAGTTCTGGGAGATGGACCCCTGCGAATCGGGGCAGCCCGAGCAAGAGTGGGAGCGGGATCTGACGGTGAAGGAAGGAGCGGTCAACTTCCTCGCCGGAGGGATGCCCGACATGAGCGGCGGCGCCAAGCTCCCGCCGGAGTTGCTGCTCGATCTGACGCCGGAGTTCAAAGATGGCGAATATGCGTTTCGGCTCCTGCCCAAGCTGACGGCGCTCATGGCCCACCTGGCCGGGCGTGGCCTCGTTCTGCCGAGCGGGGCCGAGGAGGCGCTCGCTCGCTACGACGCCGCGGGCATGCAGATGCTGGTGGCTGAAGTGGCGACCAGCAAGGTGGAGCTCGCCGGAGCACGCCGCGCGCTGCTGTCTCCGATCCGGTTTGCGACGCGCTTGCCGTACGTGGTGCCCTCGACCTTGGGCTTGCTCAGCAGCTCGGGTCAGCAAGAGCTCCTGATCTACGTGCTGCACCCGAGCCAGCGCTTCGAGGCCGCCAATTACGCCAACGTCTACCCGCCCACGAACGTCAACGTGGACGTCGGCGTCAAGGAGCGGCTCGGGGATTTCTATTCCGGCGTGCATGACGCGCTATTGGCCAAGGATCCAAAGGGATTTTTGGTCGAGTATGCGTGGCCCACCATCAAGCACTGCGGCGAACCCTGCCCCAATACCCCGCTCAAGATTCACGAGCTGCTCAGCTTGGGTGCAGACGTGCTCGAGGCAGATGTGCCCGAGCCGGAGCGCAACCCCAAGCCCCCAGAGTTGACGGACGCCGAGCGAGAGCAGCTCAAGGATGCCGACAAGGAGACCAAGGCGCGGCTGGAAGAGCAGCGCCGCGAAGTGGCGCGCCGTCAGGCGCTGTTGGCCCGAAACAACTACGTCCTGACCCGTCTGCACCATCGCTACGCGGCTGCGGGGCTCCCCACTGACATCGAGCTGCGCGGCGCCGGGGCCGTGCAGGGCGGGGTAGGGGTGCCTGCCGGACCCAATGCGGAGCTGCCGACCGCGGTAGACGCAGCACCGGAAAACCGGCTGCAGATCCGCTACAGCATCGGCTATCCGAGCAAGAAGGTAACGCAGTGCGAGAACCCTCAGCGCTGGCGCTGGGGGCAAGCGCCCGCCAGCTATCGCGGCTTGCGCAAGACCTGGACGGCGCGCGATCTGGCCTACAAGAAGCGCGACCGATTCGTGCTGAAGGACGTGATCAAGAGCGCCGTGCCAATGCTGGGCATCGCGGCTTCGCCCGCGGTGGTCGAGGAAACGCCGGCAGCGCCGGTGGTGGCGGAAGCGCCGAAGTCGTCCGGCTGCGCACTTCAAGCGCACGTGCCAGGCAGCACGGGGCGGCGCTCGGGCTGGTTCGAGCTCGCGGCGGCGCTGGCTTGTGCAGGCGCCTGGCTGCGCCGACGCGCGGGCTAGGGCCGGCCTTCGAGGGCGATCACGCCCGGTCGGTCCTGAAAGTAGGCGCGCAGGAAATCCCGAGCCACCTGCTTGGCCTTGCGCCGCCAGACGGCGCCGTTCTCCAGCATTACGCTCACCACGATCTCGGGTTTTCGGCTGGGCGCAAACCCGATGAACCAGGAGGCCATCGCGTCCGCAGAGGCGGGCTGGAGCGTGCCGGTCTTGCCGGCGACGCGGATTGGGCCCAGATAGCTCCTGCCGTCGGGGTCGCTGAAGGCGTCCAGCGACGTGCCGCTGTGCGTGGTCACCTCGAGCATGGCGCGCAAGCGCCGCGCGGTGGACTCCTGCATCACCGGCTCGCCGACGTCCGCGTCCAGAGTGGAGTCGTCGGCCTGCAGCGTGAGGCGCGGCGCGCTGCCGCCGTTGGCGATGAGATGGGCTAGCCGGGCCGCGCCGAGCACGGACAGCTTGCTGCCGCGGAAGCCGACCGCGGTTCGAGCAAACTCGAGATCATTGTAGGGCACGACGAGCGTCCCCATCTCCGCCGCCATGTCAAACGGCAACGGCCGATTGAAGCCGAGGCGCTCGGCCACCTCCAGCAGATCCTGATGTAGCAGGTGCTCGGTAGCGAGCTGCGCAAACGCGGCATTGCGGCTGAAGCCGAGCGCTTCGCCGAAGGGGCGGCAGCTGACCTTCGAACCGCGCGGCGGAGGCGTCAGGT
>Ga0164241_10006969_pt1 | contig 10214 bp, 4 predicted proteins | sample OricomyardsoilBY_FD_108780 | JGI IMG/M metagenome (GOLD analysis project Ga0164241, IMG submission 108780) | Backyard soil microbial communities from Emeryville, California, USA - Original compost - Back yard soil (BY) | ecosystem: Environmental > Terrestrial > Soil > Unclassified | place: USA... | reverse complement strand
TGACCCGCCTGGGTCGCGTCGAAGCTGCCTGCGAAGCCTTGGAGCCCTTGATCCGCGGCCCCGAGCCCTGGGCCTCGGAGGGCGCCGCCGCCCTGGCCGACCTGCTGTTCCTGAGCCAGCAATCGCAGGCCCTGCGGGACCTGATCCAGCGGGCGCCGCACTGGGCGCAAACCCCGCGCGGCCGGCTGTTCGAGGCCCGTTTGCTGATGCGCGACGACCCGAACCAGGCGATTGCGCTGTTCATGGCCCTCGTCGACGGACCGGCGGATGCAGAGTTGCAGCGCCTGGCAGGCTTTGACGCCGTGAAGCTGCTGGACCGCCGGGGCCGCTACGCCGAAGCCCACGCCCTGGCCACCCGCCTGCACAGCAAGGCGCCGCCCTTCGAGCTGGAGCAGTTCCTGGGCCGCATGCGGCTGCAACAACGCCTGCTGGCCAAAGGTGCCGCCTGGTGCCCGCCGCGCGCGCCGTCGGCATCCGATGCCGCCTTCATCGTCGGCCTGCCCCGCAGCGGCACCACCCTGCTCGAACAGATGCTGGACGCGCACCCCGAGGTCTCCGGCATTGGCGAGCACGAGGGCATGTCGGAGCTGGCCAGCCAGTTGGTGGGCGCCGGCGTCTGGCCCTATCGCCTGGGCCATCTGCCCGAGCAAGCCGCCACGGCGATGCAGCAGCAGTACCGGCAGACCGCGCGCCAACGTGCGGCGAATCCCGCCGCGCGCTGGACGCTGGACAAGTCCCTGCTGAGCTGGCAATGGTTGCCCGCCCTGGCCGCGGTGATGCCCGGCGCCGTGGCGCTGCATCTCGTGCGCGATCCCCGCGACATGGCCATCAGCGCCTTTCTCTCGCCGCTGGACGCCAAGGCCTTCGGATGGACCGCCAGCTTCGACGCAATGCGCCAGATCATCGAGATGGAGCGCGCGCTGGTGCCGCTCGCCCTGCAAACGCTGGGCATTCCGCACGAGTCCGTCGTCTATGAAGACTTGGTGGCCGATCCATCGGGCCGCATCGCCCCCGTGCTGGACCGGCTCGGCCTGCCCAGGGACGACCGCGTGCTGGCTCCCGAGCGCAATGCACGCACGGCCGTCACCTTGAGCCACGAGCAGGTGCGTCGCCCGATCAACGACAGCGCCATCGGCCGCTGGCGGCATTACGAGTTCGCTTTCGACGCGAACTGGGACGGGCTGGCCGCAGCCCATGCGGCCTTGCGGGCCTGAGCCTCAGCCCATCGTGGCACCACAACTCCGGCCGCGCCCCTGCGCCTTGGCCTTGTAGAGCTGTTCGTCGGCCAGGCTCAAGAGGCTGGCCGCATCGCTGCGGCCCGACGTACTGACCGCCACGCCCAGGCTCACGCTGAGAAAGGGGCCGACATCGGACTGGCTGTGGTCCATCTGCAGAGCCCGCACCGCCGCTTCCATGTTCTCGGCCACCGACAATGCGCCGGCCAGGCCGGTGTCGGGCAGGATGCAGGCGAACTCCTCGCCGCCGTAGCGGGCCAGCACATCGCCCGGTCGGCGCAGGCTGTTCTTGAGCGCGCGGGCCACGCGGCGCAGGCAGTCGTCGCCGGCCAGGTGACCATAGGCGTCGTTGTAGCGCTTGAAGAAGTCCACGTCGGCCAGCAGCACGGCCAGGCTTTCGCGGCTGCGCAGGGCGCGCTGCATTTCCATCTCGAACTGTTCGTCGAAATGGCGCCGGTTGTGAACGCCGGTCAGCCCGTCCACAAAGGCCATTTCGCGCAGCAGGTCGGCCTGCAGCTTGATGGTCAGCTGGGCCCGAACGCGGGCCCGCACCACGGCCGGGTTGAAGGGCTTGGTGATGAAGTCGGCGGCGCCGGCTTCCAGGCCGCGGGTCTCATCCTCGGGGCGGTCGCTGGAGGTGACGAAGATGACGGCGATCGGCGACAGCTCGGCATCGGTCTTGATGCGCACGCAGAGTTCATAGCCGTCCATGCCGGGCATCTGCACATCGAGCAGCACCAGATCGGGCTGCTTGTCGCGGCACAGGGCCAGGGCCTGAGCGCCGCTCGTGGCCATCAGCACCTGGCAATCGGCGGCGAAGACCTGGTGCAGGGACTGGATGTTGACCGGCTGGTCGTCAACCACCAGCAGGCGCGGCCGGCGGCCCAGCAACTGAAGCAGGCTTTGCGGCGTGGCGGTCCAGGGCGCAATTGTCAATTGAGGATCTCCGTGCTGCGCACTGCGGCGCAAACGCTTTCGGGCGGCCGTGCAGCGTTCATGGCAGGGCTTCGTCCAGCTCGGCCGGCACGGTGGTGGCCCGCAGCAGCGCGCGGCAATGGCCGGCGGCGCTGACGAAATCAAGCCCGGCCAGCGCGGTTTCAAGCGACTCGGCCGTGGCCGGCCACTGGGCGCGCAGCAGGCCGCGCAACTGGTCGTGCTGTTCGATGGCGGCCATGTCGGAGCCTTCCAGCAGGTCGATCAGCAGTTGCAGGCGCGGCACCAGGGCCTCGTCGGCATAACCGGCATCCTCGGCGTCATCGCCATCGTCCGGCGCGGGCAGTGCCAGCTCGGGCAGGATCGCATCGAGCGCAGCGAACTGGCGCGTGCGCGTTTCGGCCCATCGGGCGGGCCAATCGGGGGCGATCTCTCGTCCTTCGCGCAGGTCGTGTTCGGCCTCCTGCGCCAGCCGGCTCAAGGGCATGAGGCCCAGCATGGAGGCCATGCCGCGCAGCCCGTGCAGGGTGGCACCATCGGGCTGCTCAGGCAATTGCTCGATGGCCTCCTTGAAAGCATGCACGGTGCGCAGGAACAGGTCGGTACGGCCCGACATGCGGCCCAGGGCCTCGCCCAGTTCGATGCCCGAGTCGCGCGCCTGCACCAGCAGCGTGATCGGCAGGGCCTGTGCCGGCACGCTGCCAGGTGCCGTGACCGATACCCCCACGCCGCAATGGCGCAGCAACACGGCCACCACGTGCTCGATGTCGAAGGGCTTGCCCACATGCTCGCTCATGCCCGCATCCAGGCAGGCCTGGCGGTCGCCGGGCATGGCGTTGGCGGTCATGGCGATGATGGGCAGCGTCATGGCCAGCTGGCGGCGGATCAGGCGCGTGGCGGTGTAGCCGTCCATCACGGGCATCTGCACGTCCATCAGCACGGCGTCGATGCGCGGCGGGCCGCGTTTGGCCTGTGCGAGCAGGGACAGGGCCTGCTGGCCGTCGCCGCTGAGCAGCACCACGGCGCCCTCGCCTTCCAGCAGCTCGCGCGCCACCTGCTGGTTGTTGAGGTTGTCTTCCACCACCAGCAGATGCAGGCCGGCCAGGCGGCGTGAACCCATCTGCGGCCGCATGCTCGCGATGACCGGCTGGAGCGGGCCGAGGCCCACGCGGGCATCGACCACCGCATCGTGCAGCATGGAGGCGGTGATGGGCTTGACGAGAAAACCGTCGAGCAGGCCCTGCTCCTGCTCGCTGCGCTGGGCCAGCATCTCCCGGCCATGGGCGGTGACCATGACGACGACCGGCGGGCCGGGCTCCGCGCTGCTGGTCAGCGAGCGCAGTTCGCGGCTGGTCTGCCAGCCGTCCATGCCGGGCATGACCCAATCCACCAGCACCACCTGGTAGGGCCTGCCGCGAGCCTGGGCATCGCGCACGCGCTGCAGGGCCGCCGTGCCGGATTCGGCCAAATCAACCTGCCAGCCCAGCGAGCTGGCCATGGCGCCAAGCATCTCGCGGGCACTGGCGTTGTCGTCGACGAGCAGGGCACGCAGCGGTTCGGCCATGGGCGCCTGCAGCCGCGGCGCTTCGGCTTCGAGGGCCGGCTGGTGCAGGGGCATTTCCAGTGTGAAGAAGAAGCGGCTGCCGCGGCCCGGCGCGCTGTCCAGCATCAACTGGCCGCCCATCAGATCGACGAGCCGGCGGCTGATCGCCAGCCCCAGGCCGGTGCCGCCGAAGCGGCGCGTGGTGGAGGCTTCGGCCTGGGTGAAGCCGCTGAAGATGCGCTCCTGGTGCTCGGGCGCAATGCCGATGCCGGTGTCGCGCACCTCGAACTGCAGGGACACCCGCTCGCCGTCCATGCTCCGCACGCGCAGGCTCAGCACCACCTCGCCGATCTCGGTGAACTTGATCGCGTTGCCGGCCAGGTTGATCAGCACCTGCTGCAGGCGCAGCGAGTCGCCGACCACGCAGCGCGGCAGATCGGGATCGACATCGAAGAGCACCTCGACGTTCTTGCGCCCCAGGTTGGCGGCCAGGATGACGGACAGCTCGCGCAGCAGCGCGTCGATGCGCATGGGCTGCGGGTCCATCTGCATCTTGCCGGCCTCGACCTTGGAGTAGTCGAGGATGTCATTGAGCAGACCCAGCAGCGAACGTGCCGCGCCTTCGGCCTTGCCGGCGTAGTCGAGCTGGCGCGAACTCAAGGGCGTTCGTTGCAAGAGCTTGAGCATGCCCAGCACCGCGTTCATCGGCGTGCGGATCTCATGGCTCATATTGGCCAGGAACTGGCTCTTGGCCTCCGAGGCCTTTTCAGCCGCCTCGGTGGCGTGTACGAGATCGGTCACGTCAAAGCGGAACAGGGCGGTGTGGCCGTCAGGCAGGCGGCGTTCCGACACCCGCAGCCAGCGCACGGCCGGACCGTGGCCCACCCGGTATTGCATGTGCCCCGCGCCGCTGCGGTGCTGACGCAGGCGCGCTTCCAGCCAGGCCTCGGGGCCGCCCTCGAAGCTGTAGGCCGGGTGGTCGGGGGCTTCGGCCACGCGCATGCGCAGCAGCGACTCGAAGGCAACGCCCGGCACCACGCGGTCGGAGCCATCGGCATAGGCCGCCCGGAAGCGCTCGTTGAAGACGAGCAGGCGATCCTCGGGGTCGAACAGCGCGAAGGCCACCTCGATGGCCTCGATGGCGCTGTGCAACAGCGTCTCGGAGCGGATCAGGTCGCTCTCGAAGCGGCGCCGATCGCTGAGGTCCACGGCCGTGGTGATGAAGCCGCCACCGGGCACCGGCCCGCCTCGCAGTTCGAGCGTGATGCCGTTCGGGCGCTGGCGCTCCATGCGGAAGTCGTGCGGCGCGCGGCCAAAGGCCAGCAGCCGGTCGGCCTGTTCCAGCGCGCCGGGGCCTTCACCGTATTCGCCGCGCTCCTGATTGATTCGGACGAGGTCCTCGAAGCGCACTCCCGGGCGATCAAAAACGTCGTCAGGCAGTTCGAGCAGGCGCCGGTAGTGGCCGTTGACGCAAACCACCACGCCATTGGCGTCGAACACCGCCATGCCGCAGGGCAGGCTGGCCAGCAGGGTGTCGAGTGGCCCCGAACCACGCCAGGCGGACACGCCGGTGCCCCGCGCACCAAAGCGCCAAGCACCCACGGCGGCCTGCCAGGCCGCCGCAAGCCTGCCCATCGTCTCCGCCAATGGCATGGCTGCCCCTCCCGAGGATCTCCAGCCAGTCTAGCGGTCAAAAGTCACACATGTAACGGGTTACTTACCCGGATTCATCCCTCAAATAGACCGTTTGGGATTAGGGGTTCTTCATCAGGATGCGGCCGGGCGCCACGTTGTTGACCGCGTCGGGATGCTCGCTCAGGTAGTCCACGAGCGCGTCCAGGTCTTCGCCCACGGTGGCCCGGTCACGACCGCGCTTGAGTTCGCCCAGGCTTTCCCCGCCGTCGGCCATGAAGCCATTGACGACGAGACGGTAGTCGCGCGCCGGGTCGAGCGGCTGGCCGCCCACGCTGACGTCCAGCAACTGCGCCTGGCCATCGGCGCCGCGGGTCCATTCGTAGCGCAGGGTGCTGGAGGGCTGGAGCATGCGCGAGGAAGCCCCAGGCTTGGGCAGGCCCCGCGTCAGGATGGCACGCAGGTCCGCGCCGCTGATGGTCAGTGTGACCAGTTCGTTATGGAAGGGCTGCACCGCGAAGAGATCGCCCACGGTGACGGGCTTGCCCGGCGCGGGGTGGATGTCGGTGCGGATACCGCCCGGATTCATCAGGGCCAGATCGACCGGGCCCTGCTTGCGCGCATAGGCGAGTTGGGCGTCGGAGATCAGGTTGCCCAGAGCCGCGTCGCCATAGGGCGCTTCGGGCTGGCGGCGCAGCGGCGCAGTCAGCGTGGCGACGGGGCGCAGGCGCTCCTTGGCGGTCAGCGCGTCGGCCTGCGCGGCGAGCACGGCAAAAGCCGGATCGGGCGCATAGCGCGATTGCAGCACCGGCTCGTTGACGGCCTTGGCGTCCAGCAGCTTGCCGGCGTCGTCCACGCTCAGCTGGATGTCGGTCACCCAGCCGCCGAAGCTGCCGGCCTGGGTGAGCAGGCGGCCGCCCACCTTGCACACATAGGCCCGATGGCTGTGGCCGCCGATCACCATGGCGTAGGCGGGGTCCAGCCGCTGGATGATGTCCACGCCGCGGCCACGCATATTGGCGCAGTCGTAGTTGGGCGGATTGGGATCGCCCAGGTAATCGGTGCCTTCGTGCATCACGGCAATCAGCACCTGTGCGCCCTTGGCCTTCAGTTCAGGCACCAGGGCGTTGAGCGCTTCAGACTCCTCGGTGAAGCGCAAGCCCTTCATGTTGCGGGCCAGGGACATGGCCGGGGTTTGCAGCGTGGCGGCGCCGACGAAGGCCACGCGGATGCCGTCCATCTCCTTGATCACATAGGGCGCGAGCAGGCGCTTGCCGGTCTGGTCGTCGAACAGATTGGCGGCCAGGAAGGGGAAGGGAACGCCCTTGAATCCGGGCCAGGGGCAGCCTTCGGTCGGGCACTGGCCCGCGACTTTGCGTTGCAGTTCGGGCAGGCCGCGATCCAGTTCATGGTTGCCCAGGGCCGAGGCCGTCACGTCGAGCTTGGCGAAGGCCGCCAGCGTGGGCTCGTCGCCCAGCATGGACGAGGTTTGCGGGGACGCACCGATGAAGTCGCCCCCTGCCACCAGCACCGCGCCGGGTCGCGCCGCACGCAGGGTCTTGAGCGCGGTGGCCAGGTAGGCGATGCCACCGGCAGGCTCATAGGTCTTCTTGCCCGCTGCGTCGGTCAAGCGGATCGTGAGCGGCACCGGGCCGGATGCCTGGATGTTGCCGTGAAAGTCATTGATGGCCAGCAGGTTCAGGTGATGAACGCGCGGTGCCGGCGGTGTGGCCGGCGCCATGGCGCAGGCACTGAGCAGCAGCGCAAGGCCTGCAACGATGAAGGGATGCTTGGACAAGTGGGGCTCCTCGGGCAAGGGTGGGCGCGAATCTTAGCCGGGCCTAACGTGTCACATCGACGCAACAATTGGAAGCGATGCTGCGAAGCTTGTCGCGGCGTGATCACGCAGCCACAAACCTATCGAAATGCTTCAGGCGACGGATGAAACCCCCAAATTTGTGCGCCCCTGATCCATCCAGCCACAAACGCGACCGCCTCACAATGCAGTTTGTCCAGATGTTGCAAATGGCACAAGAAAACGTTTGCGCACCTTCAAATGGGTACATTTGCCACGATCAATTATTGACGGGGACGTCCCACGCATCGCGGTATGCCCACGCAAGACGGGCGCAGGCCGGGGCCTGGAGTTTCTGATTGCAAATTTTTTTGTGTAAAAGCCCGCGCCTCATGGCGTGTTCAACAGGAGTGATTGGGATGAATGAACAGCAATTGGTTCGCTTTGCTCGGACCGCAATGAAGTTGGCCGTGATGACGCTGGCCGTGACGGCGGCGCACGCGCAGGTTGCAACGCCCGCCCCTGACGCGGCGGACAAGGATTCGGCAGCGTCGCCGCGCGTCCAGGACGACAAGGTGCGCCTGGGAACGGTCACCGTGGTCGGGTCCGGTAGCCAATTGGGCTCGGGTCTGATGGTCAATGACGACTCCGTCAAGAACCGCAGCCTCGTCACCAAGGCTTCGCTGGAGAAGGAATCCTCGACGGGCAATGTTTATCAGTCCATCGCGATGCTGCCAGGCGTCAACACCTTCAACTACGACGCGACCGGCCTGTTCGGTGGCGGCTTGACGATTCGCGGCTTCAGTTCGGACCAGATCGGCTTCACCATCAATGGCGTGCCGGTCAACGACTCGGGCAACTTCGCCGTCTATCCGCAGGAATTCATCGACAAGGAAAACGTCTGCCAGGCCACGGTGGCCCAGGGCTCGACGGAACTGGAAACTGCCAGCGGCAGCGCCTCGGGCGGCTCAGTCGGGGTGGTCACCTGCGATCCGGAAAACAAGGCCCGTTTCCGCGTTGCGCAAACGCTGGGCGGTCTGGAAATGAACCGCACCTATTTGCGCATTGACAGCGGCCGCTTCGCCAACGACAAGGCAAAGTTCTTCCTGAGCTACTCGCATACCGAGGCCAACAAGTGGAAGGGCCAGGGCAAGGCCTCGAAGGAGCACTTCGACTTCGGCTTCGCGCTGGACTTGTCCCCTGACAGCAAGATCCTGGGCTCGGTGCTCTACAACCGCGCCATCAACAACAATCTCTACTCGGTCAGCTTGGCCAACATCGATCAATACGGCTACTACTACGACTACGCGGACACCTTCAAGGCCCATCTGACTCCGGGCGCCGGCGCCCAGACGGAAACGACGATGAACCCGATCTTTTACGGTACGTCGCTGAACCCGTTCAAGAACATCATCGCCTCCGTCTCTGGCTCGTTCCGGCTCGGCCAAGACACCTACCTGAAGGTGCAGCCTTATCTCTGGTACGGCTTTGGCAATGGCGGCTGGTCCGAAGTTGCACTGAAGGAAACCGGCGGCGTGCTCGGCAGCTTGAGCGGCGGTACCCGTTCCGGCTTCACGCCCGTAGACATCAACGGTGACGGCGACAAGGTTGACACGTGGCGCGTGGCTCGTTCCAGCGTGACCAGGACCCAGCGTCCGGGCGTGACTGCCGAGCTCAGCACCACCCTTGGCAACCATTACCTGAAGATGGGCGCTTGGTTCGAGCGCGCTCAGCATCGCCAGACTCAGCCTGCAGTTCAACTGAAAGCTGACGGCACGCCGGCCGACATGTGGTTGCAGTCCGGTTGCGTTCTGCGCGCAGACGGCAGTTGCTATGAAGGCCGTGACACCAAGACCATCAGCACCGCGCACCAGGTCTATGTCAGCGACCAGTTCACGTTCATGAACGACCGCGGCCTGCTGTCATTGGGCGTGCGGGTGCCCACCGTCAAGCGTGACGTGACCAACTTCGCCAACGAGGCCAGCACCCAGTCCTACACGTCCCTCACGGCAACCACTGGCGGCGTGAATGTGTACCAGGACTTTCAGATTGCTCGCTCCTACACCAAGGCCCTGCCTCAGTTGGGCGTGCGCTTCAACCTGGACGCAAACCAGCAAGTGTTTGTCAATGTGTCGAAGAACTTCCGCGCACCGCCAAATATCGCGTTCACGGGTGGCAATGTCCGCTTCGTCAACGGCGTGATCACACCCTGGACCGAGGTGAAGCCCGAGACCACGGTGATGACCGACATCGGTTATCGCTTCCAGTCGCGTATCGGTTCCTTGAGCGCCACGTTCTTCAACTCAGACTTCAAGAACCGCCAGGCCACCGCCACCGATCCAAACACCACGCTGAGCGTTTACACGAATGCCGGCCGCGTGAACAACCGCGGTATCGAACTCGAAGCTGCCACCAAGGTCTTCAGCGGCTTCTCGGCCTATGCTTCCTTGACGGCGCAGAAGACCAAGATGAAGGACGACATCGCGGTGACGGCCAACACCGTGCCAGCGGGCGTGACCAACAAGTTCATGACCTTGCCCACCACCGGCAAGCAGTTCGTGCTGACACCGAAGTACCTGGCCGCCCTGTCCCTGCAGTACGAGCAAGGCCCGTTCTATGCGCGCCTGAAGGGCAAGTACACCGGTTCGCAGTACGCGTCGCTGATGAACGACCAAGCAGCCCCGGCCTACAAGACCTTCGACTTGGAGTCGGGCTACAAGCTGGGTGACCTCGGCATGTTCAAGAGTGCCCAAGTGCGCCTGAACGTCTCCAACCTCAGCAACGCCAAGTTCCGCAGCCCCTCCTCGGGCACGGTGCTGAATGCCACCGCCTATACGAACAGCGCTGGCTACACCTACAACGCGGGCGGCGTTTTCTACTACCTGGGCTCGCCACGTCTGACGACGGTGACCTTCGGCGCCGACTTCGAATAGGCCAAGCAATGACCTGATGGCGGGCCGGCATCCAGCGGCCCAGCCCAAAAACAAAACCCGCCAGGCATCACCTGGCGGGTTTTTTCGTTTTGTGCGCCGACAGACCCGGCTCAGCGATCCTGCCCGTCCCTGCGCTTGCGCTC
>Ga0164241_10006968_pt1 | contig 10214 bp, 13 predicted proteins | sample OricomyardsoilBY_FD_108780 | JGI IMG/M metagenome (GOLD analysis project Ga0164241, IMG submission 108780) | Backyard soil microbial communities from Emeryville, California, USA - Original compost - Back yard soil (BY) | ecosystem: Environmental > Terrestrial > Soil > Unclassified | place: USA... | reverse complement strand
CGCGGCTCGCGGACGGCATGCCCGCCTACGGCTCGTGCGCCGGCATGATCCTGCTGGCGAGCAAGGTGCTGGACGGGCGGGAAGACCAGCACCAGCTCGGCGGGCTGGACGTGATCGTGCGCCGGAACGCCTTCGGCAGGCAGGTCGACTCGTTCGAGGAGGACCTCGAGTTCACCGGCGTCGACGGGCCCCCGGTGCATGCGGTGTTCATCCGCGCGCCATGGGTCGAGTCCGCGTCTCCGCAGGTCGAGGTGCTTGCGCGGGTCAGCGACGACCCGGACGTGCCTGGTGGTGAGGCGGCCGCCGGTAGGATCGTCGCCGTTCGGCAGGGTCCCGTGCTCGCTACCGCGTTCCATCCGGAGCTGACCGGGGACTCGCGAGTACACAGACTGTTCGTGAAGATGGTGGAGGGTTCGTCGTGAGCGGCCATTCAAAATGGGCTACAACGAAGCACAAGAAGGCCGCGATCGATGCCAAGCGGGGCAAGCTGTTCGCCAAGCTGATCAAGAACATCGAGGTCGCGGCGCGGACCGGTGGCGGTGACCCGGAGGGCAACCCGACGCTGTTCGACGCGATCCAGAAGGCCAAGAAGAACTCGGTCCCGCTGGACAACATCGAGCGCGCCCGCAAGCGCGGCGGCGGCGAGGAGGCCGGTGGCGCGGACTGGCAGACGATCATGTACGAGGGCTACGGCCCGAACGGCGTCGCCGTGCTGATCGAGTGCCTCACCGACAACCGCAACCGCGCGGCCAGCGAGGTCCGCACGGCGATGACCCGCAACGGCGGCAACATGGCCGACCCGGGCTCGGTGGCCTACCTGTTCAACCGCAAGGGCGTCGTCATCCTGCCGAAGAACGAGCTGTCCGAGGACGACGTGCTGATGGCCGTGCTCGAGGCGGGCGCCGAGGAGGTCAACGACCTCGGCGAGAGCTTCGAGGTCGTGTCCGAGGCGACCGACCTGGTCGACGTGCGCAAGGCGCTGCAGGAGGCGGGCTACGACTACGAGTCCGCGGAGGCCAGCTTCCTCCCGTCGGTCAGCGTGCCGCTCGACGCCGACGGCGCACGCAAGGTGTTCCGCCTGATCGACGCGCTCGAGGACAGCGACGACGTGCAGAACGTCTACGCCAACTTCGACGTCTCCGACGACATCATGGCGGAAGTCGATGCGTAGAACTGATCGCGGTGATCGTGGTGATCGCGGTGCGAGCATTGCCGAGGGCGACGCGTAGCGTCTGCGTGCGATGACCGAGACCATACGGACGGTGTGTCACGGGTGCCGGCAGGTCACCCAGTACCGCGACGACTCCGGCGACGTCCGGCCCATGGTGCTGCCCGGCAACGGCACCGTCTGGATCGACCGGGCGCCCGGCGGGCTGGTCGAGCAACCGTGCCCGGACTGCGGCGACGGCGACGATCCCGGCTGGGTGCCCGGCTTCACCCCGCCCGCGTGATCCGCCGATGAGCCGGAACGCGACTCTCGGTCTCACCGCCTGGCGGCTGCTGGTCGCGGCCAGCGCGTTCGTCGGCTTCGGCTACGCCGTGACAACTTTCGTCGAGCCCTGGCACGCGCTGAGCCAGCAGGCGTCGCTGCTCGCCGGCGCGGTCTATCTCGGGCTGGCGGTCCTCGCCGGCCGCGCGGAGGTGCTCGCCACCTGGCTGCGCGGCGGGATGGCCGTGCTGCTCACGCTCGTCTGCGTCACCTACCTGGCGCTGATCAGCGACGACCTGTCCACCACGGCCTCGCTGTTCGAGCACCTGATCACGCCGCTGGTGGTGCTCGCCGACTGGGTGATCTTCGGCCGGACGGTCGGCGTGCGCTGGTGGTACCCGTTCAGCTGGCTCGTGTTCCCGCTCGTCTACCTGATCTACTTCGTGCTCGCCGACGTGCAGCTCTACCGCAGCTTTCTCGACCCGACCTCCGCGGGCTTCGGCCTGACGGTCGCCGAGTTCATGGTGGCCCTGCTCGTCGTGGGCTACGTGCTGTACGGCGTGGCGAAGGTGCGCGGCGGCGGCGCCGTACTCATCCCCGAGGAGGCCGCGTGACCGACGCGGAGCTGACCGACGACCAGGTCGCGTTACGCGAGAAGCTGCTCGCCGACGCCGACGAGCACGGCAACGCGATCATCGAGGTCGGTGGCGACGAGCGCAGCGGCCCCTACGCGTTCTCGGTCGGCGCGTGGCGGCGGTTCGGCGTGGCCGAGGCCGTCGTCATCGGACTGGCCCCGCCGATGGGCAGGAACCTGGTCAACCTGTACGTGAAGCGTGCAGCCGCGGGGGAGCGGTTCGTCTCCGGCGTGCGGTACAAGGACTTCTTCCAGGGCCTGCCGGTGGTGTTCGAGCACGTCGACAAGGGCTGGTACCCGGAGTTCTTCGGCAGCGCGTTCCTCGTCTACCCGAAGGGTGACTTCCCGGCGGTACAGATCATCGTGCCGACCGCAGACGCGATCTGGCCGTGGCACCCGCACGCGCCCGAGGGCTTCGCCCGCTGGCAGCCGATCCTCACCGACAGCCTCAAACCGGAGAGCTGGACGCCGGGCGTCAACGGTCCGTGACCGTCCACATCGGACCACTCGGGCCCGGGTACGCGGGCGAGGCGCTGACCGTCCAGCTGGCCGCCTACGCCGGTGTCGCGCTGCAGTACCGCGTGCCGGACCTGCCGCCGCTGACCGAGACCCTCGACGAGTTGCGGACCGACCTCGAGTCGGGCATCCCGGCGTTCGGCGCCTGGCTGGGCCCGCGGCTCGTCGGCAGCGTGCGCGGCCGCCCGGACGGTGCACGCATGGAGGTCAGCCGCCTCTCGGTGGCGCCGGACGTGCGGCGCCGAGGTGTCGGCCGCCTGCTGCTCGCCGCGGTCGAGGCCGCCGCGCCACCCGCGGTCCGGTTGGTGTGGCTGGTCACCGGCGTGGCGAGCGACGGCAGCCTGGCCATGTACCGGCGGGCCGGCTACGCGGTCGTCGGCGAATCTGTCGATGCCGCCGGGGTCGCGCTCGTGGTGCTCGAGAAGCCGGTGCCGCCCCGGGACTGACGGTGGCGGGGCGTACTCTCACGCCCGTCACGGCTTGGCGATCAATGGGGGAGAGCCGGTTGGTTATTTACGGGTGGAAGCAGTACGCGCTGGTTCTCGCGGTGCTGCGGCTGGTGTGCAGCCAGTGCGGGAACGCGAGCGAGCATGTGCTGCGCAAGGTGACCACGAAGTTCACGCTGTTCTGGATCCCGCTGTTCCCGATCGGCCGCAAGCACACGCTGTTCTGTACGGCGTGCGAGTGCGAGCAGAAGTTGCCGAAGGAACAAGCGATGCAGATGGTCGCCAGCGCCCCGCATGCGGGCCAGCCGGCCCCCGGTCAACAGGCGCCGCAGCTTGGCCAGCCGGTGCCGCAGTTCGGTCAGCCGGCGCCCGCTCACCCGGCGACGCCGGCGTTCGCCTCGGCGCCGGGGCAGCCCGGCCAACCAGCTTTCGCGCCACAGGGCGGCTACGGCCCGCCGTCCGGTCCACAGCAGACGTTCGGCCCACCGCAGCCCGCGGTCGCCTCGGCATCTGGTCCGCAGCCCGCCTTCGGTCCGCCGCAACCCACAGCCGGGTACGGCCCACCGCAGCCCGGGCACGCTCCGCAGCCGGGATTCGCGCCGCCCGGGTACGCACCGCAGCCCGGGTACGCGCAGCCGTACCCGCCTCAGGGGTTCCCGCCGTCCGCCTACCCGCCCCGCTGACGCCCCACCAATAGGCGGTTCCTCACCCACCCCCGTAGCGAAGCCGGGGTGTCGACCGACGTGATCTCGTGTGGCGCCGGTGCGCTCGACATGCCGACGATCTTGCTGCCAGGCTGGCGGGAAGCCCACGACGAGGAGGGATCATGGAGTCCGAACCGGCGCCCCGGGTGGAGCGCCCCCGGCCCACCGACCTGTCCGAGGAACAGCTGGGGTTCCGCAGGCAGAAGGCGGTGCGCTGGCTGCAGCCGGGCGTGCTGATCAGCACGGGCGCGCAGTCCGTGATGGCGGAGATCTTCGGATCCTTCGCGGACAAGCGCGAGCTGCAGGGCACGCTGCCGACCCGGGTCTACGACCACAACGTCGGCGACGAGCTGTGGTTCGACTTCGTGGCTGACCTCGGCGACGGGTTCGACGCCACGTTCTCCGTCGCCTCGTTGCTCGCCGCGTCGGAGCTGCAACCCGAGAAGGCGCCGGAACCCTTGCCGCGCGGGCAGATCCTCGTCATGGGCGGCGACGAGGTGTACCCGGTCGGGTCCACCGAGGCCTACGAGGACCGCAGCAAGGGCGTCTACCGCGCCGCGCTGCCGAACGCGACCGAAGGGCCGCCGTACCTGTTCGCACTGCCCGGCAACCACGACTGGTACGACGGGCTCACCTCGTTCCTGCGCGTGTTCGCCCAGCAGCGGCCCTTCGGCGGCTGGAACACCGAGCAGACCCGCAGCTACTTCGCCGTGTCCCTGCCGCACCGCTGGTGGCTCTACGCCATCGACACGCAGTTCGACGACTACGTCGACGCGCCGCAGCTCGAGTACTTCCACGACGCCGCGAAGCGCCTCGAGCGCGGCGACGCCGTCATCCTCTGCACGTCCACGCCGGCGTGGGTGCCGGCCGGCTCGGGCGGGAAGACCAAGGGCTACGACACGATCGAGTTCTTCATGCGCGAGGTCATCAGCCCGCGCGGGGCGACCGTGCCGCTCATGCTGACCGGCGACAAGCACCACTACGCCCGCTACGAGCAACGCAACGGCACCGCGCAGCGGATCACCTGCGGGCTCGGCGGCGCCTACCTGCTCGGCACCCACAAGCTGCCGGAGAAGTTGTCCTTGCCGCCCGCGAAGTCCCGGGTTCGCGCGCCCGCCGCGGCGACCGAGTACGAACTGAAGGCTCAGTACCCGGGCAAGGCGCTCTCGGAACTGCTCGCCGCGGGCGTGTTCCGGCTGCCGTGGCGCAACACGGGTTTCTGGGCACTGACCGGGATCACCCAGACCGTCATGTCGCTGGCCATCCTCTTCGGACTCGCGGAGACGGCCGACCCGGCGCGCAGCGGCGTGTTCGGGCAGCTGGCCGCGTGGGCGCCGTCGGCGATCGTCGCGGCGGTGCTGATCTTCGGCGGCATCGCGTTCGCCAGGCTCGAGGTGCCGAGAACGTCCGCCGTGCACCTGCTCGCCGGTCTCGCCCACGCCATCGGTCACTTCGTGCTGAGCGTCGGATGGGCGATCCTCGTGCGGTGGCTCTACCACGCCGTGCTGCCGGACGGAGCCGCCGCGGACTGGCTGATCTTCGTGATCGTCGTGGTGGCCACGCCGGTGCTGATCGGATTCGTCGACGCGGAGATCGTCGCGCTGTACCTGCTGCTCGTGAGCCGGGCGGGGATCAACTTCAACGAGGTCTTCGCCGCGCAGAGCATCGAGGACCACAAGGGATTCCTGCGCCTGCACATCAAGACGGACGGCTCGCTCGAGATCTACCCGATCAAGCTGGCGCGGGCGTGCCGGCGCTGGCGGCCCGATCCGAAGGCCCCGGCGAACACCCCCTGGCTGACGCCGGGGGATCCACTCGAGCCCGAGCTGATCGAGGACGAACCGATCCGCATCCCGCACCCTTGACGCTTCTGTCAGTGATAGCTAACGTTAGCGATCGCTGACAGATAGGAGTGTGGACATGGCACAGCCGGTGGCGTTCTTCGAGGTGATCAGCGCGGATCCCGAGCGGGCGCAGAAGTTCTACCGCGAGCTGTTCGACTGGCAGGTCGCCGCCGACCCGGCGATGGGCGGCTACGCGCTGGTGGACACCGGCGCGGGCGAGGACGCGGTCGGGGGCGGGATCGGCGCGTCGTCGGAGCCGGGTGACACGGGGACGAAGATCTACGTCAAGGTCGACGACCTGGAGACCTATCTCGCGCGCGCCGAGTCGCTGGGCGGCACGCGGCTGCTGCCGCCGACCCCGCTGCCGGGAGACTTCGGCACGATCGCGGTGTTCACCGACCCCGACGGCAATCAGGTAGGACTCTGGTCGTGAGCGGAGCCTGCGGAGCGAACCATTCGATACAGGGCGACCGCGAGCGGCGGCACCGAGCCTGCGAGGGGCCGTCGTGAGTTCTGACCCGACCGACGAGGCGCTGCGTGCGCTGGCCGAGCCTCGGCGTCGGGACATCCTGCGCCTGGTCGCGCAGGACGAGCTCGCCGCGGGCGAGATCGCCGCGGCGTTCGACGTCAGCCGGACCGCGATCAGCCAGCACGTGACCGTGCTGAAGAACGCGGGCCTCCTCGTTGAGCGCCGCGACGGCACGCGGCGGCTCTACCGGGCCCGCCCCGAGGGACTGGCTGGCCTGCGCGAGTTCCTCGACGAGATGTGGGCAGGCGCCCTGGACACCGCCCGCCGCCTGGTCGAGGCCGAGCGCGGGCTCACCGACCAACCGGGCCGGGCCGACCGTGCCGGCTGACCGTCCGCCGCGCGGTCCCAATGCGCGCAGGCGCCGCCACCCCGACCCGCTCGACGAACGGCGCGGCCGGCTGGAACGGCTGTGGGGCCTGGTGCTCCGCCGCTTCCGCGACGCCGCCGAAGGCCAACCGGACTCACCAGAGGAACGCTCCGAGGAACACCATGACCAACCTTGACCGCACCGTCGTCAAGCTGCGCCGCCCGCCGGTCCACCAGGACACCCTGGTGCGCAGCGACATCGAGCACACCTTCGACGTCTTCGTCCGCACGATCGGGCTGTGGTGGCCGCGGCGGATCTCGGCGGGCCAGGAGGAGCTGGCCGAGGTGACGCTCGAGCCACGGCTCGGCGGCCGCGTCTACGAGACCTGGCACGACGGCACCGAGGTCGGCTGGGGCACGATCGTCGCCTGGTCCCCGCCATCGGGGTTCACGATGAACTGGACCGCGACACCGGAGCCCACCGAGGTCGAGCTGACGTTCACCACGCTCGGCCCGGCGCTGACCCGCGTGGCCGTCGACCACCGCGGCTGGGACGCGCTGACCGAGGAGCAGGCGGCCAAGGACTGCGCGCTGCCGGGCGGCTACAACGGCGGCGCCTACGCCCAGGGCTGGGCGATGATCCTCGGCGGCCTCGCCGCCGCGGCCGCCGCCGAGCGCGCGTGGGGGAGGGCTCCCTCGTGAGCTTTTTCGTGTTCCGGTTCGTGCCGCACAAACCGGACCTGCCCACTTCGATGACGGAGGCGGAGGCGGCGACGATGGCCGAGCACGTCGCCTACTGGCAGGTGCTGGCCGACAAGGGAACCGCGGTCGTGTTCGGCCCGGTAGCCGACCCCGCCCGCGCGTGGGGCGTGGCGGTCGTCGAGGTCGCCACGGAGGCCGAGGCGCACGCGATCCGCGCGGCCGACCCGGTGGTGCTCGCGGACCTCGGCCCGGTCGAGATCCTGCCGATGCCGGTGGCGATCACCCGGCAGGCCACCGCATCCGGAACGGCGTGAGCGTCAGTCCGGCAGGGGCAGGCACTCGGCGAGCAGGCCGACGACGTCGCGCCAGGCCCGCTGCGCCTGCCGCGGGTGGTGGCTGACGCCGGGGAGCACTGTCTGGTCGGGCCCCGTCGGCGGGTGGTGGAAGGCGTGCTCGGCGCCGCCGTAGATCGTCAGGCGCCAGTCGACTCCCGCGGCCTGCATCTCGGCGGCGAACGCGTCCCGCTGCGCGGGCGGCTGGATCGGGTCCTCCGACCCGACCCCGGCCCACACCGGGCAGCGGATGTGCGCCGCCTCGCCCGGCCTGCCCGTGATCAGACCGTTGACGGTCCCGATCGCGCGCAGCTCGACGCCTGCGCGGCCGAGCTCCAGCACGATCGCGCCCCCGGTGCCGTAGCCGATGCCGGCGATCCGGTCGGGGTCGGTCCGCGGTTCGGCGCGCAACACGTCGAGCGCCGCGTGCCCGATGTCCCGCATCCGGTCGGGGTCGGCGAGCAGCGGGGTCAGGCGCGCCAGCATCTCCTGCGGGTCGGTGAACCAGCGCCCGCCGTTGATGTCGAAGGCCAGCGCCACGTACCCCAGCTCGGCGAGGGCGTCAGCGCGACCGCGCTGGAAGTCGTTCAGGCCCGGCCCCTCGGGTCCGATCAGCACCGCGGGCCGGCGGCCGACACCGGCGGGGAGCGCAAGGTGCCCGACCATCGTCAGGCCATCGGCGGGGTACTCGACCGTGCGCGTCGTGATCGTTGCCATGAGGCCGACGGTAATGATCGGCGAGCGCGTCCGGGCCGAGTTTCACCGCGGGCAGACAACGCGGGCGACAGATCGTGCCGGGGGCGGGCTCCCGGGATCAGCCGGCTGCTCCCTTGATCTCCACGCCGAGTGCATCGGCTTCGGCGAGCAGGAGCGCGCCGTTCCCCGGGGCGGCGAATCCGCAGTCGAGCGCCTTGGTCTGGTCTCGCTCGGCCTGGGTTCCGGCGAACGGGATACCGATCTTCGCGGCCTTGGCGAAGCACGCCGCCCCTTTGTCGTACTCCTTGCACGCCTTTTTCACGAGCACGAAAACGGGCTGCAGGCGCTCGCTGGGCGACCCGGCCCGCACCAGATCCCGGGTACAACTGCGAAGTGCGTTGCCGAGTTTCGTCATTCCCGTCGGGGTGAGTTCGGTAATCGCCGCCAGGGTCTTGTCGACTTTCGAGCTCACCGCCGGAATGGCGGTGAGCCAGGTGTTCTCCTGGTCGGTCAGCGGCGGGACGGTCGTGGTCGTCGGCGCCACTGGTTTCGCGGTGGTCGTGGTGGCTTGCGCCGCCGATCTTCGTGAGCCGCATGTCCTAGGCGGCCTGGGTGGGACCGGTCCTGCCTGGGCGTGGCAGGGCATCGTGAACACGCGTGGCGGGAAGGCCGTGGTCGGCAACCGCACCTCAGGGGAACGTGACGCAAACCAGCCACAAGTACGTGGCCAAGGTGACATTCAGAGAGAACGCAACCAAACGTAAATATTCCGAAGGGACGTGCCGGAGGCGGGCGAGGGGGGGTGCCCGCCTCCGGCACGAGCTTTTCTACTGGTGGGCCGGGAGGTTGAACTCCTCCATGGCCATCAGCGGCTTGAGATTCTTCTCGGCGCCGCCCTTGGTGAACGCGTTGCGGAGCACGTCGTGGCCGAGCATGTTGCCCAGCGCGCCCATGATCATGCCCTGGTCGAGCGCCAGGTACCGCTTCGCGACCTTGCCGCTGCGCACGGCGATCGAGTCGTAGAAACCGCCCGGACCGTAGCTGTCGAAGTCCTTGCGCAGGTTGGCGAGCTCGGTCAGCGCGGCCTGCGGCTGGTACTGCAGGGCCAGCACGACCGCGTGCGGGGTCACCACGCCGTCGCCGTACGAGGCCGGCTGCGGCTGTGCCTCCCGGCAACCCTCGAACCCGACGTCGACCGACGTGCGTTCCTGGTCGCTGGTGTAGCCCGGCGTGTCCAGACCCATGATGTCCACGCCGTACTCGCGGTACCCACCGTCCGGGTTGGACGCCGGCGAGAAGCCCCAGTGCCCGTACTTCGCGTCGTTCAGGCCGTGCTCGATCTGGCCGCGCACGTACACCGAGTGCTGGCGCGCCCAGGACTTCTTGCCCCACGTGGTCTCCGGCACGAACATGTCCGGCATGAGCTCCTCGAACATGTCACCACCCCAGGTCGGGATGAACTTCAGGCCCCGGTAGGTGTACTGGCCCTCGAACACCGGGATGCCCATGTAGTCCACGTACTGCCCGGCCGGCTTCTGCTCCTGCCAGCCCCAGTCACACGTGTCCGGGAACGTCCGCCACGGCACGAAGTAGTGCTCCGGCGGCACCTGGCCCAGCGAGATCGCCACGTAGGTGATCATGCGGGTCTCGCTCGCGAAGTTGCCGTAGGTGTGGCAGGTGTACCAGACGTCCGGGCCGTGGCCGGGGTAGTTGCCGACGACCGAGCAACCCGGCGGCTGCTCGTCCCAGAAGCCGCCGCGCATCAGGCCGGCCGCCACGTCCGGCGAGCGCCCGGCCGGGTCGTAGTAGAAGTTGAAGTCCATCGGGTCGAGCAGCTGCTGCGCCTGCGCGCGGGCCTCCGGCACGGCGTTGCGCACGACCATCAGCGCCGACGCCATCCACGCGTTGTCCACACTGGACAGGAACGGGTACACGGTGGACCCGTCCTCCGGCCACACGCGCAGCTTCTCCAGCGTGGCCGGGTTGTACCAGTTGTAGAACTGGCCGGACGCGGGGTGGCGCTCGAGCCTGCCGAGCGAGTCGAGCGTCTTCTTCGTGCGCGACACCAGCTCCTTG
>Ga0164241_10006967_pt1 | contig 10215 bp, 7 predicted proteins | sample OricomyardsoilBY_FD_108780 | JGI IMG/M metagenome (GOLD analysis project Ga0164241, IMG submission 108780) | Backyard soil microbial communities from Emeryville, California, USA - Original compost - Back yard soil (BY) | ecosystem: Environmental > Terrestrial > Soil > Unclassified | place: USA... | reverse complement strand
GGATAATAGTGTTTACGTTTGTCATAGTGATAATCTCCTTTTGGCTCATTGGCCTTTTTATTTTTTGTTTGACAATAAAAAAGGAGCCCATATAGGGCCCCGGTAAATCCTTACGCACGGTTAGCAGAGTAAACAATCACAACTGGACCATTTACGCCATCAACCATGAACTCGATGTCAACGAAGTAGTTACCATCTTCAGTTGGAACATCAACAGTAGAAGATGCTAGTAATTGTACTTGACCATTCACAAGTAAACCAAAGTGCATCACACCGTTTACTTTAGAAGCAACAAAGCGTCCTTCTCTAGGGAATGATAAAGCAGTGTAAGTAGTAGTAACTGGTACATGGAAACCTTGACGCTCTTGAACTGGAGCTTCTTTAGCTGGTACTTCGTATACATCAGTTGTTACTACTTGAGCATTTGTGTACTCCATAGGACGCATGAATAAACGAGTGATTTCATACTTAACGCCCTTCGTTGTTACTTTCACAAGACGAGCTTGTGCTTGGTACACGAAATCAGGTACGAACTTGAAGCCAGAGAATCCAGCTAAGTTACCAATTAATGTTTCTGGTTGGTTACCTGCTTCGTTTGCTAACCACACTTGACCTTTGTGGATGAAGAATCCACGACCCGCGATTGCAGGATACGTAGCTTCGAATCCTTCTACTTTCTCGAAGTAAAGCTCAGTGATGTTGTGGACTGCTGGAGATAGTTCTTGTACGTTACCGAACTTCTTAGTTGCACCTTCAACAGCAGATAACATCATCATGATTTCTTCTTCAAGTAAACGCCATACGTTGTATACAGGCATTTTGTTACCACGAGCAGAAGACTTCTTGTTTACTTTCTCGTTTTCCATAGCTTCCATGTAAGCTTTCACATACACAGCCGCCGCAAATTGAGCTACATTCCATCCACGTTTCACTACTTCCATACGTAGTAAGTGACGAACATGAGATAATAACTCAGCTTGTTTCACGCGCACGTCATTGAATTCTGGGTGCATACGTTTCACGATATCGTTTTGTTTTGCAGTGTTCATTGCATCAAAGTCAATCGCATCTTGCATTAATACAGAACGAGTTAAAGCAATAAATTGTTTCTTTTTATCGTTTAACTTGCTGTTTTCTTCGTTGTACTTGATAGTAGCCGCCATGAATAGGTCTTGAGCTTCTTTTGTAGGGAAGTCAGTACCTTGAAGTAAAGGCATAACAATGTTTAACATGTTGTGATTGATTGCATTTAATTCATTGCGAGCTTCTTTACGTGCTTCTAGCTCAGCTTTAACGAACTCAGTGTATACTTGTAAGTTCGTAGCCATGTTACCTTTGATAGAAGCCGCTTTAAACTTAGCTTCACGTAAAGCATTTGGTAGAATGATAGATGCACGTACTTTTAAGATGTCGCCTGTTACAGGGTCTTTCTTAGTAGGAACATAACCAACTACACGTTTGCAGTTTAATACGCCGTCTTTCTCAAGCTCAGCTTTGATACCGTCTTTTGTAGTCCACTCCATCCAAGCTTCTAGCTTTTCTTTGTATGCACCACCATGTTTCGCCGCATCAATAGACCACCATACGATAGCAGTGAATACATCAAGCATGTTCTCAAGGTAGTTAAGCTCAGCTTCAAGAGTCATAGCATCCTGTGTACGTCCTTCAGCATATGCTTTTTCAATTAAAGTCTTAACGAAGTTGATACCATTAGATAATGCCATAGTGATGTTAGACATAGAACCGATATCAGAAGGCATGATAGACATTTTGATTACTTGGTGAACAGCTTCCATCCAAGCAGTGTAAGCTACATCAGTATCAACTTCTTCAACAGGAACAAGGATTACGAAATCATCTTGGATGTATCCTGCTGGTAAATCAAACTTTGGAGCTGGAGCTGGAGATTTCCATGGGCAAGCATCTCCAAGTACAGTGCTGTCTTTTACAAGAACACCATCTTTGTTGTACGCACCAGCGATTTTGCCATCTTCCATTACATACTCAACGCTTTCTTTTGCAAAGAAGTTTACATATTGTGGGCTATCAGTAACCGCCGCAACAATACGTCCTTCGATGATGATGAATGCAGTATCTCCATCAAAGTCAGCACCAGAAGAAGCTGGAACCATCATATCAACAGAAGAGTACATAGTTAAACCATCAAGGAATCCACCAACTAAAGCTTCTGCATAGTAGTCAACATGGAATACATCAACAGCTAAAGCTTTTTGAGTTTCATCGTGAGCAACGTGTGGAGAACGGATTGATGCGATTTGTCCTTTGTGGAAGTAACGTACCAATTCAGCAGTTGCTCCTTCTCCTTCTTTACGAGCCATTGCTACTGCTACTTGACCACGAGCGATGAAAGCTTGCTCTTCAGTGATAAGGAATGTACCATCAGCTACAGCATTAAGGATTGCTAATAAGTCACCTACCATGTAGTTGTTCTTACCAGCAACATGTAAACGACCGCCTTGATGTTGACGCATAGTTTCCATGATTTCTTTCTCAACTTCTTCTTTCGCATATACATCGCCCCATACAGCAGGGTTAACATTAGCGAACTTCTTCACACCGAACTCACGAGTAGCAAGTACGTTACGGATACCATCTTCATCTAACTCTTCAGCTTCTTCCACGTTTAACTCAGGATTAGCTAGAGCTTCTTCTGCTTTCGCAAAGTTCTCTTTTGCAATACCAGTAGTTAACTCAAGTGGTAAGTTTAAGTTATTCATAGACTGTGGAGAGATAGCCGCGTGTGCAGTATCCATGAATGTAGCCGCAGATAACATTACATGGTACTCTAAATCAATACCATTTTGCATTGTAGAAACCATGTCAGTCTTACGAGCACCATCAAATAAGATGATATCGAAACCTTCTCCTTCTTCGTTAGCAGTTAATTCTTTAACACGAGGAAGAACTACGTTTAAACCTTTTACTTGCAGGTTCATACGGAACTGATGCGCATATCCACGACGTTTACCATTACGGTATACATCACCAGCTAGCTTTTGTCCACGTAACATTTCACCGAAGAACTCAACATCAGAGATAATCATGCCATCAGTAGTATTAACTCTCCATTCGAAGTCATCAGTAGTAGATACAGATGGTTTCACATCTTTATCAGTTGGAGCTTGGTCTTTCACAGACTCGTTGAATACTTTTACTGCTTGTTTAGTGATACCTTCAACGTCTTTACAAAGTAATACACGAACGCCAGTAGTTGTAGTTACTACAGTACCACGTTTAGTTTCTTCTACTTTCGCAATACGACCGAATGCTTTAGTGAAACCTTTTAGTTTAATAGAAGAAGAACCTAGTAAACCGAAACGAGTAGCATTCTTTTGTACGTCGAATTTGTAGTAGCTCACACCATTGATTGTAGTTTGTCCTTTTACATATCCAATCATGTGGTTACCAAGACCGCGTAATGCTTCCATACGAGTCATTTTCTCTTCGTTTAAGAATGTTACTTTCGCTTGACGCTTCTGAGATGGAGTATCAAGTAATGGCTTGTATTGTTTAAGCTCAGAGATGTGAGTTAATTCGTTAATGTTCTCAGAAGCTTCTTCAGTACGCATCCAGATACCAAAGCGGAATACGTGGTTAGTCATGATGTCTTTTGTTTCAAGAGATAAGTTGTTGAAGTCTACAGTTAATACATTACGAGTATCATACGCTTGCATAGTCACAACTTCTGCTTGTGTGTTCATTACTTCGAACTCAGAGATTTTGTTACCAGATAAAGCACGAGACTGTGCAGATTCGTTCATTACGATGTACGCAGAATCAGATACTAGAGACATTTTCATTAGAGAGTTGTTTTCAGAACCAACAAAGATTAAGCTTTTGTTGAAGCCCATTTCTGTTTCACCTTTGTCATTCTTGAATGCTTGTTGGAAGTTTACTAAAGCATCCTCAGATACTTGTACTAAGTTACCGTTTGCATTTACATGGAAGAACTTCACTCCAGCAAGACTAGTTTGAGTAGATAATGTACGAACAGCTTTACCTTTGTTTGATTTTACAGATACAGTTTTCATTGTTTTAGCTCCTTTAGTTGTAGTTTCAGTAGTGTTTAATTCCTTAGCGTTAGTAGTTGTTTTCATAGTTTCAACATCTCCTTGAGTTTTAGTTTGTTTTTCGTCTAATGCTACTGCCACAGAAGTCTCATCTGTAGCAGGTGATACAATTGTTGCGATTACTGCATCCTGTGCAAGTACTTGAGAAAGGGCGCCGCAATTACCTAGTTCTAACGTTGCATATTCACGTTGTCCAATTGCAGGGCGATAAGCTATATCCACTTGCCCAGTAACAAAGTTTGTACGGATTGCTTCTACATTCTTAGATTCGATTCCAACATAAGTACCTAAATCATGCTTAACAACATCCAATCCGTAAACAATTGCAGTAGTTCCTTCGATTTGTACAGTAGTAAATTTAGTCATAATAAATCCTCCCGCTCTTTTAAGTCTCGCGACTATTATATGATTAGTAGTATAGGAATTAGCGTTATCCACCCTGTGCCACGAGGAGGCTTCCTATATACAGGGCATATAGAGGGCCCTTATATGGACCCCCTTATATAGGCACCCCTTATAGAGCGCCCTATTATACTAGGTGTGTATATGATAGGTAGTAATAACATAAAGACTTACATATATACATAGTGCTATGCATGTATTAATTAACGTATTTCAATTGCTTCAGCCCATGGTTTCTCATAGAAGTATGGGTGATGTAGGCATGTAGATAGTACAAGCTTCATACCACTATCTGCTAAGAAGGAATAACCAGCTACAGACATATGTAATCTATGATTCTTAATTACAAAGTCATGTCCATTATGCCTGTCTAGTAGATTACCATTCTTCATATGGTCCTCCATCTCCAATATAGAGCGTTTAATCTGCTCCTTATTAACCTCCCTTTCCATGATGCGCTTATATAGGTGCGTAGTGGCATACACCTCTACTATCACATCCTCTAAGAAGTACTTGAATAGTAATGCATTCTTATTCTTCTTTATTAATGTACGTACACTAGGAGCATCATATGGTGCATCCATCTTACGTTGTAGTTCATTAGCATTCGCTTCCTCAGCCTCCTTGATAGCTATGTTCACATAGTGTGCTATCGTACGCTCTAGCTCATCACGCATATCTGTATTGCTTAATGGTGAATCAAATACAGCATTCTGATTATACGTAGAGCAATTCCAATTCATCTTTCCATCTTTACCAATCTGTGTCATCTTAGAACGTGCTGTTCTATGTCCTAGTCCTACTCGTGTTGCATTCTTTTCTACTTGTAATGTTTTCATAATCAATCATTCTCCCTTTAAATAAATTATTTTTATTTTGCATGTACCGGGTGTAGTCGGGACCGGGTGGGCACCGAAAGATTCCTACACTCAATACATACACATACCTTGCGGGTCAAAATATTTTAAATTTCACAGGATACAACCGTTTTTCCTTACTCGTGACCGCGCACCAGTTAGTCACTGCTCTTTCGACCGCCATCGCCGTAGACAATCGCCAGCAACTACAGCTCTGTCGGTCTAAAACATAAGGCATGGGAGGGGGTGGGCTAGATAGCAGAGGGTACCCTTTGTTAGCAGAATACGAATCTCTGAAAATAAAATAATAAAAATCTTCCAAATAAATTGACTTTCCTGACTTGTGAACCTATACTAAATATGTAAGTTATGGAAACATAGAAAAGATATGCTAAGGGGAGAAAGAAATGGCAAAAACAGCAGTAAAAAAAGTAACGGTAAAGAAAACGGCGGCAAAGGATTGGGTATTTAATAGGAATGGACAGGCAATGACGGACTCGCAGACAGTCGCATTCGTGTTCAAGAAAGAACATAAACAGGTATTACGAGACATTCGCAACGTACTGAAAACAGCAGACGAGGCATTTGGAAAACAAAACTTCATCGCAAGTACATATACAACAGAACAAAATAAACAAGCTCCAAAATATCTCCTGACTGAAGACGGCTTCTCATTGTTAGTCATGGGATATACGGGAACAGCGGCAATGAAATTCAAAGTCGAATACATTACATGCTTCCGTAAGATGAAAGAGGAGTTACATATGCAATTACCGGGTGCAGTAAAACAATACTTAGCACTCACGGAAAACGAAAGAGCCATTCAGTTCTTCCAACAACGTCTAGAATTAGACAATAGCAAAAAAGAATTAAAACAAGCTCGCCCGAAAGCGAAGTTCCATGATGAGTTCGTGAACGCAGGTGGCTTACAGACAGTGAACCAAGTAGCAAAGGTATTAGGGACTGGAGTCATTCGTTTCTATGCTTGGTTAAGAGCAGAGGGATTAGTACAAGAGAACAACGTACCGTATCAAGTCTATTTAGATAAAGGATACTTTAAGTTAAAAGAACACCTGAAGAAAGATAGCTATACAGCAGGAGTAACCACTACATTGTTTACACCAAAAGGCGTGTCATGGATAGCAAACAGATACTTGAAAGCAGGATGTCCTGCTAACTAACGGAGGGAGCTAACGCTCTCTCTTTTTTATTGACAAAATCAGGCCCCGGAAACATATAAGGCATGCCGTGTGCTAGTGGGTACACTATGCATACGTGACATAGAGAGTATAGGCACATATACATAAGGAGATAGATACGCTTACGCCATAGGGAGATAGACACATATAGAGAGGGGAAAGGACAAAGACATGTATAGGGAAACTACCTTAGTAAGTCAGAAAGGAACCCAAAGAGAAAGAAAAGTTTTGGTCTTGAGATTTTGATAAAAAAAGGTTATGTTTTTGCCAACTCCGGAGACCTAGTCGCACGTAAACGTGTCTAGTATATAGGTAGCTTCGGTAATGAGTTAGGAACTTTAGTCTACTAGACCCCATCGAAGACAAGAACATGGGTTAGGAGATTACTATGAAAGGAGAATAATAATGAGTTCAGTAGAAAAAAGAATGGAAGAACTCAAAGAGATTCAGGTACAGAGTCCGGAACAATTACGTATGCAAGCATTAACAGAAGTGAAGATGCCAAGTACATGGAAGGTAAGTCCTGAATCCCGTGGATTAATCCAACAGTCTTTAGAAATTTACAACACAAAACATGGACTATACTCTGCTATCCCTATGATGTGCAAGGGTAAGGAGTGTCCATTTGCGGCAGTATGTCCTGTATTAGATGGAGGCGCAGAACCTAAGGGAGAACGTTGCCCATTAGAAATCGGTATGATTTTAAAACGATACGATGATTACGTACGTGAATTTGGTATTGATGAAAACAATGTAGTAGATACAAGTCTTATTAAGGACTTAATCGACTATGACATCCAGTTATTCCGTGCAGAGAATCGTATTGCTATGCAAGGTGACTTCATTGAAGACATCATTGTTACAGTTACTGAGTCAGGACAAGAAATCACGAATCCGCAGTTATCAAAGGCTACTGAGTACAAGGAACGTATTATGAACAAGAAACATAAAGTACTTGAGCTTATGCATGCAACTCGTAAAGACAAAGCAGGAGATAAGCTTACAATTAGCCTTGACCCAAGTACGTATGCATCTCAACTTATGTCTCAGATTGCTGGTGACATGAAACCGGGTCAAATCTTAGATGCAGAGTTTACAGACTACGACCAAGACCAAGAGGATGAATAAAAATGGCTTTAAGACGCGGTAATTTCGCTAAACTATTTAAAGGTGATTTATCTAAAGCCCGTGTCAAAGCAAGTCATAAAGTAGAGAAGGCGATGAGTCCAAAAGACATTCATGGTCTCAAGCGTACGATGACAAGAGATGAGTGGAAACAAGCTCATCGGAGTATGCGTAAAGACCATGGACAGCGCCTCTCTAAGCGTGATAAGACTCCTAATGTAAAGGCTAGGCTAAAGGATTACAAAGCCCAGAAGACAAAGGGAGACGTCTATAAGAGCACGTTCACTGGTAAGCCTCTGAAGCCAAGACCAAAGCCTCCTAGTCCTAAGGATAGAGCTCAGCCTAAGGTAGAAACAACGACTACAAGAGGCAGAAGAGTTCGTCCAAAACCTACAAAAGAGAACAAGATAGTAAGTCCTCGTAGGAAAGCAGGAGAAAAGAAGAAGGTTGTTACTAAGGAACCAAAGAGTCCTCGTCAAAGACTAAAGCAATCTAGTGATAAAGTACGAGAGTATAAGTTATCTAGAAAACCTGATGTTCCTGAATCAACGAATATGGCGGCTGGTTTTAAACCACCGAACTGGGCAAAGAAACATTGGAATAAGCAAATGGCTTCTCGCATTGGCATCTCTGCTGGTATTGGAGCTGGACTTGGTCTAGCGAAAGCCTCTACTGATAAAGAGAATGATGGTGCATTAAGTACGGCTGAGAAGATGATTAAAGGTGCCGCAGGTATCGTTGGTGCAGATTACGGAGCAGAGTTTGGTGTCAAACACCTAGGAACGACTGTTGGTAAGATGACAAAGGGTGATATTGTTAAGGGCTTGAAAAAGACGATGACGGAATCAGAGGAACTTCGTTGGCAAAAGAATATGCAACGAAAACTTGGTATCGCCGGACGCATTGGAATAGCGGCTATGGGTGCGGCTACGTTACTAGATATTGCAGAAGGTTATAAGACCGATAGAGAAGCAACAGCAGAACGTAATCGCCAAGAACAGGAGCTTGCTCAGAAGATGTCAGAAGAGAAGCGTAGGCAAAAGAAAGAGTCTTATGGATACGTAGACTACGGGCAAGTTGTTCTCCAGCAATGGGAAAAACGTATAGGTCACTATGCTATGGGTAATGCAAAATTTCAATAATGAGGTGAGTTAATGGCTTTAGGAACAGCAATTAAAAATGTAGCCCGCGGTGCAAAGAACGAAGGTAAGTACCTACGTAATAGACGTGTATCTGCTAATCCAACTGCTAGAGAAAGATATAAGCTATCAGATGGCGAAGCTCGTATGCGGAATACAAACATTAAGGAAATGGGTACAAGGCATTTAGGTGCTTCAGGTCCTTCCTTGGAACAAAGACTAGCAAATTATAAACAAGCAAAAGCCGCTGGTGTAAAGAAAGGTTCTTTTGAGTACAACGGACGTAAGAATGTATTAGACCGTCCAGATGCAAATGGTAGGGCAAGTATTTTACACACGACTCGTACAGAACCAGTTCGTACAAGAGGGCAAGCTTCTTCTCCAGTACGTACAGAAGGAAAAGCGAGTCCATCTGTACCAATGAAAGGACAGGCAACGGATAGAGTTCCAACAAAGGGTATCGGCGGAGCACCAGATTATAGTGCAACGCACGCAGAACAGTTCCAGAAAACAATGCGTAAGTTCGGACAGAATATTGCTGAGAACGTACCGGGTGGTAAGGTATCGAATCATCTTATGCGTACAGCAGGACAAGGTGCTGTCTGGGGCGGTGTTGCCGGTGGTACATTATCTGCGGCACAAGGCGGAGACTTCTGGGAAGGTGCAAAAGAAGGAGCTTTTAAAGGTGCTGTTGGTTATACAGGACTAAAGACTGCTAAGATAGCAACTGGTGCTCAGAGGTATAGAGATATCCCAAGTAATGCAAAAGAAATCTGGGGACATCATGCCGTATCTAAGCAGGTTAAAGCAATCAAGAACTTACACCAAAGCACAGCAAACTCTCCAACTAAAATGTAAGGAGGTTAAATAATGGGTATTGGTAATGTACTTAAAAAAGGTGCTGGTGCACTAGGTAAAGGTATGCAGTACCAAGTAGGTGGATTAGCTTCGGCTGGTAGTGCTCTTACAAAAGCAGAAATTAAGATGGGTAAAGCACTCCTAAAAAAGGATGAAGCCGGAGCAAGATTCTCTAATGCCTATACTGGTTATCAGATGAAGAAAGCACCTATGTTAGCAGTAGCCGGAGTCGGTGGTGCTTATACAGTGGGTTCATGGCAACTTGGTGACCAATCTGGTGCATTCAGTGGACTAAGTACTCGTGGCGCCAAATTAGGGGAAGTATCCTACGGAGGAATGCCGGGTGTATTTGATGCCGATGGTGTAGGTACAAAAACAAAAGCCCCTACGCTAGGAGCTACAGGGGACATGGTCTTTGGACTTCATAACGGTAGAAAGGGGTAATTAGATGAATGCGAATTCAGCATCTGGAATGGGTAAATACGTAAGTAAAGCCCTACGAGGTGGTAAGGATGCCGTTAATAAAGTAGCCCCTACGAAGTTT
>Ga0164241_10006966_pt1 | contig 10215 bp, 9 predicted proteins | sample OricomyardsoilBY_FD_108780 | JGI IMG/M metagenome (GOLD analysis project Ga0164241, IMG submission 108780) | Backyard soil microbial communities from Emeryville, California, USA - Original compost - Back yard soil (BY) | ecosystem: Environmental > Terrestrial > Soil > Unclassified | place: USA... | reverse complement strand
CGCCGGCCAGGAACTGCTCCACCGGGCTGAGGAGATGGAGGCCGTGGCGGACGGCATCTTCAGCGCGACCGGTGAACGGGGTCAGGTCGCGGGGACGGTCCGGGTTGCGATCGTCGAGGGGCTGGCGAGCACGGTGGTCGTACCGGCGTTGGCCCCCTTCCAGAGCTCGTTCCCGGACGTTCGGCTGGAACTCGTCACCGTCATGCAACTGGCGAACCTCACCCGCCGGGACGCCGACATCGCCGTCGGCCTCGCCCGGCCGAGCGGGACGAAACTGCACTCACGCAAGGTGGCCCAGTCGGACGTGCACCTGTATGCAACGAAGGCGTACCTCAGCAAGCACGGCACGCCCGGCTCGGTGGCGGACCTCGATGACCACTTCTTCGTCGACTACGTCGAGGACATGATCGAGATCCAGGCCCTGCGTTGGCTGTCGGACGTCGTCCAGTCGAGCAGGGTCGTGTTCAGGAGCACCAGCCCGCTGGTTCAGTTGGCCGCAGTTCGCAGCGGCCTGGGAATAGGGATGTTTCCGACGTACTTGACCCGCGACGAGCCGGACTTCGTGCGCCTTCTGCCCGACGCTGTCTCTGCGCACCGCGAGTTCTGGGTGGCTGTCCATCAGGACCTCCTGCGCCTCCCGAGAATGCAGAGCGTCTTCGAGTTCCTGCTCTCCTGCCTGACCGAGGAACTGGATCCCGAGTAGGTACCGCCGCAGGCTGCCCGGCGCCCTCAGGGTACGGCCGGTTCCTGGGGCTCGCCTGGGCAGCCGAGGACGACACAACATACGAAGGGAAGCGAACAGTGACAACGGAGTCGATCCTGCCGAGTGCCGATGCGGAACACCGGCCTGAGCCAACGGTGAAGCGGATGCTCATCGGGGGCCGGTGGGTGGAGAGCCTGACCGGCGCGTGGACGGACGTGACGAGCCCCGCCTCCCGCGGACAGGTGCTCGCCCGGGTCCCCGAGGCCGGAACCGGAGATGTCGACCGTGCGGTCACCGCCGCACGCACCGCCTGGCCGGCGTGGCGAGACCAGCACTTCGCCGGCAGGCAACGCATGCTGCTGAAGATCGCGGACCTGCTGGAGCTGCGCGCGGAGGAACTCGCTCAGGTGACGGCCGCGGACACCGGGAACGCCATCCGGACCCAGGCCCGGCCCGAGGTCGCGACGCTCGTCGACCTCTTCCGGTACTTCGGCGGGGTCGCCGGCGAGGTGAAGGGGGTGACCCTGCCCGCCGGCTCGACACAGCTGCAGTACACACGACAGGAGCCGCTCGGGGTCGTCGGTGGGATCCTGCCCTGGAACTCACCGCTGATGATCGCCGGCTTCAAGCTGCCGGCGGCGCTCGCGGCGGGCAACACCGTGGTGCTCAAGGCCGCGGAGGACGCGCCACTGTCGATTCTGTTGCTCGCCGAGATCTGTCAGGAGGTGCTTCCCCCCGGAGTGCTGAACGTCATCACCGGCGAAGGCGCGACCGCCGGCGAGGCGCTCGTGGACCATCCCGGCGTGGACAAGGTCTCCTTCACCGGCTCGACCGAGGTCGGTCGTCGCATCGCCCAGCGGGCCGGCTCGCGCCTGGCGCACGTCTCGCTCGAGCTCGGTGGCAAGAACCCGTCCATCGTCTTTCCCGGCGACATCACCGACACACTGATCGAAGGCCTGCTGCTGTCGTCCCGCGTGACCAGACAGGGCCAGAGCTGCACGGCCGGCTCCCGGCTCTTCGTCCATCGCGATGTTCACGACGAGGTGGTCGACCGCCTGGCTGATCGCATCGGCTCCCTCCACGTCGGGCATCCGTTGGACGAGACGTCCGACATCGGCGCGGTCATCAACGAAACCCAGTTCCGGACCATCGACCAGTACCTCGATGAGGGCCTCACCGACCCGAGGCTCACCCTGGAGTTGGGCGGCAGGCCACCACAGTCGGGACCGCTTGCCGAGGGCTACTTCCACCTGCCGACCCTGTTCACCGGCGCCGACAACTCGTTCCGGCTGGCGCGGGAGGAGATCTTCGGCCCGATCCTGATGGCCATTGCCTGGACCGACGTCGACGAAGTGATCCAGATGGCGAACGACTCGGCGTACGGCCTGGCGGCGTACGTCTGGAGCGACGACATCCACCGAGCCATCGACACCGCACACCGGCTCGAGGCCGGCTGGGTCCAGGTCAACCAAGGCGGTGGTCAGGTGGTCGGCCAGTCGTACGGTGGCTACAAGCAGAGCGGGATCGGGCGCGAAGTCTCGCTGGAAGGCATGATCGCCGGCTTCACCCAGACCAAACAGGTCAACGTACAACTGGCCGTCCGATGAACGCGCACACTGACCGTGACGGCACCGGGCCCCTGGCCGGCTACCTGGTCGTCGACCTCTCCAGGGCACTCGCCGGACCACACGCCACCATGGTGCTCGGAGACCTCGGCGCCCGGGTGATCAAGGTCGAACCCCCGGGCGCCGGTGACGACGTCCGGGGATGGGGACCGCCCTTCGTCGGCCCCGATGACCAGCGACAATCGACGTACTTCTTGGCCGCGAACCGGAACAAGGAATCGATCCAGCTGGATCTGAAGGACGAGACAGCTCTCCGGACACTGAAGCGGTTGATCGAACGCGCTGACATCCTCGTCGAGAACTACCGGCCCGGCGTGCTCGACCGGCTCGGCCTGTCCACGGCAGTTCTGGAGGCTCTGAACCCGCGCCTCGTCGTGCTGTCCATCACCGGCTTCGGCCACGACGGGCCGGAGGGCAGGCGAGCCGGATACGACCAGATCGCTCAAGGCGAGGCCGGCTTGATGAGTGTGACCGGACCGGATGCCGGCTCGCCCACGCGGGTGGGCGTTCCCGTCGGCGACATCCTCGCCGGGCTCAACGGTGCGATCGGCGTGTTGGCGGCGCTGCTCGAACGCCACATGACCGGACGGGGGTCGGTCGTCAGGACATCCTTGCTCGCCGGTCTGGTCGGTGCACACGCATTCCACGGGACAGCGTGGACTGTCGCCCGGCAGGTCGGCCGCCCCGGGGGAAACCACCACCCGCAGATCTCGCCGTACGGCGCGTTCCGATGCCGCGACGGACATGTACAGGTCGCGGTCGGCTCGCAGACGTTGTGGCAGACCTTCGCCTCGATCCTCGGAATCGAGGCCGACGACGAGCGATTCGGGACCAACTCCGCACGCCTGCGGCATCGCGACGAACTGACCGAGCTGATCGAGAAGCAACTGATGGCCGATTCCCGCGAACGCTGGCTCGAACTGTTTCGCGAGGCCGGCATTCCGGCCGGCGCGATCAAGACGATCGACGAGGTCTACGAGTGGGAGCAGACGCGCAGCCAGGGACTTGTTACATCGGTGATGCACGCCGTGCTGGGCGACATCGAACTTCCGGGTCCCAGTCTTCGGCTTGAAGACTTCAGCGGAAAGGACATCGGTCGGCGTAGCCACGAGGCACCACCGCTGCTGGGGGCGCACACGGAGAGCATCATCGAATGGCTCGAATCCGAGTAGAAGGGGGCCTGCCGCAACGACCGCTGGCCACTGTTCAGGTCTACGGCCCAGAAGAGCATCCGGCTGCCGCGAACAGGATCTGGTGAGCGTGCACAGGATCTGGTGGGCACGGACCGCGCCCAGTGGGAGCGGACAGCAGTCGATGGAGTGTGGACAGGGAATTTCGTGCGCCCAGCCACCGGTTCCCGTCCGCGGTCTCGGGAGACCGTCATGGCATCCTGCCGGATGCCATGACGGTCCCGGCGCCGAGGTGGTCTCGCGGTGCGGTGGCCGGCGAGCGTGCCCTGTGCCCCCGCGCAGGATCTGGCGAGTGTGGACAGCGTCCGGCCGGGGTGGACCGGACATACCGGGTGGCGGGACACCGGTTCGTGTGCGCGGCCCCGAGAGGCCGCGCGTAGTATCCCGCCGGACGTCACCTCGGTCGCGGCCCCGGGCAGGTTGCGGTCAGCGTTCGTCGACGACGTCGATCTCGTCGACGGCCGACGTTCCCTCACGCACCAGCGCGAACGCCGCCTTGGTTTCGGCCAAGGTCGGCGCGAGCTCGCGCGCCGCCTTCAGGTCGTCCGCGGACTCCCAGCGCCAGACACCGGCCCATCGGTTGTCTCCGAGGCGGCCGAGTCTGGCCTCCGTCAGCCCCGGGATCGACGCGCGGACGGCGTCGACCAGCGCGTTGTGCCGGTCCAGGACGACGCCCGCGTCGTCGGTGGTCGACTCGAAGCGGGTAATGGCGATGAGTGACATGACTGTCACCTTTCTCTAGAGTTGGCTTATAGCGAACGAATCTAGAGATAGACTCTAGTCATGACCGTTGTCAAGCGACCCAGCAAGCGCGCGGAGAAGGCGCAGGAGACCCGTCGCCGGATCGTCCAGGCCGCGACGGACCTGTTCGTCGCGGACGGGTACGGCGCGACCAACCTGCAGGACGTGGCCGACCGGGCCGGCGTAGCGGTGCAGACGATCTACTTCGTCTTCGGCAACAAGCGGGCCCTGCTCAAGGAACTCGTCGACGTCACGATCGCCGGCGACACCGAGCCGATCGCGACCATGGAACGCCCGTGGTTCACCGAGGCGGTCGCGATGCGCGCTGCCCCTGACATGCTGGCCGCGTACGTCCCCGGATCCAGCGCGGTCCTCGCCCGGGTCGCCCCGATCATGCGCGTCCTCGAGGCCGCCGTCGCGAACGACCCCGAGGTGTCCGCCCTCTGGCCGCAGGACGAGGACCTCCGGTACGTCGTCCAACGCGCGGCCGCCGAGGCTCTCGTCACCAAGTCGGGCCGCCGGAAGGGCCTCACCGTCGACAAGGCGGCCGACCTGCTCTACGGCATCCTCAGCCCCGAGCTCTACCTGCTCTTCGTCCGCGACCGCGCCTGGTCCCACGACCACTGGGTCAAGTGGGCCACCCAAACCCTCAAAGCCCAACTCTGCGCATGACGACCAGCGTCGCCAGCCCGGCACGCACGACCACCCGGGCCCGACGCTGGAGCGAGATCGCGCTGCTGCTGATCGGCGCGCTCGGTCTGATCGGCTTCGTGTATCCCACCCTCGTCTTGCCGGACTATCTCCCGCGGGTCGATCCCTCGACGCTCGGGCACGGAATCACCTATGCGGGTTCGGCAATCGACCGCACCTGGATCACTCAGGCGCTGATCTCTGCACTGGTACTCATCCTCGTCACCGGCCTCCCCATCAACGGTCCGAGCGGCAGAGGTTCACTCCCGGGCGCAGTTGCCCAGGCCATCGGCGGAGTTGCTGTCACCTTCTGGACCCTGGCCGGGACCGCATTCGCCAACCTGTTCTACTTCTCCGGTCCGGATGACTACTGCACCTACGCGTCGTGCTGGCCGTATCACGAGCAGACAGTGGCCGACCTCGTGCCAGGTGCACTGACCGGGATCGCGATGTTCCTGATGACACTGCTCGTCAACCGGCTGGCGTGGTGGATCCGAACACTCGTTCCCATCGCGGTGTGGGTCGTCCGGACCTGGCCGCAACGGGCGACCGAACGCGTCCCGGAGCGTACCGGCCTGCTTCAGCCGGTGCCGTCCTGCACCGGATAGTGGATGATGACCGCACCGCCGGTGGCGTAGTTGACGACATCGGCGGCCACCCGCTGGCCGTGCGGCGACGCCCGCGCCGCGGCCATGGCGGCGGCGTCAGCGAAGTCGCCCTCGAAGACCGCGAAATACGGCGCCTCTCCCTTGGTCGCCGCCACGTCGAAGCTGTAGCGCCATGCCAGCAGGCCGGGCCAGTTCATGACCAGCGGAAGGTGGTTGGTCACGTAGTAGTCGCGGAAGTGGTCAGGGTCGGCGGGCTCGGAATACAGGACCACCAACTTATGCATGACTGCCTCCTGCATCCCTAGGTTCGGGACATCGGGATTCGGGTGAGGACGGAGGTGGTTTCGAGGAGTGCGTGGGCGTCGGTGGCCAGCCGGCGCGGGAAGTGGCCGACGAAGGCTGCGACGCCAGGGAGGGCCAGGTGATGGCGGACTCGACATCGGCGGTGTGTGTGAGTGCGATGTCCAGTACCGCGGTCAGTTGAATCGTCATACGCGCAGGTTAGGGCTTGATGTGTGGTCGAGGGAAAGATCGGGACGGGCTAGACTCAGAACGGATCGTTATCAATCGACAGGGGGGCATGTGGCGCCGGATACGGTGAGACTGCGGTGCTTCCTGGTGCTGGCGCAGGAGTTGAACTTCACCCGCGCGGCCGCACGGATCGGCATCGCGCAGCCCGCACTCAGTGCCCGGATGCGCCGATTGGAGGCGGAACTCGGTACGAGCCTGCTGGTTCGTACCACGCGTAGCGTTGTCTTGACCGCGGCCGGTGCGGCTTTGGCGGAGTCCGCGCCGCCCGCGCTGGCGGCGCTGGACCGGGCATGGGACACCGCCCGAACTGCGGGGGCCGGTGAACTGGGCACGCTGCGCATCGGATACAGCCTCAGCACGGGGGCCGAGACGGCACCGGCCCTGGTGGACAGGCTCATTCGCAGCAGCCCGGGACTCGAGGTCAGCGCGGTCCCGATGGCGACACCGGAGATCTCCCCCGCGGTCGCCGACGGCCGCATCGATGCGGGGATCACCCGCGGTGAACAGCCGGGTCGTGGCGTGCGCCGGTTCCTGCTGCGGCGTCAGCGCGTCGGGGTCCAATTGGCACAGCATCATCCGCTGGCCGAACACCCGGAGATCGAGATCGCCGAGGCGGCCGCGTATCCGCTGCGACTCCCCGACCGTACGGCCAACCCCGTGATCCACGATCAGCTGTCCGCACTGTTCCGCGACACCCGGCCAAGCCCCCGATTCCACACGCTCGCAGTCTCTTTCGACATGTCTCAGCGCGACCTACGCGACGGGCTCACCCTCGCCCCGGCCGGTGAAGCCGCGGTCACGGCATCGCCGGCCGGTCTCACGTGGCGACCGCTGCAGGGCGCACCCACCTTGACGATCCACCTGGTCCTCCCGCGCGAGCAGTCACCACTACACCGCCGCATCCGTACCGTCGCCCAAACCCTGGCACACGAGCTGCACTGGCTGCCGGACTGACGCGCACCAGGTCACGCGAGACGGACGTCGACGGCGGCGAGGACGAGAGCGACGTTGGCGTGGATCGCGTTGGTGAGGCGGTCGCCTGGTTTGCCGGCGACCTGGCGGACTGCCGGTGCCAGAGTGTCGACGATGTAGCCGAGCTCGCCGGCGTGAGCTGTCCGCTGCTGGGATTCGAGCGCCTTGATCGTCGCGTCCAACGCCCCGCAGCGCTGGTGTCCCAGGACCATCAGCAATGGTGTGCGCAGCTCCGCGACGCCGAACTCCACGCCGCCGGTCACCGAACGGTCGAGCGCCTCCCCCGCACTCCGTACGACGACCAGGTTGCCGAGGCCCTGGTCGAAGACGAGTTCGATCGGCACCCGGGAGTCGACACATCCGAGGACGGTCGCGAACGGATGCTGCCCCTCGCTCACCGCGACCCGCCGGGCTATTCCTTCGTCCAGCCTCTCCTCGCGGTCGGCCACGAAGCGGGCATTCCCTTCCACCAACCGCTGCAACGCTTGGTTGCCATCGACAACAGCCGGCGCGGACAGCGGCACCGTACCGCCGGCCAGTTCCTCGGCGGCGGGCGTCGTACCGGGCGAGGTGCTGTCCGCGCAGCCCGTCAGGACCACACCGGAGGCGGCGAGCAGGATCAACACCCGGCGGCGCGACGGCGTGCGCGACGGTGTGTTCAAGGGCGGGCTCCTCACAGAGGACGGCGTGGGCGACCGCCCGCCTTCCGAAGGTAGCCGATTGCATACTGTCTGCAGTACCCGATGATGTTCGGATCTCTCGGTTCCCGGCCCGAAATCTGATAGATACCCCTTATGAGACTCCGCCCCAGCTCATTCCCCCGGTCCCTGCTCGTCGGCGCACTGGCGCTCACCACCGTGCTGTCCGGCGCTCCCACAGTCCATGCGGCCCCGGTCGTCACCGGCTGCCTCGACCAGTCCGTCACCGGCACCGTCGAGGAGCAGCGCCTCGACAACGGTGTCGCCGGCGGCCCATCGGTCCCGGCCGAGATCCTGCAGCGGTCCGGCTTCGACAGCCAGGTCGAGCTCTTCTCCCGCCTGCTCTGCACCATGCCGAGCCGGGAGGCCGCCGCTGCCCTGGTTCGCGTCCAGGGCGAGGCTCTGTGGCGTACGGCGACGCATCGCGCGCAGCATCCGGTCACGGGCACCGATGCCCTGCCTGCCACCGACGACCGCGGCCTCTACTGGGCCCGCCTCTCGATGGCCCAGGCGCTGCGCCAGTGGCAACCCCGCTTCGGCCTCGGTACGGCGGAACGCGCCGAGCTGATCCGGTCCCTCGAGTACACCTCCCGGGGCATCACCAGCACCAGCTTCTCCCGCGGGGTCCGCAAGGTCCTGGTCACCGGCTTCGATCCGTTCACCCTCGACGCGGACATCCGGATCGGCAACCCGTCCGGCGCGAACGCGCTGACCCTCGACGGCCGCCGCTGGGTGGTGAACGGGACGACGTACGAGATCCAGACCGTCATGTTCCCGGTGCGGTACACCGACTTCGACGAGACCATGGTGGAGAACGCTCTCGCGCCGCACTACCGCCGTGGCCCGCAACGCGCTGACTTGGTGATGACCGCCAGCCAGGGACGGGTCGGCATCTTCGACCTCGAGGTCTTCAACGGCCGGCGCCGCTCGGTCAGCTCGATCGGTGACAACAACAACCTGTGGGGCGGCGGCACGATCGCTGCACCGGTGGTCTCGCCGAGCATGCCGCCGGGCCCGGAGTGGCTGACCTCGAGCCTTCCGCTGGCCCGGATGGCCCAGGCAGACGTCACGCCGTTCCGGACCCGCGTCAACACGTCGGTGCTCGAGATCCCGGCCGGGCAGATCGAGCCGGTCCGGCAGCCGCTCGGCCCGACACCGGGCTCGATCGCGTCCGAAGGCACCGGCGGCGGCTACCTCTCGAACGAAGTCGCCTACCGCAACACCCTCCACCGCGATCTGATCGACCCGTCGATGCCGGCCGGCCACCTGCACGTCCCGGTGCTGTCGTTCGACACCGCCAACACGACCGCGATCACCGACCCGACGTACGAGACCAACCGCGAGGACATCGTCCGCGGCGCGCACGCCGTACTGCGCGCCGCGCTCAGCTAAGAGAGATCGAGTACGTCGCTCGTTCGCACCGGATCGCCTGTTGCGAACGACTGGTTGGCGGCCAGGCCGGTGACCAGAGCCAGGGCCGCCTGCCGGGCGTCGGCGATGTCCGCTGCGTGAGCGGGGTCGTCGTCCAGCAGCGCTGCGAGCACTCGGGCATCGGCTCCGCCGTGGCCGGCGTGATCGTGGTCGACAGTGTGATCCTCCGGCGGTGACCAGAGCGGCCGCAGCGTGATGCTCGTCTGTCCGGCCGTCGGCGCGGCGAGGTCGCCGTGCACCGCTCCCCGGGCCGACGCGACGCGTTGATGCGGCATCGTCCATGTCGACTCTTCGACATTCAGCTCGAGGCGGCCCCGCGATCCGTTGAACATCACCCGGTAGCCCTCGGCCGGTGAGTAGGCGGTGAGGTGGTAGCTCATGGAAGCCCCGGAGTCGTAGGACACCAGCAGCGCCATGTCGTCCTCGATCGTGACGCCCGGCGCGAACACGTTCCGGTCGCGGTGGTAGCCGTCCTCGACCTCGGCGTCCAGGTACAGCTCCTTCAGCGTCGCGTTGTCGGCCAGGTGCAAGGCGAACGGATCGTCCGATGCCGCGTCGGATCCGTGCGCCCGCGCGTAGTCCCGGGCATACCCGTGCTTGTGGTCAGGACCGTAGAAGGCCAACTGACCCCGGCCGTAGACCAGCGTGGGTTCCGCGCCGAGCCACCAGTTGACCAGGTCGAAGTGGTGGCTCGCCTTGTGCACCATCAGGCCGCCGGAGTTCGCCTTGTCGCGGTGCCAGCGCCGGAAGTAGTCGGCACCGTGTGACACGTCGAGCATCCACTCGAAGTGCACCGAATGGACCGCGCCGATCGCACCGCCTGCGAGGAGCTCGCGGACTTTCCTGTGCACCGGGTTGAAGCGGTAGTTGTACGCCACCGCCAGCTCACCGCCGGTCTCCCGGACGGCGTCCAGGATGCCCTGCGCCTTGGTCGCGTCGGTGGTCATCGGCTTCTCGCTGATCACCCGGACCCCGGCGCGCAGAGCGGCCTCGATGTAGCGGTTGTGCGTGGCGTCGACGCTCGTG
>Ga0164241_10006965_pt1 | contig 10216 bp, 9 predicted proteins | sample OricomyardsoilBY_FD_108780 | JGI IMG/M metagenome (GOLD analysis project Ga0164241, IMG submission 108780) | Backyard soil microbial communities from Emeryville, California, USA - Original compost - Back yard soil (BY) | ecosystem: Environmental > Terrestrial > Soil > Unclassified | place: USA... | reverse complement strand
CATATTATTGTCGATGTCTGAAAATTCGTATTGAAGTGGATCACGAACTAATTTGAAGTCTGTAAAGGCTAAGGTGTTATCAAAATTTAACTTTTCCTGTGCCTGTGGGTCTGCGGGATCTCCATCATACATCCGCTCACAAATATCTACTCCTTCCGCTGCTAAAGCAATGTCAAACGAATCCGTAGCTGAACACATGGCAAATAAGAAGCCACCACTAACTACAAATTCTTTGATACGCTTAGACACTGCGAGTTTCAACTGCGATACTTTATTGAAGCCGTGCTTGCGTGCAATATCTTCGGCTTCTTTTTGGGCCTCGATGTACCAGGGAAAATTACTGTAGCTTCCATAGAACTTTCCGTACTGGCCCGTGAAGTCTTCATGATGCAAATGAAGCCAGTCGTATTTGGCCAGATTACCATCCAATACTTCATCATCAAAAATGATATCATACGGAATTTCTGCATAGGTAAGTACAAGGGTAACGGCATCATCCCAGGGTTGCTTCGATTTAGGAGAGTACACTGCAATCTTCGGATACTTTTCCAGCTTCATAATGTCATAATTGACCGCTGGGCTTGCTATTTCAGTGATGATCTGGTTAGCCTGAGCATCTGAAATAATATCGTAGCTCACTCCACGAACTACCAATTCGTTCTGTACCTGAGGATAGTATTTGCACATAAAACTGCCCCCGCGGTAATTTAAAAGCCAGTCTAATTCAGTGTCCTTTTTCAGGATCCAGTAGGCTATGCCATAGGCTTTCAAGTGGTTAGCCTGCTTTTCATCCATCGGTATGAAAATGTAGTTGGCTTCCGCCAGGCGACTGATGAGAAGTAAGCAAAACAAAAGGGAAAAACGCATCGTTAGAGCAATCAGCTTATTTGGTGTAACAAATTATTCAAATAAAAGTCTGATAGTAAAACGTTTCTTAAGGTAATTTTGTCTGAAATCTGTCTTTTTTAATTCATGAACCTGATCGAAAACATTAAAGAGGGCCTCCGTTCGGTGCAGGCCAACCTGCTCCGTTCTGTACTTACGGCCCTTATTGTGGCTATAGGCATCACTTCCCTGGTAGGTATTCTTACCGCTATTGATGGGATTGAGCAGTCAGTGGCGGAGAGTATGGCTGGTCTTGGAGCGAATACCTTTGATATCTCTTCCCGTACGAACCGGGGAGGAAGAAATCAGGGGGTAGGCCAAAAAGTATATGACCGGGTTCAGCTAGGACAAATTCAAAAGTTTATTGATCGGTATTATATCCCTTCAAGTATCAGTTTATCGGCTACGCTTACAGGAATTGCTGAAGTAAAGCATGGATCGAAGAAGACGAATCCGAATATTCAGGTGGAAGGAATCAACCAGGAATATATGTCCATAAAAGGATTGAACATTGAGAAAGGAAGAAACCTTTCGATGATTGAAATTAACTATGGAAGCAAAGTGGCCGTTATTGGTAAATCCATTGTGGATGCGATTTATCTAAAGAACGAAGAGCCAATAGGGACAGAAATTTCATTTAAAGGAGTTCAATTCAAAGTTATTGGTGTGATTAAGGAAAAGGGAAAGTTGGCAGATGATAATTTTGATAACATGGTTTTTATTCCGGTTCTTGTTGCCAATCAAATGGCATCTGGTCGTGGACTTCGCTACCGGTTGACTATAGGTATAAATGATCCCAGTAAAATGGATCTGGCTATGGGAGAAGCTACTGGTTTGATGCGCGCCATCAGACAAGATAAACTAGGAGAAGAGAATTCGTTTCTCCTAGAAAAGAGTGAGACACTGGCTCAGAGTCTTGAAAGCATTACCAGTGGCTTACGTGTTGGAGGTTTTGGAGTTGGTTTTATCACCTTGCTTGGTGCGGCCATTGCGTTGATGAACATTATGATGGTGTCTGTAACGGAACGAACCCGTGAAGTAGGTGTGCGCAAGGCACTAGGCGCTACGCCAAAACGTATTCGTCAGCAGTTCTTAATTGAAGCCATTGTGGTTTGTGTGCTGGGTGGTATTGCCGGGGTGCTGCTGGGTATTCTTATCGGTAACGTGATCTCGCGGGCAATGGGAATTCAGATATTAGTAATACCCTGGTTATGGATGATGATTGGTATGATTGTCTGCGTATCTGTAGGATTGATATCAGGTTATTATCCTGCGTACAAAGCCTCTAAACTAGATCCTATTGAATCGTTACGATTTGAATAAGGTCGATTCAGTTGAATTAGTCTATTCCTTTATTTGATTCTAAGTTATGATTGGAGTGGTCCTTTGTGGAGGTAAGAGCAGCCGCATGGGAACCGATAAAGGTTTGCTGACAGAGGGTAATAAAGCTTGGTCCTTGATAGCAGTAGAAAAATTATCCTCACTTTCATTACCCAGTATAGTTTCAATCAATTCGTCACAACTAAATGCGTATTCTTCTCTCTTTTCAAGTGACCAATTAGTATTAGATAAGGATGAACTCGATGTGAGAGGTCCATTACTTGGTCTTCTTAGTGTTCATGGTCAATTTGTTGATGAGGATTTATTGATCCTCGGGTGTGATCTTCCTAAAATGAAAGTAAGTGTACTTCAATCATTGCTGGAAGAGTATAGACAGTTTCCTCATTTTGATTGTCATGTATGTACCAATTGCATTCATAGTGAGCCACTCTGTGGAATATATACTTCTAACGGCTTGAAAAAGATTTCTAATGCGGTCAGTAAAGGTGAGTTGACAAGTGATAGAATGATGGACGTTTTGAATTTGGTCAATACGAAACACATTCAGATGAAAGAGGAGTGGAGGAGTTCCTTTCAAAATATGAATAGCCCTACTGACCTCTATTGAATCAGTAATGATTACGATACTAAATTGAATTCTTTCATGGCCAGCGGGAAGTTCGCATTTTCATGTCCTGGTCTGCTAAGCTTTACAAGAGCGAATCGCTGTAGTTCATTCAAGTTATTCCATTGATGGGTGGAAAGAGTCCATCGGAATTCTTTTATTTTTTCTTCAATGATTTCAGGTATCCGATCTAGGATGGTCCATTCCATCGTTTCTGCTGTTCTTAATTCTGAAGCTTCATACCCTGTATGATTAATGACCAATTGTTGCAGGTATTTTTTATAAGCTGAGATCTCGAATTGATCTTCACAAGGAGATTCAGCCAGGATTGCTCTTTCTTCAATGCTGAATTTACTCCATTCAGCCAACTTCAATTTAATCCCGCAAAGGTCGAGCTTTAAGCGAACGACCATAGGGATACATCGGATATTGTTCTCTACAAAGTCTTCTTCGAATTTGAAATAACTGATTGTGGTTGTGAGCATCATAATGAAACTAGTTTATGTTCCTTAATTAATTCGATAGGTTCTCTTTCCAATACTACTTTTCCAATGATGATAATGGCTGGTGAATTAATATTCGCATCGGCTGCGAATTGACAAACAGTATCAGGTGTACCTCTGACTACATTTTGATTGGGCAGGGTGGCATTCTGAACTATTGCCATTGGTTCAGACCATGAACGATACATTTTTATCAGTGTGGCAATTTCTCTCAGTTTGGAAAAACCCATCAATACAATAATGGTAGCTGATGATTGAGCAGCTAATGCTAAGTCAGCCGATATTTCACCTGAAGAAACGGTACCAGTAACTACCCAAAAGCTTTCACTTACTCCTCTTTTGGTAAGGGGAATGCCCGCTGCAGTTGGGCCACCCAATGCGCTGGATATACCAGGAATGATTTCAACATCTATTCCATAGTCGGATACACACCTAAATTCTTCATGACCTCGTCCAAAGACATTTGGATCTCCGCCTTTTAATCTGACCACAGAATTAAATCGTAAGGCATAAGATACCAGCAGCTTGTTTATCTCTTCCTGCGAAAATTCTTTTTTGCCTTTTCGTTTTCCCACAAAGACCAGCTCACACTTATTAGAAGCGAAGTCAAGCAATTGAGAAGACACCAATGCATCATAAAGAATTACGTCCGCCTGTTTAATAGCCCTTAATCCTTTAAGCGTGATCAACTCAGGATCCCCAGGACCGGCCCCAACAATTGACAGCAGTGGTTTTTTTCGCATTCTTTAAAATAATTACGTAATTATACTTAAAAATACTTTATTAAATTATTTATTTACGTATAATTACTTAAAAATAAGGCCGAATTGTACTTAAATCGTTTGCAATGAAAAGGATCATCGTAGTAGGTAATGGAATGGTAGGATATAAGTTCTGTGAGAAGCTGCGCAATGTCTCAACGGATTACCAGCTTATTGTCTATGGAGAAGAACCGCGGCCTGCTTATGATCGTGTTCATCTGAGTAGCTACTTTTCGGGTTCAAGTGTTGATGATCTTTTACTTGCTCCCTCTTCCTGGTATAAGGGAAATGATATTGAATTATTCACTGGGGAGTTGGTGGTCAGCATTGATCGCACTTCACGTACAATTACCACTCACATCGGTAGAAAGGATCATTATGATTACCTCGTCCTTGCTACCGGTTCAAGCGCATTTGTTCCTAACATTGAAGGCGTGGATCGCAATGGTGTCTTCGTTTATCGCACCATTGAAGACCTCAACCAGATTATTCAATATGGAAAGACAATAAAGAAAGTAGCTGTAATGGGTGGAGGATTGCTTGGACTGGAAGCAGCGAAAGCGATGCTGGATTTGGAACTGGAGACTCACGTGATTGAATTTGCTTCACGCTTAATGCCAAGACAAATCGATGAAGACGCTTCTGCTATCCTCGCAGGTAAGCTTTCAAAATTAGGAATTACCATTCATACCAATAAAGCAACTACGAAAATCAATGGTAACGGAAAACTGGAATCCATTTCGTTCTCTGATAGTACTTCGTTGCCGATTGACATGCTGGTGATCTCTGCCGGAATCAGACCACGGGATGAACTAGCTAAATCATCGGGTTTAGCAACTCATCCACGTGGAGGGATAATCATTGATGAGCATACTCGAACCAATGATGAGCATATTTTTGCAATTGGTGAAGCAGCAGTTTATAACAATATGGTGTATGGCCTCGTGGCACCGGGTTATGAAATGGCGGAGGTGGCAGTCCGCCAAATCACAGGTACTGCAGCGAGACCATTTTTGGGTTATGACATGTCAACGAAATTAAAGTTGATTGGCGTTGACGTTGGAAGCTTTGGTGATCCTTTTGGTGAATTGAATAACACTGTACCATTGGTTTGGATCGATAAACGCAATGGCATTTATAAACGATTGAATATTTCAGAGGATGGAAAGTATCTTCTGGGTGGAATATTAATTGGTGATGCCAGTCAGTATAATTTATTCCATCAGATGGTGGTGAATAAAATGCCTTTGCCGTCAGAACCTGAATCACTTTTGCTTGGAACAAAAGGAAAAAGTGAAGAGGGAGCAGGTGTTAAAAGCTTACCTGATACCGCACAGATTTGTTCTTGTGAGAATGTCACTAAAGGACAACTGGTGTGCGAGATTGTTGAAAAGCAAATCACCACAGTAGATGGACTTAAGAAGAGCACAAAAGCCTGCACAGGTTGTGGAGGTTGCACACCGATGGTGAATGATATTTTAAAAGTTACACTGGAGTCACTCGGACATAAAGTAAAGAAAACAATATGTGAGCATTTTGACTTTACACGTCAGGAATTATACGATTTGATAAAAGTAAAAAGTGTAAAAACGTTTGATGGCCTTCTTGATTTGCATGGACAGGGCGATGGATGTGAAGTATGTAAGCCTGTGGTTGCTTCCTTGCTTGCCAGTATCTGGAATGAACCTATTGTTACTCAATCCACCATTCAGGATACGAATGATCGGTTCCTGGCGAACATTCAACGTGGAGGAACCTATTCTGTAGTACCACGCATTGCAGGTGGTGAGATCACTCCTGAAAAATTAATTGCCATTGGTCGTGTGGCAGAAAAGTATAAACTATATACAAAAATTACAGGAGGCCAGCGTATCGATCTGTTTGGTGCAAAGGTGGAACAACTTCCTGCGATATGGGAAGAGTTAATCGAAGAAGGTTTTGAAAGTGGTCATGCGTATGGAAAAGCGTTGCGCACGGTAAAAAGTTGTGTAGGCTCTTCGTGGTGCCGGTTTGGCGTTCAGGATTCCGTGGCCTATGCCATCTTTATAGAAAATCGTTACAAAGGACTAAGAGCTCCTCATAAAATTAAAGGCGGAGTTTCCGGTTGTATCCGGGAATGTGCAGAAGCACAATCAAAAGACTTTGGAGTCATTGCCACGGAGAAAGGATGGAATTTGTATGTCTGCGGTAATGGCGGTTCACGTCCACAACATGCAAAACTATTAGTCAATGATGTTGACATCGACACGTGTACAAAGCTAATCGATCGTTTCCTGATGTTCTATATAAAGACCGCAGATCCATTGACTCGTACTGCCACATGGCTCAATAAGATGGAAGGGGGATTAGATTACCTGAAGGAAGTACTCATCAACGATTCATTGGGTATTGGTCAGCAACTTGAAACGGAAATGCAGGAGTTGATTGCCAATTACGAGTGTGAGTGGAAGAAAGTGGTAGAAAGCCCTGAACTGAGGGCACAGTTCAAACATTTTGTGAATTCAGAAGAAGCGGATTCTACACTTGTGTTTGCTGAAGTACGCGGACAAAAAAATCCTACTAATTGGAAAGCTTAATTGCTAATGAGAAAACTATGACAGAACAATTGAATGATTTGAAAACGCATACTTCTGAGGAAGTAGATAACATTAAGATTTGGTTTAAAGCAGCACGGGAAGATCAATTTCCTGAAAACGGTGGAGCTTGCGTAAAGTACAAGAACTTGCAAATAGCTGTATTTAATTTTTCAAATCGTAAAGAATGGTATGCAAGTCAGAATCTTTGTCCTCATAAAATGCAGATGTCACTATCACGGGGAATGATCGGATCGGTAGAGGGGGAGCCAAAGGTGGCATGCCCTTTTCATAAGAAAACTTTTTCACTGCGTAACGGGCAATGCCTGAATGCGGAGGAAGAGAAGATATCCGTCTTCCCTGTTAAGGTAGAAGATGGTTTTGTTTACATCGGCTTTACGCAGTAGAGCACTTCATAATTAGGTTTAAAAATGTCAGGTACCCTCAGCCTGGCATTTTTTTTACCACCCTTGGCCATTTACCTGCTACTTAATTTAGAGTCAGAAATTACTTAATTTGCTACGTATGCCATTTAATTTCTATAAGGAGAGCGACACACGTCTGCGTCTCAACCGGTTTGCCCGCCTGGGTACCTGGTATATTCTGGCATTAAGTATTGTAGCTACCGTCATTATTACCGGCCAGGTGCTCATTCAACGGCATTTAAAAAATCAGCAAAGCGATTCGCATACGATCAATGTAGCGGGAAAGCAGCGGATGTTAAGTCAGAAAATCACCAAACTGGTTTTGTTGATTCATGACAACCAGTCTAATGAGGAAAGGGAATCTCTTCTTGGTGAATTACAGGAATCGTTGCAGCTATGGAAATTTTCACAGGAAGGCTTGCTTAATGGTAATGATAGTCTGCAATTAGGAGGTAAGAACAGCAAAGAGATTATCCAATTGATTGAAAAAACAAATGCGTCATTTGAAAAGATGCACTTGAGAGCAACAACCATCATTTCTTTGCTCGAAGGTGATCTAATGACTCCTTATATTTTGCTACAGCCTTTGGTGACTGATGTTCTTTCAGCAGAATCTTCCTTCTTAAATGGGATGGAAGAAGTGGTGCTTCAATATGATAAAGAAGCCCGCGATAAAATAGCGTGGTTGTCTAATTTAGAATATAGTCTGTTGATAATATCGTTATTGGTTATCGCAATTGAAATCATTTTCATTTTCAGGCCAACCACAATACATGTTAATAATGTCATTAACAAACTGATAGTCTCCGAAAAAAATTCAAAGCGACTGGCTAACGAGATACGGATGCTATATGCTTCACTTGAAAAATCGTACGAGCAAATTTCTCAAATCAATCAGCCCATAGAGAACCCTCGCATTTATGCTAAAAGCGATAAAGGGGGCAACGTTATTTTTATTTCTCCGTCATTCACTGAGTTATCCGGAAGGTCAACGATCATTCCATCCATGCGATTATCTGATTTGTTCACTGGCCTGGATCAACCCGATGACTGGATGGATGAATGGATTGATTCACTTTCTGAAAACAAGCAATGGCAGGGTGAGATTCATTTTAAAGATGTGGATAACAAAACCTGCTGGTTGGTCATTACCATTGTACCCGTGTACAACGAGAAGAACGAAATCGAAGAATGGGCAATGATAGGTTCGGAAATTACCAGACGAAAGACTGCTGAGCAAAGCATGGATCTGAAAAATCAGGCAAAAATTGAAAAGCAAATCAACCAGCAAAAGTTTCGTTCTGTATTGATATTGGAGGGGCAGGAGGAAGAACGTAAGCGAATTGCCATGGACATTCACGATGGTATCGGTCAGATGCTGACTTCATTAAAATATCATTTGGAATCTATTGATTTGAATGCACAGGAAAACGCCACTCGCAAGCTGGGAGAAATCGATCAGTTGATTAAGCAAGTTATAAAAGAAGTGAGAAAGGTAACTTTCAACCTGAAGCCACCCGTGCTTGGTGATTATGGATTGAAAGCTGCATTGAGTGTTTTTGTGAAGGAAATCGGAAAGCTGGTGGATGCCCGACTTGAATATAGAACAGAAGGTGAGATTGAGCGACTTCCTCAGAAAGTGGAAAACAACATTTTCAGGATCACCCAGGAAGCAATTAATAATTCAATCAAGTATTCCGGGGCAGACGTTATCGAGGTACTTTTGAAGCAGGAGGAGGATGAAGTGATTGTAATCGTGAAAGATGAAGGAAAAGGTTTTGATACAAAAATTGTGGAAGAGCGAAGTATAAATATTGAATCAGGTCGTGGCTTATTTAATATGTACGAACGAACAGAATATATTAACGGAACACTCGAGATTGATTCCAGGCCAGAAAAGGGGACAACAGTAAAGTTAAATGTGCCCATTAAGGCGGCAATTACTATTGAATAAGAATTGAACATGGAAAAAATAAAAATTGTATTAGCTGATGATCATGCACTTGTGCGTAATGGATTGAAGGCGATGCTTGAGTTTGACACGGAGATCAGTGTTACAGGCGAGGCAGGCAATGGTTCAGAAGCATTGGAAGTTGCCCGCTCTGTTAAACCTGATTTGCTCATACTGGATATTCGCATGCCAGTGATGACTGGTCTTGAAGCCGCTGCACAACTGAAGTCGTATTCACCGTTGACCAAAGCAGTTATTCTTTCCATGCATGACTCCGAAGAGTATGTATTGCAAGCATTGAATGCCGGAGCCTACGGTTATATATTAAAGGATACAGATAAGAATGAATTTGTAAAGGCACTTAAGCAAATTCATAATGGCAATAAATATTTCAGTGGCGGAGTTTCTAATGTGTTAGCCAACCGGCTGCTGGATAACAAACCATTGGTAAAGGCAACTCCCGGTGAGGATGTCTATAATCTTTCCAGACGTGAGAAAGAAATTCTTCGGATGGTAGTGGAAGGAAAACAGAACAAACAAATTGCCGATTCACTGGATAAAAGTGTACGCACTATAGAAACCCACCGCTTTAATATCATGAAGAAGCTGGGTGTGAATAATGCCATCGATATGGTAAATAAAGCCGTGAAAGAAAATCTCCTTTAACCTATTCAACTACTTAGTTCGCAAACGATTTTCTGAGGGAATATATCGTTGGCGTAATTATTTTTGCGTATTAATACGTAAAATTACTTATTTATTACTTAGTTTTAATACGCAACCAACGCCTTAAAACTATGCAATCATCTCCTTCCAAAGCCACGAAAATCAATCTGCTTGATTTTAAATCTGTACCCATGCGGGCATTTCACGTTACGTGGATGACCTTCTTTGTTTGCTTTTTTGGATGGTTTGGTATTGCTCCGCTGATGCCCATCATTCGTGAGGATCTTGGTCTTACGAAAAGTCAGATCGGAAACATCATTATTGCTTCTGTTTCCATTACCATTTTTGCACGCCTTCTTTTTGGTTGGTTGTGTGATAAGATTGGTCCCAGAATTTCATACACGATTTTATTATTAGTCGGTTCACTACCGGTTATGCTCATCGGGTTTAGCAACAGCTATGAATCATTCTTGCTGTTCCGATTAGCCATTGGTGTGATTGGTGCTT
>Ga0164241_10006964_pt1 | contig 10218 bp, 10 predicted proteins | sample OricomyardsoilBY_FD_108780 | JGI IMG/M metagenome (GOLD analysis project Ga0164241, IMG submission 108780) | Backyard soil microbial communities from Emeryville, California, USA - Original compost - Back yard soil (BY) | ecosystem: Environmental > Terrestrial > Soil > Unclassified | place: USA... | reverse complement strand
GTTTGGTAAGCAACGGCTTTCACCGGGGTATCTAAGGAAAGTGCTAACCGTTGTGCGATATCCGCATTGGAGAGAATTTTTACAGAACGCCTGACAGCGACATTAAGACTGGTTCCCTTGTAATTGATCAATTGCATATTCTTTTGCATCGTCACCGACTCATCATTTTTATCAACCACTTTCCAGGGCTCAGTATCAAAAGAAGCCGGGGTTTTCCAGTTAGCAAAAACCATTGGCGAGTCGGGCTTGAAAAATAGAGAAAATTTTCCGCCTTCCGGCCCAAGCCACAAACGATTTTCACCACCATATGCATTCATGTGCGTGTCAGTTGTTCCCGCGAATGCTTTATAATTGACCCAGCCAAAACTTTTCCCTGACCCGCCATCCGCAGTAGAGGTAAAAACTTTGGCCTGGTATTTTGGCGAAACAACCACCTGGGCAAGACCAGAATCATTGCTCAGTACGATCAGACTGTCATCATGCTGTTTTAAAAAATTCAGATCATATACAAAACTTCCCTGTGTTAATGAATCCGTTGGGTTGCTATCTGACGTCTTTTTCCCGGAGTTATTACACGATGAGGTAACGATTGCTAATATTAACAAGCGATAAATAATACTTTTAATCATTGTAAGTTTTTATTGTTGAATGAGCGTTAGTCTTTCGTTTGTAAAAAAGTAAAAATAGGAATATGAATTTAAAACCTGCGTTCTGCAATGAGATTTTACTATTCATATTTCAGCGCCGTATTGATCGTTTCAATTACTGAGCTTTTTCGCAACCGGCCTAATTTACTTCCAATCCATCTTTATTTGGCAAAACAGGAAATGTGTTATGTGGCGCTGTCTGGTACCAAAAAACCGTGGAAGCTATATCATCCTGTAAAGGAAGATAGCGACCTTCGCTTCGCCAACCAAGCGCCTGGATGGTAACTTTAAGGTCTTTGTCGAAACGAATGGGGTCTGTAATATGCCAGCGATACAACCCAAACCTTTGTGACACCTGGTAATGGCCATCGCCTTTTAAAACCTGGCAAAGCCCTGAGTAAGGAGTAGTAAATTCAGTATAATTCACTTCTTCAACTCCCGCGGCATTTTTCTTCCTGGTGTCAAAATCATAAGATCCGCAGAAATAATCTTCGGTGCCAGTACCGTTGATCGTAGGAAATTTCGTATCGCCATCTATATAAAATTTGATCTCGCCTTCGCCCCACCAGCCATTGTTGTGAACGCCCCACGCGAGATAAGTGCCGACATACTGGCCTTTTCCTTTTATGCCATCAACTAATGTATAAACGCCTTTGTAAGGCAAAGGGTTTACCCGGCGGAATTGTGCATGGAAATAAGCTGCATCAGAAGGCACATCGGTTAATGTATAATCAACCTGGTAATATAAAACCATATCTTTATCATCAATGTTCTCCATGGTGATTCTGCATTTCTTTCTGAATGGCATAGGCCAGTAACAATTAAATGCACTGCCAGGATTTACGCATACAGCCAGTGATTGCAAGGGAGCATATTGACCCCATCCCATACAAAAGAAATCACCAACGGGCGCTTCTACTGAAGGTGTTTTTTCATCATCCCAATAAAAACGAAGAATCGAATTGCGCCAGTTTCCGGTAGGCGTCATCCAGATATGCTGGATAGCGCCGGAACCGTCTATTTCTGCTACAGTATATGTCGTATGAGATTTAATGACTACGCTGGGGCTTACCTTCCAACCCTGCCCGAGGTCTCTCGAAGCACTTTTGCCCGTTCCTTCTATCGCCATTCCTCCCTCGCCTTTCGCTCCCGTAAAATTCTCAGGACTTATCGAACGAGTCTTAGCATCTGACAACCTGTAAATATTGCTCATGTTCGATTCCATTCCATTAAATTTCTCCTGGGCAAACGCCGTGGCAGCAATAAAAAAAGTAATAAATGAAAAAGTAAATAATTTTTTTTTCATAAACTTCGGTTTTAGTTTTTTAGATTTTTTAAATGGATTTTTAATATTGAAATTATTTTTTCATAAAAATTGAATCGCAATTGATATCTTACCTGATCAATTGCTGAAAGCTTTGATGTTATTGTACCTGTTATTATTTTCATTTTTCAAACAATCCTTTATCGTCCTCGTCCATACCAAACCTTCTATATAATCTAAAGGGTGTTGACAAAATTGATGGATGCATTCCAATTTGTCGCATATCAATAATTTGTAAATTTATGGAACTAAACCATTAAATAATGACCAAAGAAGAATATTTCGCAATAGCGGCGAAATTTTACGGGGAGATGCAGGTTCACATTGAGGTTTATAACTTTTAATAACCGGAAATACTTTTTTTGATGTAAGAAAATTGCAAGCCGTGCGTATATATTAAAAATAAATTTGACATGGATTGTCCTAACAACAATTGAAAAAGTATAATGATTGATAATTGATTTTCAATTATAATTTTTTTGAAAGATAGCGTCTTATAACATAAATTAGCGCGTTGGCAGAAATTAAACTAACTACCTTATGCACTTTTACTACATTGACGAGACAGGCTGTAATGGACGAGACTTAAGACAAGCAGAACAACCAATTTTTGTTTCTGGTGGTATTATTTTGAGAGACGAAGGTTGGAATAAAACTCACGTTGATTATCAGACAATAATTTCAAATTATTTTGCAGGGCAAATTCCTGCGAACTTTGAATTTCATACGCAAGACTTGTTCTCAACTAATGGAACAAGGCATTTCCTCAATCATACAAGAGAAAGGCGTAATCAATTAATTAATGACTTATTAGACTTAATCGCAGCCAGAAAACATCACTATTATTATTTTGCTATTGACAAAGGAAGTCTTGATAATTATGACACAAACCAAGTAAGAGATAGAGCGTATTTCGATTTGAAAACACCATATTTAATCGCTTATGATTATTTGATTACATCTTATGAAAAATACACAAAAGAAAAGTTAGGACGAAGTGCAAGGGCATTGGTAATTATTGACGAAAAGGATTCACTCATTGACGAAATAGAAGCTGTTACACATTATAGAAGATTTTCCGGACCGCTAAATAAAAGAGTTAAATGGATTGCAGAATTTAGCTACCCAGTTGATTCTGAAAAAAACACAATGATTCAATTATCAGACTTGTTACTTTTCCTAACAAGAAAATATTTGGAAATTGAAAATGGCTACAAGGACGAATATCCTACAAATTTGAAAAATATTTTCCGTGAGTTTTATAAAAAAGTTGACGATAGACTTATTTTTAAAAAGACACAAACCGAGTCAGGACGAAACTCTGAATATTACAACGCTTTTATTGAAACCGTTAGTTCCAAACCAACGACAAGATGGAGAACAAGAATATACTAACTTCTGCCAACAAAAGGTTTGGCAATAGGCTGGCTGAAGGAATAGCAATCGGCTGTAGTTCTCTATCAGCAGTAGTTCCAGCAGACGAACAAATATCGGCTTTTTGTATTTATCTTCGGCTTCGGTTTTTCAATCGGCTGACGTTCGGGCAAGACGTTCATTGAATACCAGCCCATCGCCAAGCCTCGAACGTTATAGGGCATTTTAGGACGACAACAAACCGACAAAAAATATTTGGACTCAATACTACTCATAGGACTTCTAATTTTAGTTTTCATTGGACTTCCAATTGGACTTGGACTTTTATTCTATTTCGTCCCCAAAAAACTTGGTTATCCTAAGACAGCGAAATACTTGACAATTGCATACGGACTTATTGTGTTGACAATAGGACTTTTTATTGCATTTGAAGACCAACTTTTTACAAAGAATAACGCAAAAGGATTAGTTGAAGAACAAGACTTTAAATTACAAGACGAATTTGACTTAATAAAAAATGAATCATTTTCGGCAATTGGCGACTATTATCACACTTTTACGCTGAAAATATCAGAGCGTGACAGACAAGAAGCAATTTTGAAAATTACAAGTTCGAAAGACTATCACACAAGCAAAGACATAACCGATAATCATCCATACACTCACGACAGATATTTAGGACCGAAGATTACTTGGAATTATGAAAATGAATATTCTTATGTTCGTGAATATTTTGAACCAAGTGGACGACAAGGATATGCACCGACATTTAGACGAATATCAATAAGTAAGACAAACAACGAATTGACATTTGAAGACATTGACGAATAGAAAAACGCCCTATAACACGGGTTTTGCGTCAGGCGGGCTGACGTGCAACCTTGGAGCTTTGTGCTTCTATTCAAGTTCAGTGCTGGCAGACAGTTTTGTGCTCCGAAACCCGCCCGAACGCAAAGCCCGAAACCGTTGCCTGCCATTTTTTGGCGACAGTGCTAACACTGACAGACATACATTAAACACATAGCAATGACATCTAAAATGGAAAAGAAAATTTGCTTCGTAATTTCTCCCATTGGCGAAGAAGAATCTGAAACAAGAAAGCGTTCAGACCAAGTTCTAAAACATATAATTACTGGACCAGCAGAACAGTTGGGATATGAAGTCATTCGTGCGGACAAAATTTCAGAGCCCGGAATTATTACTACTCAAATAATTCAACACATCGTTGATGCCGCACTCGTAATTGCCGACTTGACCGAACGCAATCCAAATGTATTTTATGAGTTAGCAATTAGGCATGCAATTAGAAAGCCACTTGTACAACTCATAAAAAAAGGTGAACCAATTCCTTTCGACGTTGCAGCGACAAGAATTATTCAGTTTGACATTCACAACCTTGACAGTGTTGCTGCAGCGAAAGACGAAATACTTTCACAGGTAAAATCTCTTGAAGCCGGTAAAGGAGAAGTTCATAATCCCATTTCTGCTTCACTTGACTTAAAGATGCTTAAAGAAAGTGGTAATGCTGAAGAACGTTCTTTAGCAGATGTTGTTGAAGCAATCGGCGATTTACGCGTAGCTGTGACTTCAGTTGACAAGAGAATGGGAAGCCCAGAAGGAATGTTTTCGTCAAAATCATTTGTAGAATTAAGAGAAGTACTTGATGCACTTCCTTCAAGAATTGAAAGTCGGCTTGATGGAGACAAGAGAAGGAGGAGAAAATTTCATCCGATGATGTTTGAAGAAATGATGCATATAGGTTTAGAGACAGACGACCCAAATCTTGGCTTCTTAATGATGATAAGTTTACTTAAAGACGACATGCCTTGGATTTATGAAGTGGGGCTTGAAACATACAGAGGTCTAAAAACGGCAAAGACCAAAACTGAAAAGAGAAAGATAGTTGAAACGTTTGAGCGAACTCTTGAAATGGTTGGACATCCCATGATGAGGGAATTTTATGGCAAATCAGAAGAGATGTATATGTTCAGCAAAGACCTTCGACATTTTATGCGCCGCTTCCTTGAAAGATATTTAGGTGATGGGAAAACTGAAGAATAAAGTCGCATGGAAATCTTCATGAGATAAAACGGCAGGCAACAAAAGTATTTGCAAAAGCAGGGCTGGACAATTTAACATCAACTATATGCAAGCATCAGCAGTGGTTCGGGCTCGACGTTCAATTTTCAGCCGTAGTTCATAACTTCAACAACATATTTTCAAATAAGCATTTGTACCAGGCTGGACAATCAATGAATTCCCTGCCTTCGCAAATACTCGAACGTTGGTGGCAAGCAGACAACAACAAAACTATCAAATGACACGACCTGAAGAGTTTATAGATAAAATCACAAGCATTATTAAAATTTTACCGGTTCACACGGAAGTCTCAATTTCTGTGACGGAAAATAACACGACAACTTATTACGGATTAAAAAATAAAGGTGAAGAAATTTCTTATCCAAATAATAAAACATCGGCATTTGAAATAGGCTCTGTTACTAAATCTTTTACAGGAAATGTACTAGCTCAACTAATAGTTGAAGGTAAAGTTAGTCTTGACGATTCAATTTCAGATTTTCTTCATTTTGAACTGAAAGATAATCCTGCTATAACATTGAAACAATTAGGTATACATACCTCCGGACTTCCGAGAATGCCAATTGGTTATGACGACAGAGGAAATTTCATTAAAGAAAACCCTTTTAGTAATTACTATGAAGAAGATTTAATAAACTATCTAAAAAGTGATCTTAAATTGGAATCACAGCCTGGAGAAAAGGTAATGTATTCAAATTTAGGTTTTGGTTTGCTTAGTTATGTTATGTCAAGGATTCAAGGACAATCTTTTGCAGAAATAATTGAAACGAAAATTTTTAAGCCATTGAAAATGCAGCATTCCGCATTTAGCATTCATCGGCTTTCCACAAAATTGATTAATGGCTTAGATAAAGAAGGGAATTTTACACCATCTTGGGATGGCGGAATACTTGATGGTTGCATTGGTATGATTTCCACATCAGAAGATTTATCAAAATTTGCAAGGGCAACCTTAGATGAGAAGAATAAAATGACTGACTTGCAAGTTTCTAATGCTGCTTTGGCTAAACCCGAAGTTTATTCGGCAATTGGCTGGGTCTTGGTAAAACCTCCTGAAAAAGAGTCTATTTTAAAAATAAATGGAGGAACTGCAGGCTCATCTTCTTCCATCTTTCTCAATCGGCAAAACCAAAAAGCATTAACCTTTTGCTCTAATATTCACCCCGATACTTATATGGATATAATAGAACCATTATGTTCCGAGGTTGTGAAATAATTTTTGGATAGTTTATCGACTACCGCCAGCCGCTAACAAATAAGACTTCGTCGGGCACGAAGTGCCTCCGATGAAGTCCCATGTTGTACGGAACCGGGCTGAGTGAATAGAGACTATGGGGTTTGAGTTGAAAACGTTTTGCGTTTACGGTAGAGTGTTATATCTCAAAGAGTTTTGGTAAGCAGATTTTTAGTGCCTGATTTGAGACAAGCTTATCTTACTTCGGCTTTCTGCATTGTTTTTATTCTAAAATAGGGTTAGAAATTGAATCATTTTTTTTATTGAGCACATAGCATTTCCTGGCCGCAATTGCAGCAATTTTTTAAACAAGACAATCCAGAATATTTACAGCCATTTGCTTCCAGTGTAATCGGTAAATAACAATGTACAACTTTGGTAAATAAGAATGTACTGATTTCGGTAAATAAGATGTACACATTCGGTAAATAAGAATGTACTATTTCGGTAAATAAGGATGCATGATTTTCCTCAAATTATCCAGTTTTGCGGGGCCATAAAACAGGTGCTAAAAACATGGATAAAAAAACAATGGGAGATTGGATCATGTATCACGAAATCAAACAAATGCTACGCCAGGGGCATAATATCTCTTCGGTAGCGCAAATCACAGGAATTGATCGCCGTTCGGTAAAAAAATATGCTTCTATGACGGAAGCTGAGTACACCGCCTTCCTGGAAAATAAAGAGACCCGCACGAAGGTGCTGGCAGCTTATGAAACTTTTGTAAAGGATCGCCTTTTGGATGTTTCCGCAGCCACTGCTGCACAGGTTCATGACTGGCTCAAAGAGCATCATCCTTCATTTCCCAAAACTTCCCCCAAAACGGTTTACAACTTTGTGATGGGCATCCGTCCCCATTCTGGCGCAAGGTTGTGATTAGATTGTTAGCGCAAGCGTCCGCTTGTGCTATTGTTAGAAGGAGAATTGTACATTTACCCTATGAGCCGGAAGTATAAATTTCATGATCAGGATAAGTTATATTTCATTTCGTTTGCTACAGTGCATTGCCTGCCCGACTAAATTATTCCCGTCCGACCCAGGTCATCCGGACAGGCGGGGATAGATATTTTTGTAAGAGAAGAATACCTTAAAATAGTTCTTGATAGTTGGAAGTTTTGCCAGAAAAAGAAAGGTCTTGAAATTTATGGCTGGTGTATAATGCCAGGTCATGTACACTTGATAATCGGAAGCAATAAAAATAAATTGGAAGATATCGTCCTTGATATGAAAAGTTTTACATCAACAACGTTGAGGAAAACCATTCAGGAAAATATGCAGGAAAGCAGAAAAGAATGCCTGCCCGACTGAGTCATTCAGGCGGGGATAATTTGGATGATGGAAAGAGCGGGGAAGAAAAACGGAAATAATTCAGACTGGCAATTTTGGCAGCAACATAACAAACCATTGGAGATAAAAGATCAGGAAATGTTTGACAAAATGTTAGAGTACATCCATATGAATTATGTAATGGCTGGATTTGTAATTAATCCGGAAGATTGGAAGTATAGCAGCGCAAGAGATTTTTCAGGAATGAAGGGGCTGATTGAATTGAACTTTAGTTAGTAATGACAATGGCACAAGCGGACGGTTGCGCCAACAAAACGCAACCTTGCGCCAAGGGGGGAAATTTTACGATGAGATGCAGGTTCACATTGAGGTTTATAACTTTTAATAACCGGGAATACTTTTTTTGATGTGAGAAAATTACAAACCATGTGTATATATTAAAAATAAATTTGACATGGATTGTCCTAACAACAATTGAAAAAGTATAATGTTAGATAATTGATTTTTAATCACAAGTTTTTTGACAAGTAGCGTCTTATAACATAAATTAGCGCGTAAGCCGCCATTATATGGAAACAACTGACTGCTGCATCTCATGAGAAATGACATTTAAAAAATTCTTACCATTTTTACTGACAGTTTTTATTTCTTGTTCGCAACAACCAACAAGAACTAATGACGTTTATATTGTACCACCAAGACTAACACCGCAAGTTGACACAATGCCCAATGAACCGCCGCCACCGCCACCAATTCAAACTTACTATTTGGCAACCAACTTTATTATTGACACATCCGGAGAAGTTTACTTTTATGAGCAACCTCAATATGGTTGGTTTTGTGGGACAGGATTTAATTGGGATACCCCACCAGAATTTATAGACCTAAAGCCCAAAGACATCGTTCGAGTTCCAATTAACAGCATAACTGATTTCATCAAATTAAATGTATTATCGCTTGACAGCAACGACAGACGTGTTGCCATTGGTTCTGTTAAAGACACAATAAAATCTATAGGGCTTTCGAAAATATTAGCTGCTTGTAACGACAACTCAAATAAAATAAGATGGACTTTTCGGAAAACAACACAAGAGGAAAATGTTGTTTTGAATTTTAAGAAGCTTAACAGGAGATATAATTCCGAGGACATAAAGTGGGATTCATTAAAAATTTGGTTTCCACTTAAGATTGACAGCTCTATAAAGTTCACACCACCAGAAACGAACGACAATTAACGGCGGCTTACATTGGGTTTGCTTCTACGCTGGCTGAAGGAATAAACATGAGCTTTTGTTCGCTATTCATCAGTAGTTCAGGGCTGAAAATTCATTGTTCGGCTTTTGTAATTATCTTCGGCTTTGGGTTCGTCATTGGGCTGACGTTCGGGCGAAAGATTCATTGAATGCCAGCGCAGCAGAAAGCCCTAAACGTAAGCTGCAAGTGCTCCGCAGTACTCAATTTGAACCATTCCAATCCTATTTTTGCCTATAATTTCGTACCTTCACTATGTGAAAAAAATGAAGCAAATTTTAGTTGATATAGAAATTGATAAATTAACAAACTCTATTGAAAATACAGTTTCAGGTGACATTTTTGATACTGATGTTTATCAACTTTTCAATAATGATGGCAAACAAATAAATAAAGCAGATTGGCAATTCAAATGGCATGAGCAGATTAAGCTAAAGGATAGGGAAACTTACAAACTTGTTATTAAAGACAATCCAAAAATAATTCAAGGACTTATAAGTTTTAGTGACCAAGGCGACCACATTTATATGCACCTAATTGAGAGTGCAAAGTTTAATAAAGGAAAACAAAAAATATACACTGGTGTTACAGGCAATTTAGTTGCTTTTGCATGTAAGTGTTCTTTTGAAAAAGATTATGAAGGTTATCTCGCCTTCGATGCAAAAACTGTTTTGGTTAAACACTATCAAGAAACGCTTTATGCAACTCATTTTAAGGGCACAAAAATGATGATTGAAACACCTGCAGCAAACAGATTAATTAAGCAATATTTTAAAACATAATAACATGGGACTAATCAGAGAACCAAAAGATGTTGACTTCTATGTAATAGACAAGCCATGGACTGACAAAGAAAGAAAAGAGTTTAGTGCATTTATTAAATTACGAAAGGAGCAACAAAAAAAGCGGAGCGCACGTATTCTGACAAAAAAAGGAAGAAAGGTTGTCGCGTAAGTCATACTATTTCGTTACCTATAACCGCACCAGCAGCCAACAAG
>Ga0164241_10006963_pt1 | contig 10219 bp, 13 predicted proteins | sample OricomyardsoilBY_FD_108780 | JGI IMG/M metagenome (GOLD analysis project Ga0164241, IMG submission 108780) | Backyard soil microbial communities from Emeryville, California, USA - Original compost - Back yard soil (BY) | ecosystem: Environmental > Terrestrial > Soil > Unclassified | place: USA... | reverse complement strand
GAGCAGGTAGTCACCAGTCACGGGACGCGTCCACCACCGTGGGGTGGACGCGCAGCACGCGGTCCAGGTTGGTCAGGCGGAGCACGGTCATGACCTGCTCGGGGACGACGGCGAGCCGGAGGTCGCCGCCGGCCTGCCGGGTGGCCTTGAGGCCCGAGATCAGCGCGCCGAGCCCCGAGGAGTCGATGAACGTGACCTGACCCAGGTCGACCACGATCCGGGACTGCCCGGACGCAACTGTCTCCTCGACGAGGTTCTTGAACGCCGGGGCCGCCACCATGTTCAGTCGGCCGGTGGGCTCGAGGACGGCGGTGCGGGTCTCGGTCATCAGGGCTGCTCCTCCGAGGTCGACATAGGCAGGGATCCGATGCAGGACGTCGGGTCGCCGGTAGAGGCCCGGGCGGACGTCGGCTCGATGGCGACCGTAGTGCTCCTGGTGCATGTCCACCGTGATGTTGCTCCTGTCCTGGCTGCTCATGAGGGCTCCCGTCGGACCACGACGGCGGTGAGGTCGTCGGCCAGCGGCGCGTGCGCCGCGGCGGCGAGGATCCGGTCGGCCATCTCGTCGGCCGACCGGGAGGTCGCGACCAGCTGCTCGGCGGCGCGCAGTCCCTCCTCCAGACCCGTGAAGGCCTCGAGAACGCCGTCGCTGAACATGATCAGCGTGTCGCCGATCTCCAGCCGGGCCTCGTGGCTCGTCCAGATGCTGCCGGCCTGCGCTCCGAGGGGGAGATCGTGCGTGCTGAGCTGGCGGGTCGGAGCTCGCGGGCTGACCAGGAGGGCGAGGCCGTGCCCGGCGTCGACGTACTCCAGGTGGCCGTGCTGAGGTCGCAACCGGGCGGTGAACATGGTGGCGAAGGTGCCCGAGACGTCGAAGTCGTCTTGCAGGCCGGTGGCCGTCCGGCGTACCGACTCCATGAGCGTGTGAGAGCGGGAGCTGACCCGCATCGCGGTGCGGAGCCCCGCCGCGATCACGCCCGCCGCGAGACCCTTGCCCATCACGTCCGCGACGGTGAGCTGGAGCATCGTGTCGTCCAGGAGGTGCCAGTCGTAGTAGTCGCCCCCGACGTGGTACGCCGGCTGACAGCGCCCGGCGATGTCGTAGCCGAGCACGTCGGGCGCCTTGTGGGGGAGCAGCCGGCGTTGGATCTCCATGGCCTGGACCACGTCCGCGTCCGCCGCGAGCTCGGTCTCGACCCAGCCGGCAAGGTCGTCGAGCCGCGCTCGGTCCGCCTCACCGAACTCGCGGGGCTGCTGATCCACCAGGCAGAGCACGCCCACGACCTGGCCACCCGGCCCGGCGAGCGGCCGACCGGCGTAGAACACGATGCCGGCATCGCCGATGACGAGGGGGTGCTCGGCCCACTCGGCGTCTGCTCGGGTGTCGGACACCACAAGGGACTCCCGCGTGTCGATGAGGCGGGGAGAGAACGCGAGGTCGATCGGCACGCTCAGACCAGCCTCCACACCGACGGCGGACTTGACGTACAGCCGGTCGTCGTCGATCAGGTTGACCGCCACGGTCGGCACGCCGAAGAGTCGCCGGGCGAGGCGGACGACCCGGTCGAAGCGCTCCTCGGGAGGCGTGTCGAGCAGGCCCAGCTCACGCACCGCCTCGATGCGCGTCTGCTCGGCTGTTTCCACTCTGTTGCCCGTCTGTGGGTGCGGCTTTACCAAACGACAGCGTAGGTGGCCGAACCTCGACCGGGTGGGGAAACCGGGCGACCAGGGCCTCGTGTCGGAGAAACCAGGACGAACGTCCTAGAGCGACTAGCCCATCGCAACCAGGACGACGGCCAGGCCGCACAACAGCAGCCCCCACGCCTGGAGGCGATGCACGTGCTCGCGGAGCACGAGGGCTGCCAACAGCACGGTGAACGCCGGGTACAAGGAGGTGAGCACGGCGGACACGCTGAGCAGCCCGTGGTGAGTGGCCAGCAGGAACGCCGCGGTCGCGACACCGCCGAGCACCCCGGCGAGCAGACCTCCCCAGGCGGCTGCGTGGCGGGGGACCCAGGTCGCGCCCAGGAAGCCGGCTGCGATCGCGATCACGACGATCCCGACCAGTTGGTTGAGGACCAGGGGCCAGAAGCCGGCGCCGTCCGGGACCTGGCCCAGACAGGTGAACAGTGCACCGAACCCGATCCCGGCGAGGACGCCGTCTCGCGCCCCGGACCCGATGCCCTCCGCTGCGTCGCCCGCGCGGGGCTCGCGGGCGACCAGCCAGATGGCCGGGACGGCCGCGACGATGCCGAGCCACACCAGCGCCCCAGGGCGCTCGCCAGTGGCGACCCCGACAACCACGGGAAGGACCACGGCCAGCACGCCGCTGACCGGCGCCACCACGCCCATCCGGCCCGACGCCAGACCGCGGTACAGGAACGCCGTCCCCGTGCCGCTGCCGACGCCCGCCGCTGCGCCCCAGGCGAGATCGGCCGTCGACGGGTCGCCGGGGTTGGCCAGGGCCAGCACGAGCGCGCAACCGGCACCCCCGACGCCCCCGGTCGCGGCGACCGCCCAGGCGCTCGCGCGCTTGCCGAAGATGCCGCCGATGAAGTCTGAGACGCCGTACGACGCGGCGCCCAGCAGCGCCAGGAGGACCGCCGTCACGCCAGCACCGTCGCGCTCACGACAGGGCCACTCCGGTCACCCAGACCACGCTCGCAGCGACGGCCGCCGTGAACTCGATCAGGATGCTGACCCCCATGGCGCGGAGCGCGGCCTTGGTCGACGGCCAGGCGCCGTCGCCGACACGAACACGCTCGGCGACGTAGACGCCCACCGGGAACCCGACGAGGGCCCCGACGACCGGGATCACGAAGAACCCGACCACGGCGAACAGGCCGCCGACCACGAGGGTGCTCGTGGGCACGGTGGCCTTCAGCTGACGGCCCGGTACGGCGTACTTGACCACGGCGCCGACGATCAGCAGGACCGCCGCGATGAGAGCCGTGGTCCAGGCCTCTGCCGAGCCGTTCTCGGTGGCCCAGATCCCGATCCCGAGGGCGACCAGGATCGTCCCCGGCAGGACCGGCACCACGATGCCGAACAGGCCCACCACGACCAGGAGCCCGCAGACGATGACGGTGCCCGACATGGGCCGAAGCCTGGCACACGCCCACTCGCCGACCCTGCCTGGCCGAGAGCGACGGAGGCCCCGGACCTCACCGGTCCGGGGCCTCCGTCAGAGCTCGGTCACCAGGACAGAGCCCGAGGTCTGGTCGCCGTCAGCTCTCCCCTTCGGGCGCGCTGGCGGGCGTGTCGCGGAGCTTGTCGGTCTCGTCGGTGACGTGCGCGGCGATCTCGCGGAGCTTGTCGCCGTGCTCCCTTGCGTGGTGGGCGCAGAACAGCAGCTCGCCACCCGACTGGAGCTCGACCCGGAGGTAGGCCTGAGCTCCGCAACGGTCGCAGCGGTCCGCAGCGCTGAGCGCGGAACTCGTGGCAACGGCAGTGGTCACATCGGCCTCATTTCTGTCTTCGTTGATGCCGGTTCCAACGTATCCGGGGAGGTGAAGATTCCCTCGAACCCCCCGGTACGACGTGTCGTCCGACACCTGATCCCATCACGACCCGGCGCACCCGGAAGGGGGATTTCCACTCCTCGGGCGGTGCCGGTCCGTGACCGACGAACTGTGTTGTTGAGTGTGACGGTTCCTGCTCTGGTTCGGTTCTGATTCCCCGAAATCAGCGATCGAATCTTGTCCGCTTCGTGATGTCGCCACCGTAGAACAGGTCGGCTCTCCACACCGGCAGCGTGCCTACGCCGGGGCTCGGCGTGTCGCGGGTAGGGTCGTGGTCTGGACCAGCTCGACCGACGGGCTCGTGGTCTCGACAAGCTCGACCGACGAGATGCAGGAGCAACACGATCGCCGACAACACCTACAACGCAGCGCACCTCCTCGTGCTCGAGGGGCTCGAGGCGGTCCGCAAGCGCCCGGGCATGTACATCGGGTCCACCGACACCCGAGGGCTCATGCACTGTCTGTGGGAGATCATCGACAACGGTGTCGACGAGGCCTTGGCCGGTGCCTGCGACCTGATCGAGGTGACGCTCCACCGGGACGGGTCCGCGGAGGTTCACGACCACGGACGCGGCATCCCGGTCGACAAGGAGCCGAAGACCGGTCTCCCGGGTGTCGAGGTCGTCTTCACCAAGCTCCACGCCGGCGGCAAGTTCGGCGGGTCGTCGTACGTCGCCACCGGCGGCCTGCACGGTGTGGGTGCGTCGGTGGTGAACGCGCTCTCCGCCCGGCTCGACGTCGACGTCGACCGGACGCCGTCCCAGCAGGGCATGAGCTTCCGCCGCGGGGTGCCCGGTGTGTTCGACGGCGACGGTCCGACTGCCTCCTTCACCCAGAAGTCCGGTCTCAGCCGCAAGGGGGGCCGGGTGACCAAGAGCCGGACCGGCACCCGCATCCGCTTCTGGCCCGACCGTCAGATCTTCACCAAGGACGCGACGTTCGAGTGGGACGGCCTGATCGGTCGTGCCCGTCACACGTCGTTCATCGTGCCGGGGCTCGAGCTGGTGATCCGCGACCTGCGCGGCGAACAGCCGATCGAGGAGAAGTTCCGCCACGACGGCGGTATCGCCGAGTTCACCGAGTTCCTCGCCCACGACGAGAAGGTCACCGACATCCTCCGGCTCCAGGGGAACGCCGCCTTCACCGAGACCGTGCCGCTGCTCGACGACAAGGGCCACATGACCCCGCAGGAGGTCGAGCGCGAGCTCGGCGTCGACATCGCGGTCCGCTGGGGCACCGGCTACGACACCGAGATGCGGTCCTATGTGAACGTGATCGCGACGCCCAAGGGCGGTACCCACGTTGCGGGGTTCGAGTCGGCGCTCACCAAGACCTTCAACGACGTGATGCGGACGACCAAGGCGCTCAAGGTCAACGACGACAACGTGGTCAAGGACGACGTCATGGAGGGCATGACCGCCGTCGTCACGGTCCGTCTCGCCGAGCCGCAGTTCGAGGGCCAGACCAAGGAGATCCTGGGCACGCCGGCCGTGCGTCCGGTGGTGAGCAAGGTCGTCTCGTCGGAGCTGAGGAAGTTCCTCACCTCGACCAAGCGTGACCAGAAGGCCCAGGCCCGGCTGCTGATGGAGAAGGTGGCCGGTGCGTCGAAGACCCGCCAGGCCGCTCGCCAGCAGCGCGACAACCAGCGCCGGAAGAACGCGCTGGAGTCCTCGGCGCTCCCGGCCAAGCTGGCCGACTGCCGGGCCACCGACAACGACCGCACCGAGCTGTTCATCGTCGAGGGCGACTCCGCTCTCGGCACGGCCAAGCTCGCTCGCAACTCCGAGTTCCAGGCCCTGCTGCCGATCCGCGGCAAGATCCTCAACGTCCAGAAGGCCTCGGTCGGCGACATGCTGAAGAACGCCGAGTGTGCCTCGATCATCCAAGTGGTCGGTGCCGGGTCGGGGCGGACTTTCGACCTCGAGACCCGTCGCTACGGCCGGATCATCTTCATGGCCGACGCCGACTCCGACGGTGCCCACATCAGGTGCCTGCTCGCGACGCTGTTCTTCAAATACATGCCCGACCTGATCCGCGAGGGCCGGGTCTACTCCGCGGTCCCGCCGCTGCACCGGATCGAGCTGACGAACCCCAAGAAGGGCATGGACAAGTACGTCTACACCTACTCCGACGCCGAGCTTCAGCGGAAGTTGGCCGAGCTCGCCAAGAAGGGGATGCGCTGGAAGGACCCCGTCCAGCGCTACAAGGGCCTCGGTGAGATGGACGCCAAGCAGCTGGCCGAGACGACGATGGACCGCCGCCACCGGACGCTGCGCCGCATCACCATCGACGACGCCGAGGCTGCCAGTGAGGTGTTCGAGCTGCTGATGGGCTCCGACGTCGCGCCTCGCAAGGAGTTCCTGGTGCAGGGCGCCTACGACGTGGACGTCGAGGCGCTGGACGCCTGACCAGCAGTGCCTGTGGTGCTCGGCGGATCCGTTCCGGCGTCAGCGACCCACGAGCCGGCCGAGCAGGCTGCCGTTGCGCCTCTCGGGGTGGCCTGGGCACCACTGATCGGCGGGCACTCCGGCCTTGACGCTGGCGACGTGCTGACCGCATCCGGCCCAAGTGGTCTTGCTGCAGGTCTTGCAGCGCACGGGGCGACACATGTGAAGGTCCTCTCGGTCGATGGCTCAGGCGGACTGCTCGCCGGCCTCAAGGGCGTCGGCGAACTCGCAGAAGGCCTCGTAGGCACGGGCGCCGTAGATGGTGGCGGGGCCGCCGTGCATGAGGAACGTCACCCCGATCGCCTCGGCGGCCTCCTGACGGGTCGCGCCGGCCCGAGCCGCGGCTTGGCTGTGCGAAGCGATGCAGCCATCGCAGCCCTCGACGACGCCGACGGCGAGCGCGATCAGTTCTTTGGTCTTCTTCTCGAGAGCACCGTCGGCGAAGGCGGCCTTCGAGAGCGCACCGAATCCCTCGTAGACGTCCGGGATCGCGCGGCGGAGGTTGCGGTGCAAGGGGGTGAGCTCACGCAGGACGGCCTTGCCGTGCGACGGCATGGCGCCGCCGGCGGGGAATTGACTCATGGTGGTGTCCTTCCTGGAACGGGGGAGGCGGCGGTGGTCACTGATCCCCCAGGGGGGATGCAAGAGCGATGCTACATATCCCCCCAGGGGGATGTATAATCGACGACGAGGACACCCAGTCGGGGCCCGACCAGCAACCCGGAGGGCACATCCATGAGGCTCGAACCTGACGAGATCAAGTCGATCGTCGCCCGCCTGAAGCGAGCCAACGGTCACCTCGTCTCGGTGATCCGGATGCTCGAGGAGGGCGCCGAGTGCGAGGACGCCCTGACCCAGCTCGCGGCCGTCAACAAGGCCGTCAGCCGCGGCGGCTACGCCCTGGTCGCCACTGGGCTGCACCACTGCCTCGCCGAGGGTGGACCGGACAGTGTAGACACGAAGAAGATGGAGAAGCTCTTCCTCTCCCTCGCCTGATTCCCGAGCCACGACGATGTCGACGTACGACCTGGTCACCGAGGTGACCGACGACGAGAGCCGATCGGTCTTCGAGGTGTACGACGCCGTCTTCGGGGACCAGTCCGACTACGCCACCTGGCGCACCGAGGTCTGGGACCGGCACACGGTGCGAGACGGGTTCCGCCTGGCGCGGGCCCACGACGGGGAGCGGCTGGTCGGGTTCGGTTACGGCTACACCGGGGAGCGCGGTCAGTGGTGGACGGACCAGGCGGCGCAGGTGTTGCCCCCGGACGTCGCACAGAAGTGGCTGGGTGGCCACTTCGAGCTGGTGAGCATCGGCGTCCTCGAGAAGGTCCGCGGGACGGGCGCCGGACGGTTACTCCTCGAGCGGCTCACCCAGGGCCTCCCGCAGGAGCGCTGGGTGCTGATGACGACCGCCGACGCGGACGACCCGGCCCGTCACCTCTACGCCCGTGCGGGCTGGGAGGTGATCGGGCCGGGTCTGCGTGCCGATCAGGTCGTGCTGGGCCGGAGGCCTACGGGCAGCTGATCTTCGGGTTCCACATCTCGTAGGTGCCCATGGGGTTGTGGTCCCAAGCCCAGACGTGCAGCGACCAGAACGCCGTGGGGCCGAGGAACCGGTTGTTGGCCTCGGTGTGCATGAAGCCCACACCGTTCAGGAACGGCTGTGGAGTGGTGCCGTTCGGGTCGGGCACGAGGTACTCCATGCCCGCGAACCGCACCCCTCCGCCGGGCTTCGGGGCGTAGATCAGGGCCAGCGGCTTGAGCGGATCGGTCGAGCCGAGGTTGTCCATGTCGAGCCAGTGGAAGCCCATCCCGCCCATGGACGGCGTGTCGGTGTCCTCGATGCAGGTCAACCCGTTCACGTCCGCGAACAGCGTGTTCCAGCCGGCGTCCTTGGCGACGCTGAGCTGGTGGTACTTGGCCGTCGCGGCGCGGATGTTCGCGAGCTGCTTGCCGGCAGTCGGCTGAGAGGGAGAGGCGGACGCGGAGGCATACACCGCGCCGGCACCGGCCAGCGCCAGGCACACCGACGCGACGGCGAGCCCCAGCCGACGGCTCCTCACGACCCCTCCTTGACCTCGTGGACCTCGTCCGCGACGAGGCCGTGCGCCTCTCGGTGCACGGTGTTGGCGGCGTCGGGCGACGGGGCCTCGACCAGACAGAAGATGGTGCTGGTGGACTCGTCCACCCAGTAGCGGTGGTAGTTCACGTCGTACTTGTCCTGGATCTGCAGGTCGGCCATGTGGGCCTTCGCGACGTCGTCGGCACTGACCGGGCCGTCGAGGTGGTGCACGTCCATGTAGAGCGGCATGAGTCTTCTCCTTGTGTGGTGCGGTGAATGTGCGTGAGTGCGGTGTGGTGCGGGTTGCTGCGGTGTCTCAGACGCCCGCGGGGCAGTAGACCCTCGGGTTCCACATCTTGTAGGTCCCGTCGGGGTTGTCGTACCAGAGCCAGGCGTGGAGCGAGAAGTACGCCGGAAGCCCGAAGCGGTTGCCCGCGGGAGTCAGGTTGAACCGGTGCCCGAACAGCTCGGGACGGCCGGTCGGGTGGTTCGTCCTCCAGTCGGCGACGGTGACCAGGTACTCCAGGGCGGCGAGCCGCAGGTGACCGTTGTTGGCGAAGCGGTAGACCAGGGCCTCCGGGTGGCGGAGCTGGATCTTGTCGTCGACCAGGGACGTATTGGCGTAGTGGATCCCCATCCCGCCCATGCCCTTCATGTCGATGCAGGCGATGCCGTCGAGGTCCTTGAGCAGGGCATAGCCGGCCTTCTTGGCGGCGTGGGTGTGGGTGAAGCCCTCGGTGGCAGCCTTGGCGACCTTGACCTGGTGTGCGGGCCCGGCGTTGGCCGGAGCCGCGAGCGGGGCGAGGAGGGCGACGAGGCCGAACGCGGCGGCCGCGAGAGTGCGTGGTGCGCGCATCAGGCGCCCCCTCGTGCCCGGCCGGCGCGGCAGGTGTGTGCTGTCAGGTGGTACGGCATGGTTGTCCCCCTTGTGCTGATCTGGTCGAGATGACCTTGATCAGCACCGTAGGAAGCCCGGCCCGGCTGTTCATCGGGTGAACTGCCCAGGTTCGGGCGGTCCACCTGCCTAGGTTGTCGCCGCCACCAGACCGAGGCGGCGTGCCTCGGCGGCGGCCGCGCCGCGGTTGCTCACGCCGAGCTTGCCCAGGACGGCCGAGACGTGGTGGTCGACGGTGCGGGTGGACAGCACGAGGCGCGTGGCGATCTCCTCGTTGGTCAGTCCCTCGCAGAGCAGCAGCAGGACCTCGTCCTCGCGCCGGGTGAGCCCGAAGGGATGGTTGCGCGTGCTGGCGCGTGCGCCCACGGGTACGGCGCGGTGGCCCAGGTCCTTCATCTTCCGCCGCGTCCGTCGGGCGGCCGCGTCGGCACCGAGCGCCTCGAAGCGCGTGATCGCGTCACGGAGGTGCTCGTCGCGGTCGGAGTCGCAGAGTGCCAGGGCGGCGTAGTAGGGGCAGCCGAGGTCGTCCCACCGCGCCGCCGCAGACCCGGGGTCGCCCGTCAGCCACGTCGCCCACGGCTCTCTGGGCACCAAGGCATTCTGCGCTCCGCCGAGCAGGCGGCGCTCCCACACGGCCGTCTGCGAGTCCTCGTCGGGCATGCTCAGCGCCAGCACCTCGCGGACGCGTTCGACCTCGCGCCGAGCGGCGTCGTCGTCCGCGTCCAACCAGTACCGCTCGGCGCGGGCCAGCCGGGTGAGCGATATCCACTCGCCCTCGGCGATCCCTTCGGCGGAATCGACGGCCGCGTCCAGCAGGTCGTCCGCTCCGGGCAGCCCGCGTCGTGCCAGCACGAGCCCGTCGGTCACCTGGGACGTGATCAGGTTGACCGGGCTCGCGCCGGTCCCGAACACCTGCTCGGTGACCGTCGTCGCGTCGTCCCAGCGGCCCATGTCGAGGAGGGCCACCGCCCGGTGGCCGCGCAGGCACGAGGCGAAGGTGGTCAGGTCGCGGTCGTCGCAGAACACAACCCCCTCGCGCCAGAATCGCTCGCCCTCGGCGAAGCGGAAGTCGCCGGCGTACATCGCATAGGAGTTGGTGTAGGCGCGCGCGGTCTCCGCCTCGGCCTTCGCATCCTGGGCGACCTCCAGGGCGTCGGCCATGTACGCCCTCCAGTCGTCGTCCCGCAGATACGCCGCCGAGGCGGCGTTGTTGAGCACGTCGCTGCTGGCCGCCGGATCACCGAGCTCCTTGGCCATGGCCAGGGCGCGCTCCACCATCGCCTGGCCTTCG
>Ga0164241_10006962_pt1 | contig 10219 bp, 9 predicted proteins | sample OricomyardsoilBY_FD_108780 | JGI IMG/M metagenome (GOLD analysis project Ga0164241, IMG submission 108780) | Backyard soil microbial communities from Emeryville, California, USA - Original compost - Back yard soil (BY) | ecosystem: Environmental > Terrestrial > Soil > Unclassified | place: USA... | reverse complement strand
TCGGCGCCACCGGCTTCGACTCCGTGCGATTCGAATGCCACACCGCACCGGCGGCTTCCGCCTTGGCCAACATGAACGGCCGCGGCGCCTTGCCGACACCGCGCGCTATCTGGTCCATGCTTCGGCCCGAAGCCACCGAGCGATCCTCTTCGATCAGCGCCGGTGTGCCGCCCGGCTGCGCGTACTCATCTTTATGTTTGATCAGCAGCCAGTTGGTGCGTGTGTCGCGACCGCGATTGTTCCTGATGCGAACCAGCACCCAACTACCATTCAGCCGTTCACCGGCCAGGACAAACTTGAAGTCTCCGGCCTTGAGCGCGTCCTCCGGTTTCTTCGGGCCTTGCGGCGCCCAGAAGCCGCGGTCCCACATCTGCACGGTACCGCCGCCGTATTCACCCTTGGGGATGGTGCCTTCGAAGTCGCCATAGTCGAGCGGATGGTCTTCCACCTCCACGGCCAGGCGTTTGTCGGCGGGATCAACCGACGGTCCCTTGGTGACTGCCCATGACTTGAACACGCCGTTCAACTCCAGGCGCAGGTCATAGTGCAAATGGCTCGCGGCATGCTTTTGAATTACGAAGCGCAAATGCTCCGCAGGCACCACTTCCTGCGATCCGCTCGGCTCCTGGGTCTTGCTGAAATCGCGCTTCGCCCGATAGGTCTTGAGCTGCGCCGCGGCCTTTTTCATGAGGCACTTTAGGCCGTGCCCCACTCGCGCCGCATGTAAGCGCCACACGCCAAGTTCGCAGCGGTGCCGTCCTACAGGATGGAAAAGAGTCCCGGCGTTTCAATCACTTGCCGCGGCGCAAAAACCGGCGCATCAGTTGATGCCGGCGCGACGATGGAATATTCCTGAGCCATGCCTAGCAACGCCCGCTCCATCGCCTCGCTGACGATCTCGTTCGGCCTGGTCGCCATCCCGGTCAAACTTTATTCGGCCACCATTTCGAGCGAGCGACTCTCGTTCAACTTGTTGCGCCAAAAAGATGGCTCGCGCGTCAAGCAGCAATACGTCGCGGTCAACGACGGGGCGCTGGTCGAACGAGCCGAGATGACCAAGGGATACGAGTTCACGAAGGGTCAGTACGTGATGTTCTCCGCCGAGGAGCTGAAGGCGCTCGAGGACACGACCACGCACACCATCGACATCACGCAGTTCGTGCCGCTGGAATCCGTCGACCCGGTCTACTTCGACGGCACTTACTACCTGGCTCCCGACAAGGGCGGCGCGAAGCCATACTCCCTGTTGGCCACCGCGCTCAAGAAGGCCAGGCAGTGCGCGGTAGGTAGGTGGATCTCGCGCGGCAAGGAGCACATCGTGATCCTGCGCCCGATGGATGACGGGCTGGCCATGCACCAGCTGCACTTCAAGGCGGAAGTGCGCACGATCAAGGAACTCGGTGTCGAGGCGGCGCCGGTGTCGGACGCGGAGCTCAAGCTGGCGAACCAGTTGATCGAACAACTGGCGGCCAAGCGCTTCGACCCCAATGAATACGTTGACGAGCATCGAGGCAGGGTAGAGGCTGCGATCCAGCGGAAGGTGGAAGGCAAGGAAGTGTCGTTCGCGGAAGCGCCCGTCACCAATGCCGGTACCAACGTGGTCGACCTGATGGAAGTGCTCAAAGCGAGCTTGAATGCCCGAGGCTCCAAAGCCGCCGAAGCCAAGGAGCGCAAGGCCCCCAAGAGGGCACCTGCGCCGGGAGAAGCCGCGACTCCGAGAAAATCATCTCGGCGGTGAGATGCAGGAATACTCGCTGGCAGATCTGAAGCGACTTTTCGGTCTGCCTCCAGCGCTCATCCGGAAGCTGAGCCAGGCCGGATTCATCACGCAGCCGGCGTCGCGCGGAAAGAACAAGTACACGTTCCAGGATTTGCTGGTGCTGCGCGTGGCCGGTGCGCTCAAGGCCGCGAAGATTTCCACTGCCAAGATCGCGGAAGCGCTGGAGCAGATCCGGTCGGCTCTGCCCACTGGGCGTCTTCCGGCCATTGCGTTGGCGGCGTCGGGCAAAGACCTCGCGGTGCGCGAGGGTCTTCGTGAATGGGAAGCCTCCGGTCAGTATGCATTGCCGCTGGTGACCAAGGCGGGCGCGGGCGAGGTCGCGGCTTTGCGGCGTCCGTCGGAAGTTCCGGCAGCGTCGATCGCGCAGGACCACTATCAGCGCGGTCACGGGCTCGAGGAGACGGACGTCGTGGCGGCGCGCGCTGCGTACCTGGCGGCACTCAGTGTCCAGGAAGATCACCTGGAGGCGCGGATCAACCTGGGCCGGTTGCTACACCTGGATGGCCAGCTCAAGGAGGCGGAGAAGTTGTACCGGCAGGCGAAGAGCTCGAGCGCGCTGCTGTCATTCAACCTCGCCATTCTGCTCGAGGATCTCGAGCGGGAAGAGGAGGCGGTAGCGATGTATCGCGATGCCTTGGCGCAGGATCCGCTGCTGCACGATGCGCATTTCAACCTGTCGCGATTGCATGAGAAGGCCAAACGGCCGCGTGAAGCCTTGAGGCACCTGCTGGCCTATCGACGCCACCTGGATCGTTACAGCGAGTAACGCAAACCGGTGACGCCTGTTAATCTGGCCACCCCTCAAGCAGGAGCCCCGTCATGAGCAAAGGCATGGACCAGAAAAAGAACCAGAAGAAGAAGCCCCAGAAGAGCTTCGACGAGAAGCGGGCCGAGAAGCGAGCCAAGAAGGCCGGGAAATCCTTCACGCCCGTCTGAGGTTCTGATCGGCGCTGTCGATGAGCACCTCGCTCATTGTCTTCGGCTTGATCTTCGGCAGCATCGGCTTTGGCTTCTTCCTGTACGGCAGGAAGCAGCAGGCGCCCGTGCCGCTGGTGTGCGGCGTTCTCCTCATGTTCGTTCCGTACTTCATCACGAATACGGTCGTGCTCGTCATCGTCGGTGTCGTGCTGATGGCGGTTCCGTACTTCGTCCGGCTGTGACTTGCTGGAGATCGTTCCATGCCAACTTTTGATATTCCAGTCGTCGGCGCCGTCGAGTTTCCCAATGGAACGGGCGGCTACTGGCAGTTCGCGCTGCCGATGCGCAGCGGCGACGTGCCGGTCGACATCAATGCCGACGACGACGCCTTCACCCGGGAGATGCTCGATGAGGTGAAGGCATTCATTTCCGACGCGGTCCGCTTCGATGAAATTGCCCGCGATGTATTCAAGGCCGAGTTTTCCGAGAAACCGGAAGGCACGGTGGCCACCTACCTGAGCCACCACGCGGAAGAATTGGGCGAAAAAGATCTGCTCAGGATCTTCGGCACCGCGGATCCCGACGATCTCGGCATCGACCACTTGCTCGACGCGTTGCAGCTCAAGCGCATCGGTCTTTATCCAGGCTCCGAAGACTTCGCCGCCGTGTTCGACTACACCATCGACGAAGAAGCGACCGACTACATCCTGGCCGTGGAATTCGACAGCGACGGCGAGGTGTATGGCATCTCCATGGATAGCTGACCCTGGGTGTCAGCCGCTCACTGGCTGCATCGCATCCCGCAGCCAACGGTAGGTTTTCGAATGCGAACGGTTTGGCGCGCACCCGGTCGTCCGGGCGCTGCCATGATTCGCACCGTCGCAGACACAGATCCCATCGCGCTGTCCGCTCGTCAAAGGGAGAACTCTCTTCCGCGGCGCAAGTCCGCTCAATTAAGGTCTGTGGAACAGGGAGCTTGGTGCGTTTGTCAGCCAGACCAAAACATGTGCGAACGCTGATCGTGAACGGCGAGCCCGCCGTGCGCGCGCAGCTGCATCGCGTGGGCGAAGAAGGGCAGGCCATCGATGTCACCCATTTGTACAAGCCCGTTGATAGCGCCACCGGGGCAAAGGTGGCGGACACCTGGCCGCCACAAATCATCGGAGAAAGGGCGGGCTGCATCTATTTCCTCGAAGCGCACGAGGTCGAGTACCTGGCATCCGCGGGCAACTACGTGGTCGCGCACGTGGGCAGCAACGAATTCCTCGCCCGGGCGACGCTGAAGGGCATCTCGACGCGCCTGGCTCCACTGGGCTTCGTGCAGATCGAACGCTCGCTCCTGGTCAACCTGCGGCAAGTAGCCCACGTCGAACGCCACCAGCGCGGACAATTCCGCTTCGTGATGCGCAGTGGCACGCGCCTGGTCTCGAGCCGCGAACGCGGCAGCGATATCCGCGCGTTGTTGTTTGGCGCGACGACTCCGCTGCACTCGTAGCGGTATTCCTACAACAGACCTCGCAGGCGCGGGCCGCGACGCACGGAGACGAGCGCGCTGCCGGTTCGTCCCACCCAGGACCACTTCGTCCCTGCGACAGCCCGGCTGGTCACATAAATCCGTGGCCCAGATTTTCGCGGCCTATCTTCCCTGACAAGAGCTGACGCGCGCGTGCGCGATAAACGCAACAGCGCCAGCCATCCAACTTTGGGGAGTCGACATGAAACGCAACCGTTCAGCTTCCATCCTTTGTTCGGTGGTGGGCGCGCAGGCCATCGCGCAGTCGCCACCGGCCACCACGCCGCAAGACACCATGGACGAGGTCATCGTCACGGGTTCGCGCATCGCGAGTCCGAACGCCACGAGCACCAGTCCCGTCCAGGTGGTCACGCGCGAGGACATGCAGGTCTCCGGCAAGCAAGACGTCACCGACCTCATCGCACAACTTCCGCAGAACTTCACCAACGATCTGGGACAGGACCTCGGCAACCGCACGCCCGGTCTAACCACTGCCGGTGGTGTCGCGACCGCCGACCTCCGCGGCCTCGGCCCGAACCGCACGCTGGTGCTGGTGAACGGCCGCCGCCTCGGCATCGGCTCGCCATACACCTTCATCCAGCAGCCGGCTCCCGATCTCGACCAGATCCCCGCGGCACTGGTGGAGCGCGTGGAAGTGCTGACCGGCGGCGCGTCGGCGACCTACGGCTCCGACGCCATCGCGGGCGTCATCAACTTCATCATGAAGAAGAACTTCGAGGGCTTCCAGGTTGACGCCCAGTACGGCGGCAACTGGCACGACAACGGCAACTCCTACGTGCAGCAGGCGCAGCGCGACGCCGGGCAGCAACCGTTGACCGGCTCTGGCACCGACGGCCAGAGCTACTCGGTGAACGTCATGGCCGGCACGAGCCTGGCCGATGGGCGTGGCAACATCACCGCATACTTCGGCTACCTGAAGGCCGATCCGGTGAAGAGCTCGGATCGCGATTTCGGCGGCTGCCAGCTGAATCCGAGCGATGACCTCACAGCCGCTGTGTGCGCGGGCAGCCAGAACTCGAACTACTGGGAGCCGCAGACCGGTCCGAATGCCTTCTCCGCATACGGCGTGCTCGGCAACGATTTCATCGATTTCGATTCCGCGCCGACCAATCCTCCGGCGTTCTTCAATTCGCAGCCGTACATCTACATGCAGCGCGGCGATGAGCGTTACACCGCGGGATTCATGGGCCACCTGGACATGACCGACAATTTCCAGGTGTACACCGAGTTCGGCTACATGAACGATCGGTCGCACCAGGAAGTCGCCCCCGCGGCGGCGTTCCTGTTCTCGAACCCGAACGATCCGATCAGCGGCAACTACAATATCAACTGCAGCAACCCGTTGATGAGTGTCCAGCAGGCGCTGACGCTGTGCACGCAGGCGGATATCGATGCGGATGCAGCGGCGATAGCGAGTGGCGGCGCGCCGGTCACGGCCAACGTGGCCATCGGTCGCCGCAACGTGGAAGGCGGTGGACGCAGCAGCGACTACGAGCACAGCAACTACCGCGCGGTACTGGGCGGCAAGGGCGACCTCAACAAGGCCTGGAGCTACGACGCCTACGCGCAGTACTACTACACGACATTCTTCACCTCGAACGACAAGTACATGAACTTCACCGCCATCGACCAGGCGTTGCTCGTCAGGTCCGATGCGGATGGAAATCCGGTCTGCCTCAGTGGCGGGCGTTGCGTGCCGTGGAACATCTTCCAGGATGGTGGCGTCACGCAGGAGCAGCTCGACTTTCTCTACCTGGCTGGCACCGGGTACGGCACCACCACGCTGCGCACCATCCACGGCGAAATGTCTGGCCAGCTCGGCGAATACGGGGTCAAGCTGCCGACTGCCGAGGAAGGCGTGGCGATCAACTTCGGCTACGAACACCGCAACGAGCACGTGGAGTTCACACCCGATGCGGGCCTCGCCAGCGGCCAGCTCTCGGGCTTCGGCAGCGCGGCCGTGGGCATCGACAACAGTGTATCGGTCGACGAAGCTTTCATCGAAGTACGTGTGCCCCTGGTGCAGGACCGGCCGGGAATCAAGGACCTGATCTTCGATACCGCGTATCGCCTGTCTGATTACTCGAGCACCGGCAAAGTCGACACTTACAAGTTCGAGACGCAGTACGCGCCGACCGACTCGTTCCGGTTCCGCGGATCCTGGCAGCGCGCCGTGCGCGCGCCCAGTGTCGTTGAGCTGTACAACGGCAGCCTGGTGGGATTGATCCAGCTCGGCGACGACCCCTGTTCGTCGCCGGACGGGGTGACGCCGGCCGCCGCCACGCTGCAGCAGTGCCTGAACACCGTGCCGGCGGCCGAGCAGGCGGCGTTCACCGCGCGTTACGGCAACGGCAGCACCACCAACTTCATTCCCGATGCGATCCTCGGCCAGCTGTCGCAGCTCACGGGTGGCAATCCTGAGCTCGACAACGAAACGGCCACTTCGTACACCGTGGGCTTCAACATCACGCCGCAGGCATTGCCTTCGCTCACGGCCAGCATCGACTACTACAACATCAAGATCGAAAATGTGGTGGGTGTGATCTCCGCCAACGTGGCGCTGAACACCTGTCTGGACACGGGCGATCCTACCTACTGCAACCTGATCGTCCGCCAGCACACCACGGGCGGACTCACCGGCAACAACATCGAGGGAGGCGGCTACATCGTCCAGCAGAACCTGAACGTCGCCCAGGCCGCGATTGACGGCATCGACCTGCAGGTCGCGTACCGGCTCAATCTCGGCGAATCGGTGGGGTCGCTGGGGTTCGCCATGAATGGCGCCTATCTGCTCTCGAGCGAGACCACGCCACTGCCGGGCGCGCACACTTACGACTGCGCCGGCCTCTACGGGAACACCTGTCAGACCGTGAACCCGCGCTGGCGCCACAACCTGCGCACCACCTGGGAGACGCCGTGGAGCTTCGACGTCGCGTTGACCTGGCGCTACGTAGGGCCCGTGTGGCTCGACAACAATGACTCCGACCCGACGCTGCAGGGCGCGGAACATCGTGACCCGGGCACGGGCGAACCGCTGTACAAGGCCTTCGGTGCGAAGTTCTCGAGCTTCAGCTACTTCGACCTCGCGGGCACGTGGAACGCGACCGAAGACGTCCAGCTGCGCCTCGGCATCAACAACCTGCTCGACAAGGATCCGCCGCTGGGCACTGTCGAGGTGGTGGGTGGTGGTGCCGCAAACACGTACTCGACCTACGACATCATGGGCCGCCAGGTGTTTTTATCGGCGACGGCGAAGTTTTAGCGGCCTGATCGAGCCTGGGGCTCCGGCCGGCGGCCTGCAGGCGGTCGCGGCGGAGCCCCTTCATGTATATAGAGTGGTCCGAGCGGACTATCTAGTCATCCCATGGCTGTGAAAATGTATACACCATTGATTTATATATTGAAATTATAGAGTTAACCGGTCAGATATCTAGTCATAAAACTAGTATCATGTCCGCATGCCGGCCGACACTTCCCCGCTCCTGCTCCAGCGCCTGGGCAAAGGCGCTGCTTCCTCCGCGGAGCTGGAGCGGCTGCTCGGCCAGTCGCAGTCCACCGTGTCCCGCCAATTGCGCGCATTGGTGGCGAACGGCGCGATCGTCCGAGTCGGCACCACGCGCGGCGCACGCTACGCGCTGCTGCGAACCGTCGAGGGCATAGGCGCGCGCTGGCCGCTGCGCTCGATCGACGAGCACGGAAAAAGCCACGAGCTCGGCACGCTGCACGCGCTGGCGGGCGACGAATATTTCTTCCTGCCGGCCAAGGAGTTCTCCTGGGGCGGCATGACGCAGGGGCTTCCGTACTATCTACAGGACCAGCGCCCGGCGGGGTTCCTGGGTCGGGCAGTGCCGCGTCGGTACCCGGAGCTGGCACTGCCTCAGCGAGTCGTCGACTGGAACGACGATCACTACCTGCGCTATCTCACGCAGCGCGGCTCGGATGCCGTCGGCAACCTCGTGCTGGGTGACCGCGCGCTCGACGAAGCATTGCAGCTCATGCATCGCCGGCCCGCGATCCGTGCACCAGAACGCGCCGATCGATATCCCCGACTGGTGGGTGAGGTGATGGAGGGTGGCCTGCCGGGCTCGTCGGCCCACGGCGAGCATCCGAAGTTCGTCGCGCTGCTGGATTCACCGCCGCGCCAGGTGCTGGTGAAGTTTTCGCCGCCGGTGAACACGCGCGTGGGTCAGCGCTGGTCGGACCTGCTGACGACCGAGCACTTGGCGCTCGAGATACTGCGCGGCGGTGGCATCGCTGCGGCGCACTCGCGCATCGAGCGATTCGCCGATCGCACCTACCTGGAAACCGTGCGTTTCGACCGTGTCGAACGGGCCGGGCGCATCGGCGTCACTTCCCTGTTCGCCATCGACTCGTCCATCTACGGCAAGCTCGATAACTGGATAGACGCGGGCAAGCGGCTCGAAATGGATGGCCGCATCGATGCGGCGATGCTCGACACGATCCGGTTGCTGGCCACCTTCGGCGCGCTGATCGCGAATACGGATCGGCACCTGGGAAACCTGGCCTGCTTCGACCGCTACGACGGCAGCTTCACCCTCGCGCCGGTGTACGACATGCTGCCCATGCTGTACGCGCCCGAACACGAAGAGTTGCCACCACGTGTCTTCGACCCGCCCGCGCCATCCGCCGATACGCTGGCGGTGTACGGCCGTGCCCGTGTGCTCGCCGAGAGCTATTGGAACGCGTGCGCGCGCGATGCGCGCATCAGCGATGACTTTCGCGCCATCGCGTCGGCCAATCTGCAGACGCTGCAGGCGTTGCCGCGTGCCGGGGCGTTCGTCGACACCGTCTAGCCCGATGGCGCACACTCGCGGCTCATGAAAGAACGAGTAACACCGGACGGCCGCTACTTCGTCGTGCGTGGACGCCTGTGGCGGCGCGCGAATCCCGCTTTGTCGGCCGAGCGACGCGACGCGCTGGTGCGCGAGCTGATGAACGCCCGCAGCGCCGTCAAGATGGCGCTGCGCTCGAAGATCCCCGCCGAGCTGGCGCTGGCACGCAAGGCAGTCGACGACGCCAAGACCGGGCTCGGCGAGCGCGGGCCTGTGTGGTGGACCGACGGCGCGCCGGACCTGAACCGGCACAAGGTGAAGGACTCGCCTTATGCGGAGTGGTACCAGCAAGCCCAGCTTTGAACTCCCGGTGGTCGGCGCCGTCGACACCCGGATGACCTCGTAAGACCTTGGTCCGCTGTGCGTCTCGCACGGCTCGCGGCTCAATCGGCACTCTGCCCCGCGATGCAGGTGTGTCATGCACTCATGGAAGGCATTGGCTTCTGGCTTGCTGGTGTTCTTGCTGGCGGGCACCAGTTCTTGCGGGCGCCACGAGTCGCCGCTCGAACAGCCGGACCGTGCCGCGGGTACCGACGGCGAATCGGTCGCCGACCGCGCGTTCCTTCGCCGCGCCGTCGAAGCGGTGCTCTGGGGCATGCCGGCGGTGAACTTCGACCTCATGCTCCAGGCCGCGCAGGCCAATGGTGTCGAGCCTAACCAGTTGATGTACTGGTCTCGGCCCGTGAACTGGCGCGACCAGACGCTCACGCCCAACCCCGACACAATCTACTTCACCCCCACCTACGACACGCGCGAGGGTCCCGTGGTGCTGGAGGTTCCGCCGGCCGAGCCGGGCGCCGTCATCGTCGGCAGCGTGGACGACGCGTGGCAAAACGCGTTGGAGGACGTGGGGCCGGCGGGCGCGGACCAGGGGAAGGGCGGGAAATACCTGATCACGCCGCCGGGATACGCGGGCAAGGCACCCGCGGGCTATCTCGTGTTGCCTTCGCTCACATTTCGCGGCTTCGCGCTGCTGCGTTCGAACTTCAAGAGCCATGGCGACGCGGACATCGCGGCGGCGGTGGACTACGGCAAGCGCGTCAAGATCTATCCACTGGGCGCAGGGTCGGCGGCGCCGGCTGCCGTCGACGTGTACGACAAGCCTTTCGACGCCACCATTCCGTACGACTGGCG
>Ga0164241_10006961_pt1 | contig 10219 bp, 9 predicted proteins | sample OricomyardsoilBY_FD_108780 | JGI IMG/M metagenome (GOLD analysis project Ga0164241, IMG submission 108780) | Backyard soil microbial communities from Emeryville, California, USA - Original compost - Back yard soil (BY) | ecosystem: Environmental > Terrestrial > Soil > Unclassified | place: USA... | reverse complement strand
GATCCGAATCGCGCTCTTGAATCAGCTGCTGCGATCATGCCGTCGATCGACATGCCCGGTGTCAACATGCCGCACTTCCGCGAGATGGCCGATGTCATACGGCGCGCCGGAATCTACGGCCCGCGCGATTATCTCAAGATCGTCGAAGAACAGATCCGCTACTGGGCGATAGATGCCGTAGAAGGTCTGAACGAAATGGGCAAGAAGGCGCAGGAGAAGATCATGTCCATTCCGGCACGTCTCGAGCGTGTTGCCGACGCGATGGAGACGCGCAGTCGCGCCAAGACTTTCGCCTTCGCGGTTGCGTTCGCGCGCGAATTCGAGATGGATTAGCCGACTGGCCTCCGGGCGAAGCGTCCTCGCGAAACATACTCGCGGATACCCTAACGCTCACGCACGACAACGATGGAATAGGGCTTCAACGTCAGCGGTGTATTCGGAGAAAGCGTCGATCTCCGGGCACCGCTGTCTGGTTTTGCGAATCCATGTTCGCCATTGGGATGCCACTGATATTCAGCGCTCGACAATCGCCATACATCGAGCACTGCACTTGAGGTTTCCAGCCCGCGTAGATCGACGGCCCAGTCATGCGTTGGATCGCGACTCACGATGAGAATTGCGATGCGATTTTCCGGTCGTCGAATGGCGTAGGCATTCACTGGCACGTTGCCCGGTGATGCGCCCGTCACCTTCGTCGCGAGAAGAGTGTGTCTGCCACCACTCGAGTCCGCCCAGAGTGTCGTCAGCATCCGGGCCGCCTGATACGTCGCGGTAGGCGCAATGATGTGGCGATCATCGTCGGCGACGAACAGAGTGTTGTCTCCCCAGCTATCGCATTTGGGATTGCGATCCAGGCTGCTCGGCTCCGATCCGTAGAAGTACGTCTCGGCGCCGCCTCGCGCAAGAAATTCGGCGACTGCAACAGTGTTGAGTATCGCCCCTGCGCGATTCATCTCCGCCACGTTCGAAAACGCGGAGTATCCATATTCGGTCATCAGGAGCGGGACGTTTGAGGGTAAGCCGTCGCTTCTGAATTGTGCGATGATGTCGTCGATCTGACCAGATACCTTCGCGAGTTGCGGTGCGGTCGGTGTGCATGCTCTGTCAAATGGATAGAACTCGAACGACGCGAACGCCAGATCGCGAGAATGACCGCGCGCCGCCAGCGCATCGATAAAATGCCCGAACCACGAGCGTTCGTCGGTGCTGCCTTCCTTCCACGACATCATTGTCTTGGTCTGACCATCCTGCAGCGATGGCCCACCAAGCGTGATTGTCGGGTCCGCGGCGCGAAGTGAATCGGCCACCTGTATATAGAGCGCAGCGAAATCGATCGGCGATACGAACTGCCCATCCGGTTCCTCACCCAGCTCCAGTCGCGGCACTGGATACTTGCGATTCCGGACGTAGCGCAACAGGGCCGCAGCGTTCGCGGGCGTGTCGTAAAGCACGCCAACGGGAGTCAACATCGGCAGTCCGTGTGTAATCCCGCTCGCGAACATCGCGTCGATGCCAGGTTGCTCGGTGTCATCATCACGGTCGACCGAGCGATGCCACGGATCGGTGCTCGACGCATATGTTCTGGTCTGACGCTCCGCGCGCGCTGCATGCTTCGACAAATCGTGAAACGATCCGTCGACCATCCGGCCAATCGATATCTCACGGATCGCGTAACCGAGTGAATCTCGCGGATCCCGCGACCCGCGGATTGCGCTGTGGGAACTGCTGAGCAGCAGGATTCGAATCCAGCGAGTGCGAACTGGTGACGCGGCAACGCGAAGAACCGAGTTGCCACCGTGCGCGGCGGTGCCGGAGGCGATATTGCCGGCAGCGAAATCCACCCACATCGCGCCGGTCTGATCGTCGTCAGGCCCTTGCGGCTGTTCGTCCTCGTTCTCCGGCCAGTACTGCACGCGGTAGTGCGTGGCGAAAGGCTCTCCCCACATAATGTGGATGGCGTTCACATCGACGGCACTGTCCATATCCGCTATCACCCACTGCGGATGGCTCATTGCGCTCTCGTGCGTGAATCTGGCGTCGAGATACGGGTTGCTCTTCCAGAACGACACGGTGTCGCCATCGGTGAGCCGCGAGTAGCCGTCGCCGTTGCCCTGATCGATCGTGTTGCCCCGTCTCGGCAACTTGTATCCGTATGAAACGCGAATCGGTGTGGAAGCGGTCGATTCCGAAGTCCAGTAGCCGCGTTGATGGGCTGCATCACTCCAGTGACCGCGGGGATTCCAGTGCCAGACTTCCATCCCCAGCTCGGTTCGCAAACGGTAGGATATCTGGTGAAAGTCTGCCGTCCTGATGGCAGCGACATTCGCGCGTGTGAGGATCTTGCTCGTTGATCCCGACGCATGTCCATCGATGGTGGATCCCAGAGCGCGAACGGGATCGAAAGAACCGATCGACGCGTTTCTGTCGACGCTGATCACCACATCCCGGTTCTGGGCGCTCAGGCCGGCCGGCCCGAGCGTAACGGTAACTGCTGCAACGACTGCGGTCGCCGCTAGTCGCCAGGAAGTTTCGCTTATGAACATCCCTCGACCCATTCTACCTCGGGCATTCGTCCTGCACGATACTTCGTGACGCGACCGCTGTCTGTCTCGAACACCAGCTCGTATCCGCTGTCGGTCGGGGGAATGGAATTCACGATCAGATAGTGGCCAGTGGGATCGTACTTGTGCGGTTGTACGACGACCCGTGAACCGTACAGGTCCTTCACGCGTGATTCAGGATCCCCGACTCGTGCGCCTAGCCCCGTAGCGATCGACGCGGAATCGATTTCGAGGCGTGCAACATTCCCGCGAACCACCATTATGCGCATGCCGGAAGGCTGGTCCTCGAATTTCGGGTACGCGCACGCGGTATCCAACCCGGCCATCGATGGCACAGGGGAACCGAGCGCGGTAGCCGCGTTCCTGATGTCCATTCCAATGCGAAGCGCGCCGTAACCGGTAGCAGTCACCGTCAGGCCGGTCCTTGCGGTTGCGCTATCGGCGGCCGTAACCGCCACCGTTGTCGTATCGGTTTTTGCGGCGCCTGACGAAGCGGGCCGATTGCAGCCAGTGGCCAGAAAGAGGAGCGATATCGCAGCGAAGCCCAGTTGATGTTTGCGCATCTGAATATCCTCTGATTGTGAGCGACGCGTGAAATGGCTAGGTAAGTCGTCGTGGCGCGTCGTCGGTACGTGCATCTGTACCAGGAAGCAGCGGGGCACCGCTTGCTGGCGCGTGTGCAAGTCGCGCGGGTGCCGCCCTGATCTCCACCGATGCAAAGACCGCGCGACCCGTGATCCGGATCACCTGTTCTTCTGAACCCGGATATCCCGGTATGTGCGGAGCCCTGCAATCAAAATTGCCGAGGAGGGTATTACCGGCGCTCTCGACGCGGACGCCTAGTGGCACCGTCAGTTCGACGTTCCCGAACACAGCGGAGATTTCGATTTCTGTGAGGCCGGGCGAGAACGTCGCCGCGCTGATATCCAGTTCGACATTGCCGAAAACGCTCACGATCTTGAGCTGTCTCGGCACGGGTATGGCGCCGTTCTGCTCATTGTTGCTGAGGATCGCCGAGATCCGCCCGTATTCCGGAACCGCCAGTTCCAAACGCGATTGAACCAGATCGCCGATGAGCGAATCGAGCTCCTGCGGAGTCTGCGCCTGATAACTCGCCGTGACCCGACGCTCAAATTCGTCCATGTCCAGATCGCCATTTGCAAACCGTACCTGGAGCAGTTCGACAACCCGCTCACGGGCGCTGCTTGACACATTCATGCCGGGCGCGGGGGCTGGATACTGGTGGACGGAACGAAAGATGAGTCAGTCATGTTCGTCGATGAAGATACCCATTCCACGCGTCGTCCCGCCGAACCATGCCGTCGTCCCGCCGAACCATGCCGTCGTCCCGCCGAACCACACAGTCATCCCGCCGAAGGTCGGGATCCATGCTGCCACCTCCGGACTCCGATTGCGCCGGCTTCAACCGCTGGATAGCTTCACGAGATACCCGTTCGCCCGACCCCCCGGCCGGGCGTTTATCATTTTGCCCGCTGAATCCGGAAATGGCTGCAGAATCCCCCATGATCGAAGCACTGAAGGCCAAGCTCGGTGCTGAGGTCGGAAAGCTCCAACATGAGCTCAACGTCGTTCTACCGAACGAGATTCGTAAAGCCGTCGAGCTGGGCGATCTGCGCGAGAATTCCGAGTACAAGGCGGCCCTGGAGCGGCAGCAATTCGTCCAGGCGCGACTCGGTCAGCTCCGCATGCGGCTCTCCAAACTCTCGCAGATCGATGTTGCCCAGATTGCGCGCGACGCCGTCGGACTCGGCTCCGAAGTAACTGTCGAAGATACCAAAACGGGAAAGTCGGAAGTCTACAACCTCGTGTTCGGCGACGTTGATTTCGAGGAAGGACACGTCTCGATGTCGTCGCCGATCGGCAGGGCGCTCGTGGGGCGCAAACTCGGAGAGACAATCGTTCTCCGGTTGCCGGCCGCTGTCCGGCATCTCAAGCTCATTGACGTCAAGACCATCCACGACGTCTAAGGGATTACGACCGGCGCTGGAATGGCAGCGCCGCCGGTATCGCACGGCAGCAGTACGACGTCGCAGGGCGTATTGGGGCCGTGCATCTGCTCGTTTTCTCTTCCAACGGCTGAGAGTCGCTAGTGCGCCGCGTCACCCTTCAGTGGTTCTTGAGTCTGGCCGCGCTGACGACCATCGGAGGGTGCAAGCTGCGCTCGCCTGGTGTGAGCGCCGACCGGAGTTCGATCGTCTCCGCAGTCGGCGCGACGGTGCTCAAGCTGGATGCCGGTACTGGATATCTACGGGTCCGTGGAAATAAAGGTACGGATAAGATCTCGATCGCCGGATTCGGACACGCTGATGCCGAGGAAACGTTGGCCGGCGTCACAGTGACGGCGAACAGAATCGGTGACACAATCAGCGTTGTCTGCAACATCCCGACGAAGCGCGCGGAATCTCGCCAGACACCCTCCCTGGATCTGGACCTGGAGATCCCCAGCAATCTTTCGCTGGTCGTGACCGACAGCACCGGGGAGTCGGTTTTTCGCCACACCGGGCCAATCCGCATCGTCCACGGCGGAGGCAGCCTGAACATTGACGATGTCGCTGGCGACCTGGACGTGACCGACGGCTCCGGCGATATGATAATATCGAATGTGAGCGGTAACGTACATATCATCGACGGCGCCGGTGGGATATTCCTCTCTCATGTTCACGGATCGGTCTCGATCCCTCGGGCCGGCGACGGTGAGGTCCAGCTGGTGGATATCTCGGGCGACGTCACGGTCGGCGCCAAGCACTCGGGCGAGGTGGCGGTCCGCGGCGTGGGGGGCAATTTCTCGATCACGGCCAACGGGAACGGCTCGGTCGAATACCGGAACGTGAGCGGCCACGTTGCGATTCATGGACCTGCCAGTCATTAGGGTGCTGTCATCGGCTCGGTTGCCGGTTTTTTTTCGCGATTGCTGACATTTGTACAGAACCTTAGTTTGACCGAGCATGATGATTCCGCCAGGTATTCGCCGCATGACGAAGTTTACGAGCGCCGCATTAGTTGTCGGCGCTTTGTTCGCTGTGTCTGCCAGTGCCCAGGTTGTGACCGTCGCGCATCCGCGAGCCGCACCCACTGCCAAACCGTTCGCGAGGCTCAGCCAGTCCATTCACGAGCTGCAGGACTCAATCGTGTCGCTCTCCCGGGCGCAGCTCGGCGTGAAATACAAGCGCGGCGCTGAATCCCCCATCAAGGGCTTCGACTGCAGTGGACTCGTTCAGTACGTAATGGCGGCTTTTGGGGCAGAACTGCCTCGGACGGCCCGCGAACAGGCTACTGTCGGCGAGAGGATCGACCGCGATATCGCTTCGCTCAAACCCGGCGACCTGCTGACCTTCGGCAAGGGAAAGCGGATATCCCACATCGGGATCTATATCGGGGACGGACGTTACGTCCACGCCCCCACAACGGGCAAACGGGTCAAGATCGAGACCCTGGCAAATACGAAGGCGAGCTGGTGGAAGGGTGCCAGGCGGGTTTTTGCCTTCGACGATACGCCGGACCCGGACTCGCTGGTCAACTGAGCCATCGGCCGCCTGCCTGGCGGCCTTTTTTGTCCTTCCGTATCGGTATTAATGCCGATTGGACTTGTCGGGTATACGACTTAGATTGGATAGATCAGTCGGCCGTCCGCTCCGAAAGGTGCGAAGGTCCTGCTCAATCGACCTGTCCAATCCCCCGTCATGCAAATTGCTCCTGCCGACTTTCGACCTGCCACGCGAGCTGCCACGCGAGGGCGGAATCTCGCTTGAGCGCCGTGCTGACGTATTCCGCCGCCCAAGCCGCGATTCCTGGCCAGTCGCAATGGAAGTCGTGACCCCGGACAGGCGACTCGGAATCCTGATCGTTGAGGAGCACGCGCTCATTCGTGCCGCGCTCCGTACGTTGATAGCGGCAACTACAGGTTTGACAGTCGTCGCCGAGGCGACGTGCATGCACGAAGCGCTCACGGTAGCGCGCAGCATTCGCCCCGATGCCATTCTGGTTGGTGCATCGCTGATGCACGACGTGGACAGTGAGATAACCGCCACGTTGCACGAAGTATTGCCGGATAGCTGCATCTTCGTTGTTGGCGGAGATGCTGAAACAAGTCCGGTTTTGACAAACGTGGTGCATTGCCTCCCACGCAATGCTGGGATCAACGAGCTTTGCGCGGATGTCAGCAAGCAGTTTGGCATTCGCTGCGAGGATTGCGGGCTTCAGGCACTCTGTCCGGTGGCTAGAGCAGTCACAGCACTGAGCAGACGCGAGCAACAGGTTGCGGTGCGTGTTGCCGCCGGCCTCACGAGCAAACAGATCGCTTCCATGCTTGGACTCGCGATTCGCACCGTCAATACGTACCGCGAGAGTCTCGCGAGAAAGCTCGGTGCTTCGTCGGCCGCCGCGTTAACGCGCTACGTGATCGAGTCGGGGTTGCGTGATACGGCTGCTCCGGACGCAGACGCCTGACACTTTGTACTATCAGTGGAGTAGTATAGGCGGCATGTAACGTGCCCTGGATAGACTGCTTGGCGAAGTAGAAATCCCACTCGTAGCGGGAGATGAGATCATGCGCGTTCTGGAAGTCATGAGTACCGACGTTGTAACGGTATCTCCCTCGAATTCTGCGACCGCGGCGTGGACGCGTATGCGCCGCCGTGGAATCGGGCATCTGGTGGTCGTCGACAGCGAACGCGTTGTCGGTGTACTCTCCGAACGCGACCTCGGCGGATCATCCGGCAATCGCATGCGCAAGGATCGCCTGGTTGGAGATCTGATGACGCCGCGCGTTGAATCAATCGAATCGGATACGTCTGTAGAAGATGCGGCCGCGACGATGCGCGCGCGTCTGATAGGTTCGCTTCCAGTCATGGATGGCGAAGATCTCGTTGGAATCGTTACCGCAACGGACGTCTTCGAGGCGCTGCGCCACGCCAGCGCGAGCGATGTTCCACGTCCGACCACCCGATCATCCGGAAGTGCCAAGCGCGGCGCGTTCACCAACGAAGTTCCGAGGCCAGCCAAACGAAGGGCAGGCCGAACGACGGCCACCGAGATACCTGCGAATATCCGTGTCTCCGACATCGAAGTCACTGACGAGGAACGCGATTACATCCGCAAGCGACTCGGCATGAAACTGGGCAAGTTCGCTCTCTCGATTGAACGCGTCACGGTTCGAATTTCCGACATAAACGGCACACGCGGCGGCGTCGACAAGGTATGCAACATCAAGGTCGTGCTGAGCGCGTTGCCAAGCGTTGTATTCGAAAGCCGATCGGCTTCGCTGAGCGTCGCAGTCAACGCCGCGCTCGCCGGCGTCGAACGTGGAGTCCGCCGTTCGGTCGACAAGCGGAGATCAAAACCGCTGAAGGGAGTCGATGTCGGCAAGGAAGGTCGCTGACGAAGCCGCGCACTGTCGCTCACTGTCGCTCACTGTCTCTCACTGTCGTGCGCTCGACTGCGCGGATATTGCGCAGTCGAGCGTGAGCGGCCAGCAGAACCCGCCGTGCCAACAGAGCTCCGCTCGGTAGCACAACACCAGCTATCCGCCTAACTTCCAGCGATGCCGAGCTATGGGAACGGGCGCAGAGTTGCGATTGTGGCGGGAGTCAGGACTCCCTTCACGCGCGCCGGCACCCAGTTCAAGCGCTTGTCGGCGATCGAGCTCGGAAAACTCTGCGTTGCTGAACTGCTCGAACGAGCCAACCTGAGCGGCAACGAGGTCGAAGCGCTTATCTTTGGAACGGTCGTTCCAAACGTCCTGGCGCCGAATATCGCCCGTGAAATCTCCCTCATGCCTGTGCTGCCGAAGTCTGTTCAGGCTTACAGCGTCAGCCGTGCGTGCGCGTCTTCGAATCAGGCCATAACCGATGCGGCGGATCAGATAACACTCGGCCACAACAACGTGATTATTGCGGGGGGCGCCGAGTCGTTGTCCAATGTGCCCGTGCTGCACTCTCGCGGATTCGCCGACGCACTCGTAGCCGCGTCGCGCGCGAAGTCGCTGCCCGGACGGATCGCTGCGCTCGCGAAGATCCGGCCTCGCGACCTCGTCCCGATCACCCCTGCCATCGCCGAGGCGACGACCGGCGAGACGATGGGTGATAGCGCCGAGAAAATGGCCAAGCTGAACAGCATCAGTCGCGAGGATCAGGATCACTTCGCACTGCGTTCGCACAGGCTTGCGGCGGCCGGCACCGCGGATGGACGAATTCCGGCTGAGATCGTTCCCGTCGCCGTACCGCCGAGCTACGATCCTGTGGTTCAGATCGACAATGGCATACGCGACGATACCTCGTACGAGAAGCTGGCGGCATTGAAGCCTGTGTTCGACAGGCGCTACGGCAGCGTGACGGCGGGCAATTCGTCGCCGCTCACCGATGGCGGTGCGTGCGTGCTGATGATGAGTGAAGATCGCGCCCGTTCGATGGGCTACGCGCCACTCGGTTACATAAGGTCTTACGCATATGCCGCCATCGATCCAGGGGAACAGCTGCTGATGGGTCCTGTTCTGGCCGCGCCTGTCGCGCTCGAGCGGGCGGGACTAACATTGGACGACATGGGTCTCGTGGAGATGCACGAGGCGTTTGCGGCGCAGGTCCTCAGCAATCTCAAGGGGTTCGAGTCGCTGGAATGGGCGCGACGCGCGGGATTCGAGCGTCCGGTCGGCGAAGTCGATCGTGCGCGACTCAATGTGATGGGTGGCTCGATCGCGCTTGGTCATCCCTTCGGCGCGACCGGAGCGCGAATCACGACGACTCTCCTCAACGAGATGGGCCGCAGGGATGCGCAGTACGGTTTGATGACTGTGTGCGCCGCAGGCGGCCTCGGCTTCGCGATGGTGCTGGAGCGGGACGTATGACGGATATCGCCACCGAAAGCGCAATGGTCCACACGCGTGATGGCGCGCCGGTCACGATGGACGTCGAAGACGGCATCGCGGTCCTGACGATCGATCTTGTGAACGAGCCGGTCAACATCATCACGCGCGCGGTTCGCGAATCGATGATGGAGCTTTTCGATCGCGTCGATCGCGACGAGACGATCAAGGGCGCTGTGCTGATCAGCGGCAAATCCGATACGTTTCTGGCTGGCGCCGCGATCGAAGAGTTTACTCAGCTCCGCGACGTTGAAGATGCGACGCGACTCAGTCGCGACGGCCAGGCGCTAGTCGAGAATCTCGAGAAATCACGCGTTCCGTTCGTCGCAGCCATTCACGGCGCGTGTCTGGGCGGCGGGCTCGAGGCCGCACTGGCGTGTCGCTGGCGAATCGCCAGCGACGATCCAAAAACGATTCTCGCTCTTCCAGAAGTCCAACTCGGAATCATTCCGGGCGCCGGCGGTACACAGCGACTGCCGCGGTTGATCGGAGTGCGCGCCGCACTTGACATGATTCTGACGAGCAAGAATGTGCGCGCGAAAAAGGCTCTTCAGATCGGACTCGTGGACGAGATGGTGCATCCCGCGATACTCCGGCGCATCGCCGTTGACCGCGCGCGTGCACTCGGCGAAGGGCGGCTCAAGCGCACGTCGCGATCGGGCGGCGCGAGCGGGTTGTTGCTTGATTCCAATCCGATCGGTCGAGCTGTCGTCTTCAGAAAGGCGCGCGAGGAGACGGAGAGGGAGGCTCACGGAAACTTCCCAGCGCCTCTTGCAGCGAT
>Ga0164241_10006960_pt1 | contig 10219 bp, 9 predicted proteins | sample OricomyardsoilBY_FD_108780 | JGI IMG/M metagenome (GOLD analysis project Ga0164241, IMG submission 108780) | Backyard soil microbial communities from Emeryville, California, USA - Original compost - Back yard soil (BY) | ecosystem: Environmental > Terrestrial > Soil > Unclassified | place: USA... | reverse complement strand
CGCCAAACGTTCACCTATATCCTGCTTATTTAACGGATGTATATCGTTCCACTCACCAACATCAATACCAATTGCCATCGCAGTATTTTTTACCGAGAGCAATTCACGTTGAGCTTCGCGCAAGTCGGCCCACTTACTTTCTGTTGGTTGATCAAATACTTGTTGAAAATTCACCAGTTGTACATAAAGAAAGGGGAAATCGCCTTGATTAAATTGTTTGCGCCAATCTGCAATTAAATCTGTCATCAAATAACGATATTCTGATCTAACAGCTGCACAGGTTGGGTCCTTACACAATTTCGCTGCCTGACGAAGCGATGGATCAGCATCAGGTCGGGTAACATTGGATTCACCCTGATACCAAAGCACACCTTTGATTTGCAAAGGTAATGCAGGTGCTAATTTTGCATTGAATAAACTGGCCGGTTGATATTGCAGTGTTGTGGTTTTATTCATTGGCCTAACCGCTGCTGCAATTTTAAATTTCCATTCGCCACTTAAAGAAATATTTTCATCACCCAAATCCAACTCATAGCGTTTGTCCCTGACAAATTCAGGATTGCCGGAATTACTGGTAACACGAACACTCAACGTATTCTCTCCAGCTTTTAATAAATTAGCAGGAACTGCATAAATACGAGGAGGATATTGATAAGTAACCTGCCCTATGGCTTGCCCATTCAAAAACACCTGGTCACCATCAACAATACGCCCTAACCAGAGGGTCGCATTTTTCTGTGCTTGTTCTTCTGTAAGCACAAAAGTTTTGCGCACCCAAAAAGAACCACTCGGCAATACATAACCTTGTTCTTTTAAATTTCCAGGAATAGTAAGGGTTTTCCATAAACGGGTATCCAACTTTTCAGCGGACCAATTTTGTTGTAAACCCAAATCCGCAGCGGTTAATTCTCCGTACCATTTTTCATTAGAGCTTTTATCGGCGGCGATAGTATCTTGAACAAATTTATCATCTTTAAAAGGAGCCAATTGTTTAATGTGGTGCGGATATTTTTGTAGTGCTTCTTCACTTAACCAGGCTTCTGCTGGCGAGCCTCCGACAGGAACTGTAATGAGACCAATCGGTACGCCTGTTTCCTGATGCAATTTGCGCATAAAGAAAAAACCAACGCCGGAAAATGTTGAAATATTTTCAACAGTCGCGGTTTTCCAAATACCTTGTTGAAAATCTTTTTGTGGACCTTTAAATGCATAGGCCACTGGCACATTAAACTCACGAATCAATGGTTGATTGGTAGATGAAATAACTTCCGGATATTGATAACGCAAACGGTAAAGTGGCAATTCAATATTGGATTGACCCGCTGCGATCCACAGATCGCCCATAACAATATTATTACGTGTCAAAGTATTTTTACCTGTGACAATCAATTGGTAGTCGCCACCTGCTTTTAACGCAGGAAACTTCACAGACCAACTACCATCTTTTGCAATGGTATTTTTATTTTTACCTGCAAATGTGACGGTAACAGCTTCACCTTCATCTGCCCAACCCCAAATGGTAATCGGTTTATCTCTTTGTATAACCGCACCGTCGTTCAAGACCCGCGGCAAAGTCACATCAGCCTGAACGTAAATGGAACCCAGGGTTAGAAAACCCAACAGACTCAGTAATGGTAAAAGTTTTATTTTCATCAGATTAGCCCTGCTTTTTTTGGTAAGCTGAATTATGGCACATGTATACAAGACTGCGAATTTTTTGCACAAATCGACACTTGATTCATCTACTCCAGATCAGGTGCCGTCTTATTTCCAATATATGACGTGTAGTTATCGCGATAATCGTCCAGATGCTCCCGCAATAATTCACGGTAACGACCCGTCAAATAATTCAATGCCGAATCCACCTCTTCAGCAAATTCTTTTTTATCCAATGATTCATTGGCAACAATAAACGCATTGAATCGTGCAACGGCATTCAACATAGCTGCACTGACAATTCCTGGATCAGTTTGATCACAAGCTTGATTTGCTTGCTCAATAAATTGATCAACCATATTCCAGAAAATAGTTTCATCTTGTTTGTTCATGGGATTTCTCTTAACAATTTATGTTATGCACTAAAAAATAAATAAAGACGCTGAATATGGCGTCTTTATGAAATACAGATAATTAACTTGTTATTTTGCAAAGGGTTTATTTTTAAAGTTGGTTCCACGCAATTGAATCACTATCTGACCGGATTGCTGATTTAATAACAGAGATTTGTAAATCGCAATCAAATCCGCCTTGGTGACTTTTTTCAAGGAAGCCAGATAACGATCGCGGCCATCGAAGGAATATTTTCCCAACATAAATTCATTCAGGTACCAGCTAGCCTCCTGATAAAAATCGATGGGTTTTTGCAAGAAGTTAGCCATCAATGCTTCTCTGGCAGCTATCACTTCCTTTTCATCGAGTTGTTCCAGTATTTTCACATATTCCTGTGTGAATTTTTCCATACGCGTTTTAATGCCAGGCAAATCCGTATTGGAGCTTTGCACTAACATAAAAAATCCTGGTGTGTCGTCTATCGGATATTGCCCACTCGTAACAACATAACCCAATTGTTCATTGGTTCTTAATTGCGTAAAAAAAGCATTACCAAAAATAGCATTAAGCACGGCTAATTGTGCTTGCTCATCATCGGACTTGTTATCCTTGAACCATGCATGTAAAACCGCACTATCCGCTAATTCTATATCTTCAGCCAATGCAATTATTTGTGATTTTTTCGGCGTGACATATTGCGAAACCACACGTGTTTCAGGTGCACGTACGGCAGGTAAAATTTTTGTTAACGCCAGTGCTATCTCTTTGGTTTCTGCCTCAGTGTAATTGCCAGCAACAAACAATCTCAATAATGGATTTTTGATAACCTGCGCATGATATTGCTTTAAATCATCAATAGTGATTTCTTTTAAAATCGCCAAATATTCTTCACTGGTTGTTTGCGTTTCGCTGGTCAATCGATTGAGATGACCAAAGGTTTGTCTGAACACATGGTCCTTGCGATTATTTTCAAGACCTTGCCTGAAAGAATCCTGAGCCTGCGCAAAAATGACTGGCGATATCTTTACATTCACAAACTCTGTGAGCATTTGATTGAGTAGCCGTGATAATTTTGCACTGTAGCCGGAAATTGAAATGACCTGTGAATTGGCTGATTTAATACCGGTTGAAATTTTTAACGAAACGCGCGCAGCCTTGTCCATCAAGCTCATAGTTTGTTTGTTATAAATGTCATTTAACAGATAAGACATTGCACGATTTTTAACACTGGTCTGCGAAAAATCACTATTGATTTGCAAATCAAGTGCGCCATTGCCCTCTTGTTGATAATGTTGGGAGTGCACCAAAAAAGCTTCGATGCCAGGCTGGCTGATGATCTTTTTTGGTTTTTCATGCACAGCTTCAACAATATCCTTGCCTTCGTCCGACAATAAATCATTCAGTGGTGGCAAATTAAAATTAAATTGGGATGACAGCTTGTTCCAGCGAACAAAATCAGCTTCATTTAAATCACGAATAGCGTATTGACTATCAAAAAAAGGAATGGGTTTATCGACCTTTTCATTTTTGGATACATACCATATACGTGCATTTTTCTTATCCAGTTGTTGGGTTAAATCTTTGATCTTTTTGGGTTGATACTGATCATAAAAATAATTGGCATTCAATAAGTGTTGAACCGGATAATCAAACTGCGCCATGGATATAGCAATAGCTTGATCCAAAGGCTTGGGTTTTGATCCATATGTGAAGTTTTTTTCAGCAATTGCTTTAAATTCTTTAAAATAGTCTTTATTAATACCCTGCTTTTGAATGAGTTCTATATAAGAAAAAACAGCGGCAATGATTTCATCTTGTTTGGTCAAACCTTCGTCAGTTAACTCAACCTGCACCCGCAAAAAACCGTCAGGACCATAGGCATCACTTTCCACATAAGCGCCTACCGTCTTTGCCAAACCTAACTCGCGCAATTCTTTGCAAAGCGTACCCGGCTCTTCTGAAGTCAGTAATTGATTAATATAGTCATTGGGCTTAAATCGCCAGTCTTGTTTATTATTCTTAACCGGGAATTCAATCCATAGCATTTTTAAATCTTTTAATGATTGATAATGAATTGCCTTGCTCCTTTGCGCTTTTGTCAACCCCGGCTCTGTCACTTCCGGCAATGCAATGTTGTGATTGGGAATAGAAGAAAAATATTTTTCTGCCAGAGTTTTCAATTCCGGCAAGGTTTGTTTGCTGACCAGGGTAAGTTTCATGATGTTGGCTGAATAGTAACCTTGATAAAAATTTTTCATTTCATCAATCAGTACCGAATCCGGTTTATCTTTCAATGTATCCAGATTGCCAATATTAAATTGTGATCCCGGATTGGCAGGGTTAGCCGTTATGCCTTGCAAGGCAAATAAATTCCACCCGTCTTGCGCTTTTTGTAATGACCATTCGTTATTAACGGCATTGCGTTCTTTGTCACTGTATTGGGGATCAAAAGTTGGCTTTTTAAAATAATCACTGAATCTATCCAATGCCTCATCAAATTTCGTGGCATTAATTTGAAACATATAATTGGTTCTGTCGTAAGCGGTAAACGCATTGGTCATGCCGCCATTGGCCTGGGTAAATTTCATAAAACCGCTGGGTTCAGGATATTTTTCTGTTCCTAAAAACAACATATGTTCCAGATAATGCGCCAAACCCATTTGATTTTTAGGATCTTGTGCGCTGCCCACACCTACCGCCAAAGAGGCTGCCGAATTTTCAAGGCTGGGATCTGACACCAACACTACTTGTAATCCATTGGATAAAAGTAACGCAGAATATTGACGATCATCATTCGCACTTTTGATGATGTTTATTTGCTCAAGGTTTTGCGGTTGCGTCAGTGGTTGTTTGGATGATTCGCATGAAATCAGGGTCAACACAAATAGCGCCAACCCCAATATGCTGATCTTTTTAAACCCAATCTTTTTAAGCTCGGGCTGTTTGAAATCAGGCTGTTTGAAAATAGACATAAAATAATTCCTATTATTTGTTAAGCGGCAAGCCTAACAAATTTCAGGTTATATTTCACATCGATTATTACGTAACCAAATACTAGCTGATATCAACAATCCACCTATTAATACGCTCTTCAATAAAGGCATAAGATGTTGCCATTCAAATTCAAACACTACCCTTAAACCAAAGGTTGATCTTATCTCTGCCCACCAAAGGCCATAAAGCGTCAACAAATCTATTACGCCAATGGTGAGATTGACCTGACCCAATAAAAAATCTATGAATGCCAGCAACATAGGAACACCGAAGGCAATTACCATAGGAAATCGTTTAGCCCAGGCAGATATCAACAAAAGATAGCCAATAAATGGCAAGACAAAAAACATTCCCTGCAAGTTGTCCAAATAGATTTGCAAGGGCACCACAAATACATTTGCATCACTCAATGCAGGAAAAACAATCTGCGATGAGTCATTCAAAGCAACAAAGAAAATTGATCCCACCACAACCCCGATTAATGAAACCACTTCATTAATTAGTAACAGCAGTGTAGGTATAACAATCATTGCTACAACAACTTTCATCATTACATTCAGGGATTCACTGACAGGCATTGATCGAAAAAATAAAATTTGTTTGCTTTTTCGGTCATCATACAAGCAACTGGAAAGATAATTAGTCAATGCGAAAAAATACACCATTAACATCAAGGATGTGTTTGCATACATAAATTCCAGCGTAGTGCCATTCAATGTATGTTCGGATCCCAGAGCTTCTTTGCGTATAAATAGCCAATAAAATGAAAAGCCCAGGCAAAAAATGGTAACCAATAATGACAAAAATAAGGGAATGTAAATAAAGCTCCAGCGGTATTCCAACACTTCTCTTTTAAGCTGGGCTGAACATTTCATTATGAGTGTATTTTTCATGAATTCACCTGCTGTTGCATTTTTGCAACGAAAATATCGGCCAATCCCGGTGTCGTGGTTTTTCCCAATTCAGATAAAGCTGCTTTCGGCTTTCCCTCAAAAATCATACGGAAACCACCCAGCACACTTCGAAAATGCAGAGGGCCGAGTGACATGGCAGCATCTTTGTTTGCCTGCTCAACTTCCAATTCAACAAACCGTTCAGCAACCTCTTCCATTGAACTATTCAGGACAATTTGACCTTCATTAATAAAAATCAAATCCGTTAACACTTCTTCTATTTCTTCCACCTGATGAGTAGTAATCAAGATAGTCTTCTGGTTATCGTAATAATCATTCAACAATAGCGAATAGAATTGTTTGCGGTACAAAATGTCCAAGCCCAGAGTGGGCTCATCCAGCACCAGCAATCGACTATCAATCGACATAATCAACGATAAATGCAATTGCACCATCATGCCTTTGGACAAACTGGAAATAGTGCTTTTCATTTTTATTTTGGTATTTTTTAAAAAATGCAGGCATTTCTCTTCAGAAAATCGTGGGTGCACACCTTTGACATAATCAATGATTTGATGAACTTTCATCCATGTTGGCAAAACCGCCGTGTCAGCAATAAATGACACTTGCTCGATTAATACTTCCCGATTTTTTTTGGGGTTCATGCCCAGTACGCTTAATTCACCATCAACCGGCGCCAAACCCAAAATACCTTTCAGTAATGTTGTTTTGCCTGCACCATTAGGGCCTATCAAGCCTACTATTTTTCCTGGTTCAATACTGAAATTAATATTTTTCAATACAGCTTCTTTCCCATAGTGTTTGCTCACATTTTGCGCATGGATAACGGCTTCCATTTTACTCCCCTTTAATAGTTAACAAGGCTTTTACAAGTTCGTCAGTACTGATACCCAAGTCCTTCAGTCGCTTTGCCAGAGAAGGTAATTCTGTTGTAATAAATTTTTCTTTTTCAAAAGCATGTAATTTTTGTTGTGCACCTTCCAATACAAACATACCCATACCGCGTCGCGATTCTACCAGCTGCATATCCACCAACTCCTGATAAGCCTTGCTCACTGTAATATGATTAATTTGGTAATCACTGGATACTTGACGTACCGAGGGTAATGGATCACCTTCCTTAAAAGTTCCAGACAAAATCAAACTGACAATTTTTTCACGCAATTGTCGGTAGATAGGTTGATCGTCGTTCCAGCTTATACTCATAAAGACTCCGATCAGATAATTAAACAGTGAATTGCCAATGCATCATTTCACGCTGTAATATTTTTTTCGCGCGAGACACATGAGTTTTGACTGTACCCAAAGGCAAACCCATTTTTTGAGCAGCCTCTATATGCGAATACCCCTCGCTTAAACAAAGAGTAACCGCAATTTTTTGTTGCTCACTTAAGGATTGCATAGCTCGGCACAAATCAGTTTGCAGCTCCCAGTTGTTTATCGGATATTCCGCAACAGATTCAGCGAATTCCAAATCACACTTATCAATGGTTTTTTTTCGCGAATAATCGACCGCCAAATTAAACGCAATCCGATAGAGCCACGTAGAAAATTTGGCCTGATAATTAAAATGTGAGATAGATATGAATGCCCGAATAAACGTTTCCTGAAGTAAGTCATCCAGCGTAACATTTTCCAGTCGATTAAACCGGCTCAGCACACGCCTAACGCCCATTTGATATCGTCGCATCAATGCAGCAAATGCTTGTTGATCCGAAAAAATCAGCACACGCTGAATCAACAGCCAGTCATCCTTTTTTTGCTGATCACCACTCAATAGTGGTTCGATTTTTATAGCGCAGTTCATATTAATGCCCTTTAAGCGATTGTCTGTTTAACTTGCGGATGATGATCTCGGCCACCAACCCATTCATTTTCTGCTCTCAAACTGCTTGGAAAATTCCTTATTGTCTTCATAATCTTCCGATTCTATTTGCGCAACCAACTCGTCGTATTTGCTGTGATTACCTGCTGACTTATGGGCTTTCGCCAAACTCCAGGTCGACCAGAAATAATGCGGATCACCGGAGTTTTTATTTTTCTGTTTGTATTCCTCAATCAGTTTTATGGCTTGAGCAACATCCCTGTTATCAATCATTAAAATTTCACCTTGTTGCAACAAACTGTCGCGAATAAACCAGCGGCTTCTGGTAGTTTCAGAAAACTTGTCCATTGATGCAAACAAGGGCAAGGCTTTGTCATACTGTTTTTTATCGCGATAAAAATGCGCGATCATGTATTGATTAGTTGCCGAGTTAAAACCTTTTTTCGTCAACTCATCTGCTAAAGCCAAAGCTTCATCTGTTTTTTTTGCTCTATCTAACTCGGCAACTTTATAGGTTGTGGCATGTTCCGGTGACAAGGTTTTTAATTTTTCCAATAAGATATTTCCTTTTTCAGTTGAACCACCCGCAAAAGAAGGTGCCGCTAAATAAAATTGCATGGCTGTCATTAACACATCTACATTTTCAGGTTCTAACTTCAAAGCCTCTTCGTATTGGGCTATACATTTTTTTGCCATTTTCAATGCTGAAAACATGGATGATCGCGGAGCATGATTGCAATAAATATCACCAGATAATGTCAGTTCTTCAGCAGTGTTGGGAGCAACCTTCAATGCTTGCTCAATATAGTCAATGGCTGATTCTGTTTTACCCTGAGCCAAATATAACCAACCTAAATACATTAAACCTTGGCTTTTGTGCTCGGGACTATCTATCAGCTTTGTAAAAATAGCCTCTGCTTCTTGAGGCTTTCCTTGATCAAATGCAGCAAAGCCTTGATTCACTGCATCCATTTCATTCGCCAATACGGATACCGAACTAAAACCAACCGATGCTACCAATACTGCAGAGGCTAAAAATTTCAACTTCATAACTGAAAAATTCCTGAAAAATTCGTAAAAATATTAATTTTGCAATGCGTTACCAGCACGGGTTACAGCGCGACAATAAAAAATCATTCCGATCATCATGACAGTGATAACAATTGGCATCAGCCATAACACACCCATTGCTTCACGCCCTGCCGAAAGTACCAGTACATACAATATGTAAACCAAATTACCGATTACTGAAGCAAAAAATAAATTCGACGATAAGCGACGACGAAAAAACAATACCAGCGAAGCTAATAGTCCAGCCCAAACGCTGACCGTCCACCCAATAATTGCCCAAAACGGAACATTGGAAAAATATTCAATTTGCATTTCGCTCATACCCGATGCACGGTAAAAATTTTCCCCTTGCGTCAAACTCATAATGTGATCGAAAGCGGCTGCCAGTCCATATAAAAGAAAAATTCCACCTAATAGCCATCCATGCCAAGGCAAGCCAGAGTTTGTTAGATTTTCATGTTTTGAATTTGTGGACATTGTGTTATCTCATTTTTAAATTTTAAATTGGTTTTTCGTTGGATTTTTTAACGAGAAATCCAATTAATAAAAAAGATACCGCGATAAATCCATTGGTGTACAAATCCAATGACAAGCCAAATTCCAAACCTTTTATTATTCCTACAGTAAGTATTAGCCCCCAGGAAACTATGGGGACCATTAAAAGATAGCCAATATGTTTAGCGTGCCCATCAATAAGAAAAGCAACTGCATTACAAATAAATGCGATTACCATTGACACTATAAAAACACCGATCAAAGCTTGTACTCCATTAGGTGGAGAACCCGAAATTCCACCTGAAAATATTGCAAAGCATATCCAAATAGCCGCCATACATAGAGCTGCGGCTGCGGTCAAAGCGAATGCAGCACCACTACGAGCTAACCATGGCGTATGAGATGAGATTCGTGGGTACAATTTAAGAAGCCCGATAATACTTGCTGTAAATGCAATGATTCCTGGAACTGCAGCCCACAATATAGATACTTGAAAGTTTGAGTAATATCGAATCCAGAGCGATACCACATTTACCAACATCAAAATACCTGCAGAAAAAAATAATATTGAATCCCATTTCATGGAAATTTTATTTTCATTTAGCATATCCCCTCCTACCAATTTCTATTAAAAGTTACATTTTTTTATGAAATTAATCACAAAAAATAGAAAAAATTTGACTTATATATTTTGCTTTGGCCAATTCCATGCACACCAAACAATGGAAACTGTAATTGCAATTTCTATTGTTGCGTAATAGACATAATACGCCCACGGCTCAGTGAGAAACGCCATAACAAGAGTTAAAATAATCGCAATAGTTTTCAGCGAACCAGCAACGATATTTGCCCATCGACTTATTGTTGGCTT
>Ga0164241_10006959_pt1 | contig 10221 bp, 9 predicted proteins | sample OricomyardsoilBY_FD_108780 | JGI IMG/M metagenome (GOLD analysis project Ga0164241, IMG submission 108780) | Backyard soil microbial communities from Emeryville, California, USA - Original compost - Back yard soil (BY) | ecosystem: Environmental > Terrestrial > Soil > Unclassified | place: USA... | reverse complement strand
GCCAAGGGCCCGAAGATGTTCGTGCTGGTCAAGCAGGGCTCGCACTACACCACCAACCGCGTCGGCGAGGCCGAGTACCGCACCGCAATCAACGAACTCTTCAAGTTGAACGCGCCGATGCCGGCTGCCGCGACGGCGCAGGCGGAAAAGAGCACCGCCGGCCCGATCTGAGCGCCGGTTGCCGCGCTGCGACGCGGCGCCATTTGTTACCCTCGGGCGCATGCCGCGCCTCGCTTCGCCCAGCCCCCCTGACGCCCCCGCGCGACACCCGCAGGCGGCCGCCGCGTCGGCGCGCTGGATCGGCCTGGCCGGCCCTACCGCCAGCGGCAAGACGGCCGCCGCGCTGGCACTTGCCGGCACGCTGCCGGTGGAGATCATCAGCGTCGACTCGGCGCTGGTCTATCGCGGCATGGACATCGGCACCGCCAAGCCGAGCGCCGATGAACTGCGCGCGGTGCCGCACCACCTGATCGACATCATCGACCCGCGCGAAGCCTACAACGCCGGCGCCTTCGTGCGCGATGCGACGCGCCTGATCGACGCCATCCGCGCGGGCGGGCGCCTGCCGGTGCTGGTAGGCGGCACCATGCTGTACTTTCATGCGCTGGTGCGCGGCATCGACGCGATGCCGGCGGCCGACGCCGCCACGCGCGCCGCCATCGAGGCCCGGGCCGCGGCGCTCGGCTGGCCCGCGCTGCACGCCCAGCTGGCGCAGGTCGATCCCATCACCGCGGCGCGCCTGCCGCCGCAGGACAGCCAGCGCATCCAGCGCGCGCTCGAGGTCTGGCACACCAGCGGCCGGCCGTTGTCGAGCTTTCATGCGCGCGATGCCGACGAGACCGATGACCCCGTGGCACTGATCTCGCTCGAACCCACCGAGCGCGCATGGCTGCACGAACGCATCGCGCAGCGCTTCGACGCCATGCTGGCGGCCGGCTTTCTCGACGAGGTGCGGCGCCTGCGCGCACGCGCCGACCTGAGCCTCGCGCTGCCGTCGATGCGCTGCGTCGGCTACCGGCAGGCGTGGGAGGCGATGGACGGCGTGTTTCCGATGGACGCACTGCGCGAGCGCGGCATCGCCGCCACGCGCCAGCTGGCCAAGCGCCAGATCACCTGGCTGCGCAGCATGCCGCAGCGCCGCGCCATCGCCGCCGAGGCACCCGATGCCGCCGAGCAGGTGCGCCGCCAGGCCGAAGCCTGGCTGCAACAGGGCGTGGTGCAACGCGTGTCGCCCCCGGCATGACACTGACCGTTCGCGATCTCGCCAAGCACTACGCGCAAGCCGCAGTGTTCGCGAACGTATCGCTCGATGTTGCCGCCGGCGAATTCGTCGCCATCGTCGGCGAATCGGGGGTCGGCAAGTCGACGCTGCTCAACTGCATGGCCGGCCTGGACAGCTGGGATGCCGGGCGCATCGTGCACGACGGCACCGACCTGGCCCGGCTCGACGCCGGCGCCCGCGCGCTGTGGCGGCGCGCGCACGTCGGCTTCGTGTTCCAGGCCTTCCACGTGCTGCCGCATCTGGACGTGGCGCAGAACATCGCCCTGCCGCTGATGCTGCAGGGCCGCCCGCGCAAGGTGTGGGACGCGCGCGTGGCGCAGATGCTGGACGCGGTCGGCCTGGCCGGCCTGGGCACGCGGCTGCCGCAGCAACTCAGCGGCGGCCAGTTGCAGCGCGTGGCCATCGCCCGCGCACTGGTGCATCGCCCGGCCCTGCTGCTGGCCGACGAGCCGACCGGCAACCTCGACCCGGGCACCGCCGCGCGCATCATGGACGTGCTGCTGGCGCAGACCCGCGAGCACGGCGCCGCGCTGGTGCTGGTGACGCATTCCGAAGCCGCCGCCGCGCGCGCCGACCGCGTGCTGCACCTGCGCGCCGACGGCATCGGCGGCTAGGCCCGTCAACGCCATGCTCGCGCTGCTGCGAAGCTTTTCCTGGCAGGAGTTGCGCCATCACCCGTGGCGCAATGCCGCGGCCGTGGTGGCGGTGATGCTGGGCGTGGCGTTGGCCTTTTCGGTGCAGCTCATCAACGCCTCGGCGCTCGACGAGTTCTCCAGCGCGGTGCGCTCCGTCAACGGCCAGCCCGACCTGGAACTGCGCGCCACGCAGGGCAGCTTCGACCAGTCGCTGTTTGCGCGCATGGCGGCCAATCCGCAGGTTGCGCTGGCCAGCCCGGTGCTGGAGACACGCGCGATGGCGCTGAGCCAAGCCAAGGGCCAGCCGGTGGCGCTGCGCGTGCTCGGCATCGACGCGCTGGCGGTACCGGCCATCACGCCGGCGCTGTTGCCGCGCCCTGCCAACGATGGCCAGGGTGGCGGCCGCTTCGCGCTGTTCGCGCCTGGGCAGGTGTTTCTCAATGCCAGCGCGCACGCGGCGCTGGGCGATGCGGGCGCCGCGCTCCACCTGCAGCTCGGCACGCGGCAAGAGACGCTGCGCATCGCCGGCAGCGTCGGCGCCGGCGGCGCGCCGCTGGCGGTGCTGGACATCGGCGTCGCGCAGGACCTGCTGCAGCGCGGCGGCCAGCTCTCGCGCATCGACCTGCGGCTGGTCCCCGGCGTCGACCGCACGGCCTTCGTCGCCGGCCTGCGGCAGGCGCCCGACTGGCCCCGCAACGTGCTGGTGAGCGAGCCGGGCGACGCCGCCGAGCGCGCCAGCAACCTGTCGCGCGCCTACCGCGTCAACCTGACGGTGCTGGCCTTGGTGGCGCTGTTCACCGGCGCCTTCCTGGTGTTCTCGGTGCTGGCGCTGAGTGTCGCCAAGCGCGCGCAGCAGTTCGCCCTGCTCGGCGTGCTCGGGCTGACGCCGGGCCAGCGTCTGCGGCTGGTATGGCTCGAGTCGGCCGTGCTCGGCGCGATCGGCAGCGCGGCGGGCATCGCGCTGGGCGCCGCCCTCGCTGCACTGGCGCTGCGCCTGCTCGGTGGCGACCTGGGCGGCGGCTACTTCGCGGGCGTCTCGCCGACGCTGCGCTGGAGCAGCGGCGCCGCATCGGTCTACGGCCTGCTCGGCGTGGCGGCCGCGCTGGTCGGCGGCTGGTGGCCGGCGCGCGCGGCGCAGGCGCTGCCCGAGGCGCAGACGCTCAAGGGCCTGGGCGCGACGCCGGCGCGTGGCGCCAGCGGCATCGCGCGCTGGGGCGGTGCCGCGCTGATGCTGCTCGGCCTGCTGCTGGCGCTGGCGCCGGCCGTTGCCGGGGTGCCGATCGCGGCCTACCTGTCGGTGGCTTGCCTGCTGGTCGGCGGCATCGCCGCGCTGCCGGTGCTGATCGGCGCGCTGTACGACCGGCTGGCGCCGCTGTTCGGGCAGCGGCTGCTGCCGATGCTGGCCATCGAGCGCGCGCGCCGCATGCGCGGCACCGCGGCGGTGGCCGTCAGTGGCGTGGTTGCCAGCCTGAGCCTGGCGGTGGCGCTGACGGTGATGGTCGCCAGCTTTCGCGATTCGGTGACGCACTGGCTGGACGTGGTGCTGCCGGCCGATCTCTACCTGCGCGCCGCCGGCGATGGCTCGGCGGCCGACACCGGCATCTTCTCGCCGGCCTTCGTGCAGGCCGCGCGCACCACGCCCGGCGTGGCGCGCACCGGCACGCTGCGCACGCGCTCGCTGCTGCTCGATGCGGCACGCCCGCCGGTCACGCTGATCGCGCGCAGCCTCGACGACGACCCGGCGCGCACGCTGCCGCTGGTGGGCGCCCTGGCGCCGGTGCCGCCGGGGGCCATCGGCATCTACGTCAGCGAAGCGATGGTCGACCTGTACGGCGCGCGGCCGGGGCACGAGTTCGCCGCGTTGGCCGGCGCCCTGGGCCCGACCGCCAGGGGCCAGCGCTTCGTCGTCGCCGGGGTGTGGCGCGACTACGTGCGCCAGTTCGGCGCGATCACGCTGGAGGCGCGCGAGTTCGAGCGGCTGACGGGTGATGCCAGCGTCAGCGACGTGGCCCTGTGGCTGGCGCCCGGCGCCGACGCCGGCGCGGTGCAGCAGGCACTGCGCGCCACCGCGCAAAGCATGCTCGGCCCGCAGGCGGTGGAGTTCTCCTCGGTGGCCGAGATTCGCGCCAATTCGCTGCGCATCTTCGACCGCAGCTTCGCCGTGACCTACTGGCTGCAGGCGGTGGCGATCGCGATCGGCCTGTTCGGCATTGCCGCCAGCTTCAGCGCGCAGGTGCTGGCGCGGCGCAAGGAATTCGGGCTGCTGGCGCACCTGGGCTTCACGCGCGGCCAGGTGCTGGGGGTGGTGGCCGGCGAAGGCGCAGCGTGGACCGCCATCGGCGCCATCGCCGGACTGGGCCTCGGCCTGGCAGTGGCGGTGGTGCTGGTGCACGTGGTCAATCCGCAGAGCTTTCACTGGACCATGGACCTGCGGACGCCATGGGGCCGCCTGCTGGCGCTGTGCGCGGCGGTGGTCGCGGCCGGCACGCTCACGGCTTGGCTCGCTGGCCGGGCTGCCGCCGGACAGGACGCGGTGCTGGCGGTCAAGGAGGATTGGTAGCGCACCCACCCGGCGCGAACTGCGCAACAATGAGGCGATGAAACGAGCCCCCTCTCTCCCGACCGGCGCCCTCGCGCGTGCCGTGTGCGCGGCATCGCTCTCGCTGGCGGCAGCGCTGCTCCTGGGCGCTTGTGCCGCCCCTGCGCCGCCGGCGCCGGAGCCCGTCAAGACCGGCGCCGACCGCGACGCCCATGGCTGCATGCCGTCGGCCGGCTACCAATGGTGTCCACGTGCCGGTAGTTGCCAGCGCCCGTGGGAGCTGGCCAACAAGGTCGGTTTTGCTCCGGAAAGCTTTGCAGGCTATTGCCGCATCAAGCGTCAATAGCGGGCGTCGCCGGCTGATCGCGCTGGCGGCGGCGTGGGCCGCGCTGCCACCTGCGCAGGCCCAGTCCGCGCCGCCGCGGCCGCTGCAGTTTCCGCGCGACTTCGGCAGCCACCCCGAGACGCGCACCGAGTGGTGGTACATCACCGGCCATGCGGCCGCGGGCGGTAGCGATGGTGCCCGTGGCCGCGCCTTCGGCTTTCAGCTGACCTTCTTTCGCACGCGCGTCGAAGCCACGCAAGGCCTGCGTTCGGCCTTCGCTGCCAAGCAGTTGATCTTTGCGCACGCCGCCGTGACCGATCTGCAGGGCCGCCGCCTGTGGCACGACCAGCGCATCGCCCGCGCCGGCATGGGCGTGGCCTTCGCCAGCGAGGAGGACACCATCGTGCGGCTGCGCGACTGGTCGCTGGCGCACGAAGACAACCACTACCTGGCGCGCCTGCCGGCCGATAACTTTTCACTCGACTTGCGCTTCGACGCTACGCAGGCGGTGCTGCTGCAAGGCGATGCCGGCCGCTCGCGCAAGGGGCCCCTGCCGCAACAGGCGAGCTTCTACTACAGCGAGCCGCAGCTGGCCGCCAGCGGCCGCATCGCGCTGCAGGGCCAGCACTTCGAGGTGAGCGGCCGCGCCTGGCTGGACCATGAATGGAGCGACACGCTGATGGCGCCCGAGGCGGTCGGCTGGGACTGGATCGGCATGAACCTGCACGACGGCGGCGCACTCACCGCCTTTCGCCTGCGCGACGGCGCCGGCGCCACGCTGTGGGCCGGCGGCTCATTCCGCACACCGGCCGGCGCGCTGCAGGTGTTCGACCATGCCGGCGTGCGCTTCACGCCGGGCCGCACTTGGCAGAGCCCGTCCAGCCAGGCGCGCTACCCGGTCGAGTGGCAGGTCGCGACGCCTGCCGGCGACTTCACCGTGCGCTCGCTGCTCGACAACCAGGAGCTGGACAGCCGCGGCTCCACCGGCGCGATCTACTGGGAAGGCGTGAGCGACCTGCTCGACGCCCGCGGCAGCGTGGTCGGCCGCGGCTATCTGGAGATGACGGGATACGCGCAGCCGTTGCGGCTCTAGTACGGCGGTGTCAGTTGCGCTTCGCGCGGCGCCGGTCGAACAGGGCGATCACCTCGCCCATGATCCCGCGCCGGAACGCCAGCACGCAGATCACGAAGATCAGCCCGGTGACCATGGTCACCGATTCGCCCAGCGTGGTGAACCATTGGATGTGCGTCAGCGACGCCATCAGGTTGCCGAACTCGCCGACCTTGTTCTCCAGCATGACCACCACCGCCGAGCCGACCAGCGGGCCCGACAGGGTGCCCAGGCCGCCGACCAGCGTCATCAGGATGACGTGGCCCGAAGCGGTCCAGTGCACGTCGCTGAGCGTGGCGAAGCCCAGCACCAATGTCTTGAGCGAACCCGCCAGGCCCGACAGCGCCGCCGAGATGACGAAGGCCAGCAGCTTGAAGCGGTTGACGTCGTAGCCCAGCGAGATGGCGCGCGGCTCGTTCTCCTTGATGCCCTTGAGCACCTGGCCGAAGGGCGAATGCACGGTGCGCGCGATGAGCAGGAAAGCGGCCACGCAGATGGCCAGCGTCACGTAGTACATCGTCAGGTCGTCGCGCAGGTCGAGCAGGCCGAACAGCTTGCCGCGCGGTACGCCCTGCAGCCCGTCTTCGCCGCCGGTGAACTTGGCCTGCAGGGCGACGAAGAACATCATCTGCGCCAGCGCCAGCGTGATCATCGAGAAGTAGATGCCCTGGCGGCGAATCGCCAGCCAGCCGAACACCAGGCCGAGCAGGGCACCGACGGCGGTGCCCAGCAGCAGGCCCAGTTCCGGCGTAACGCCCCACATCTTGATGGCATGGCCGGCCGCGTAGGCGGAACTGCCCAGGAAGGCGGCATGGCCGAACGACAGCATGCCGGTGTAGCCCAGCAGCAGGTTGAAGGCGCAGGCAAACAGCGCGAAGCACAGCACCTTCATGACGAACACCGGGTACAGGCCGATGAAGGGTGCGGCGATGAGGCCGAGCAGCAGCAGGCCGTAGATGACGAGCGAGATCTTTTTCATGCCCGACTCACTTTTCGTTGCCGAACAGGCCGGCGGGTCGGATCAGCAGAACGATGACCATGATCACGAACACCACGGTCGACGAGGCCTCGGGATAGAACACCTTGGTGAAACCTTCGATGACGCCCAGGCCCAGCCCGGAGAGGATGGCGCCCATGATCGAGCCCATGCCGCCGATCACCACCACGGCAAAGACGATGATGATGAGGTTCTGCCCCATCAGCGGCGAGACCTGGATCACCGGCGCCGCCAGCACGCCGGCGAAGGCCGCCAGCGCCACGCCGAAGCCGTAGGTCAGCGTCACCATCAACGGCACGTTGACGCCGAAGGCCTCGACCAGCCGCGGGTTTTCGGTACCGGCGCGCAAGTAGGCGCCCAGGCGCGTCTTCTCGATCGCATACCAGGTGGCAAAGCACACCGCCAGCGAGGCCACCACCACCCAGGCGCGGTAGTTGGGCAGGTACATGAAACCGACGTTGGTCGCGCCGCGCAAGGCCTCGGGCGGGCTGTATTGCAAGCCCGAGACACCGTAGACCGAGCGGAAGGCGCCTTCGATCAGCAACGTGAGGCCCAGCGTCAGCAGCAATCCGTAAAGATGGTCGAGCTTGTAGATCCAGCGGATCAGCAGGCGTTCGAGCAGGATGCCGAACGCGCCCACCAGCAGCGGCGCCGCCACCAGCATCACCCAGTAGCTGACGTTGAGATAGGTCATCGCCATCCAGGTGACGATGGCGCCCATCATGAACAGCGCGCCGTGCGCAAAGTTGATGACGTTGAGCAACCCGAAGATCACGGCCAGGCCAAGGCTGAGAATCGCGTAGAACGAGCCGTTGACCAGCCCCAGCAGGAGCTGGCTCAACAGGGCGGGCAGTGAAAGCGTCATGATGGCGTGGCGTGTACGGAGCGCAGGTGAGAAGAACGATCGGGGCCGGATGAAAGCCGCCGCGCCGTGCCGCCCGCCAGGGCGGCCGCCCTTGCGGGCCGGCGCGGCTGCATGCGGCTCAGGCCCGGCTTATTTCCACAGCGCGCACTTGCTGTCGGCCTTGGTGGTGTAGACCTCGTCGCCCGAGATCTTCTTGACCACCTTGAGCAAGTCCCATGGGCCCTTCGATTCGGCCGGCTTCTTGGCTTCGACAAGCAGCATGTCGTGCACCATGCGGCCGTCCGGGCGGATGACGCCCTTGGCATAGAAGTCGTCGATCTTGGTTTTCTTGAGTTCGGCCATGACCTTGTCCGAATCGGTGCTCTTGGCCGCCTCGACCGCCTTCAGGTAGGTCATCGTGGCCGAGTAATCGGCGGCCTGGATGTCGGTCGGCTTGTTGCCGGTCTTGGCCTCGTACTTGGCGGCCCACTTGCGCGAGGCATCGTCGTAGTCCCAGTACCAGCTGGTGGTGTGCAGCAGACCCTGGGTGGCCGGCAGGCCGAGGCTCTTGACGTCGGTCAGGAACACCAGCAGGCCGGCGATCTTCATGGTCTTGTCGATACCGAATTCCTTGGCGGCCTTGAGCGAGTTGACGGTGTCGCCACCGGCGTTGGCCAGGCCCAGCACCTGGGCGCCGGAATTTTGCGCCTGCAGCAGGAACGACGAGAAGTCGGACGCATTGAGCGGCGCCTTGACGCTGCCCACCACGGTGCCGCCCTTGGCCTTGACCACCTTGCTGGTGTCGGCCTCCAGGGCGTGGCCGAAGGCATAGTCGGCGGTCAGGAAGAACCAGCTCTTGCCGCCGCCGTCGACCACCGCCGCGCCGGTGCCCTTGGCCAATGCCACCGTGTCGTAGGCATAGTGCACGATGTACGGGCTGCACTGCTCGTTGGTCAGTGCCGAGCTGGCCGCGCCGTTGGTGAAGAACACGCGCTTCTTGTCCGAGGCCACCTTGGCCGTGGCCAGCGCCACACCCGAGTTGCTGCCGCCGAAGATCATGGTGGCGCCGGCGGTGTCGATCCATTCGCGCGCCTTGGAGGCGCCGATGTCGGCCTTGTTCTGGTGGTCGGCGGTGAGCAGCTGGATCGGCTGGCCGAGCGCCTTGCCGCCGAAATCGTCGATCGCCATCTGGATCGCCGTGGCGCCGCCCTTGCCCTCCAGGTCGGCATACAGGCCCGACATGTCGGTGACGAAACCGATGACCACTTTTTCCTCGGCCTGCACCGCATGGCTGGCCAGGCCGGCGGCGGCCAGCATCAACGCAACGACTTTGAGTTTTGATTGCACGTTTGTCTCCTTCAAGGATGGTTGACAGAATCGGGAAAGGCGGCCGGGCGCATCGTCAGACGCCCAGCAATTCGTTGAGCACCGGCATCTTCGCGTCGAGCTCGCGCGCGGCAAAGGCCTCGACCATGCGACCGTGCTCCATCACGTAGAAACGGTCGGCCAGCGGCGCGGCGAAGCGGAAGTTCTGCTCGACCATCACCACCGTGTAGCCCTTCTCGCGCAGCGTGCGGATCATGCGGGCCAACGCCTGCACGATCACCGGCGCCAGGCCCTCGGAAATCTCGTCGAGCAGCAGCAGCCGCGCGCCGGTGCGCAGGATGCGCGCCACCGCCAGCATCTGTTGCTCGCCACCCGACAGGCGCGTGCCCGGGCTGTGGCGGCGCTCGGCCAGATTGGGGAACATCTCGTAGATCTCATCGACCGACATGCCCTGCCCGGCGCCCTTGAGCGTTGGCGGCAGCATCAGGTTTTCCTCGGCCGTGAGGCTGGCGAAGATGCCGCGCTCTTCCGGACAGTAGCCGATGCCGTGGTGCGCGATGCGGTAGGTCGGCAGGTTGATCGTCTCCACGCCGTTGACCTGGATCACGCCCTTGCGCGAACCGGTCAGGCCCATGATGGCGCGCAGCGTGCTGGTGCGCCCGGCACCGTTGCGCCCGAGCAGCGTCACCACCTCGCCTGGCTGCACCACCATGTCGACGCCGTGCAGCACATGCGATTCGCCGTACCAGGCGTGCAGGTCGCGGATTTCGAGGGCTGGGGCGGTCATGCGGCCTCCCGCCGGCAAAGGAAGTGCGCGAGATGGAGGCGCATTCAATGGGCTCCTTCGAGCGCCCCGTCGGTGGTGCCCATGTAGGCCTCCATCACCTCGGGATTGCGTGAAACCTCGGCGTACGGGCCTTCGGCCAGCACCGCACCGCGCTGCAGCACGGTGATGGTATCGGCGATGTCCGAGACCACGCTCATGTTGTGCTCGACCATCAGGATGGTGCGTCCGGCGGAGACGCGCTTGATCAGCTCGGCCACGCGGTGCACGTCCTCGTGGCCCATGCCCTGCGTCGGTTCGTCGAGCAGCATCAGTTCGGGCTCCATCGCCAGCGTGGTGGCGATCTCCAGCGCGCGCTTGCGGCCGTACGGCAGGTTC
>Ga0164241_10006958_pt1 | contig 10222 bp, 8 predicted proteins | sample OricomyardsoilBY_FD_108780 | JGI IMG/M metagenome (GOLD analysis project Ga0164241, IMG submission 108780) | Backyard soil microbial communities from Emeryville, California, USA - Original compost - Back yard soil (BY) | ecosystem: Environmental > Terrestrial > Soil > Unclassified | place: USA... | reverse complement strand
CTGCTGAAAATCCTCTTTGTATTTATTAAAGCTCTTAATTATCTGCGGCTCCTGTATTACCTCGCGCGTAAAACTTTGATAATCGAAATTCTCGTTACTCTTAAAAAATGCTACACTCTTGTTCAGCATATCTATTTGGTCGGCGCGGTCCACTTCAAACTCCTGTGGTAATTGCTCCGTAACATAGTTTTTGGCAAGCGCCATGTACTGCTGCGTTTTGTGGTAGTTATCGTTACGCGGCTCAAGTCCTAAAAACTCCTGCTTCCAGTATATAGCTTCATCGCCTTTGCTTTGGTAATCGCGTATACATACTTTGTAGCCGTCATCGGCATGGGTATTCAGTATCAGGCAGGCTTTATCAATAGCGCCTAAATTTATCCCTTCATCTAAATGGTAATCGAAAACATGATTATCGTTAAACACCTTCATAAAGGTGGTTTTGCTTTCGCTTTTAAATATGCCTATGGCATCGGTTACTTCATCATCCACTACTACATTATCAAAGTGCAGCACATACACTTCGCCGCCCACTACCTTTGGGTGATTGCTCTTGCTGTACAAAAGTTTGGTTGCATCTTTACTAAAATCAAGCAACTCGGTTTGCAGGCCAAACACCTGCTGCGCTACACTATACACGCCATTATGTTGCAAACTTATGGGGTGGCTTAATTTAAAAAACTCGAGCCCGTTAAAGCTACCGGTAAAAAACCTAAGTAACTCGTTATGTTCCTCATTAGTACGTATAGGGGTAGACTGGTCGCTAAAGCTGTAACCTTCCTCTAAAGTAGGGTTACCCATTTTGTGTATACACAGTTGTGTTATTACGGTATCGTCGAAGTTAAGCATAAGGTATTGTTATGTCTCTCGCAGCATGCACCGGGAGCGCAGATTAAAACTTATTTTACCAATGTTTAAAATGGTACATCATCGTCAGGTGCATTAAAGTCGTTTGGCTTGTGGCGCTTTTCAAACTGTTCGCCATCGCCATCTTCCTCATTCATCTTCGATGGCCTCGTTTGGTATTTCTGCATAGCACCGCTTTGTTTTATCTCGGTGTATTGGTCGCCCGCACCAAGTTCATCTATGTTTTCAAACTTAGCATACTTGCTTATAAAGCGGGCACGTACCGTTTTTACAGGGCCGTTACGGTGCTTGGCTATAATTATTTCAGCCACATCCTTAGTGCTTTGCCCGTCGGCATCGGCATCAATACCGTAATACTCGCCACGGTACAGAAATATAACCAAATCCGCATCCTGCTCAATAGCGCCCGACTCACGTAAATCGGAAAGGATTGGTTTTTTATCCCCTCCACGCGTTTCAACCGCACGCGATAACTGCGATAGGGCTATAATAGGTATTTCCAACTCCTTGGCAAGCCCTTTCAATGCCCGGCTTATCTGGCTTATTTCCTGCTCGCGGTTGCCACTTTTGCCATCAATACTGCCGCTCATTAGCTGCAAGTAATCTATTACCACCAATTGTATATCGTGCTGTTGTTTTAAACGGCGGCATTTGCTGCGCAGTTCAAACACGTTAATAGCGGGTGTATCGTCAATAAATATTTGGGCATTCTTTAAGTTATCAATCTTACTGGTTAGTATTTGGTACTCATATTGCTCTAAGCTACCCCTGCGTATTTTTTCGGCAGCAATTTGTGTTTCCATCGATATAAGACGCTGCACCAACTGGGCGCTACTCATTTCCAGCGAAAACAGGGCAACAGGCTTTTTATGGTCAACCGATGCATTACGGGCTAAAGCCAGCGTAAATGCAGTTTTACCCATAGCGGGGCGGGCTGCCAATATTATTAAATCGCTTTTTTGCCAGCCACCCGTAGCACGGTCCAAATCTACAAACCCGGTAGGCACACCGTTTAAGTGGTCCTCGCTGTTGTTCATGCGCACGTCAATCTCCTTCAACTCGCTCATTACTAACGATGCAATATCTTCCGAGCTGCGTTTCAGGTTATTTTCAGCAATGCTGAACAAGCTTTTTTCGGCCTTATCCAATAACTCAAACACATCGGTAGTATCTTCATAGGCATCTTTAATAATTTCGGTACTGGTTGAAATAAGCATACGCTGTATATGCTTTTCGGCAATTATACGCGCGTGGTACTCAACGTTAGCGGCACTACCAACCTTATTGGTAAGCTGTGCTATGTAAAAAGGGCCGCCCGCAGCATCCAACTCGCCTTGCTTACGCAATTGCTCGGTAACGGTTAATAGGTCAATAGGGGCTTGGTTTTGGTAAAGCATACGTATAGCTTTCCAAATGCGCTGGTGCGAATCCACATAAAACGACTCGTCCTTAATAATATCAATTACCTCATTTATAGCATCTTGCTCAATCATTACGGCGCCCAAAACCGCCTCCTCCAAGTCCTTAACTTGGGGTGGTAGTTTGCCGTAATCAAGCGCATTACTCTCCTGCGTCGATTTTCTGACAAATGTTTTCTTTAATGCATCAATAGGTTCAGCCATTATATATTACCTCGCTTAGTATTTATATCGTCTCTAAAAAGTTTTAGGGGGTTGCAAAAATTCACTATTCTGCCTTAATAACAAAGGGCACTTGCCCACCATCTATACACGTTCCACCAACAGTTCCTCGGGGGTTATTAACAATTATGTTCATTATAGGCTATAACGCAACCTGCTACCTCATTTGTATAAATTTACGGAAATCGTCTGTTAAACGCCCGGCAGGTAATGCACACAGGTTATTAAGTAAGGGTTGACAAACCTAAAAACCGGACAGTGTATTCAATGCAACTAACTCTGTTTAATTTTTAACTGCATTACACCTGCAATATTTTGGGCACGGCTAATAGCTTCATCAGCTTTGGGCCCTGCAAAGTTATCGTGTACGGTTTTAACCCACAATTGCAACCATCGCTCAAAGTGGGGGGCTTCAAGGGGTAACAATTCATTTAGTTCAATATGTTTTATCATAGGGTTACCCTTGTAACTATTAGCACCCAACAACAGGCTATTCCAAAACGAAACAAGTACGGGTATATGCTCTTCCCAACTAAAGTTAGCCACCTTAGTAAAAAAAACTCCAATTACATCATCGGGTATAACTTGCTCGTAAAATTTTGTAACTAAAAGTTCTATATCGGCTTTGGTAGCAATATCATTCATTGAAAGTATATTTAAAGAGGCATTACAAATATATTCACATTGCAATCAATACCTTCGTACAGGTCTTTAATAATTATCCTCATGAAAATTGCCACTAACATACAAACCAGCCTTTGGAGCAATATGATTAAGACATTGGTTACCGAAGGCTGGATAATGACTAACAAATATCAAAACTTTGAAGCCGGTATCGATTTCGACTTTCTGATACTAAACAAAGACAACAACCGTATAATGTTTGGATGGGACAACTATACCGAAGGCGAAATAAAATGCACTCATGAAATGATGAATATGCTGAGTGCAAAATTCAACCTCACATTTCAATACGGCGAACCGCAAAACCTAAAGCCAAGCGTCATTGCATTAACAAAAGTGCAAAACTTGTTTTTTCAAAATATATTTACCCGTAAAAACAAATGAATGGAACAGCAAATTTATACATCACCTGAGCTACATGAAGAATTCAAGAAGGTTAAGGCAGCCTATACTGAATTGTTTAATGAATTAGATACCCAGCAGGTAAATAAAATACCTTACCAAGGCAGTTGGACGGCCGCACAAGTGCTGGAGCATATTACTAAATCAATAGCGGATGCCCCTAAAGTGCTTGGTACACCAACTGAACCTATGCAGCGCGACCCTCAAGAAAAAATTGAAGGATTGAGAAAAACATTTCTGGATTTTTCTACAAAAATGAAATCGCCTGCCTTTATTGAACCGTCAGAAGTGTTTCATGATAAAGAAACCACTTTGGCAAATTTTAATAACAACTTTGAAGCATTAATAAAAATTACACCAAGCGCAAATGATAATGACGTTGTAAAAAATACTCCCTTCGGAGATATAAGTAAATTAGAATTGCTGCATTTTTTCTTATTCCACAGCCAACGCCATTTGCACCAATTACAAAATATGAAACCAATAATTACAACTGAACAGAAATAAATTTACTTGATTGTATGATAGTTATTGACAACTCATGTTTGTCAATAACGGCTTGTTCACTATTTAAACGCATCCAATCCAGTTACATCGTGGCCGGTAATTAATAAGTGTATATCGTGGGTGCCTTCGTAGGTTATTACTGTTTCCAAATTCATTAAATGTCGCATTACCGGAAACTCGCCCGTAATACCCATACCACCCAATATTTGGCGCGCCTCGCGGGCTATGTTTAGAGCTATTTCGCAGCTGTTCCGCTTCGCCATACTTATCTGTGCAGCCGTAGCGCGTTTTTCGTTTTTTAAGGTCCCCAAACGCCAAACCATCAACTGTGCCTTGGTTATCTCGGTTATCATTTCGGCCAGCTTTTTTTGCTGCAACTGAAACTGCCCTATGGGCTTACCAAACTGCACGCGCTCCTTAGCATAACGCAGGGCGGTATCGTAGCAGTCTAACGCTGCACCAATAGCCCCCCAGGCAATACCATAACGGGCAGTACTAAGGCAGCCCAAGGGCCCCTTAATACCCTGTACATTAGGCAACAGGTTTTCTTTAGGCACTTTTACATTATTAAATACCAACTCACCTGTAATGGATACACGCAAACTCCATTTGTTGTGGGTAGTTGGGGTAGTAAAACCCTCCATACCGCGTTCCACTATTAAGCCTTGTATTTTGCCTGCTTCGTTTTTAGCCCACACCACAGCAATATCTGCCAATGGCGAGTTGCTGATCCACATTTTAGCGCCATTAAGCAGGTAGTGGTCGCCTTTATCTTCAAAGCGGGTTTCCATACCTGCAGGGTTACTACCATGGTTAGGCTCAGTAAGCCCGAAACAACCAAACAATTCGCCCTTAGCCAGTTTAGGCAAATATTTATGCTTTTGCTCCTCGCTGCCATAAGCATATATAGGGTACATAACCAAACTACCCTGCACCGATGCCGTTGAACGGATACCCGAATCGCAACGCTCCAACTCCTGCATAATAATTCCGTAGCTAATTTCGTCCATACCACCACCGCCGTACTCGGCAGGTATGCTGGGGCCAAAGGCACCTATTTCGCCCAACTCCTTCACTATATGCCTGGGGAACTCCGCTTTTTGGGCGCATTCCTCAACTATAGGGCTTAGGTTCTTTTTCACATAATTGCGAACGGTTTCGCGTATCAATTTATGCTCGTCGGTTAATAGGTCATCTACTAAGTAGTAGTCGTGGCCATTGTATAGGTCGCTTCTCATATTTTACAGTATTACAGAAACGAAAATAAAAAGGTAATCGGGAAATTGGAGAGAATTAAGGAAATGAGAAAATTGGATAATGAAGTTAGGTTACAATTTTCTTAATTCTCCATTTATCCCAATTGCCTACATTTGCCCCATAAACAAGCCACATGGGATTAATAGCAGTTGAGGGAATGCAGTTTTACAGCCACCACGGTTTTTATAAGGAAGAGCAGGTATTGGGCGGCAAATACACCGTTGACGTGTACATGCAACTAAATATTGACGAGGCTGCAGCTACCGATAAACTGGATAAAACCGTTAATTACGAACAGGTGTACCAAATTACCAAAAACGAAATGGAGGTACACGCCAAACTGATTGAGCATGTTTGCCAACGCATTACCAATGCTATAAAAGCCAAATATCCGGCCCTTGAATACCTAAAAGTTAGGCTTAGTAAATACAACCCGCCATTAAAAGGCCATGTGGAAAGGGTATTTGTAGAAATAGAAAGCAACTGATTTTGAGAGTTTAATTTTTTGAATACATTTGCAATCCCAATTTAACAAGGTCGGGTGGCCGAGTGGCTAGGCAGAGCTCTGCAAAAGCTCGTACAGCGGTTCGAATCCGCTCTCGACCTCAAACAAAAACCTCTTCGGTCATCGGAGAGGTTTTTTATTTCCCTCACACCTGCCCCTCATCGCCACATTTATCATCGTGGCATTTTACCCACTCCGTTTCAAGGGTAGTATGTTGAATATTCAAGTGCTCAAGTTTATGTTTTAAACCATCCTTTAACCCGGCTATTTGCTTTCCTGCAAGGTTATCATCTAACAACAAATGGGCGGTCATGGCATTTTTAGTAGTGCTCATGGCCCATATATGTATGTGGTGCACCGATTTTACCCCCGCAGTATTTGCAATTGCAGCAGTCACTTTTTCCATATCTATATTTTCGGGCACTGCATCTAAAGTAAGCCGCAAGCTTTCGGCCAATAATTGCCAGGTTGAAACAATTACTACTGCCATTATAATTAAACTTATTGCAGGGTCTATCCATGTTAAACCCGTATAAGTAATTATAACACCCGCCATTACTACCCCAACCGAAACTAAGGCATCTACCGCCAAGTGCAGGTATGCACCTCTTACATTAATATCAGTTTTTCTATCTCTGAAAAATAACAGTGCTGAAATGGTATTAATCACAATACCAATAGCCGCTACAATACTGATTATTTTACCTTGTGTAACTACGGGGTGTATAAAGCGTTGAATAGATTCCCACCCTATGCTGCCCACTGCAATTAAAAGTATTACTGCATTTACCAACGATGCCAAAATGGTGCTTTTATGGTAGCCATAAGTAAATTTTTGTGTGGCTTTCGATTTCGAAATCTGCAAGGCAAAAAGCGCAAGCGCTAAGCTTGCTACATCTGATAGATTGTGCCCCGCATCCGAAAGCAATGCCATCGAGTTAGTATGCAAGCCCATTACAAACTCAACCAACACAAACAAGCCATTAAGTATTATGCCAATAACAAACGTACGGCTTACATTTGTAATAACCGGTGCGTGATGATGTTGATGGTCGTGGCTCATTTCGCAAATCTGATTTTTAATTGATTAATTTATTCTACCCATTTCCATTTTCGCAATTCTTAATACTTCTTACACGGGGTGTCATTCAACGGATTGATTCCATTTTTTCGGCAAAAACTAAGTGATAACTTGTCCCAACAACCAAAATAAAAGGTCGAAAAAACAACGCCCAGTGATGAAGCCATATCGTTAGTAATAACGTAACCGCATCTAAGATTAGCCACTTAATTATTTTCCCCAAGTGGGAGTTTCTATTTCAAAAACAGCGAATGATTAACTCCCAATAAGTTGCAGAAGTAGTAATACTTCCAGTTCAATACCATTTTACACGCTTTTTATTAAAGCTTGTCTAAATACTACCAAACATTTAATCATGTTCACCTTCTCCTTTAGTTAGCTGACTTAGCAAATAATATGCCCCGTTGGTTACTACTTTTGCTTGCGGGGCAATAACTGTTAAAGGTATAATTTCAGTAAATCCCATATCGGTAGTGCCGGTTTTTACTTCAACCTGTTCAAATATGCCTGGTTCCCGTTCAATGTAAATGTAATGCTCTCCGCCGTTGCTAACAATTGCATCATTTGGCAAACTCATAGCTTTGTAATCATCCACCTGTACACGGGCTTCAATAAACATTCCCGGTAGAAGTTGATCGTCATCAGCTTGACTAATTTTTGCGTGGGCAATAACCGCCTGCTGGTTATCTTCAAACGCCCTGTTTACACTAAAAATAGTGGCACTATGTGCGTGGTGGGGGTCATTGATTATAGTAAACGTTACCTGCTGGCCGGTTTTTATTTTTGATACGTCCTGTTCGTAAACCGTAAGGTCAATATGCAGAAAGCGGTTATCTACAATTTCAAAAAGCTGCTTATTGGGTTCGGCAAACTTGCCAATAAAAATATCGATGTGCTTTATATAACCACTTATAGGTGCAGTAATGGCAAACGAAGAACTGATTTGAGCGTTAGTTAGAGTTTGTGAATTGATGCCAAAAAGCTTTAACTTTTCGGATAGCACTTTGTTTTTTGTCTGTGCATTGTTGTAATCTGCTTCGGCTTGTTGAAAAGTCTTAACCGAGTTAATGTTCTCTTTCTGCAACTCCTTTTGGCGATTATATTCTGCCGATAGAAATTTAAGTGAGGATTGGTTTTCTAGAAATTCTTGTTGTGTTTGCAGGCACTCGGTATTTTCAAGAATAGCCAGTGATTGTCCTTTACTTACAAATACGCCTTCAGTAACAGGAATATGCGTAACAATACCACCTATTAATACTGAAACCTGCGCTTGATTCTGTGGAGGTAACATAAGTTTACCGTTTACTTTAAGCGAAGATTTTAAGTTTCGAAAACTAATAGTATCTGTTTTCAGATTAATAGCTTTTACCTGTTCGGGGGTTAATTTCACTTCAGTTGCTTCTGTATGTTCAACTGCCGGATGTTCCTCTTTCGTTGTTGCAGTTTGGTTACACGATGAAATAAATACTGCAACAAAAAGAATAGCAAATGTTTTTATATTAAGTGGCACTATATGCTTTAGCATGATGCTATAATTTTTACTTGTTTAAAAAATAATTCAGATTAATAACCGATTGGTTGAAATTGTTGAGCGTTTGCAAGTAGTCGGCCTTAATAGTATGTGCTTCCTTAACACTCAAAATATATTCAAGATAGCCGATGTTGCCCGATCGGTAGCTTTTATCGGCTGCATTAATAAGCGAATTTGCCAATGGCAAACCTTCGGTATTATAATAGTTAAGCGACTGCGAAAACTTACTGTATTGCTGCATCGCTTTTATGTATGCATTATCGAGTTGTAGTTTAAACACCTCGAAATTTTTAACCGCAATTTTAGATTGTAACAAGGCAGCTTGTGTCCTGCCTGTTTGCCCTGTTTTTAAAAAGGGTAAGGAAAGGCCGGCACTCCATCCAAAAAACGGTAGTGCCTTATCTAAACTTTGTGTAAAGCCCCCAAATTGGATAGCCGGCGCCCATTTTGATTTTTCGAGCTTATATTCAGCCATACTAACAACCATTTGCTGATGCTCCAGTTTTAGCATTGGGTATTGAGAGAATGCCGCTGTGTCTATTATAACAGGAGGCAGTAAAGGCATTAATGTATCATCTGCTAAATCAACTTGTGTTTGTGTTCCCATCCATTGCTGTAATTCAGATCGGTACGATAAAATATCACTTTCAGCTTGTTGTTTTTCCAATTGTATTTGTTTCAATTGTGCCTCGGCAGAAATTTTCTCTAATTGATTGCTTTCGCCCAACGTATATTTTTTATTAGCGTAGTTGGCAAAATCTTTATACGAGTTTTCAAGCGAATCAAGTAACAGTAACATCTGCTTACCAAAAATAAGTTGATAGTAGGCTACAGATACATTCCTTACAAGTTCCGCCTTAGTAACATTCAGTTGCTGCTGTGCCAGTTCAACCCTTTGCTTTTGTAGCTGCGTTTGGGCAGCAATAGTGGATGGGAAGGGGATGCCGGTTGTTGCCGATATATTGTAATCAAGCACTTTACTATTTATTTGTCCTCCCTGATACTGTACATTAAGCGGGTCTAAAGCAAATGATGTTTTTTTCAATTGCTGTTGCTGCTGCACTCCGTAATTTGCCGATTGTACCGAGGGGTGATTTTGAAGCGCTATAGCAATACAACTATCCAAAGGTAGCTTTGCTTGTGCATTTACATTCATTGAGCAACACACAATAAAACCTATAATTAAAGCAGGTAAAATTGATGTATTAGTTTTTCTCTTCCTGCTAAACAAACTATAAAGCACTGGCAATACCACGAGTGTAAGTAGGGTTGACGAAATTAAGCCCCCAATAACTACGGTGGCCAAAGGCTTTTGAACCTCGCTGCCTGCCGATGTTGAAACTGCCATGGGCAAAAATCCAAGCGATGCAACAGCCGCCGTAGCCAGTACAGGGCGTAAACGCCCGGCGGTGCCTTTTAAAATCCTCTGCGTAACATCGCCTTCACCTTCTTCTTTCAAACGATTAAAGTAAGAGATAAGCACTATGCCATTAAGTACTGCCACACCAAACAAGGCAATAAATCCTATTCCCGCACTAATACTGAAATTCATATCCCTTAACCATAATGCAATTACACCACCAATAGCGGCCAATGGAATAGCAGAGAAAATAATAAGAGATTCTTTGAAGTTGCGGAAGGTGAGAAAAAGCAATATAAAAATGAGCAACAGCGCAACAGGCACGGCAATCATTAAGCGGCTTTTTGCTTCTTGTAAGTTTTGAAAAGTGCCCCCATATTCAATGAAATAG
>Ga0164241_10006957_pt1 | contig 10223 bp, 10 predicted proteins | sample OricomyardsoilBY_FD_108780 | JGI IMG/M metagenome (GOLD analysis project Ga0164241, IMG submission 108780) | Backyard soil microbial communities from Emeryville, California, USA - Original compost - Back yard soil (BY) | ecosystem: Environmental > Terrestrial > Soil > Unclassified | place: USA... | reverse complement strand
AAGTCTTACTTTAGTAACTTAAAGGATGATGGAATCAATAATTGTCTTTTTTATGGTTCACCGGGAATAGGCAAAACTACTTTAGCCAAAGTAGTAGTTAGGGATATTCTTAAATGTCAATATCTTTATATCAATGCTAGTGATGAAAGTGGAGTAGATACAATACGTCAAAAGGTAGTTAATTTTTCTCAAACACGTTCTTTGGACGGCAAAATTAAGGTGGTTGTTTTGGATGAGTGTTTAGATGAAGATACATTAGTAATTGTTTTGCGTGATGGTGCGATGCAAAAAATATCCATTAAAAACTTAATTCCAGAAACTGATTTGGTTAAATCGTTTCATTTTGATAAAAATGAATTTATATGGGCACCCTTTCTTAAAATGGACAAGGGAGAAAATGATGTATATGAAATAGAATTTGAAAATGGTGATAAGGTCAAATGCACAAGCAGTCATAAATGGTATGTTTTGGTTGATGGCGTTAGAACTCGTAAAACTTTGCAAGAAATAATGGATAATAATATTATGGAGATAATATCTCCAGAATGTGACCAATTAACAGCAGACTCGCATAAGTAATTGTGTGAGTAATTGTGTGAGTAATTGTGTGAGTAATTGTGTGAGTAATTGTGTGAGTAATAAAAATAGATATGATCGTAAAACATTTTCAAATAAAGAAATTGAAATATTATTTATCAGGTATAAATCACAGCACAAATTTAAATCATTGTTTATAGATAAAATTTTTGATTCATACTACAAGTGGAGAAATGATGTAATTCGACACATGGATTTTGGTTCTTGTAACAAGTTTTTCTTTAGATTAGAGCCCGAAAAAAAGTGCACACACTGTTCTAATGTATTGGGTATTGAAAGTTATTATTATGCAATGCAAAGGGGTAAAAATAAAAAGGGGTTTCGTAAATACTGCCCGGAATGCTTGAAATTCTATGTTTGGCAAAGAGGTCCAATAGACAAAAAATCTGATAAATACAAAGCCATAAAAGAACATAATATACGATGGTCTAAAACTAAAGAAGCTCAGGCTCAATATAAAAAGCAAGGCATTAAAAATTCGGAATTTATGTCAAAATTTAGTATAACAGAGAAAGGAATTCAATCCCGAAAAGAGGCTGCAATAAAACAATCCGTGACTATGAAGAAATTAATAGCCGAAGGCAAATTTGTTCCACCAATAACCAATGCATGGACACATTGGAGTGCGGTTGTTCGGGTTAATGGAATAGATTATAAATTCAGAAGTTCGTGGGAAGCGTGTTTTTATGTATGCAATTGGTATTATGTGGATTATGAAACTTTAAGAATTTTATATGTGAATGAAAGAAATGAAAACAAAATTTATATCGCAGATTTTTATGATGCTAAAACACATACAATATATGAGATTAAACCCAAATCAATGTATTTAAAACAAATACATAAAATGTCTAAAATAATAGAACATTGCATTGCAAACAATATCAAATTCGTATGGGTGAATGAATCAAACATTCTTCAATTTGTCGATATAAAAAAATTTGACAAATTTAATATATTACAATATAATAAAATGATTAAACATATACTAAAATGAAAATAATTTCAATTAAAAAGTTATATACCAAAAAACGAGTATATGATTTGCATGTGCCCGTAACTAATAATTTTTATATTGAAACCGGTATATTAACGTCGAATTGTGATTCTATGAGCCCAGAAGCCCAACGGTGTCTTCGTAATATTATGGAGGAATATCATGAGATTACTCGTTTTGTTCTTACGGCGAATTATCTCCATAAGATAATTGAACCTTTAAGATCTCGTTGCGTATCATTTCCTTTTATTGTAGAACCAGAACAATATCAAAAGAAGGTATTGGAAATTTTATCCAAGGAAAAAATAGAAGTTCCGCCAGGCACGGAAATTAAATTAGTCAAGTTCGTTAATGACAGATTTCCTGATTTAAGGAAAGTATTAAACGATCTACAAAAATGTTGTAATACGGGATCATTGGTATTGAGTAGTAATGACAATACTAAATCCTTTGCTACTGTTTTGTTTACGGAATTATTAAAGAAAACTTCCCCATTAAAACTTCGTAAGGTAGTTATTGAATCTGAACAACAGTTTGGAGGAAATTATCAGAACCTTTTAAAAGAATTAATGGAAGCTTGTTTTGTATCTAAAGTGGAAGAAAGTAAAAAGAAACAAATGATTCTTCAAATAGGCGAACATCTTTATCGCGATGCTTTTGTAGTGGATCATGAGATCAATTTCTTTTGTTGTTTGGTTTCAGTAAATGAAAATTTGTAATGACTAATATCGTATTTTCAACATCACCGGAATATAGTGATTTTTGGAATTTACAAGCCAAGATTTGGCGAACTAAATTCCATTACAATCCTATCTGTTTGTTGTTTGGAGAAAATAAGGGGTTATCAGAAGAATATGGTGAAGTGCATGAGATGGCATTGCATACCAATGTTCCTAAGGTTATTCAAATAGTTTGGTCTAAATTTCTATATCCTTCTTTGCGTCCTGATGATGTGTGGATAATTGGAGACATTGATATGTTTCCCTTGCAAACCGATTATTTTAAAAACGTTATTAATACATTTAATTCTGGCAGAAGTTATATACATCTTAACAGCCAGGGCAACATTCCGAATAATGATTGTTGGTCACATCACAAAGCAGCAATAAATAAGGAAAATGAAATTATAGTTAACCCTATTTATAATAGAAATTTTCCAGCACACTATCATGTAGCATTTGGTGATGTTTTTCAAGATTTATATAAACCTACATTTAGTAAAAAGGATTATGATTATTTTTTAAATCTTCCAGAATATAAAGAACTTTTAGCTAGCCAGGAACAAGTTAGTCTTTCTGATTTTACAGAAGTTCTTTGGTGTAAAGAGGAACAACGATCAACAGAAGAAATTCAAAAAGCTTGCAATAGCAACCACATTCAATTTATAGGTACTGGATATAATAATAAAATCGAACGTATAGATCGCAACCAAGCAGTGAATGGTAAATATGTCTATAATGAAGACCTTTTAAAAGAAGGACGTTATATAGATTTGCATTGTCTTCGTCCTTATAAACAATACGAAGATCAGAATCTGGAAATTTTAGAAAAGGCGGGGATGATCTAATGAAAAAGATATTTCTACTTTCAGGGCATAGTCAACGATTTTTAGATAAAGGATATCCGATTAAACCTCTTGTTCAAGTAGGTAAAAATTTGGTCATTGAAATGAACGTGAGTATGACACGGGAACCTTCATTTGATCATCCAGATGATTATAGTGATTGTTATTTTATCATCAAAGAATCGGATGAAACTAATTATCGATTGAGTGAATATTTAAAAGAAGAGTTTCCTTGGTGTAATGTAATTGCAATCAAGGACCATCCGGACGGGCCTGTGGTTAGTGTATTACAAGCTTTAAAGGATATTCCTGATGATGAAGAAGATGAAGGTTATTTATTTATATACAATGATCTTTATATTCCATGGGATTACGAAAAATTCGCTGCATTCATAAAGATACATAATCCCGATGGATTAATGGTTTACCATAAAGGATTTCATCCACATACTGCTTATAACAAAAGTTTTTGTCATTTAAGAATGGAAGGATCTAAAGTTTTAGAGGTTAAAGAAAAGGGACATTTTACTGATGATCAATTAAATGAACCATCTTCTAGTGGAATTTATTATTTCAAACGCAGGCAACTAGTGCAAAAGTATTTCGATGAACTGGTGAATAACGAAGAGAGAGTTAATAACGAATTTTATATTACAGTTCCGTATAATTTCATGATTAGGGATGGTTTGAATGTTATGGGATACAAAGCAACCAAATATATTTCTTTTGGAGTCCCTGAAGATGTGGAGATCTATAATTACTACTATAATTTATTTTTAAAATGAAATGGAAACTTCAACGAATTAATTGGTACTCTAAAGGAAATTGCTGGAAATGGTTCCGCATATGGAAGGCTGTCTATTATAGAGGAAATCAGGTGCAAATTACATGGGGACGAATTGCTCTTGTATTTGAAAGACGTATATGGCTGCACACATCTTTAAATTAAAATGATACCCGAAAAAGATAAAAAGTATGTAATTGCTTATTTTGGGCCTTACGATTATAATCATTTTAAGGGAATTGCAATTTTCGCGAATTTGACTTTCGCGAATTTGACTTTCGCGAAAATTGGTACGGATTTAAAATAGAAGGACAAAAAGAAGTAGCGTGGTTTGCTGAAGAAGATATCGTAGCATTAATAATCCAATGAAAACTTTAGTATCAGGCCATCGAATACATAAACTAGAATGTTATGACATTGGATGGATTCAAGCTGCGATTAAGCATGCCCTTGAAAAAACCTTTTTAAACCAAACCTCGATGGGATTGTCTGGCATGGCTAGCGGAGTAGATCTTTGGTTTTGCGAATCTTGTGTCCAATGCAATATAAAGTATGTGGCTTGTATTCCTTTTGAAGGCCAAAAAGACACTATGAATTCTATTTGGGCAGAACAACGAGAAGCGTGTATTAAGAATGCTATTGAAATATGGAATATACGTAATAGTTTAATGGTTGAAAAGACCGATGCAGGATTGATCGTATTTGATGGGAACAAAGGAGGAACCCATAACGTATTTCAACAAATGATTGAAAAAAAGAAACCATTTGTTTGGTTAAATCCGGTCAATCAAAATATATATGAAATCGATTAATACTTCTTAGGAGTGTTACCAGCGCCGGGTTTTTTATCTGCCCATTTTTTAGCATTTGGTAGTGAAGTATTATTTTTAGGAAGTTCGTCATCCTCTGGATGGTTTCCTAATTTAGTATCATTTTCGTATTCTTTGATTTTTTCGTATTCGTAATCCTTGCGAATAGCATCTAATGGAGGAAGATTGATTGCATCAGTCCAGACTTCGACATAATCAAAGTTAGCAGGAAGAACAAATTTGTTAAGCTCTGTTGGCCATCGCACAACACGAGGATCTGGTTTGATTTCTAAATAAACATTACCAGCACCAAAATTGTCATTAGCGTCTTTAATATCTTGACCAGGACCGTCTTTAACAACTCGGTGGATCCAAAAAGTAGCATCTCGATCGATTTCTGATTTTAACCAATTAACAAAATCCTTAGAACCGGAATAGTGTTGTTTAAAATAATCACTATTAAGAAATGATTTTTTGATTTTTAAAGGAGAACCCTCAGTAAATCCACCATTGGCATAGTGGCTAAAGGCTGCTTCTGCTAATATATCGAATTTGTTAAATTTTTGGATGGTCTTAGAGTGATCCATGACGTTACTAATACTTATCATACCCAATAAGTATTTTTGTGGCAGTGATTAATTTTAACACTAATACGGGTACTACAAATAGTTCTCCGGAATTTACTTATAAGGATCTCCATTTAGATATGAATGTAGGCCGTTCTATTGGTGTGGGATATAATCCCAAATTAAGCCGAGATGTTTTAGTAGATATTGATACCGAAGCTATTAAAAATTCTTTACGTAACTTATTTAATACAAAACCAGGAGAAAAGGTATTGTCTCCTAAATTTGGAGTAAATTTAGAAACTTATCTATTTTCTGCTATTACCAATACTAATGCCTTTCTCTTGGGGGAAAAAATTAGTCAAAAGATAAGAACATTTGAACCCCGGATAGTTTTGAAGGAAACCCTTGTAAGACCAGATCCTGATGCTAATCAATATCAAATATCTATAAAAGTACAGTATCCAAATTTTCCAACCGATAATGCGTCGATAAATCTTGTGCTTGGACTAAATAATTTCACTATTAACTAATATGGCCGATGACCTTTCAACAATAACCTCCTACACACAATTTGATGCTACCAATATCAGAGATTTGGTGATTCAACGATTAAATCAGGGAGGAATTTTTACAGAACAAAATTATCAAGGATCAAATTTGTCTGCGGTGATCGATATTGTTTCTTTAGTATTTAGCACATTGCTTTTTCAATTAAATAAAACAGCTTCGGAAAGTATGTTTTCTGAAGCCCAAATTTATGAGAACATGAACCGCATTGTTAAACTCATTAGTTACAATCCCATAGGTAAACAAGCTGGTAATGTTAATTTTGGATATAGTGTGCAAAGCATTTCTGCAGGAAGTTATTGTATTCCTCGATATTCATATCTTCGTTTAGGTGGAACCATTTTTTGTAGTAATGAAGATATCCAGTTCATCAAAACAGCAGATGATACGTTGGAACAAATTACTAGCAATTTCCAAGACTTAACCCTTTATCAAGGTCAATATTATGAATATCCTTTATACACTGCCGTGGGATCTGAAAATGAAATTATTTATCTTGCGGTAGATGATACTATTTTTATCGACCATTTCAATATCGATGTTTATGTAAAACTTTCAGGAACAACATCTTGGGTAAAATGGAATCGAGTTGAAGAATTGTTTTTAAGTGAAAGTTCTTCTCAAGACTATAAGGTTCGATATAATTCCAATAAACGTTATGAAATCGAATTTGGGAATGATATTAATGGAAAGAAATTAAACTCTGGCGATCAGGTATTAGTTTATTATCTCAGTGTAGATACGGTATCCGATGGAATAGGACCAAATTCTCTTCGCGATAGTTTTTTCATTCGATACAATTCTAATAATTTTGGTAGTATATTAGAAGATACTCAATTTAATGTAACAAACTTATCTCCCGCACAATTACAAAATGTGAAATTAGATAATACGTTTCCTTCTAATTCTTATACGAAAGAAGAAAGTGTGGATAGTATTAGAACCAATGCTCCAAAGCTTTTTCATACTCAATATCGCTTAATCACAAGCCAAGATTACGATGTTTATACTCGCGTCAACTTTAGCAATATTATCAACGATGTCAAAGTATTGAACAACGAAGAATTTCTCAAGGATCATATTGGATATTACTATGGAATTGGATTAGATGATCCTCAGAAAGAAAATCGCATTCTTTATAGTCAGGTCAAATTTGGTACGTCTTGTAATTTTAATAATGTTTATGTGTATATAGTTCCTAAGAACAAATATCAATTATATTTGAATGCTGCTCAAAAGGAGTTAATTAACACTACCTTAGATAGTAATAAAATATTAACCTCTAATGTGATTATTATAGATCCTGTTTATCTGGTGTTTGATTTTGGTATTAAAAGTACCGTGAATGATTTACATTACACCAATTCACAAAATACCAAATTGCGTATTACTAAGACATTAAACAACAAGAGGGCATCATCGGCCATTATTAATGATGTGGTAAACATATTTTCTAGTTATTTTACAAGAGAAAATATTCAATTAGGACAATATATCAACATATCACAATTAAATTCGGATGTGTTGAATATTAACGGTATTGATAATATTCAAACTGTTTATAATAACGAAGTTGTTGAGGGAATATCTTTAGCAGTTTGGGACAACATTTACAAAAACAGTATTAATGTGTATAACCAAAATTTCACTTTATCTAATGTGCAATTTCCTGTTTTTAATAATTTAGATACATTATCAGACAAAATCGACGTTGTCGAATCTGTTGGAAATATATCATCAGGTGAATTCTAAAAATGTTTTTTACAGCCAATAGATATAGCGGGTTTGCTAAAGCTACGCCATTTGTTTTTAATACGGATGGTAGTCTTCTTACTGAACTTCTTGAACTTATTCTTGATGAAGACGGGGAATCATTGAGTATATCTGATGTTATTGAGGTATTGTGGGATTTCGGAGATAGTCATTATGAAATAGGAGAAACCGTAGAGCATAGTTATCAACTTCCTGGTCATTATGATGTTAAATGCTATGTCAAAACAGAGTCTACTATGCTCTCCGCGATGACAGCTGTAGATGTCACCAATTTCCTTAGCGAGAGTATTTATTTTGATACAGTTCCGCCTCCTACTTTTGCGGGATATTATAATGCCTTTCCTTTTAAGGTGGTTGTTTATTCTTCAGATGTTCATTTACATTCTGTTGCGCTTTATAGTGAATTTTCTGAATCCTATCCCCCAAATACCGTTAAGGATAAATGGGGATTCACATATCCCCAATGGAGATTTTTAGATGTCAATAAAAAGACAGTAGACCGATTGTTAACAACAGACAGCCTTATTCGTATTGACGAAAATGGTAATTTTTCTAATACAGGAACTGTTGTTGGTGTATCTGGATTTGCAGAATTTTATTACATTGATGATTTAAGTAACGTTTTTAATGTGTTGTCAGGAGTTCCATATACAACTATATGGGCTCAATTAGAAACTAGTGGAATACGTGTCGGTCAAGATGGGTATCGTCAAAGTATAGAATTACCAGGATGGAGTAATAGTACCGCTTTAACATTCGTTCCTTATATTGTAGCAGATCAAAATCCCAATTATCTCAAGATAACAGAAAACGGAATTAGTCAATTTTCAAATCCCAAATGGACTTCTGTTCCTATTCCGTATTTTATTGCCACAGATAATAATACAGAGTATCCTATTGAACGATATTCTAACGAATTCAATAGATTGTTGCCATATAACTCGGATACGTTGTCTTTAACCGCAACGACTGTTGGAGTAGATTCTGACATTGCTGATAATGATAATAATTTGTATCATATTAGGGAAGAGTTTTTATCACCAGGTTATACAAAGAATTTCCTTTCTGTTGACACGTCGCTTTCTTCTGTACAATTTCAAATTTCCGCTGGATTGGTTTACAACAGCATTCCTTTGAGTAGTTTGTGGATCAATCCGCAATTATGGGTTTCTAATCCCAATGCCGGAACTATGTCCATCTTTCAACATTATTACACAACGAATAATGATTTGATCGACATATATCCACCCAATCTCTCTTCAGTTTATATTAAGACATGGGATATGCCAATTATTGAATCTCCTGATTTTAATTTGTCTCCTTGGGCTATGTCGGGCTTCCATGGCATCTATAGCGTAGCATTAAAACCGATTCCTTACAGTAGTGCTTGGGTATTAGATAGTGAACAAAACAAAGGATACTTGATAAGCAGCAATACCCAAACATTATGTACAATTGATTTCAATCAAGTCGTTAGACAAAATAGTTTGAATTACTTGGTTAGTGGACAAGTTACTCCTGCAAGTATTTCTTTAGATAGTAAATTAAATTTTTGGGTAACATTATATGATACATTAAGTGTGTTAAAGTTTGACAAATATGGAGATTTCATGTTTGCCACTACTCCATTATCTTCTACGGGATATGCTTTGCCTGTTAATGTATCTTTCTTTGCTGATACTGCATATTATCCTCTTTCAGCAGGAGCTGATGTGAATATTTTAGAGCCTACCTGTATTGAAACAGACAAAGACGATAATGTTTGGGTTAGTTATTCTCATTTTGCTAGTGGGTATTTAATCAAGTACAATGAGCATGGAGGATTGTTGACTACTATTACCTTTCCTGTTTGCTCCACTCCCCAAGATTTGGTTAGTGATCATAATGGTAATATTTGGGTTACTGTTCCTCATATGTATGGAAGTTATGGACGAGTAGAAAAACGTTCAACTAATGGATCGCTTTTAAGTGCCTTTACGGGAATAGACAATCCAGGATATATTACTATAGATTCTAATTTTAATATTTGGTATACTCATGGTTATAACTATGTTACTCATATTGACAACCAAACAGGATCAACAACTTCGTTGCAAATTTCTAGTAATAGTAATGTTCCTGATTGGGTTGATTTTGCTTCGAATGCTGATGTGCAAGCTTTAGAAGGTATTGCAGGAACACCGCTCAACAGAGTTTACGTATTACACAGTATTGAGAACAAAGTTTATTGCGTAGATATTTCTAGCAAAACCATCATTGACAAATTTTATATCAATCCACAAGGATTAGATTTCTATTTAGATGATCCATACACTCCAACATTAACCGAATATAGTGATTGGGATAAATCGATACAAGCACAAGGCGATTGGTCTGGTTGGAGATGGTTGTCCAAATATTCTCAAAATACTGGTATCCAATATTTAAGTGGACTGTCTATTCCTATTCAAGCCTATGATAGAAATCCTTATGATATTCGCAAGATCAATGAAGACTACAATTTAACCGATCAATTAAAGGCTCTGGCATTTATGCCTACTTTACAAAATTCTGGAAATTTGTT